>Ga0193709_1000177_pt1 | contig 26786 bp, 24 predicted proteins | sample H3c2metaG_FD_160571 | JGI IMG/M metagenome (GOLD analysis project Ga0193709, IMG submission 160571) | Soil microbial communities from a riparian zone of the East river system, Colorado, United States - H3c2 | ecosystem: Environmental > Terrestrial > Soil > Riparian zone | place: USA: East River...
TAGCCGCGCCGCTTCCCCTTGGGTTTCCGCACACAAAGTCGCCGGCGCCAGCGCGATGCCGTCGGAATCGAGCAACAGAATGGCTTTAGTCATGGCTCACAACCGCTTCGGTAACTGTTTTCATCTCCTGCGTGACGGTCGCCGTTCGATTGAAATGCACCTTGCGGGCGACCGGAAATGGCAGATTGAAGATCCTGAACTGGCCGCTCAACGACAGGCTTATCCTTCCTTCCAAAGAATTTTCGGCGTCAATTCGCTCATTTAGCGACCCCATTAAGGAATTGCACCGGCTGGGAGCAGCCACATTCAAAACGACAAATTGACTGGCGCTCCATCTGCCGATGACCGCATTCTCTTGAAATACGCCGCGCAAGATATCCGCCGTGCGCATCAACAACTCATCCGCAGCCTCCAGTCCCAATGCGTGCTGGATAAACTTCAAGTGAGCGAGGCGGATCGATAACAACATCGCCGATGACGCGCGCCCATCTGAAATCGCAAGCAAATGCTCGCTGGCCCGCACGAAGCCTTTGCGGTTATACAGGCGCGTCAATTTGTCCGTGAGCAGGCTAACCAATCTTCCGGTTCCCCCGAGTGTGGCCTTTCGGCGTGCGAGCGATCGCTAATTGCGTTCAGACTACTTTCCATCGTGATGGGCAGATCAAGCGGTCGCGAGATTGAACGACTGCTTGCCGGTCGCCGCATGGCGACTACTGGCCGGGCGTAATGTCCGTAGCGCTTGCGCGAGGCGCGCCGGCGTCTCTACATCAATCCAACCACACGGCGGAACGGTGAGAAATTGAAGATCGCGGGGACATTTCTGAAGCAGATCGCGGGAGAAATCGAGCGCCGGATGCCGGTTGAATAGGAAAGTGAGTTCGGCGGTGGGAATGCGAGAGTCGCTCAAATCATTGACGACCGCACTGACGTCCAATATCAATCCGGGGACATGGCGTTCAAAAAGACTGACGATTTGCGAGATGCGCCCGGCGAAAATGCCACTATTCCAAACGCTGCCGGCGCGAATTAATTTTGCAGCCGTCGCCTCATCAGGTTTTTCGATAAATTGATGCACTGGTCGCATCCCGACCCCGGAATCGGGGGCTGGGGACAAATAGCCGAAACCGGAATCGGGTGCGTTCGGTGTCATGCCAAGCAAGGTGAGTTTGTCGCTGTCCAGAGCTTCAGGCGCCGTGGCATGACGCAAGAACTCTGCCAGCAGATCTTCGTGCTCGACATAGTGATCGGAAGGAATGAAGATGACGCCCGCTTCTGGGTCACATTTGGCGATGACTAATAACGGCAATAACACGCCAAAACCCGTGCCGCGATTGCGGGGCTGTACTACGACGCGGTTACGATGGAAGCCCAATAACTGCGACTCCCACCAGCGGCGATGGGTGTCTGTCACGACGGGCACGATGTGATCGCGCGCCGCTACTGCTAACGCTCGCTGCAAGGATAACTGCAGCAGCGACTGACCACCTGTGAGTGAGCAAAATTGTTTCGGGGTGTAAGTGCCCTGCGCGTCGTGAGTCAATGCGCTCAAACGCTGACCATCCCCGCCGGCTAGAACGACCACCCAAATATTTCGCCGTTTGCCGCTCAAATGTCGTCATCCTTGAAATTCAGACGAAGTGTCAAATGCGTCACAGGAATAACGAGACTATAAGGGCGGTGCAAACTCGGATATTCAGACTCTCGGGTAGCGTGATTACCGGAAAACGTGTAATCCACATCTTCCAACGTGACACAGCTAAACCTGGGTTAATCCGCAACTTCACATCTGCTGAAAAGCTTGTAGGCAAAACGGAAATCGGGCGTGAGAAAATGCGCTATAGAGACGTGACTGTCGGCAAGGCGGAGCGGTGATGGACTTGCTGCGCACTCAATTGACGAAGAAACTAGACCGCGCCTCGCGGTCGCTGACTCGCGGCAGCCGTTCTGATCGGGATATTCACGAGGTACGCAGGCAATTGAAGCATTGCCGCGCGCTGTTGCGTCTGTTGCGCAAATCCTTGGGCGAAGATGTGTATCGGCGCGAAAATGCCCGCCTGCGCGATGCGGGGCGTCCATTGGCGGCCGTGCGCGATGCGGCGGTCCTGGTGCGTGCGCTTGAAGATTTATGCCCGCGATCGAGCGATACCGCAACATTTTGCCGCCATCTGCGCGCGGCTCTGCGGCTGGAAAGCCGCGAGCGAAACGATCAATTGCATCGCAAGGCGCTGTTGTCGAGCGCCCATGCGATACGCGGCGTGCCGCTACGCATTCGCGCGCCACCCAAGGGGCGAGTGACTGATGCGGATCTCGCAAAAGCTGTGAAGCGCGCCTATCGTGCCGGTCGCCGAGCCATGACGGAGGCCGCAGAGCAAGAGAGCCGCGCTCGCTTGCACGAATGGCGCAAGCAGGTGAAATATTTCGCCGATGAACTCAAGTCTCTCTCGCAGGTGATGCGCAAGAGTATGGGCAAAACCCGTAAGAAATCGCATCGGTTGGCAGACTATCTTGGCGATGATCACGACTTGGCATTGCTGCATGACAAAATCATTGAATATCGCCGGTCAACGGGGGCCTCGGTCGATGCCTTGGTACGGCGGCTGGCGCAGCGACGCGCCGAGTTGCAGCGCAAAGCCCATAGCCTCGCCAGACGTTTGTTTCGCGTCAGCGCCCGGCGTCTAGAGGCGCGTGTAAGGCGCCGGCTTCGCCGATCGATATCAAGTTTTTCCGGCGCTCGCGCCGCCCGCCGGCGATCGAACCAGGGTAAGTAATTCGTTTCCATGGGTACCCGATCCCTGTAGAGTGCCGGCAGTTTGCACAAGAGACTGGGATGACAAGTAGAACCATGAAGACTTCCCCCCAGGTTTATGCACGAACAGGCGGCGCGCTCTACCTGGCGATTATTGTTTTTGGTGCATTTGCGGAAGGCTTTGTGATGAATAAGCTCGTTGGGCCGGATGCCGCAACGACGGCTCATAACATCATGGCTTCACGGGGACTGTGGAGCGTCGCCGTCGCCGTCGACCTTATCATTCCAATCATCGCTGTAGCAGGGGTTTGGATTTCCTACGTGTTGCTGAGTCCTGTCAGCAAAAACCTCATTCTGCTCGATGTGTTTTTTACGCTGGTGTCCCTCGCCGTCGAAGCGGTCAGCAAGTTGTTTCTGCTATTGGTGCTGCCGATCTTGAGTACTACCGGGTACCTGCAAGCATTTGAACCGCGGCAACTGGAGATCCTCGCGAATCTTGCTCTCGAGTCGCATGACCTGATCTTCAACATCGCCCTGATATTCTTCGGCTTTGCGTGCATCGTCGAGGGTTATCTGCTCTATAAATCGGGGTACTTCCCGAAATTCATCGGCATATTGATGCAGCTTGCCGGCTTGTGCTACTTGGTTTCTTGTTTCGCGGCGCTTTTTGCCCCTGCACTCTCGAATCTGCTGACGCCGGCTATTCTGCTGCCGCCATTGATCGGCGAATCGTCCTATTGTCTTTGGCTGCTGATCAAAGGTGTCGACGTCGCCAAGTGGAATGAGCGAATGAGCCTTGCGGCCGGAAGCAATGTTCGCCCTGATCGTGCGTTAAGCGACGCCGGCAAGGACAACGTCACCTCTTCGGGTACTCGGTAAAAACGTAGTCCTGCTTCTTCACTGCCGTGTGGCAAGCGAACCCACACTTGGCAGCCGGCAGGTCTTGCTTGCACTACAAAGAACTCGCCGCCACGCGTTGATTGATCCCGCAGAGCAAGGTGTAGGGGGCAGTCTCGGCCCAGACCGCGACTTCCTCAACTGGAAGCCCCTCTCCCCATAGAACGACCGGATCACCTGCCTTCGGTGCGCGGTTAAGATCCGTCACGTCGATGGCAATCATGTCCATCGATACCCGGCCGGCCAAGGCCGCGTGTTCGTCGTTGACCAGCACGGGTGTTCCCGACGAAGCGCTTCGCGGATATCCATCCCCGTAGCCAACGGCGGCGATCGCCAGGCGCGTGGGGCGTGTCGCCGTCCAGTCTCCCCCGTAGCCCACTTGATCCCCGACGACGAGGTCCTTTACCGCAATGATCCGTGACCGCAGGGTCATGACGGGCCGCAAGCCGTGGTCCGCGCCGGTTGAACCTCGAAACGGTGACGCACCGTATAGCAACAGACCCGGCCGAACCCAGTCGGCCTGTGAGTCCGGAAACCCGAGCAGCGCGGCGGAGCTTTCGACGCTTCGCTCTCCGGGCAAAGATCGCGTTGCTGCTGCAAACACCATCAATTGTTCAGCGGTGGTCGGCAGCTCCGGCATATCCGCAGAAGCGAGATGCGTGATCAGATTGATCGGTGCCTTGAGCGCTGAGCATTTGCTCAGTGCTTCGTGCGCGGAACGAAATGCCTCGCCCTTGAATCCTAAGCGGTTCATGCCGCTGTCGAGCTTGAGCCACACTTTGAATCGATTGCTGCTGGGCGCCGCCTGCAGCAATTCGATCTGCTCCGGCGTGTGCACGACCAGTTCGAAATCGGCAGCCGCTGCGGCCTCGAGTTGTTCCGCGTCGAGAACGCCCTCGAGAAGCAGGATGGGTGTTTTGATTCCGGCCTCCCGCAAGGCGAGACCTTCGTCGACGCGCGCGACTGCAAACGCATCGGCCGCATCGAGAGCGCGTGCTGCGCAGATGAGTCCGTGTCCGTACGCATTGGCCTTGATCACCGCCATCACGCGGGACTTCGGCGCCAGGCGCCGAATCACTTGCAGATTGTGTCGTAGCGCGCCCGTATCAATGGTCACGCTGACCATGGGTGTCACCGAAACACGCCCTCGGCGTACGACTCCGGCGCGTAGTTCTCGAACTTGGTGTACTGGCCGAGGAAGGTGAGCTGCACATCGCCCGTCGGACCGTTGCGCTGCTTCGCGATGATGATGTCCGCGATGCCTTTGCGCGTGGTGTTCACATCGTAAACTTCTTCGCGATAAATCAATAAAATCAAGTCGCTATCCTGTTCAATCGCGCCCGAATTGTGACTCACGATTCCGTCGGCCAGCCAACTCGCGGGACCTGGAACGGTGATGTCGAAAACTTCTTCGGCGCCTTCTAAACCAACAGCAACGACGCGGTCCCAAAATAAATGCGAATTCGCCCACGATTTCAGCCGATCGCTTTGAAGAATATCGGCATACGACGTAAGTGTTGCGCGAGATGGTGCGAATTTGAAATGTGCGCTGCCACCGTAAACAGTTCCGCGCATCGACGCCATTTGCCGATTGGTAACTCCTTGCGCAGTCATCGCCGCGCGCACCTCCGCAAACAGTTCTTGGGGCAGCGTATCTACATTCGGATTCGAGCGGATAGCTGCTACTCTCGTAGCGAGAGCTTTCGCAGGAGCTTCGCGCGGCCCGAAGGCGCCTACCCTTTCTAAGAACAGAGCTTGTTGCTCGGAACTGCTGACGCCGACCGTGTAGACGGGCCATCCGATTTTCTGCCGCACTTGACTCGTACGCGCCACGATGCCGAGCCGAAGCAACAGTGCGGCAACGTCGTGCGCAAGCTCTCTACTACAAGTACTGTAATACACCCTCGGACTACCGCGCTGACCCACTGGCCGAACATGTATACAGCCGTCAGTGGCCCAGAGATGCCTTAGCAATAACCCGATCTGCGCATCGCTAAGCTGGAAAACTTCGCGAGGCAGATGCTTCTGATGCGATCTTTGCCCGTGAATTCCTAGTTTCTTCAGCCACGCTCCGACACCCGCAGCGTGCCAGCGGTTGCCATTGCCTGAGATCAGTAGTTGATGCCATTGTCCTCGGCCGGCGTAGCGTTTCACGGTGCTGCCCAGCGCGATCGCAGATTCAGTTACCAACTTGCTGTTAGCTTCCGACGCAGTTGTATAACGCAGTGGCTGATTCTTGAGATAACTGCCATCACCGACCAAATGGCCCAGCAGACAAATCTCCGCGTCCGACCAGACCACCGGGTTTGCGACCTTCGGGAACTGCCGCCCAATCGCAACTCGAGATCCCGCGGCGAGCTCGCCCACCGTCTTCCAGCCATCTCCCGTAAACACCCGGTGGCTCGGCGTCGCACGCAGCGAGCGGCCGCTGGCAAACGCCACGCAATATATCTCGCGCACACCCTTCGACCAGACTCGATCGCTTTGCGCCTTGATGATCTTTTGATCCTCGCTCATTGCCCAGACTTCCGGTGTCTGTCCGACCAGCTCGCGAATGGGAACGCGCCGGCCATCCGCGAGACACACCAGGGTTTCCCCGGTCACGCACTCGCGAAGATCCGACATCACCGGCTTCTTTTCCACTCGCTGCTCGACGCCGCGATTGAGCTGCGAGAGCGCGATTACAGGAACCTTTAATTCCTTCGCAAGCGCCTTGAGCGATCGCGAGATTTCAGAAATCTCGGTCGCCCGATTTTCTTTGGTGCCGGCAACCTGCATGAGCTGCAGATAATCGACCACGATCAAATCCAGCCCCCGTTCGCGCTTCAAGCGGCGTGCGCGTGCGCGAATTTCCGTAGGCGTCAGCGCCGGCGTTTCGTCGATGAAAATGTTGGCGCTGCCCAATTGGGTCATTGCCGAGTCGATGCGCGGCCAATCCTGCTCTTCCAGTTTGCCGGAGCGCAGCGCAGTTTGATTGATGCGTCCCAAGGAGGAAATCATGCGCAGGGTGAGCGATTCGGCCGACATTTCCATGCTGAAGATCGCGCACGCTTTGTTCGAGCCCAGCGCTGCATTTTCGGCGATGTTCACCGCGAGCGTAGTCTTGCCCATGGAGGGGCGGCCGGCGATGATGATTAAATCGCCCGGCTGCAACCCGGAAGTCATTTCGTCGAGTTTCTTGAATCCCGTGGAGATGCCCGTCATCGAGCCGTCTGAGTGATACAACTCATCGATGCGATTGACCACATCCGGCAGGATACTTTTCACGGTGCGAAAGCCGATCTTGCCGCGCGAACCGCGTTCAGCGATCTCGAACACGGCGCGCTCGGCCTCATCGACCACCTCACGCGCTTCGCGCCCCTCGGGCTCCAGAGCAGAACCCACAATCTGATTGCCCGCGGTAATCAGCTGACGCAGCACGGAGCGTTCGCGCACGATGTCCGCATACGCTCGAATATTGGCGGTGGTGGGCGTGTCGCGCGCCAGCGAGCCTAAGTAGGACAGGCCGCCGACCTGATCCAGCAACCCCTGACTTTCCAGATGTCCCGAGAGGGTTACCGCGTCGCAGGGCTGGCTGCGCTCGATCAAGACCGCGACAGCTTCGAAAATCAGCCGATGATCGTTGCGGTAGAAATCTTCGGCAATGACGCGATCGGCGATTTGATCCCAGGCAGCGGCATCCAGCATCAGGCCGCCGAGTACGGATTGCTCCGCCTCGATGGAATGCGGCGGCAGCCGCAGGCCGTCGCCGGCACCCAAGGTTCGATTTATGACGCGAGCGGACATGCGCTACCCTAACGGGACGCGATGCCGGAAGCTACTCTTCGGCGATGATTGTGACCGTCAGGGTCACATCAACGTCCGTGTGCAAGTGCAGCTGGACCTGGTGATCGCCCGTAGAGCGAATCGGCCCCGTCGGCATGCGCACTTCACTGCGGCTGATGGGCTGGCCAGCCTTGACCGCCGCTTCGGCGATATCGGCGGTGCCGATCGATCCGAACAGCTTGCCCTCGGTGCCGGCCTTGGCCCTCAGTTCCAGCTTGAAGTTCTCGAACTTCAAGGCACGCGCTTGGGCCGCGGCCAGGTCTTGACCCGCCTTGGCTTCGAGTATGTGCCGCTGCGCTTCGAACTGCGCGATATTCGCCGCGGTCGCCACGGTGGCGCGGCCGGTGGGAACCAGGAAATTTCGCGCGTAACCGGACTTGACCTTGACGCGATCTCCGATCAGACCGAGGTTCGCGACCTTCCGCAACAATATGATGTCCATGTATTTACGACGCCTTAGTGCTGATCTGTGTAGGGCAGCAGAGCCAGGAATCGTGCACGGCGAATCGCGAGCTGCAGCTGGCGCTGATAGTGCGCACGCGTGCCCGTGATGCGGCTCGGAACGATCTTGCCGGTTTCAGTGATATAGCTCTTGAGCGTGGCGAGATCTTTGTAATCGATCTGCTTGACGTCATCTGCCGTGAATCGGCAGAACTTCTTGCGACGGAAAAAACGTGCCATTTTGCTCTCCTTTACCGCATGCCCACGGGCATGTCATCGTCGTCGCCATCGTCGCCGAAGTCATCATGACGGCGGGCGTTCTCATCCGGGGCTCGCGCCATCGGAGAGGCCTCGGTGACCGCTTCGTCCATTTTGACGACCAGACTGCGCAGCACCGCATCGCTGAACCGGAACGAACCGGTGAGCTCAGCCAGCGTCTTTTGATCGCATTCGACGTTCAGCAGGATGTAGTGCGCTTTGTGCACCTTGGAAATGGGGAAAGTCAGCTGGCGCCGGCCCCAATCTTCGAAGCGATGCACCGCGCCGCCGCCGGCACTGATCATGCCTTTGTAGCGATCGACCATCGCAGGAACTTGCTCGCTCTGGTCCGGATGGACCAGAAGCACGATTTCATAATGCCGCATTGTATCTCCCTAAGGGTTTAGCCTCCCGTTGCGAGCGGTGAGGCAAGGAGCGAAACCGGTTGCCCGGCAAAAAAGAGCGCGAAGGATACGTTTAATAGGGGTTTTGGTCAACCATTCCGCTGCCGCAGGGCCTCAAATAGGGCAATTCCCGCCGCCACCGATACATTGAGCGATTGAACATGCCCTGCCATGGGTATCCGCACCAGGAAATCGCACCTATCCCTGGTCAAACGGCGCATGCCGGTGCCCTCGGCCCCCAGCACCAGGGCCAGCGGCCGCTTCAGATCCGCCGAATACAGCGCCTGTTCCGCCTCCCCGTCGGTGCCGACCACCCAAATACCGCGCTCCTTGAGTACTTCCAAGGTACGCGCGAGGTTGGTCACCGTGGCGACCGGGACGAATTCCGCGGCGCCGGCCGCCACTTTGCGCACCACGCCGTCCACCGAGGCGGCCCGATCCTTCGGGATCACCACCGCATGAGCCCCAGCCGCATCGGCCGTCCGCAGGCAGGCGCCCAAATTGTGCGGGTCGGTGACCCCATCGAGAATCAGCAGCAGGGGATCCACCGTCAAATGACCTAGAGCCTGCGTCAGATCGTGCTCGTCCCAGGCCTTCAAGGGACGCATCGCCACCGCCGCGCCCTGGTGAACCACATCGCCGACCAGTTTGGCCAGCGCATCGCCGGAGACGGCATGCACATGCACCCCGACCCTCTCCGCGCGTTCCTTCAGATCGCGCGCGCGAGCGTCATCGCGAGTCTGCACAAGCCAAAGTTCCAGCACGCGTTCCGGCGCTCGTTCGAGCGCGGCATTGACGGCGTGCAATCCATAGACAAAGTTGCGCTTCGAATCAGCCACAACGCGCCCGAACTAGCTGCGACCGCCGCGCCCGCCGCGTTTGGCGCCGCCGCGCCGCTGCCGGCTCTGACCGGCATTGCGCCGCGCGTGTGCCGCGCTGTCGGCACCGCGCCGCGGCGCGCGCACCGTTCCGCGGCTTGCCGAGGCATTGACATCGACCAACTCAAAATCGATTTGCCGCTGGGTAAGATCGACCCGATTCAAGCGCACGCGCACCGCGTCGCCCAGCTGCCAGCGCCGGCCGGTGCGCTGCCCCACCAGCCCCATGCCGCCGTCTTCGAGTTCCCAATAATCTCCCGGAATGGCGGAAATATGCACCAAGCCGTCGATGGGCATTTGCTTCAGCTGCACGAATAATCCAAATTCCAGCGCGCTCGAAATCGTCGCATCGAAGGTCTCGCCGATTCGCGGTTGCATGTACAGACACTTGAGGTATCCCATGACATCGCGCGACGCATCATCGGCGCGGCGTTCGCGCTGCGAGCTTTCGGCTCCCAAAACTTGCAGCTCTGCGGCCGTGTAGGCATGCCCGGATGCAGACTGCGGCAACACCGCCGCTTTGATCGCTCTATGCACCAGCAGATCCGGATAGCGCCGTATCGGCGAGGTGAAGTGGGCGTACTCCTGCAGCGCGAGACCGAAGTGCCCAATGTTGGTTTGTTGGTACACGGCCTGTGCCAGCGAACGAATCACCAAGCTCTCGAGCAACAGTCCATCGGGCCGCGCGGCGAGTCTTTCCACCAGCTGGCGAAATTCGCGAGGCGTCGGCTTCTCCGAGAAAACCGCACCGACCTGCAGCGCGATCAACACCTTCTGCAGTTCGGTCACTCGCTTATCTTCGGGCTGGCCATGTACGCGATACAGGCCCTTGGCTTTGAAGGTTCGCAATGCCACCGCGGCTTTCACATTGGCCGCGATCATGCACTCCTCGATGAGGCGGTGCGCGTCGTTGCGCGTCACGGCATAGAAACCCTCAATCGTGCCCTGATCGCCAATGCGCGCCTTGACTTCGCCGCCGCGGAAATCAAGCGCGCCGCGGGCGTCACGCCCCGTCTTCAGCGCGCCGTACACCGCGTACAGCGTTTGCAACGAAACGCCGACCGCGGGCGCCACGTCCTTGGCATGAGCGCGCGGATTCTGCAAGTAGCTCCACGCCTGATCATAGGTGAGCCGCGCATGCGAAATAATCACCGCTTCGTAGAACCGGGACTTGCTCAGTTTGCCGGTCTTGCTCACGTGCATGTCGCACACGAAAGCCAACCGCTCGACTCGCGGCATCAGGGAGCATAAATGATTAGAGAGATGTTCCGGCAGCATGGGAATGACGCGATCCGGAAAATACACCGACGTGGCGCGCGCCCGAGCTTCCAAATCCAATGGGCTGCCATAGCGCACGTAGTGGCTGACGTCGGCAATGGCGACGATGAGGCGCCAACCGCCGTCGCGCTGAGCCTCTGCGTACACCGCGTCATCGAAGTCCTTGGCATCCTCGCCGTCGATCGTGACCAGCGGCAGCTGCCGCAGATCCTCGCGCCCCGCAAGGTCTGCGGCAGGCACATCGGGGCTGAACAAATTCGCCTCGTTCAAAACCTCGGGCGGAAATTCCTGCGGCAGGTCGTGTCTCAAGATGGCAAAACGCGCGGCCAAGTGCGCCGGGCTCAAGTTGTCCAGCACTTCGACGACCCGGCCCTGCGCCGCGGCTTCGCCTTGCGGCCGCTTGGTGACCTCGACGACGACTTCATCGCCTTCCTTCGCCCCATGCCGGTCGCGCATCGATACTTCGACGGAATACCAATGGCCCGGATCCTCCGGTTCGACGCGGCCGCGAGTCTGTCCTGCATGCCAAACGCCGCCGATCAGCTTCGGTGCATCGCCGATTCGTTGGATCAATCGGGCGATGCGCCGCCCGCGTTCGTTCATGCCGACGGCGAGCACTTCGACCCGGTCGTTGTGCATGAGCGTCGCGGTGTCGGCCCGAGCGAGAACCAGGGGCGCCGATCCGTCATCCGGCAACACCAGGACATCGCCATTGGCGCGGCCGCGCACCCGACCGGCGACGCGTTCGCCCTCGCCCGCCGTTGCAAAACCGTTCGGCCCCTCGATGGCCTGGCCGTCGCGCACCATCGCCGCCAGGCGTTTGGCCAGCGCATCACGCTGCGCATCCGTCGTCATTCCCAGCCGCTTCGCGAGACGCGCTGCGGTCAGGGGTTCGGGCGCCTCGCCCAAGTGCTTGAGCAACAGCTCGCGGCTTGCGATCGGATCCGAGTATCGCGACTTTTCGAGCTCTAGATTCGGATCCTCGCCGCGCCAATCGGTGGCGCCCCTGGCAGCGCGGTCTGATTTGGGCCCTCGTGAGCCGGTCGATCCGCGTCGCGTCATACGGTATTAAAGCGGGATTGGAGGCAATGCATGCGTTGGCAGACCTGTAAGATGGGTGGCAAATCTCGACGTTCCGCTCAACGCGGCCGGCCGTGGGATTTACGATGCCAGGTTAGCAGCTTTGCGAGTCGCCGGGCGCCTATTGCCGACGATGGGGCCTGGGTACGAGGCCTAAGTCCAGGCTCCTAGGTATGCGGGCGAGCGTCGGCCGATCCAAAAAAAGTGCGGCAATGCGCTGCGAACTCCAGCGCCAAAGGACTCAATTTGCGGCTCGCCAAGGTCGCGAGCACCAGACGGCTGTCCTTCACGGCGACGCTCAAGGGCCGGGCGACCAGCGCTCTTCCATCGTAGGTCATGCTATTGGCAGGCTTGGCCGCCAAAATACTGTAGCCGAGGCCATGTCCTACAATGCCTCGCACCGTCTCCAGCGACTTGGTGCGAAAGCCGATCGTCGGCTCCAATCCCCGATCCTTGAACAGCGACAGGAAATAATCCCGGCTGGGTTCGATATCGAGCAATGCCAATGGCTCCGGGACCAGATCTTCCAAAGCCACGGCGGGTGCCAAGCTGAGCGGATGGCCTTCCGGCAGCAGCACATACGGGGTGAGTTCGGCCAAGGGCGTAACGCTCAAATCATGGTTCAGGCCAAGGTCGTGCAGCAGCGCCACCTCGAGATCGCTGCGGCGCAGGCTCGCGATGAGGTGGTCTTGATCGGCCTCCAACAGCGTCAGATGGACGCCCGGATGCAGCTTCGTCAGGCGCGCCACGAGTGCGGGAACCACGAAGGGCGCGAATACTTGGTAACAGCCGACGGTCAGGGCCAGCTTGGCGGCAGCGCCCCTCGAGGTGCGTCGCTGGTGGAAACGCCGCGGCACCCCGTAGGCGCGATTCGCGTAGATCAGCGGAGCACCGCCGCCGGCGACAAAGATATCCTGGACGGAGCCGAACACCACGAAGTGCGAGCCCACCCGTTCGCTGGCCGTCACGCGGCAATCGAAAGCAACCAGTGAATCCAACACGCGCGGCGCGCCCGTGAGTTGGGTAGTCCACTCGGTACAATCAAATCTCGCGGCGCCGCGAGCAGCGCTTCGACCCGCGAAGTTGTCGGAAATATGCGATTGGTCGTCCCGCAATACATTGACGCAGAAAACCCCGTTCTCGAGAACGGCGGCGGCAACCGCGCTTCTGTGGTGGATGCAGACGAGCAGCGTCGGCTGAGGGGTATCGGCCGAGACCGAGACCATCGCAGATACCGTGACCCCGTGACGCCCCGCCGGCCCATCGGTCGTGACCACGTTCACGGTACACGCCGCATGGCTCATGCCCAGCAGAAAACGCCCCCGCAGGGCGGAATCGGTCTCGACGGGTTGCGCGCTCATTGGCAGCTTGAGTCTAGCATGTTGCCGGCGACCCTCTGGGCGCCGCCGGGGCTTGGATTGACAACCACCAACCCAGTGCGTACATTTCTGCGCCTCGCGTAAGGCGGACCCATCTTGCCCAGGTGGCGGAACTGGTAGACGCGCTGGTTTCAGGTACCAGTGGAGCAATTCGTGGAGGTTCGAGTCCTCTCCTGGGCACCATATCCAACTTGATCGGCGCGCGCAATTACTGGCGGTTCGCCCGCCGTATGCCGCCCGTGGTCATGAACTTCTCGTCGGCGACCCGCACCAGATCGCGGCCTTCATTCTTCGCGACATAAAGGGCGGAATCGGCACGTGCAATGAGCTCGTCGAGCGAACGTACTTGGCGGTCGCGCGTTGCGAGCCCGGCGCTCAAGCTGACCCGCAATCCTGCGCCGGACGGCGGCAAGTTGATTCCAAATACCAAGGTGCGCAGGCGCTCGAGCGTGGCGATGGCCACTTCCGCAGTCGCGTCCGGCATGATGAGCAGAAACTCTTCGCCGCCCCACCGGCCCAACGCATCCTCGGGCCGCACCGACTCGCGGCCCAAGCGGGCGAATTCTCTCAAGACATAGTCCCCAGTCGCGTGTCCGCAGCGATCGTTGACGAACTTGAAGTGATCCATGTCGATGATGGCGATGGTCAAGGGCTTGTCGGAATCAGTCGCGGCCGCGAGTGCATCGGTCGCCAGTTCGGCGGTGCGGCGCCGATTCGGCAATCCGGTCAAGCCATCCGTGCTCGCCAAGCGCACCAGCTGCTGACGGTAGCGGAAATTGGAGACCAGGAAATACATCAGCAGCGCAATCACCAGGACGGCGGACACCGCGGCGATGGCGTTCCAGCGCAACTGCTGCGCCTGGCGCTGTGATTGTTCGTGAGACAGGTCCAACTCGCGCTTCAGCAGCGCGTTGCGCTCGATCTCCCGATCCGTCTCGAATCGAGCGCGCAGCGCCACGGCCTGCTTGGTTCGATCCGCGTCATTGGTCGAAACGTAACGCCGCATGTATTCGGACAAATCGTTGTATGCGTCGCGGTAGTTATGCAGCGCGGCGTTGGTGCGCGCGCGCCACTGATACAAGGAGGCGACGCGTAGCGGCAGCACATCGGTGCCGCTGTGATCGAGCACCTCGTTCAAGGTGGCGAGTGCTTTCTCTGGATGCCCTTCGGCAAGATCAATACGCGCCAGCAAGGCTTCGGTCTCTTTCACCTCGTCCGAAAACCTCGATGCGATGAACGTGAACAATGCGTTCTCGCACGCCGCGCGTGCCTTGATGAGCTGGCCCAATTCAATGCGCGATTCGCAAACTCGCACATCGGCGAATGCGACGCCCTGCGTATCATTCAACATGGCGCTGAGTTTGCGGGCATCATCGAATTCATCGATCGCTTGCGCGTACTTTTGCATCAAGATGAGAATTCGCCCGCGCAAGAATCGATCGACGGACAGCGCGAGCGGCGCGTGCTGTGCCGTGTCCCAGTCAATCGCTTCCTGATTCAGCGCCAGCGCCTGCGGGTAGTCGCCCATGCCGCGCAGGACCGTGGCGAGCACTCCGGCGGCCAGAACGTGCGGCTCGGCGAGCGCCGGTGTGGTGCTGGAGCGGTAAGCCTGGGTGAGGCTGCCAATGGCCAAGTCCTCGCGATCCTCGCGGTACTGCAAAAGGCCGCGCCCGATGAGCAGGCAAATGTCTTCGAGAGATCCGCGCTTCTGGACGGCCTGCGCTTCTTCGGTGGTTTTGACGGCCGCGGCTATGCCTGCCTGGTCGTACACGTTCTCCGCATACAGGGAGAGCAGCATGATGCGGACCGGATCGGTATTGTCGGTCGCATATTTAAGCCCCTTGAAGACGGCGTCGCGGGCCTTTGATTCCAGCTCGAGGATGCTGTAGGCCTGTGCTTGCACGCTGTAAAGAGAGGCCAGGCGCTGTCCATTGGGCATGGGCGCCGTCAATTCAGTTTTGAGAAGCTGTGCGACTTTTTTCAGGGCCGCATTGGCGTCCTGGTCGACCAAAATCTGCAGTGCACGGATGGCCGGATCGGCGTTGGGGAGGCATGCGGCGGCGGCCGGCTGCAAGCCGAAGATCCAGGACAGCATCAGCACAGCGAAAATACCCGCCATTCCCGTTCGGGGAGCACGCCGGTCCGCACAGCTGGTCTTGCACATGATTGGAGCGAAATTACGGGTTTCCCCGTATCCGTTCGTTACCTAATGTCACGGTTTTAAAACTTCTACACCGCGGGAATATACGGCGGATGCCGCGCCGCCGGGCAAGTGTGACCCAATTCGCATGCGCGCGCCGTCCTGCGAACGTGGATGGTGACAAGATCGCTGGAAATAGAGCATATTGCCGGAACAGCAGAGTTATACCGCCCCGCAACAAACCCCAAAAGAGGACAGGGCCGCTTATGTCATCAACGTTTCTAGCTCGCGAAAACACCGTTGCCGGCCCCGGCTTTAACCGATTTCTGGTCCCGCCCGCGGCCCTTGCGGTGCACCTGTGCATTGGGCAGGCGTACGCGTTCTCGACCTTCAACCTACCGCTCACCAAGCTCATCGGGCTCACGCAAACGGCCCCGGGCGACTGGAATTTGAAGGACGTCGGTTGGATTTTCTCGATTGCCATTGTTTTTCTGGGTTCATCCGCGGCGGTTTTCGGGCGCTGGGTGGAACGCGTGGGCCCGCGCAAATCGATGTTTGCGTCGGCGCTGTGTTTCTCCGGCGGGTTCTTGGTCTCGGCCGTCGGCATCCACTTTCACCAACTGTGGATCATCTATCTGGGCTATGGCGTGTTGGGCGGCTGCGGCTTAGGCATCGGCTATATCTCGCCCGTCTCCACCCTGATCAAATGGTTTCCGGATCGCCCCGGCATGGCGACCGGCATGGCCATCATGGGTTTCGGCGGCGGCGCGCTCATCGCCGCGCCCCTGTCGGTCCTGTTGATGAAGAATTTCGCGACGGCGACTTCGAGCGGTGTGCTCGAAACCTTCGTCACCATGGGCGTGATTTATTTCATGTTCATGATGATCGGGGTCATCACCGTCCGCGTTCCGGCCGAGGGCTGGAAGCCGGCAGGTTGGATCCCCGAGGCGCATCCGAAAAAACTGGTGACCACTGCCAACGTGGCCGTCGATGTGGCCTGGCGCACGCCGCAATTTTGGCTGCTGTGGGGAGTGCTCTGCATGAACGTGAGCGCCGGCATCGGCGTGTTGGGACAGGCCTCGCCCATGATTCAGGAAATGTTCACCGGCCGGGTGACGCCAGCGGCAGCCGCGGGCTTCGTCGGATTACTCAGCCTGTTCAATATGGTCGGCCGATTCTTCTGGGCCAGCACCTCGGATTTCATCGGCCGGCGCAATACCTACATGGTGTTCTTCCTGCTTGGAATGCTGCTCTATTCGCTGGTGCCGAGCTTTGGCCACATGGGCTCGATCCCGCTGTTCGTCGCGGCGTTCTGCATCATTCTTTCGATGTACGGCGGCGGCTTCGCCACGATTCCCGCTTACCTCAGGGATATGTTCGGCACCTATCAGGTGGGCGCCATTCACGGCCGGTTGCTGACCGCGTGGTCGGTGGCGGGTGTTTTGGGACCCGTGCTGGTCAACTACATCCGCCAATATCAAATCGACAGCGGCGTGCCCAAGGCACAGGCCTATTCGGTCACCATGTACATCATGTGCGGCCTGTTGCTGATCGGGTTCATTTGCAATTTCGCGATGCGCGACGTCAAGGCGAAGTTCTACTATCAAGCTGCATTGCCGGCCGGGAGTAAATCATGAAAGCTCGACTCGGATTGATGTGGCTCGTGGTCGGAATTCCGCTATTGTGGGGGACGTTCAAAACGCTGCAAAACGCGTTGAAATTATTTCAATAACAGCCGGGCGATACTCCCGGCAACACGGAGTTCGCCATGCATGTCAATTTGAGTCTCGCGCCCATCGTGGCGTTGGTCGCCGGCATCCTCATTCTGGTGATGCCGAAACTGCTGAACTACATCATTGCGCTGTATTTGATTGTCGTGGGTCTGCTGGGCCTGTTCGGCACCGGCGGCTCATTTCATTTCAGATAACCGAGCGCAGCGCCGCGCCGTTCGGACTGCCCAGTCCGGTGCAGGCATCCCAGCCTGCGGCCGCTGCAAAGTCGCCGTTGTTGCCCGACGTAATATCGCGCAACGCCTTGGAGTTTTGGTAGAGCTGCGGATTTAAGAAACCCGCGGGCTTGCCGGAAAGCTGATTTACGCGGGCGATCAGCGCTGCCCACAGCGGCGCCACGGCGCTGGTGCCGCCGATCACGCTGGCGCTGCCATCGACGCGCACCTCGTAACCGGTCTGCGGATCCGCGTTGCCGGCAACATCCGGCACCCCGCGCTGCGTGAGCGGCACGGACCTGCCCTGCGCATCGACGGCGTTCAACGATGCCTGCCAGGTCGGCTTCGCGAAGAATCCACTGATACCGCCGCCGCTCGCACCGCCATTGGCGCCGTCATTCCAAACGGTCTCACTGTTAATGGTGCTGGCACTCCCCCTCAAACTGGTACCGCCGCAGGCCAGTGCAAAGGAGCTCGATGCGGGAAAATCCACGTGATCGGCGCCATCATTGACGCCGTCGCTGGAGCCGTTGTCGCCCGAGGCGATGCAGACGGTTATCCCCAAGGCCGCTGCGGCCTGGAAGGCCTCATCCATCGCCGTCATGGCCTGCGCAGTCCAATTCGCTTCCGCGCTGCCCCAACTGATGGAGATGACGGAAGGCTTGTTGGTGGTGTCGTGAATCGCCGTGGTGATGGCGTCCAAAAAGCCGGCATCGGTGTTGGGCGCAAAATACACGGCAATTTTTGCCTGCGGCGCTATCGCGCCGACCACTTCGATGTCCAGCATCACTTCGCCGTCCGGGCCGTTGGCATCGCCGGTGGGCGCATTCTGGGCGTGATCCACGGAAACCGCCGTCACCGTGGGCGATGCCACACCGAGGCCTTTGAAATAGGCGTCCAAATCCGCGGGGCGAAAACCGCCGCCCAATTCAATCAGCGCCACGCACACGCCGGCGCCGGTGCCGCTCGGAAATCCATACAAAGCCGCCACCTGCGGCGGCGTAAACGATGTCGCCCCGCTCGCCGCCGGGCGCATTCTGAAGTGAGGCGATGCCTGCGGCCGGCTATCAAGACCGAGGACCGCTTCGACCACGCCATCGAGCGCATTTGGCAATGTAATGCTGCCCGTGCGTCCGCGATAACTGCAGCGGTCGTGCCGCATCTGCTGCAACTGAACTTGAAAGGCGGCGTTGAACTGCGCCACCGTTCCCTGCAGCACCACGGTGCGGCGCGCCGCATGCTCTTGTACGACGCTCAATCCACAGCTCGAGGCGTAGGCACGCACCGCGGCCAAATCGCCAGGGTCCGCGCCATGCCGCTGCGCAAATTCCTCGCGGTTCATGCACGCTCGGCCCGTGACTCCGGACGCGAGCTCCGTCACGCGCGCCCGGAATTGATCACCGGCGCCACGCCGCAGGATGAGGCTCACTTCCAACCGTTCTTGAGGGTCCGCCGGCGCCAACACGCTGGCGCCCGCCATGGCAACGCGTTCGCTGCCCTTTAAGGAAATACTGGCCATGAAGACCTCCCGCTGGTTAACCGAAGGGATTTTGGCGAATGATGGTCTGTTCGCGATCCGGGCCGGTCGAGATGATGGTGATCGGCACGCCGACGAGTGACTGCAAACGCTCCAAATACTTGCGGGCGTTATCCGGCAAATCATCGTAGCTTTTGATTCCCACGGTGCTCTCCTTCCAGCCCGGCATGTCCTCGTAGACCGCTTGGCACTCCGCAAAGTTTCCCGAGAGCAGCGGCGGCGTCGTGGCGATGCCCGCGTCGGTCTTGTAACCCACGCAAACGCGAATCGTATCCAAACCATCGAGCACATCGAGCTTGGTCACGCACAGCAGCGAGCAGCTGTTGTGCACGATGGAGCGGCGCAAGGCGACGGCATCAAACCAGCCGCAGCGCCGTCGCCGTCCGGTTACTGAGCCGAATTCATGGCCGACGCGCGATAAATACTCGCCCGCCTCGTCGAACAGTTCCGTCGGGAAGGGACCCGCGCCGACACGCGTGGCGTAGGCCTTGACGATGCCGAGCACTTCGTGCAGCCGCCGGGGGCCCAACCCAGTACCCGCTGCCGCGCCGCCGGCCGTCGTCGTGGACGATGTCACATAAGGGTACGTGCCAAGATCCACGTCCAGCATCGCGCCTTGCGCGCCTTCGAACAATACATTGCGGCCGCTCACACTGAGCTCTTCAAGAATGCCGGTGACATCGGCCACCAGGGGCTTTAAGCGTTCGCCCAACGCCAGATTCGATTCCAGCACCTGCTGGAAATCGACGGGCGTGGTTTGAAAATATCGCTGCAAAACGAAATTGTGATAATCCAGGACCTCGCCCAGTTTCGCGGCGAAGCGCTCGCGATGAAACAAGTCAGCGACGCGCAGCGCGCGGCGCGCCACTTTGTCTTCGTAGGCCGGACCGATGCCGCGCCCGGTGGTGCCGATGGCATTCGCGCCCTGCGCTTTCTCCCGCGCCTTATCGAGCGCGACATGCGAGGAGAGGATCAGGGGGCAGGCAGGACTGACCCGCAGGCGGTCGAACACCGGCACGCCCTGCCCGATCAACATTTCGGCTTCTTTGAAAAAAGCATCGAGCGCCAACACCACGCCGTTGCCGATCAGGCATTGCACATGCGCGTGCAGGATTCCGGACGGAATCAACGACAAAATGGTTTTCTTGCCGCCGATGACCAGGGTGTGTCCGGCATTGTGGCCGCCCTGAAAGCGCACCACCGCCTGTGCTTGATCGGTCAGCAGGTCGACGACTTTGCCCTTGCCCTCATCGCCCCATTGCAGGCCGATCACCACCAAATTCTTACCCATTGCGCGCCATCCAGAGCAATGCGAGTCCCGCGACCATGCTGATCAAGCCGCCCCAGCGAAGCTGCGACGGTTCGGTCTTCGACAGCTTGGCCATCAGCCGCTGCGCAGCGGCGGGATTGACGAAGGGTAAAATTCCTTCGAGGACCAAGTACAGGGCGAAGGCGCCGCCCAAGTAGCGCGCAAGTTCAATCCAACCAATTTCCATTGTGACTTTGAGGGTTTAGCGCTGTGGGGGTTGCGTTTGCGATTTGTTGAAATACTTGAAGTAGGCGTTGTCCGGCGCGATCACCAACATGTCGCCCTGCGTACCGACGGCCGCCCGGTAGGATTCCATGCTGCGATAAAAGCTGTAGAACTCCGCGTTCTTCGAGTACGAGCGGGCATACACCTCGCTCGCCGATGCATCGCCCTCGCCGCGAGTCTGCCCCGCTTTGCGCGCAGCGTCGGCCAGAATTTCGGTTTGCGCTTTATTCGCCTCGGCACGGATGCGTTCCGCCGCCTCGACTCCCTCGGCGCGCAGCTTGGCAGCCTGCGCCTTGAAGTTCGACCGCATGCGATCGAATACCGAATCCTGCACCTGCTGCGGCAGATCGATCTTGGTGATGCGCACATCCACCAGCTCAACGCCCAGCTGTTCCGCCAGAGGCCGCGCCGTCTTCATCATGGCGCCGGTAAATTCAGCACGCTCCGCGGTAATCACCTGCTGCAGGGTGCGCTGCGTGACCACGCTCTTGATGCTGTCCTTGACCGTCTCGCCCAAGCGGGCATTGGCAACTTCTTCGGTGCCGCCGGTGGATTCGTAGAAGCGGCGTAAATTGAGGATGCGCCACTTGACGTAAAAATCCACATTGAGCTGTTCCTGCTCGCGGGTCAGGAAATGCTCCGCCGGATACATTTGCGTCAAAATCCGCGCATCGTAGCGGCTCACTTCGTTGACCAGCGGGATCCGATAGTGCAGACCGGGCTTATAGTTGGACTCGACGATCTCGCCGCCGATCGATTTGATGGCAAGCTGGCCCTCGCTGACCGTGAACACGCTCGCGCGCACGATCAAAATAACGGCCACCACCGCCAACAATATATAGAGCAGTCGGTTTTGCATCAGCGCACCCCTCGCGCCCGCGCGGGGTCTTCCACCGGCGTCACCTGAATCTCCGGCAAGCGCGCCGGCGCCACCGTCATCGTGTCATTGGGATTGTTGATCGACTGCGCGCCCCCCGAGATCAACTTCTCCAGCGGCAGATAAAACATGCTGTTGCCGCCCTTGACGTCCACAATCACCTTGCGTGAGTTGCGGTACACATTCTCCATGGTCTCCAGATACATGCGCTCGCGCGTGACGGCGGGCGCATGTTCGTACTGACTCAAGACCTGATCGAATCGGGAAGTCTCGCCTTGCGCCAAGGCCAGCACCTGCAGGCGGTACGCTTCGGCGTCCAACAGATTCTTGGCCGCTTGGCCGCGCGCCCGCGGCACCACATCGTTGCGATAAGTTTCCGCGTCCTGTTGATAGCGCTGGCGGTCCTTGTCCGCCTTGATGGCGTCGCGTTGCGCATCCTGCACCGGATCGGGAACTATGACGTCCCCCAATTTGACGCTGATGATATAGACGCCCATGTCGTAGTTATCGAGGGTGCGTTGCAGGAGCAACTTCGCGCGGTCGGTGATCGATGGATCGAAAGCCAGCGCCTTATCCAAGGGGGCCTGGCCCACTGCCTCGCGCATCGCGCTTTCGCTGACCTGCACCAAGGTCTCTTCGACATTGTTGACCTCGAACAAGTATTTGCGCGGGTCAGGCTTGGTGTACTGCACCGCTGATTTGACTTCGACCAGATTGGTGTCGGCGGTGAGCATTCTCGCATCGTCGGTGACGCTGAACTGCTGCGAGACATTGACGATGCGCTTGCTTTCGATCGGCCAGGGCAGATGCCAGTTGTATCCCGGACCCGTGGTTTGCATGTACTTGCCGAAGCGCAAAATCACCGCACGCTCCTGCGCGTCGACCCGGTACACGCCGCTGCCGATCCACACGGCGGCGATCAGCACCAAAATACTGCCGAGGCCCCGGCCAAAGCCAGGAGAAGCCTGACCACCACCCAAGCCACCGCCGCTGCCGCCGCGGCCAAACAGCGCACTTAAGCGGCGCTGAAAATTTCGCAGAACATCGTCCAGATCGTTCTGCGCTTGCTGCGGCCGATTCCAGGGATTGCGTTTCTCCCCGCCAGGTTCGTTCCAAGCCATGCGTTATGCCTAATAATGAGTTGCGAGGTATCGAGTCATGGACAACCAGGCATTCTAACAGGCCGGCCTGCAGCTTACCTAGGAGCCTAGCGCTTAAGCGACGCGCTGGACACGGGTTCGGGCCGGCTCCACCAAGTTGACGCCCTCGGCACCCGAGAGTTTGGCAACCTCGGTGAGATCAAGTTCGACTTCCATATCCCAGCTGCCGTCTTCGCACTGCCGCTCGCTGCGCACCGCGTTGCGTTTGTACAGGTCGGATCTGACGGCGGCGGCCTGCAACTGCAGATGGAATGTGCGGCGCACTTGATTGGGACGAACGGCATGGGCCATCGCTTCGCGCAACAGTCCCAAGCCTTCACCGCTGGCGGCGGAGACCCAGGCCTGGGCGGCGACAGCGTCGGGGCCATCGATGGTGTGCGGCTTGTCGCTGCTCAGGTCGATCTTGTTGAACACCAGCAATTCGCGGATCTCGCCTGCGCCGATGCCGCGCAACACCTCGCGCACTTGTTCGATGCGTTCATTGCGCTTCGGATCGCTCGCATCCACCACGTGAAGCAGCAAGTCGGCGTCGCGCGCCTCTTGCAGCGTCGAGCGAAATGCGGCAACCAATTCGTGAGGCAGTGCGCGCACGAATCCCACCGTATCGGCAAGAACGACTTCGCCCACACCCTCCAGCTTCACCCGCCGCACCGTCGGGTCGAGCGTTGCGAACAGCTTGTCGGCCACATAGGTGTCCGACCCGGTCAATGCATTGAACAGCGTCGACTTGCCGGCATTCGTGTATCCCACCAACGCCACCGTCGGCACCGGCACTTCGCGCCGCACATGGCGGCCGGTGTCGCGTTGTCGATCGAGCTTTTCCAATCGCGCCCGCAAGGTGCGGATGCGCTTCGCGATCAGGCGTCGATCGGTCTCCAACTGGGTCTCGCCCGGGCCTCGCAGTCCGATGCCGCCCTTCTGGCGTTCAAGGTGGGTCCAGCCTCGCACCAAGCGCGTCGCCAGGTGCGACAGCTGGGCGAGCTCGACCTGCAGCTTGCCCTCAAAGCTCCGAGCACGCTGGGCAAAGATATCTAAAATCAACCCATTACGGTCCAATACTCGACGACCGGTGAGTTTTTCGAGGTTGCGCTCTTGGCTGGGCGTCAGGGTCTGATCGACCAGCACCAAGTCGGCTTTGTTCGCTTCGGCGAAGGCATGAATCTCCTCAGCCTTTCCCGATCCCACGAAGTACTTGGGGTCGGGTCGCGCGCGCGTGCTGAGCACCGTGCCCACCACGGTCGTACCCGCGGAGGCTGCCAGTGCGGAGAATTCCGCCATGTCGTTCGGATCGACAGGATGCCCGACGCCGACGCCGACCAGAACGGCGCGCTCACCGCCCCCCGGGCGTTCAAATAATTGCAGAGCGCCACCCACTCATTCGACGATAGCCGGTTCCGTCACTTCGCCATCTTCGCCCGTCGGCAATCGCACATTGCGTGCGGGCACGACAGTGGAGATGGCATGCTTGTACACCATCTGGCTTACGCTATTTCTCAGCAACACGACGAACTGGTCGAATGAATCGATCTGTCCTTGTAGTTTGATGCCGTTCACAAGATAGATGGAAACCGGCACTCTTTCTTTGCGCAGGGCATTCAAAAATGGATCCTGCAGAGACTGGCCACGGGCCATGGGTAAAGCTCCTTGTTTTTAGTCAATTGTACTGCCGTATCACTTCCATGCGGCACGAGGCACATACCCGATTAATGCTAGCACAGCGCAATGGCCCACGTTGTATCGAAGACCACTATGCAAATCCGCCCTCGGACAGTGCATCAAAAATCGTACGTGCAACGTCCGATCGCATGGAATCCATCCACTGCGCATCGGCGCGCCGACGAAGCCAGGTGAGTTGCCGCTTCGCGAGTTGTCGCGTCGCCGCAATCGCTTGTTCTGTGGCTTCATTCAACGCGCTGAGTCCGGCCAAATATCGCCATAGTTGCCGATATCCGACCGCACGCATGGATGGATGTTCCGCGCTCAAATCGCCTCTTTCGTACAGGCTCCTAACTTCCTCGACGAAACCGGCCTCGAGCATTCCTTTAAATCGCTGTTCGATCTTGGTGTGTAACTCGCCGCGTTCAAGGGGCGCAAGAGCAAATTCTATGACTTTGACGTCGGCAAACGCCGACACGCGGTGCTGTTGCAGTTGACTGATGGTCTGGCCGGTGAGGCGGTGAACCTCCAGCGCCCGTTGGATGCGCTGCGGATCGTTGACGTGGATGCGCGCCGCTGCCTGCGGGTCAACCTCGGCAAGTTGTTGATGTACCGCGGCCCAGCCCGATTCCGCCGCGCTGGCATCAATTTGCGCACGCACCGCGGAATCGGCCTCGGGCAGATCTGCGATCCCGGTCGTCAACGCATGGAAGTACATCATGGTCCCGCCCACCAGCAGGGGTTGGCGCCCCCGCGACCAGATGTCCTGCATCGCCCGCTGCGCGTCGAGCAGGAACTCACCCACCGAGTAGCCCATCTTGGGATCACGAGTATCGATGAGGTGATGCGGGATGCGAGCGCGGGTAGCCAACGTCGGCTTGGCCGTGCCGATGTCCATGCTGCGATACACCAGCGCCGAATCGACGCTGATGATTTCCAAGGGCAACTTTTCAGCCAACTGAACGGCCAGATCCGACTTGCCGGAACCGGTGGGACCCATCAGCAACACCGCCGAGCGGCGTGTCGGCGCCTTCATCAGCGCCCGCGCAGGAACAGTCGGTCCAGTTCGCTCATGGATAAACGCACCCAGGTGGGGCGCCCGTGATTGCACTGATCGGCGCGCTCGGTGCCTTCCATCTCGCGCAGCAGCGCATTCATTTCCGGCAAGCTCAAAGTTCGTTGGGCGCGCACGGCCGCGTGACAGGCCATGGTGGCGAGCAGGTGGTTGATCGACTCCTCGACGCGCCGCGAGTGACCCGCCTCCAGCAGATCCGACAGCACGTCGCGCACGATGCCGGCCGGGTCACGGCCGGCCAGCAGCGTCGGGATCGCGCGCAAGGCCAATTGATCCGGCCCTAATCGCGTCACGCCGAATCCCAGCGCCGCGAATTCCTGCACGTGCCCTTCCGCCGCATCCGCCTGCGCCGGCGTCACGTTGAGAATCTCCGGCATCAAAAGTTGTTGCTGCGCGGTCTCCCCCGCCAACAATTTCTTCATGCTCTCGTACATGACTCGTTCATGCGCCGCGTGCATGTCCACCAATACCATGCCCTCGGCGGACTGCGCCAAGATGTAGACGCCGTGCAGCTGCGCAATGGCATATCCCAAAGGCGCGGCGGCCGCGTCCGACGCGCTGCTGCCCGACGCACTGCCATCCGACGCACTGCCGTTGACGGCATCCGGGCGCGGCCATTGCTCTCGCACCTCCGCGCTCGCGGGACTCAAGTAGCTGCGATAGGCATCCGCAGATGGGCGTTGCGGCGCTTCCGGCAGGGTGAAGCGCGCCTGCGCGGGAGTTCCCGCGCCCGCGAAGCGCGATGCGCCGGTGAGCCAATCCGCCGGCGCGCTGCCGGCAGATTCCGTCGAGGGCCTGGTACCGGCGAGCACCTTCTCCAAGGTCTTGAACACAAAGTCATGGACGCGGCGCGAATCGCGAAATCGCACCTCGAGTTTCTGCGGATGCGCATTGACGTCGACCAGGCTCGGATCCATGTTCACATACAGCAAGTACGCGCAGAACCGCCCGTGAAACAAAACGTCGCGGTAGGCCAGGCGCGCCGCGCCGATCAACACCTTGTCGCGCACGAAGCGCCCATTCAAAAAGGTGAATTGCAGGTCCGGCTGGCTGCGCGAAAAGGTCGGCAGCGCCAGCCAGCCTGACAGCACCAAAGATTCTGTCTCATGACGCAGCTCGATGACGTGACCGGCGAACTCCTCGCCGCAAACCTGGGCGACGCGCCCCAGCCGCTGCGGGTCGCTGATCGCCGCCGGCAGCGTCCAGATGGTCTTGCCGTTGTGCACCAGCGTGAAGGCCACGTCGAAGCGCGACAGCGCCAAACGCTCCAGCATGCGCACGATATGCTGATACTCGGTGTTCTCAGTGCGCAGGAATTTGCGCCGCGCCGGCACATTGAAAAACAGATCCCGCACCTCGACCGTGGTTCCCAAGCTGTGCGAGGCGGGCGCCGGCGCGCTGACCTCGCCGTCGCGCGCTTCGATGCCCCAGGCATGCGTTCCCTGGCCAGAGCGCGATACCAGCGACAGGCGCGAGACCGAGGCGATGCTGGGCAAGGCTTCACCACGAAATCCCAAGGTCGACACATGTTCCAGGTCGTCAAGCGAGGCAATCTTGCTGGTGGCATGCCGGGCCAACGCCAACGCGATTTCGCCCGCATCGATGCCGCTGCCATCGTCGCGCACGCGAATCGATCCGCAGCCGCCGCGTTCTAGTTCGACTTCAATTCGCACTAG
>Ga0193709_1000178_pt1 | contig 26403 bp, 19 predicted proteins | sample H3c2metaG_FD_160571 | JGI IMG/M metagenome (GOLD analysis project Ga0193709, IMG submission 160571) | Soil microbial communities from a riparian zone of the East river system, Colorado, United States - H3c2 | ecosystem: Environmental > Terrestrial > Soil > Riparian zone | place: USA: East River...
GCGTGTGGCGGAGCTCGAGGCGACGCAGATCGCGCAGGCGCGAGCAGACGCCGAGAGAGTTCGCATCGGCGCCGAAGCTCAGGCCCGTGCCGAAGCCATTCGCATCACCGTGGTCGCCCAGGCGAACGCGGAGAGCATCCAGAAGGTGAACGAAGCGATCAAGTCTGGAGGCGAGGCCTACTTCCGTTACCGGCAGATCGAGATGATCCCGATGATCGCTCCGATGATTGCTGAAGCATTGTCGAAGGCACGCCTGGTGACGATCTCGGGAGATTCTGCCGAGGGCGGCGCCGCGCAATCGGCGACCAGTAATATCACGAGCGTGATTCAGACGGTGCTCGCCGCGCAGCTCGTGTCGGGCAGCGGGATGCTGCAGCCGCCCGATAGCGCGCGTGAAAAGTCCGACGTGCGGGAAAACGGCAGGGAAGCGCCACCAGTCAAAGCACCCGCTTCGACACCAGCCGCTCCGGCGCCTAAGCCGGGTTCGCGGTAGGCGTTTCGAGGCGATCTCATCACGCCAGCCTCGCGTTCTTTGTCATTGTACGATTTGGTGCTCACCCATATGTTGAGCACAGAACGTGTTGTTAAGGCGGGATCTGACTGAGCCCTGAGTCAGGGCCGCCGGTCTCGCTGGGAGGCCTCGATGTCACACCGTGTTTGCGGCAGCCGTCCCGTCATACAGCTGCTGGCGACAGCGATTTCAGTAATCGCTGTCGCGCCGGTCGTGCTCGTTGGTCAGTCGCCGGCGATGGTCGTGGGCAAAGTGACAGCCGAGACGGGCATGGCGCTCATGGGCGCCGACGTGGCGATCGATGGGACGCTGTTCCGCGCGATCACGAACGACCGGGGCGAGTTTCGTTTGCCCGGTGTGCCCGCAGGCCCCATCGAAGTCCGGGCTCGCCGCCTGGGGTTCCGTCCTGACGCTGTCAAAATAAATGTCCCCGCATCCGGCACCGAGACCGTAAGCATTACCCTCGCCGTCGCCGCGCAGGACCTTCGGCCAGTCATGGTCCGCGGGCAGTCCGTCAGGTATACGGGGCGGCTGGCGGGATACTATGAAAGGCTCGAGCGGCGGATCGCCGGTGTCTTCATCACCCGCGAGCAGATAGAGCACGAGCACCCGAGAACGCTCGGCCAGCTCCTGCAGCGGACTCCTGGAATCACGACGCTCAGGCAGCGCGATGGCTCGGTCGGAGTCCGCATGCGCGACCGTACCTGCTCGCCACTCGTCTGGCTTGACGGCAGCGCACTGCCCAGCGGCTCGGTCGACCTCGATACGTTCGAGCCGAGCACGCTCGAGGGCATCGAGCTGTATCTGGGCTCGACGACCGCGCCGTCGAGGTACAGCTGGTCGCGCGATCTGTCGAACTGCGGAACGATCCTGCTATGGACGCGCGGATCGGACACGGACATTCCGCACCAGATGATTAGCTCGCCAACCGAAATCGAGTCGCTCGTTGCATCGCTTTCGGTGTTCACGGCCGACCAGGTTGACCGGAAGGCTGCCCTCGATTCGGCCCGGCCGCTCGAGATCCCCTATCCCCCTTCGTTGTTCGCAGCGCACGTGCAGGGTAACGTCGTCGCCGAATTCGTCGTGAACGGCGAAGGCCGCGTCGAGCAGGGGACGTTCGGCATCGTTTCGTCCACGCACCCTCTGTTCGCCGAAGCGGTCAGGCGCGCTGTGTCAGGAGCCGTGTTCATGCCGGCGCTGAAAGCGGGGAAGCCCGTACGCCAACTCGTCCACCAGCCCTTCGAGTTCACGGCCGGCAAGTAGCGAAACGGGCCTCGAGACTGCGAGAAATCGCGGCCGCCAAGGGCACCTAACCGAGCGGGGATATGCGGCACTTAGACACCCCCCATCCGAAAATGGTTTGAAAAAACAGGTTGACAGCAAAATCGCCCCGACCTACTTTCTGCGGGTTCGGCGGAACCCGTCCCCACCGAATATTCCTGCCATCCTCCCCGGAGGCCTATGCAGAAGACATAAGTCTGAATAGCAGCGCCCCTCGCCTGCGCCCAAGCCAGCCGACGCGCTCCACACCGATGGAAAAGCTCTGAAGGTCCACCCCCCTCGCAGCAGATCCCGGAAATCCCCGTTACAGCATCCGGTTTCGCGCTGCGCGAGAATCCATTCGAAGTGAGGAATGCAAAATGGTAATTCGTAAGTTACTCCGCTATTGCGTAGTCGCCGCGGCGTTTGCACTCGGCTTTGCGGCCGTTGCCAATACCGCACGAGCGCAGGGCGCCGTCATTACCGGTAAGGTGGTGACGGATCAAGGCCGTGAGATTCAGGGCGCTAACGTCATCATCCCCGAGCTCAATATCTCGGTGGCGACGAACCCCGCCGGCAACTACTCGATCGTCATCCCGACAGCCCGTCTGAACGGTGCGACGACAACACTTCGCGTTCGCGCGATCGGCTACGTCCCAAAGAGCGCCACGGTGACGCTGACTGCCGGTGATCAAACCTCGAACTTTTCGCTCGCACAGGACATCAACCGCCTCGAGGCGGTTGTTACGACGGGCGTGACTGGCGCAACTGTCGCCACGAAGCTCCCGTTCTCCGTGCAGCAGATCAGTGCCGAGGACATGAAGGTTCCGGCGGCGGATCCACTATCGCAGCTCGCGGGTAAGGTGCCCGGCGCTTCGATCATTTCGGCATCCGGACGTCCCGGTGCCTCTCCCGCAGTGCTCCTTCGCGGTCCAACCGCAATCACGGGCGCCGGTCGCGGACAGTCGCCGCTCTACATTATTGATGGAGTCATTCTGACCGACCAGGGTAGTCAAACTGGCGGCGGCGGACTTCCGGACATCAATCCTCAGGATATCGAGAGCATCGAAGTCGTCGAGGGCGCTGCGGCGTCTTCTCTGTACGGTGCGCGCGCCGGTAACGGCGTGATCAACATCCGCACGAAGACCGGCCTCAATACTGCTGGCGAAGGTGTCAAGTTCAACGTCCGCAGCGAGTACGGCTCGAGCGACATCGAGCACCACGTTGCGATCGCCCAGGGACACGCGCTCGAGCTCGACGAGAGCGGCACGCGTTTCTGCATCACGGTCTCCGGCCAGGGCCGCTTCCAGTGCGCCAGAACGATTGACTACGCCACCGAAGCGTTCCGCATCAACGATCAGGGAACCGATTTCGCGCTCGCTCCCGTCGGTACTTTCCCGATTGATCCGGGTTCCTCGCTTGCCAAACCTGATGCGGCGCTCACGTCGTCGTTCCTCAACCACATCTGGCCCGGGCTCAACTACGACGCGGTGGATCAATTCGTAAACCCGAGACCGTTGATCAACAACGTCGTCGACATGCGCGGGCACTTCGGCAACACCGCGTTCTTTGCCAGTGCATCGAATCTCGATCAGGGCGGAGCAATCCAGTTCCTGAACGGGTTCCAGCGCAAGAGCGGCCGCATGAACCTGGACCAGCAGATTGGATCCCGCTGGTCGGCTTCGCTCACCAGCTATTTCTCGCGCGGACAGAAAGACGGGTTCTACGCGGAAGACGGCGGCAACGCATTCTTCCGCCTCACCCGCACACCGCCGATCGTGAATCTCCAGGCCGTGGACTCGAAGGGAAGGCTCTACATCCGCCCGAACCTTCAGGGAGCCGGATCGCAGAACAACAATCCGCTCTATCCGCTGCAGAACGACAACCAGATCACGAAGAGCAATCACTTCATCGGCGGCGGCACGTTGCGCTTCGTCCCGGCGAGCTGGCTGAACTTCGAGGGCAATCTGAGCTACGACGGGTCGCAGAACAACCTCGACAACTTCGACGACAAGGGATACCGCACCACCGCTGCTTCGGCTGGTGATGTGTCGTTCCTGCGCAAGTCGTCCGAGAACGTTCAGTCGTACAACTCCAGCCTGAACATGAACGTTCTTAAGGACGTGATGTCGGATATGCACAGCCGTACCAGCTTCCGCTATCTGTTCGAGCGGCAGGACTACGATTATCGGCGCGGTCAGGCCGGCGGACTGAGCGTCGTAGGCGTGCCGACTCTCGACAACGGCACGATCTCCAAGTCCGTTACTTCCACGACGACATCGGTGCGCAGCATCGGATTCTTCATGGGAGAAGATATCGATTGGAAGGATCGCTACATCGTCAGCGCAATCGTGCGCCGCGACGGAAGCTCACTGTTCGGTAGAGCGAACCGGTGGCGGACATTCGGACGCGGTTCGCTTGCGTGGCGTCTCTCGCAGGAGCCGTGGTGGATCATTCCAGCACTCAACGAATTCAAGCTGCGTGCGTCGGTGGGTACCGCCGGCGGCCGCCCCGGATTCGATTGGCAGTATGAAACGTTCAACGTTGCCAACGGCGTGATCTCGCCGCAGATCCTCGGCAACAGATTCCTCAAGCCTGAATCGATTCGCGAGAACGAGTACGGACTGGAGCTGGAAGCGTTCCACAGGATCGCTGCCACAGTCAACTACGCGATATCGAACGCGCGCGATCAGATCCTTCGCGTTCCGTCGCCGGCGGTCACCGGCTTCGGCTTCCAGTGGAAAAACGCCGGAGTGCTGCAGAACAAGACCTTCGAGGCATCGATCAACGTGCCGATCATCAATGGCCGTGATCTGACGTATTCGACTCGTTTCATCTATGACAGAAACCGCGCCGTAATCACTCACCTGTACGTGCCGAGCTTCACCTTCGGCGCGACGGCCCAGGCAACGGATCAGATCTTCCTTGCCCAGGAAGGCGAGCGTTACGGAACGTTCTATGGTCGTGTGTTCGCGACCAGCTGCAGCCAGCTTCCAGCACAGGCTGCCGCGGCGTGCGGAACTCCCGGCGCACCTTTCCAGGCAAACTCGGACGGCTGGATCGTTTGGGTCGGCGCGGGCAACACCCCGGCGGATGGTATAGCACGGAATCTCTGGCAGTCGAGATTGCCGGTGAATTCGCCCTTCTATGCGCCGACGCCCGCTGGCGCGAACGGGTTCATCAACCCCGGCGTGCAGGTCAGCTGGGGAATGCCGATCATCGTTCGCGACTCAACCGGCACAGCGCGAAAGCTGCCTCTCGGAAATCCGCTTCCAAACTACCGGTGGGGATTCTCGCAGAATCTGAGCTACAAGCGATTCACAGCTTATGCGCTCATCGACGCTGCGATCGGGGGGCGCGTTTACAACCAGGGACGTGGCTGGTCTTTCCTCGATTTCCTCGAGGGGGGAGAAGCGCAGCTTGGCAAGTCGGTTGAATCGGCCAAGCCGCTCGGATACTACTATCGCGCCGGCTCACCGGACAACGGAAGCGGCATCGGTGGACTTTACGATCTCCTCGGACCCAACAATGCGGTGACCGAAGATGCGAGCTACGCGAAGCTGCGTGAGCTGAGCGTCGGCTTCCGCCTTGGTCGCTTCGGGTCAATGGGAGGCGACTGGAACCTGAACGTTGTTGGCCGCAACCTGCACACCTGGACCAAGTACCACGGGTTCGATCCGGAAGTGGGCTTTGGTGCGGTGAGTGGAGCAGGGAGTACGACAAACGGGTCGGGCTCGGCAGCAATCAATGCGATCGACGCCTTCACGTTCCCGAATCTTCGCTCCCTGACGTTCTCTCTACAGACCAGTTTCTAAATCCGGATCTGTGGCGGTGAGGTGAGAAATCATCCCACCGTCACAGAACCCTTATTAACCGAGGCTATTAAATGCGCAGATTGCAGGTTTATGCCGGCCTTGCCGGCTTAGTGGCCATACTCGGGTGCAGCGACACCCTTGCCGTTACGAACGGAAACAATCCGGACGCCGAGCGCGCGTTGGCGCGGCCGTCGGATGTCGAAGCTCTTATCGGCAGCTCGCTCAATACCGCTTGGCGGGCGATGAACGGCCAGAACGACAACATCGACAACCAGATGAGGGTGTTCTCCTTCGAGAACAGTTCATCGCTGGCGAACTTCGGATTCGGGGCCCGCATCGGGATTCCCCGCAACCCGATTGACAACTCGAAAGGAAATCCGGTCCTGGTTGGAAATTTCTGGGACTATGCACAGGACGCCAAGGGCGCGCGTTCGGCGGCGCTCGGACTCGCTCAGCTGGACAAGACCGGTTTCACGTTTGGAAATGCGGCCCAGGACATTCGCGGCCGGGCGTTCGCGTTCTTCGTGATGGGACTGGGCAACGCAAATATGGCGCTCGTCTATGATTCCGGCGCCGTCGTGAACGAGTCCAACGGCAATGCCAATGGCGTCGATGTTCCGTACCCATTGCTCCTTGGCCACGACTCATTGATGAAGCTGGCGCTCATTCAGCTCGATTCGGCGCAGCTGTATGCCGGGCAGATGAGCACGCCTTTGCTCGCCACGTGGATTCCGGGCAACGCGCTTACGGGCCCGCAGTTCGTGCAGGTGATTCGCTCCTACAAGGCGCGATTCCGCGCAGCGGTAGCACGCACGCCGGCGGAACGGACCGCGGTCGATTGGACGAAGGTGCGCGACGATGCTGTCGCTGGAATCGGGGCCGATCTCGTGATCGATCTCGATCCGTCGAAGAGCTGGGATTATATCTGGTACGTCCAGCACTTCCTCTTTGACGCATGGACTCAGCAGAGTCCGCTCTTTGCGGGAATGGCGGACAGCGTTCGTCCGGCTAATGATGTCGCCGGCCCGGGATACGACGCGTGGCTTGCGGCGGGCCTGAACAACCGCTTCGCGTTCACGATCAAATCGGCCGACCAACGCTTCCCGCCCGGCGACACGCGCGCCGCGCAACGGACTGCGTCGACTGTAGGCACATTGCAGACGCCGTCACGTTCCAACCTGTACTTCAGAAACCGCACGTCGCCTGACCCACCGGGAACGCCTTACACAGTATCGCAGTACGATTGGTTCAGATTCCAACAGCTGTATCAGGCAAACCGTATCGGCAAGTTCCCAATGCTTCAGAAGGCAGAGGTGGACCTGCTCGCCGCGGAAGCCTATTACCGGCTGGGCGATCTCGCTAATGCAGTTACCAGGATCAACATCACGCGACAGGCAAAGGGCGTCCTTCCGGAACTGTCGCTGACAATGACCGCTACCGATCAGGTTCCGGGCGGCGGAGCTTGTGTGCCGCGCGTTCCCGATCCAGCCACGAACTTCACCTCGGCAAAGTGCGGCACGTTGTTCGAGGCTCTCAAGTGGGAGAAGCGCATGGAGCTGGCGTTCATGCAGTATGGCGCCTGGTATTTCGACAGCCGTGGCTGGGGCGACCTTGCCGCGGGCACGCCGCTGGAGTGGCCGGTTCCATATCAGGAGATGGACACGCGGAGCCTGAAGTTGTACAACTCGAACACAGCTGCCGCCGCGGGCACTTACGGATATTAAGCAGCAATGAATTCTTTGCAGCACCTACGGTTTTCACGCTCGCTCAGGGCGGTCGCGATAGCGGCCGTCCTGGGTTGTGCGGGCACGCTCGGATGCTACACGTACGTTCCGGCGCGCGCTTCTTACCTCGAGCCGGGGAGAGAGGTCGCGCTCGATCTCAATGATGTGGGCCGAGTCAATCTGGGGAACCAGATAGGCGCGGAAGTCGCGCGGGTCGCCGGCATTCTGCAACAGCAGACTGGCACCGACTACTCGATTCGAATTAGCGAAGTGACGTATCTCAACGGACGCACCGCGACGTGGAGTGGAGAGCCGGTGACGATTCGTCAGGACTACGTAAGAGGCGTGCTGGAAAAGAAGATCTCAGCGGGGAAAACGGCGGCCGCAGTTGTGGCGAGCGCCGGCGTTGTGGGCGGAGCGATCCTCGCCCACACGCTCGTTACCGGTGGAAACGGTAACGGTGACGGTAAGCCGGAGCCACCCCCAAACACAGGTTTCAGGGGACACCCATGAAGTTCCTAAAAATTCAAATACCTTTCGATTCGGAGTCAGTAATGAATCTTCACCGTTACTTTATGCTGGGTGCAGCGATGGTAGCAGTCGCTGCGTGCGGCAGTGACAGCACGTCGCCGGTCAATAAGACGCCGGCACCAGCTGGTCTGGTTCGGTTCATCAACGCGGTCCCGGATACCGGATTCCAGGACTTCCGATTCACCGACGTCGTCGACGACGTTCCAAACGTGGAATTCGTGAACCTGCCCTTCCGCGGCGGGACGAACGTCGCGTTCCAGCGCGCTGTAGTGGGCACGCACCACATTAGAGTATTTATGGGCAGCTCGAACACGATGAGGGTCAGGATCAAGAACCCCGCCAATACGAATATGGCGGATTCCATCGACGTCGACATCACGAACGTTCCATCGATAGTGTCCACCGTCATGGCAGACACGACTGTCACGCTCACCCAGGACGTCGCGCAGACTTTCGTCTTTTACGGATCGGCGAGGGCCGGTGCTCAGAAGTTCCTGATCACCACCGATGCCCGTCCAAGTCTGACCGCGACCTCCGGAACCCTGGGCTTTCGTTCGACCAACCTGACAGCAGGTGCGGTCGATGTCTACCTGATTCCGGGTGCGACGGCTACGCCGACGGCTAGCGGGACGCCGGTAATCACCGGTCTCGCACCACTCGCGACCAGCGCCTACATCACCCCCGCGGTCGCGGCGGCAGGCAGCGGCTACACCGTCGTAGTAACTACGGCCGGAACGACGACCGTCGTCGCGTCGGCGTTGATGCCGGCGGGTGCCGCGGCTGTCGCGGCCGTTCCAGGCGGCGCTGGCGCTCTCGCTCCACTAGCTGGCTCACTGATCTCGGGCTCAGTCTTCTCGGCTTACATATTTCCGCCGTCGGTTGCCGGCAGCAAGGCGGCAGCTTTTGCCGCAGCCGGAGTCGGACTGACGATCGACAAGAACCCACCGGCGCCGTAACCTATTTTTTCGCCGGTTGATCCGGCAGAGCAAGTTGGGAGGGCCGTCGGCAATATCGAGTGCTGGCGGCCCTCACGTTTGTCAGACCCGTTCGTATCTTCGTCACCGCACTCTGAGGAGAAGCAAATGCGCCGTCTACCCGCAGTGTTGTCGTCGTGCCTGATGATCGCAGTCGTCGCAGCATGCGCCAGTTCCGGCGGCGCCGCGTCCGGTTCCACCACGTCAACCGCCAGCTCGTCCGCCACTGCGACGAGATCTTCACAGGCAAAGGTCAAGACCAATCCTGACGTGATCACTCTCGCCGAAATCGAGGCCGGCAGCTATCGCGATGCCTACGACATTGTTCAACGCCTGAGGCCGACGTGGTTCACGAAGGCGAAGAGTAGCTCGGCGCAGAGCATGGGCGGAATCCAGGTGACCGGAGGCGCCGGTGTTCAGTCGGGCTCGACGGGCAGCGGATTGATCGTCTATCTGGACAACAGCAGAATGGGCGGGACCGAAGCACTGAAGGACATCCCGGCCACGGCCATCAAGGGGCTTCAGTACATGGACGCCGCGACTGCTACCGCCAAACTCCCCGGCATTGGATCAGCGATCATCTCCGGAGCCATCGTCGCGACATCGCGCTAGGCAACCGATAGCGCAAAGCAACTTGATGATTCTCCAAAGCGCGCCACCGCAAACAACCGGTGGCGCGCTTTGCATTTGCGGTAGCTCGACCTGCGGCGGATTTTAACTCCGACATGCCGACTACCCTCTGGATCGTGGTGGGTCTCGTATTCGTCGCGGCGGCGATAACCATCGCCGTGCGTGCGCGCGCCAACCAAATGGCCCTCCGCGCGCTTCATCGCTCGGGCTCGCGGATCGACCGCTTCAAGCTCACCAAGAAGCCGTTCATCAGAGAGACGCTCCTCGCGGACGAGGAGATCGCACGCGCCGTCCGCGAATACGCGGCGGAGAATTCGACGGACGAGCAACAGGCGTGGGCGAGGGTCGAGAAGTACATCGACGAGATCGTTCCCTTCTTCAACATTCTTACCTACTACAAGATCGGCCTGGTAGTGAGCCGGCTGCTGCTCAACTTCTTCTACAAGGTTTCCGCGGAATACGCGGGACGCTCCTCACACGGCGCGCTCCCGCGCGATGCGATCGTGATATACCTGATGAACCACAGATCCAACGCCGACTACGTGCTCGTCGGCTATGTGCTCTCGGGGCAGGTGGCAATCTCGTACGCGGTTGGTGAGTGGGCGCGAACATTTCCGCTCGAGTACATCTTCAAATCCTTTGGTGCGTATTTCATCCGCCGCAAGTATCGCGAGAAGCTGTACCACACTGTGCTCGAGCGTTACGTGCAGCTCATTACGCGCAACGGCGTGACCCAAGGGATTTTTCTCGAGGGTGGATTGAGCCGAGATGGAAAGCTTGGCAAGGCAAAGATTGGGTTGCTCGACTATGTGCTGGGTGTCGCGCGCGAGCCATCGATGCGGGATCGCTTATACATCGTACCGGTGGCGATCAATTACGATCGGGTGCTGGAGGACCGCTCGCTCCTGCGTGAGCTGGATGCGCGGGAAAGAGGGAAGCGTTCGCCGCGCAGCGTACAGCTCGGCGAGGTTCTACGCTACGTGTGGTGGAACATGGCACGGCTCGTCGCGCGAAGGTGGCGGCGATATGGGCGCGCGTCGGTAGTTGTCGGAGAGCCGTTGCCTCTCGCCCCGTGGTTTCAGCAGCAGGATCGTGAGACGGGCGGATTGTTCGCGATCGAGAGAGCGGACCGTCTGGCACGTGTACAGATACTCTCCGATTCCGTGCTCGACCGAATCGCGGCAATCGTTCCCGTAACACCAGTAACTCTCGCGTGCGCGGCGGTACAAAGCTTTGATGGCGATTTCATTTCGCACGAGCAGCTGATCGCGCGAATGAGCGAGATGCGCGACGTGCTGCGCGAGCTGAATGCGCGAGTGATTCACCGCGAGGGAACCATCGACGAGATCTTCGACCGCGCCTGGCGCATGATGAAAATGCGGCGGATGCTGGTAAGAGTCGGTGCGGGATACTCGGTGATGCCAGGCAACAAACCGCTCGTGAGCTACTACGCGAACAGCATCAGCCACCTGCTCGGCCCATTCGCTGAAGGAGTCCGCGAGCGCGATATGCTCCCCGCGCTCGCCGCCGGGACCATCAGCGCGATGTAATTATTGCGGGCGAAACCCGGGGCTACGCACGAGCTCCGCTGGCGCCGGGAACTGAGCCGCACCTTTCGCGTCGCAACGGACTGCGCACGCGAAACACCACCCACTCTATTGTATACAGAGTGGTCAATTCAAATGGATTACCACGAACTGTGCAGCTCAGCCGCAGCAGTTCGAGGATTGTCTACGTAGCGCTCTTCAACACTGATGCGACGAAATCACCATTTCGGTTGTCTAACGCTTTACTTGGCACTTGCCGTTACACGTGTCTAGTATTCGGAAATGGACGCCCTTCGGACTAGTGCACCGCGCTTCGGCACGATGATCGTACCGCCAACAACCGTCATGGAGAAACGGTTGACGAGCGCGCAATCCGGATGGCGCATCAATGCTCGCCTGGTCGCACAGCGAGCAATCACGGCGCCCGTGCGAACGGGCTCACCATCAGGAGGGGAAGTATGCTGGATAGTTTTCAGTCAGGAGCTCGACCGGATTCCGGTTCCCACCCACCCAATGTTCCAAAGAATAGCGTAGCAAGAAAAACCGCAGGTTATTTCGTAGCAGCGATCGCCGCACTCATTTGCGCCGCGACATCAGTCAGCGCGCAGACTGGTACGACGATCTCCGGCACCGTGACGAACGAGCAGGGCGTTCCGCTTCCTGGAGCGACGGTTCTCATTCAGGGCACGACGACCGGCGCACGCACGGACGACGCAGGTCGTTACGTCATAGTTGTACCCGCTGATCGCGCGAACGGACAATCCGGTGTTCTCGTTGCGCGTGTGATCGGCTACAGCGCGCGCACTGTCCCGATCGTTCTCGCGCCAGGTTCGACGATCGCTCAGAACTTCTCGCTCATCGTGAATCCGTTGAATCTCGACGCCGTGCTGGTGACAGGCGCCGGAACATCGACGACGCGCGAACGGCTGACGACAACCATCAACACCGTGGACAGCAGCGCGCTAACGCGTTCGGCCAATCCACAGAACGTCGTCTCTGCACTTGCAGGGCAGGCGCCGAACGTGGAAGTTCGCACGCAGTCAGGCGAGCCCGGCGCGTCGGCATCGATCAAGATCCGCGGCGCGGCGTCCCTCTCGGGGACGAATCAGCCATTGTTCGTCGTTGACGGACAGCCGATCGACAATCAGACGTTCTCGTCGCAGAGTATGGCGACGGGTTCCGGTTCCAACTCGGGAGCGGACGCGAGCACTGTCGCGCCGAACCGCGCGTCGGACATCAACCCGGCTGACATTGAATCAATCCAGATCCTGAAAAGTTCGGCGGCTGCCGCCATCTACGGCGCGCGTGCTGCGAACGGTGTCGTGCTCATCACGACCAAGTCAGGCACACCGGGTGCGACGAAGTGGACGATTTCGTCGACCGAGACGTTCGATCGGGTCAACATGCCCGATGTTCTGCAGCACACGTTCGTGCAGGGAACCGGCGGTGTCGCTGCCGTATGCGGTGCACCTGACTGCTCGGTGAACAGGCTTTCGTGGGGTCCGGCGGCAACGCCCGGCACACCGCTGTTCGACCACTCGAACGAGCTATTCGACACGGGCGTTACTGCCGACAACAATTTGCAGGTATCCGGCGGAAACGATCGCACGACCTTCTACGCTTCTGGCGGCTTGATGAACCAGAACGGCTACCTGAAGGGCCCGAATAACAAATACAATCGCGCGACGATTCGGCTCAAGGGTACACAGCAGCTCAATTCGAAGCTCAAGATCGGCGGAAACCTCAGCTACATAGACACGCGCGGCAAATTCGTTCAGAAGGGATCGAATCTTTCTGGCGTAATGCTCGGTGCGCTTCGCACTCCGCCCAATTTCGACAACGAGGACACCTTTCTGCCCAACGGGCTGCAGCGGCCCTACCGCTTTCCGAATGCGACCAGTCTCGCGTCGCTGCAAAACGCGGTCTACTACGACAATCCGTTTTTCGTTCTCGACAATCCGGCCAATCAAAGCGAGCTCGGCCGATCTGTCTCGAACGTGACAGTCGACTGGACTCCCCTCGAGTGGCTCTCTGTGAACGAGACGCTCGGTGCGGACTACTACAATGACTGGCGCCTCGAGGCGCTGCCGTTGACTTCCGGCAATGACGTGGTCGGAAATGTCACGCGCAACGACATCAACAACCTCGAGATCGATCACAACCTGATCGCGACGGCCAAGCACACGTTCGGAACGAATACTGATCTAACGTTCACGGTCGGTCAGAATCTGAATTCACGACGCATTCGCCAGACATTCGCGTTCGGCGAGCAGCTGATCGCTCCGACGCCCTTCAACATCCAGAACACGATCAGTCCGATCGTGCAGGAATACCGTGCTGTTCGCCACATCGAGGCGTACTTCGGACAGGCGGAGCTGAGTCTGTTCGACCAGCTCGTGTTGAACCTCGGTATCCGGAACGACGGATTCTCGACGTTCGGCAGCTCGAACCAGAGGGCGAATTACCCGAAGGCAAGCGCGGCGTGGACGTTCAGCAACCTGCTTAACGGCCGCGATCGCAGCGGAATACTCTCGTACGGCAAGCTTCATGTCGCTTACGGAGAGACCGGTAAAGAGCCGCCCGCATACGCGGCGGTTACCGCGCTCAGCTCGACAACGACTTTCGGCCTTGGTGGATTCGGTGATGTTCTGAAGTCAGGCATCAACGGACAGGGTGCGTTGTCGACCAGTCTCATAGTGGGCAATCCCAATCTGAAGCCCGAGCGCAACAAGGAAACGGAAGTCGGACTCGACCTTGCATTCCTCAACAGCAAGATCGATCTCTCCGCGACTGGCTACAACAAGCGCGGATCCGACATCATCCTGAGCGCGCCGATCAACGCGTCGTCGACGGGCTCGAATCAGCAGATTCTCAATGCTGCCGAGATCTCGAACAAGGGTCTCGAGCTGACGCTCAACCTGCACCCGCTCCAACGTCCGGACGCGGCGTGGGACATCGGTGTCCAGTACGGGCGCAACAAGGGCAAAGTGCTGAGCCTGAACGGTGCCGATTTCATCAACTACAACCTCGAAGGATTTACCGGCGCAATCGGTACGTCGGCCGTTGGATTTGCTCCGGGCGTCATTCAGGGCGCTGATTTCATTCGGTGCGGACGTGGCATCACGAACGTCGCGATTCCTGGAATCGCAGGGCTTTCCGACATCGATGCGCTTTGCGGATCCGCACCCAAGGGAGCGCTCTTCCTCGGACCGGATGGTCTGCCGGTCCCGGATGCGACTCAGCGGATCATCGCTGACCCGAATCCAAAGTACACGATGTCATACAGCAGCAATATTCGCTGGCACAAGATCTCGCTCTCCGGATTGCTCGACGTCCGCAAGGGTGGAAGCGTGTGGAACGGTACGCGTGGCATCCTGGACTTTTTCGGAACGGGAGCCGATACCAAGCAGCGCACGAGCACCAACGGCCAGTACGGCGTGAACTACGCGCTCAAGAACTATCCGACCACGGCCGGGCCCGGCGTGAACGTGATTCCGTTCCAGTCGCCTGCAGATTGGGAGAACTGGTTCGCATCGGATGGTGGCGGTTTCGGAACTGTGGGTGCGCAATTCGTGGAGGATGGCAGCTTTGCCAAGCTTCGCGAGATCTCGCTCACCTACACGCTGGACAACTCGACGTTCAGGAATCTGACCGGGTTCTCGAGCGCTGACATTCGTATCTCTGGCAGAAACCTCAAGACGTGGACGAAATACACCGGCTTCGATCCGGAAGTGAATCTGGGCGGAGCTGAGTTCCTGACACAGGGACTCGACTATTTCATCAATCCACCGACGCGTTCGTTCGTGCTCTCGTTCAGCCTTTCTCGCTAGCCAAAAACGGAGACTCAAGAAGTGACTAACTATATAAAACACGTCGCGGCGAGGATCGCGTTTGCGGCCACGGTCGTAGCCGTCGGGGGTTGCAACAACTTCCTGACGAGTGGCGAGGCTGGCACGGATCCGAACCGACAGATCGTCGCGACAAACGATCAATTCTTTGTCAGTACCCAGGAAAATCTCTGGGGATATTGGGGCAGCGATTTAGCTCGTGTCGCTGGAATTCTCGCCCAGCACTTCCAAGGTGTCGCGAATCAGTATGGCGCTCTCGACGCGACATATTCGCACGACCCGACCACGACCAACGGCTCGCACGCGGCGCTTTACACCTCGGGCGGGTTGGTCGATATCAAGAAGCTTCAGACGGGCGCGAGGTTGGTAGGTGATTCTCTGTATGTTGGCATCGCGCAGGTCGAAGAAGGTGCTTTGATGGGCACCGGCGCTGACATATTTGGGGATCTCGTCTACAAGCAGGCTCTGACGGGGACGCCCAATCCTGTTCTCGACGATCAGTTCTTTGTTTACGATTCGGTGCAGCAGGTGTTGTCTGCCGGGATCGCCAACATCAACTCGAACGTCGCGGGGAATGCGGGACCGGGCGCTGCGGATCTCGTCTACGGGGGTGATCCTGCCCTCTGGGCGGCCATGGCACATACGCTTAAGGCTCGTTTCTTCATGCACACGGCCGAGGTCAGGGGCGCAGCTGCCTACGCGTCCGCGCTGACGGAGGCCCAGCAGGGCATTGACGACGACGCCGGAAACTACTTCGGTGCGTTCACGTCGACCGCGTCGGAGACGAATTTCTATTTCCAGTTCCACGGTCCAGCGGGACGCGGTGGTGATCTGGGGGACGGCGTTTTCCTCGACAACCTGTTGGCGGCACGCGGCGATCCGCGTCGCACGGAGTATTTCTCGCTCACCGGCAATCCGCGGTGGCTGAGTGCGACTCGTGGCGCGGATGATTTCCAGCAGCCGTTCGTTACCTACGATGAGAACACACTCATCTGGGCCGAGGCTGCTTTCCGCACCGGGAATCAGGTCGTGGCGCTCGCGAAGCTCAACGAGGAGCGGGCAAATCACGGGTTGGCGCCCGTCGCTTTCGCGGGAACGGCGCTTCTCAACGAGATTCTCACCGAGAAGTACATCGTCAACTTCCAGCTCGGCGAGGAGGCGTGGAACGATTACAAGCGCACCTGCACGCCAAACCTGCCTCCCACGGCCCCGGGGCAACCGATACCTGGCCGGCTGTACTACGATGCATCGGAGCAAAACACAGATACCAACATTCCGGCGCCCAACACCGGAGTGAACGGTCTGCGCAACAAGAACGATCCCGTGAACGCTACGTCGGATGGTACCGGCGCTGCGTGCCTGGGTCAGTTCTAGCAGTCTGAAGTTTCACAGAAAGAACGTTCGAGCCCAGTCGATATCGGCTGGGCTCGAATGCTTTTTCACCACGAGGTCTTGTCAGTTGATAGAAAAAACGCAATGAGAAACACCGCATTCATACGGCTGCACGTTCGAACGACGCTGGTCTCGATGTCGTTTCTGACGGCGGTATCGTGCACTGCGTACACTCCGATTCGTGGCGTGGACACCGCCCCGGGGAACAACGTCCGCGTGCGTCTCAACTACAAGGGCGCCGTGGATCTTGCGCCGAAGATCGGGCCGAGGGCGCGGCAGCTCGAGGGAACGGTCAAGCAGGCAACCGATTCTTCCCTGGTCATTGCGGTTCGCCGGGTCGCTCGGGACGACGCGGGCGAGGATACCTACGACGGGCTCGAGGTTTCGATCCCGCCGCAGGACATCGAGACCGCGGAAGTGAGCAAGACTTCAGTAAGCCGCAGTATTCTCGCGGCGGGTGCTATCATCGCCACAGCGTTCCTTGTCGCGAAAGGAGCGAGCGATATTTCTGGAGGCAGCGGTAGCCGGCCACCGCCGGTAGGTCAGTAGTCGCCTGCGCGTAACTGGCGGGCCGATCGCAACCGGAGGCCTTTACCAGACCCCTACGCTCGAGTGATTGAGGCTGCTCTCGATGGTCAGGCGAACCGCGGAGCTTCCGCGCAGAGAGATTGCCTGTGACACGAAACTGTCCGTGCCTCCGATTCTGCGGGCAGCGAGGCGAATGACTCCCATCTGTCCCTGCAGGCGCGGCGGGATCGCGATCGAGACGTTGTGGGCGGCAGCCACCTGTGTGAATCTGGTTTGAATGCCGTCATGCAAAACGTAGAGGACGATGTCCGCCCAGTTATGATTCTCGACCTCCAGGACCACGGGCTCCGCCGGTGTTGTGTCAGCCGGGGCGGTGGAGGTGGAGGCGAGCGCAGCGGGCTCGACTACCGGGTGCGCGCGAGCGCATGCGAGGACGAGGATGGGAACAACGAAGCACGACGCGAGGGTATTGCGACGGGGGCCTGTCACCATGTTTTCTCCGACACCAGCGTCGCGGCGCCATGTCGCGGCGTAGCTTTGAATGTGGTGCACGGACCGAGCCCTCGCTACTACCAACTGGGAACTGACGCCTACGTAGCGGACGATTGCGGCCTCAGGACTAAACGCCATTGAGGATCGGCGATTAAGTGAGGACTGCGAAGAGAGGCGTTCCGCGCACATCCTCAGTCCTCCCTTAATCGCCGATCCTAGATGGCCGTTAGTCCTGAGTCCGCAAGAATCCGCAATCGCAGGTGAACGTCACCGGAATTGACCCATTATCCGGGGGGGCGGTGAAGTTGACATAACTGCAGTGCCAGCCTAACTTTGTAGGCTAGTCTGTCCCGGAATCCGGGCCGACCCTGCACCGGAACCGGTCGTTTAACGAAGAGTAATGCCGACAATCAATCAGCTCGTACGTCAGAGCCGCCGCGACGTTCAGAAGAAGGAAAAGGCGCCAGCTCTCAAGTCGAATCCCCAGAAGCGTGGCGTCTGCACCCGCGTTTACACCACAACGCCCAAGAAGCCCAACTCGGCGCTCCGCAAAGTCGCACGGGTGCGGCTGACCAATGGGTTCGAGGTCACCGCCTACATTCCGGGCGAAGGCCACAACCTGCAGGAGCACTCGATCGTGCTGATTCGCGGCGGCCGCGTGAAGGATCTTCCCGGCGTGCGCTATCACATCGTTCGTGGATCGCTCGACGCATCGGGCGTCAACGGCCGCAACAAGAGCCGCTCCAAGTACGGCACCAAGAAACCGAAGGCCGGCGGTGCAGCCGCTGGAGGTAAGAAGAAATGAGCCGTCGCAAAAAGTCAGTCAAGCGTCCGATTCTTCCTGACGCTCGCTACGATAGCCAGACCGTCTCGAAGTTCATCAACGCCATCATGTATCAGGGCAAGAAGTCCACTGCCGAGAGAATCTTCTACGGCGCGATGGACATCGTCGAGAACAAGACCGCTCAGCCCGGCGTCACGATCTTCAAGCAGGCGCTCACGAATCTCAAGCCCGCGGTCGAAGTGAAGAGCCGCAGAGTCGGCGGAGCGACCTACCAGGTCCCCGTCGAAGTTCGTCCCGATCGCCGCACGGCGCTCGCCATGCGTTGGCTCATCACGTTTTCCCGCGGCCGCAACGAGAAGTCGATGGCCGAGAAGCTCGCGGCCGAAGTAATCGCGGCCAGCAAGGGCGAAGGCAACGCGGTCAAGAAGAAGGAAGACACCCACAGGATGGCAGAAGCGAACAAGGCATTTGCTCATTATCGCTGGTAGATACCTCTTCTGCTTCCGCTACGATTTGAAGGCCCCGTCAGTCACTCTGACGGGGCCTTTTTGTCGTCCGTAGTTTTTGCCTCTGGCGGGGCGGCGGGTTCAGTCAAATCTTGGTGGTACCCGATTCCCGACGAGGGCGAATCGGGAGACTTCTGGACCGCGGAGGGTCGATGTCCCGGTGCGCGAAAGGAATTCTCCAGCTCGCAGTCAGCCTGGCCTTTGTTACACTCACCGCGTCCGCGCAAAAGCCGCGCGGATTGCCGGACAGACCGAGCCTGCCCGATGGAGCGGATCGCAATGATCCGTGGGCATACTATCGTGTCGGACGATCAGCTCTGGAGAAGGACCCGGAAAAGGCAGCCGATGCTTTTTTCTGGGCGGCACGACTCAACCCGATTTGGGCTGAGGCCTACTACGGACGCAGGACTGCGCTTCTCCTCCGCGATCCGCGAAAGCTTACGCGCTATTTCAACGGCGATAAGGGCGTAATCAGAGAGACAATGGGGATTGACTCCCTCTATGCGTACGCGCTGACGCTGAATCCATTTCTTGGTCCGCAACTCGACCACATGATTCTCAACGCTGTGATTCAGGAGATCTCGCGACAGACGGCGAATCGCACCGGTCAGTCTCCCAACGAGATCGCATACATGGTCCAGCGATATCTCAGCGACGGACCGCCGGAATGGCGAGCCATGGTGGCATACGGGGACGGTATGTATCCGCAAGCGCTGTCCCTCTACGCAAAGGCGGTCGAGCACTCCAAGCACAAAGGAGGATTGCTGGCGGAACGAGGCAGGCTGTTCTACCAGATGGGCCAGCACGACAGCGCGCTCACCAATCTGAATCAGGCATTGGTGGAGATGCGAAAGGAAGACAAAAAGGATCTGGTCTTCTTTTACGAATCCAAGGCGCTCCTCGAGTCGAGAATAGGGATGATCCAACACGTCAAAGGGGACAAAGCGGCGGCGCGCGAAGCGTTCGGCAGGGCCCTTCAGGAAGATCTTTCGTATTTCCCCGCTCACGTGCAGCTCGCTTATCTCGGACTGGAAGCAGGAGACGCGGAGACCGTCATCGGCGAAATGAATCTGGCCGTGGACATCAAGCCTGACGATCCCGGACTCAGATACCAGTATGGCTACGCGCTCGGCACGCTGAACAAACTCAAGGAAGCCGAGATCCAGCTGAAGAAAGCTATCGAGCTGGACTCGGATTTTGCGGCGCCTCACCTGGTGCTTGGAGAAGTATATCAGGCAACCCAGCGACGGCCGGAGGCGCTCAAGGAGTACGAGACCTTTCTCGCGCTCTGCTCGGCCAAGGATCCGCGGCGTGACGAAGCGACCGAGCTGGCTGCGGTGCTGAGCTCGTCAAAGTGATCGCGCTCGTCGCGCGACGCTCGCTCAAATGTCGCTCGCTTGTCGTTGCGGCACTCTGCGGTGGCGCGAGCGTCGCGCACGCGCAGTCTGACACCACGCCTCCGCCAGCGCCGATTCGCAGTCGCAGTGTCGCAGAGGACCTGCGGATGTTCAGCCAGGTTCTGAATCAGATCAGAGTAAACCATCCGGATTCAATCGACACGCACATATTGTTGATGGCCGCGGTCGAAGGAATGGTGCGCGCGGCGGATCCTCATTCGTTCGTGATCCCAGCGATGCGGCTGGATCCAGCGAGAGAAGCCGCGTGGGAGGATGGAAAGCTCGTGCCGGTTCCGCTCGCATTCCGATACGTCGGCGGCGATCCGGTGGTCGTGAGCGTGGCGGCCGGATCGCGCGCTTCGTTGCTCGACATTCAACCGGGAGACGAGCTTATCTCCATCGACCGCCTGCCAGTTGCGGCGAATTCGGCTAACGAACTCGAGGTCGTACTCGCCGGCCGGAAGGGCACGTCGGTTCTTCTGACCCTCGAGCGGCGCCGGCTCGATGGATCCATTGCGCATCTGGATCGCGCCGTCGAGCGGGAGAAAGTAGACGAAGCTTCGGCCGTGCCGAGCGCGTTCATGCTGGATGATCGCACCGGCTATGTTCGCATCACGAGCTTCATGAACGATCGCACTGCCGACGATCTGCACGATGCCCTCGGTCGTCTCGAAGGTCGAGGCATGAAACGGCTCGTGCTCGATCTGCGCGACAATCCGGGCGGGCGTATCGATCAAGCGGCGAAAATCGCGGGAGAATTCCTGCCGAAGGGCGCGATCGTCTACACGTCCACCGGCGAGAAGAAAGAGATGATCGACACGAGCAAAGTGTCTCGTTCTTTCTGGCGGAGTGAGCGCCGGTATCCGATTGTGCTGCTGACGAACGCGGGCACGGCGAGCGCGGCGGAGCTTCTCGCGGGCGCTCTCCAGGACCATGATCGCGCGCTGATTATAGGAAGGCCGACTTTCGGCAAGGCGCTCATCATGCGGGGCTTTCCACTTTCTGATGGGTCGATCATCGAGCTCGTGGTTGGCCATTTGAGAACGCCATGCGGGCGCGTGGTGCAGCGGCAGTACAAATCGATCACGACGCGCGAGTATTATCGCCTCGCGCGCGCAGATCGCGACACCGCGGGGCGGCCCAACTGCCGCACTGATGCAGGGCGAGTTGCGTACGGTGGTGGTGGGATCTATCCCGATCTTGTCGTCGACGAGACCGACATTCCGCTCTGGCAGGCGCGATTGAACGAGGGCAACGTGGTGCTGCAGTGGATCGGCGGGTACGTCAGCGCGAATCCGCCGGCGTTCGCATCGCTCGACCAGTCCGCGCAGAAGCATGCTGTCGACGCGACTGCAATCGCCGCCTTTCGAAAATTCGCAGCGGGACAGGGTGTGACGATTCCGCAGACTCCGGATGCGGACGCGAATCTCGAACGTCTGCTGGCCAGGAGTGCGGCGCGATCAAAGTTTGGTGACGCCGGGTTCTATCGCGTCGATGCGACGATCGATCCCGAAGTCCAAATCGCTAGAGCGGCATTCGACGATCCGCGATTCGCGTTTCTCGTCAAAGGCCTCCCATAAGCAGCATTTCCGCCGCTAGTGCGGCGTCGGCTTTCTCGCGCGTTCGCCATGACGGCGCTCGCTGACTGCGCGCGCCATTCTCCGCCGCTCCGACGTCGTCGCAATCACAGCCAGAAGCAGCTCGATGAGGCCGTAGGCCAACGCGACCAGCGATAGAAGCGAGACGACGGCAAGAATTCGCGTCATCCCCGCCGACAGAGTTCCCTTTACGACCGCCCAGCTCGAGCCCGTCACCAGTATTGCGGATACGGCTGTGATCACAGCCGCCTTGCCGATCGACATGCCGCGATCGACGGGAGGAAGTGTGTCGTGCGGCCGCTCGACCGTCGTCGAAGGATCAGTCATTTGGTTTCCGTTTGCCGTTCAGAGTTGCGATCACAGTCTGACCATGATGCTTTGCGCAGGTGCTACTATCAAGGACGCCGTCTCTTTTTGCTGGCTCTGCTATTGCGAGGTCCCAAAAACAGCGCCTCAAGAGTGATTCCGGAGCTATAATCGTGCTAATGACGAGAATCTCCCGAAGACAATTGCTGATGCTCAGCTCGACCGTTGTCTGTCTTGCCTGCGGATCTGACAAGGTGATCCCTCCGCCGTCTGGTGGGTTCAACGGGCAAATCGAAGTTCGATATGCATCCGACATTACGCCCGAAGTACAAAGCGCGGTGACGTCCGCCGCGGCCAGGTGGACGCGCGCCTTGTCAAAGAACATGGGCGACTTCCCGCTCAACTCGGCGGCCAATCATTGCTTCGTCGGCGAGCCGCAGCTGAGCGAGACGCATCACAATCTCCTTCTCTTTGTCACAGTCACGCCGATCGACGGACTTAACGGCCAGCTTGCATACACTCAGATCTGTAGCGTGAGCGATCGCGACACACTTCCGGTTCTGAGTCACATCCGGTTGGACCGCGCCGACCTGGATTCGATGGTGGCGCGCGGGGTGTTGGATGACGTTCTCATGCACGAGATGGGACACGCTCTCGGATTCGTCCCAACCAGTTACATGCCGAAGGCGTTGACCGCTGGCGGTACCGATGATCCGAGGTTCGTTGGAGCCGTCGCTCAATCCGAATTTGCGAAACACGGGGCGTGGTACACCGGAGCCAGGGTGCCGCTGGAAAACAGCGCGGGAGTGGGTCCGAGAGATCCTCATTGGCGATTCACCGTGTTCGGCGATGAGCTCATGGTCCCGGTGGTGGGTCCGGGCTTCAAGTCTCCGCTGAGCTCGATAACGCTGGGATTGTTTCAGGATCTGGGCTACACCGTCGATTTTTCGCAGGCAGATCCTTACGAGGTCGTGCCCCTGTTCGGTGACAACAGGGTGGTCCCCGAGACGAGTCTTCGGAATGACGTAGTGCGGACAAAGGCTCCAACTTTTGTGAGTCCCGTGGCCGCGTATTGACGGGACCGCCGGCCGCCAACTCCGGAAGCTCTCGGTTGACAATCGCAATCCGCTTGCGACGTTTGGGCCCCAAACGCATCTTCCGATGGTACTGTAAGTCCCTTTCAATCCATGGGTTGGCGGGTTGGAGGGTCAGCTGGGCGGGAGACAGCCGGGAGGCGAGTTGAAGTACCCCGAAGTCCGGAACTACGTTGGCGGCTCATTCGTCGGGAGCGAGCGCTCATTCCTCGAGGTGTACAATCCGAGCGATGGGACCGTCATCTCGCGCGTGCCGCTCTCGAGCCAGGATGACGTCGACAGCGCCGTAGCGAGCGCTCACAAAGCGTTTCCCGCGTGGGCAGCGACTCCGATCAAGGAGCGCGTGCAGGTCTTCTACCGCTACAAGGCCCTGCTCGAGAAAAATATCGACGAGCTCGCCGCCCTTATAACGGAAGAAAATGGGAAGGTCGCATCCGAAGCCCGCGCGGAGGTTCTGAAGTCTGCAGAGTTGTGCGAGTTCGCCTGCTCGCTTCCGCAGATCGCGCCGGGCGAAGTGCTCGAAGTGAGTCGTGGCGTCGAATGCCGAGTCGAGCGATATCCGCTCGGAGTCGTGGCGGCGATCACGCCATTCAACTTTCCCAACATGGTACCCAATTGGTCGCTCCCAAATGCGATCGCGCTCGGCAATTGCCTGATCCTCAAGCCGTCTGAGCTAGTGCCGCTGAGCGCGGCGAAGATCGCGGAGCTGCTCAAGGAAGCGGGACTGCCGGAAGGCGTGCTGCAAATCGTAAATGGCGGGAAGGAAGCCGTCGAAGCGATATGCGATCATCCGGGGATCGCCGCGATCAGCTTCGTCGGATCGACCAAGATCGCGAAGGTCGTCTATCGTCGCTCCACCGCGACGCTCAAGCGCTGCCTCGCATTGGGCGGCGCCAAGAATCATCTCATCGTGATGCCGGACGCGGCGAAGGAAATGACGTCCAGCAATGTCGTCGCGTCGATGTCGGGCTGCGCCGGCCAGCGGTGCATGGCGGCGTCGGTGATGGTCGCCGTGTCGAAGACTGACGACATCATCGAGCGGATGGTCGAGCACGCGAAGAAAATCGTTCCCGGCAAAGACATCGGGCCGGTAATCTCGGTTGCCGCGAAAGAGCGGATCGAGAAATACATCGCCGAGGCGGAAGCGGCTGGCGCGAAGGTACTGGTGGATGGCCGCCGCGCCACGGTCAAGGGCAAGGAAGGCGGATACTTCATCGGGCCGACGATCATCGACCACGTCACACCTGACATGCGGATCGCACAGGACGAAGTCTTCGGGCCGGTGCTCGTGATCATTCGCGCGAAGGACATCGACGAAGCGCTGAAGATCGAGAACGCGTCGCCCTATGGAAACGCGGCGTCGGTATTCACGGAGAGCGGTGGCACCGCCCGATACGTGATGGAGCACGCGAGCGCCGGGATGGTTGGCGTCAACGTCGGCGTTCCGGTTCCGCGCGAGCCGTTCTCGTTCGGAGGTTGGAACGACTCCAAGTTTGGAGTCGGCGACATCACGGGACGCGGCTCGATCGAATTCTGGTCGCAAGCAAAGAAGATGACGACCAAGTGGAACAAGGAAGCGGGAACCAACTGGATGTCTTGACGGAGTAATGAGTTCGTCGCGGTACTGCTGACGTCAGTCGACTGCGATAACAAATTCGGAGGCTGTATGAGTGTCGATAGATCCGTGAGCTTCACCGGGATCAAGTTCGAGAATCCCTTTCTGCTTTCCTCGGCGCCGCCGACCGAATCAGAATCCAACATAACGCGCGCGTTCGAGGCGGGATGGGCCGGCGTAGTCACGAAGACGATCGGACTTCACCCCGTCGTCAACGTGTATGGCGCGAAGGCGAAGTTCATGCGGACCACGCCCGACGACGCGAACGTGTCGATGAAGAAGCGGCCCGGTGCCGCGCTGCATTCCTCGTGGAACTGGGAGCTGATCTCAGACAAGACGCTCGAGTGGTGGGCGCCCAGGATTCGCCGGATCAAGGAAGCGTTCCCGAACAAGGTACTGATCGCGTCGATCATGGCGGGATCGGGGAATGACAAGGAGCTCCGCCATTGGCAGGAGCTGGCGGAAACCGCGCAAGGAGAAGGGGCGGATGGACTGGAGCTTAACTTCTCATGTCCCCACATGGACCGGCGCGACATGGGGTCCAACATCGGGAAGGATCAGGGACTGTGTTCCGTCGTCACCGAAGCGGTGAAGGAAGTCGCGAAGGTTCCGGTGTGGTGCAAGCTCACGCCCGCGACCGCGGACATCGTCGTCGAAGCCGCTGCATGCTTCCGTGGTGGAGCGGATGCAATTGTTTCGTCCAACACGTTCCCGTCGATTCCATTGATCGATCCCGAGACGCTAGAGTTCGAGATCAACGTGGACGGACTTGTCTCGAGCGGCGGACTTGGCGGCCCCGCGATCCTTCCGCTAGCACTGGCGAAAATGGCGCAGCTTACGAAAGCATTTCCGGACAAGAGCTTCTCGGGAATTGGAGGCGTGTCTGACTTCAATCAGGCGGCTTCCTACTTCCTGCTCGGATGCGGAACGGTTCAGGTGTGCACTGCAGCAATGCTCGATCAGGCCGTCGGACCAAACGTCATCAAGCGTCTGCTCACGGGTCTCGACAAGTTCATCGAGGATCACGCTAAGGACGGGTGGAAGAGCATCGAGGATTTCCGTGGTATTCGTCGCGACAGAATCGTGCTGCAGTCGGAAATTCGCCGGCCGGAGGCTGCCGACTACCACTCGGGCTACGAAACGGTTGAAGGCTACGCGGCGCCGCAGCCTGAAGTCGCGGTGCGGGCGTAACCATGGGCATCGCGTCCACATCGCCACCGCGCGAGAGAGCAGACAGCACGAAGGGAGCGTCAGGTACGCGCGCGCCGCTCGCTATGCCATCGACGGATCATAGACCGAAGCCGTATACGGGTCCTTCGCGCGCCGAGCTGCTCGAGATGCGGAAGAAGTACACGAATCCGGCGATCTTCACGCTGTACGGTGAGCCGCTACTGATCGTCGAGGGCCACATGCAGTGGCTGTTTGACGAAACCGGAAAGCGCTACCTCGACATGTTTGCCGGGATCGTGACCGTTTCGTGCGGACATTGCCATCCCAAGATCGTCGCCGCGATCAAGAAGCAGGCGGAAACGCTTCAGCACGCGACGACGATCTATCTGCACCCGAATTTTCCGCTGCTCGCGAAGAAGCTCGCGTCGAAGATGCCGAAGGGCCTCGACGTCACGTATTTCGTGAACGATGGCAGCGAGGCGAATGATCTCGCCGTCACGATGGCAAGATTGTTTACCGGCAATACCGACGTTATTGCTCTTCGCAACGGATATCATGGCGGTTCGCCGAGCTCCATGGGCCTGACGTCGCACAACACCTGGAAATTCCCAGTGCCGGGCGCGGTCGGAATCCACCATGCGGTTTCACCCGATCCTTACCGCAGCCAGTACAACGGCACGC
>Ga0193709_1000179_pt1 | contig 26402 bp, 23 predicted proteins | sample H3c2metaG_FD_160571 | JGI IMG/M metagenome (GOLD analysis project Ga0193709, IMG submission 160571) | Soil microbial communities from a riparian zone of the East river system, Colorado, United States - H3c2 | ecosystem: Environmental > Terrestrial > Soil > Riparian zone | place: USA: East River...
TCTGCGATCGGGAGGCAATGTGAGGAGGTTGGAAGTGATAAGGCTATAGGTGCTGCCGCCATTGTTGGAGCCCTCGAGGACGAACCCCGCGGGATCGCGTTCGGGATGATCGTCGGCAGTGTAGATGCGGACGCCGGTGACGAGGGTTGAGCCGAGAGCAGGTGTGACGACGAGGCCGACGGGACCGACGAATGGGGCCAACTGGGTGCCGGTCGTGCCGTAGTTGAGGTATTTGTCAGTGACGTTGTCGAGAGCATGAGCGACGACTTCGGCGGCGGGGCTGCTGCCGTTGAAGATGGTGATTGGGTCGCTGGGAGCTGTGACGTCGGCCAGGGTTGAAAGGACGTTGAGCAGAACGGGCGAACTTGAGGCGACAGCGGTCGAATTGGAAACGACGAGGATGTAATTCGCGGCGTCGCCGAAGCTGACGTTGTTGATGGTGAGCGTGGTGGTGGTGGAGCCGGAGATATTGGCGTTATCAACGAGCGAGACGTAGCCAGCGCCGACAGCTTTTTTCCACTGAAAAGTTGTGGACGGATCGATGGGCGCCACGGTGGCGTTGAATTGGGCGGAGCTGCCCGTGCCAGGATAGACATTGATGAACGTCGGAAAGACGTCAATTGAAAGATTGACACTTGTGCCGAGTAATTCGACCTCTCCGATCTGGCAACTGTTGGCACCGGCCGGATTTTTTACGTGCAGGAAGGTCAAACGGTAGCTGGTATAACTGGCGGTGTTGGGAAAGCTGACTTGTTTCATGGGTTGGACGAGCGGATCGAGTGCGCTGCCAGCCTGATTGCGCTCGGTCGGCAACACCAAATTGCCAGAAGCAATGGGAGTGAAGGTGCTGCCGCCATCATTGGAGCCTTCGAGGAAATAATCGGCTGGGTCACGATCAGGGGTGTCGTTGGCGGTATAGAAGCGCATGACGGTAACGACTGAGCGACCAGAGTTGGGTGTGACGATAAATCCGGCAGTTCCAGAGAATGGCGTGGTGCCGCCGCCGAAGTTCAAATATTTCGCTGTATCATCGTCAATTGCATGCGTTACCTCTTCCCCAACGGGCGAAGTGCCGCCAACGGCGGTAATTGCATCGCCGGGGGCAGTCACATCCGGAAGAGATGAGAGAACGAGGAGCGTGGCGACACCGCTATTGACCGCGCCAACAATGTTGCTGACGACGAGGCGATAGTCCGCGGAGTCTGACAAACCAACGCCCGATACGGTCAGGCTGGTGGTGGCTGCGCCGGTAATATTTCCGCCATCGGTCAAGTTTGCGTAAACGCCGTTGGTGCCCCGCTGCCAGCGATACGAGAGGGGAGGCGTGCCGCCGGAAATGGTGGCGGAGAAGGTTTCGTCTGGCCCTTCGTAAGTGATGACCGAGTTGGGTGAAGAGCTGATGATGGGAGGGACTGAGCCGGCCGAGCCGCTCATGGCAAAGAACGCCACGTGCGAAGCGCCGCCATTGTAACTCAACGCCACGTTAGTAACCGGGCTAACGGTGTTGTTCAAGGCGACTTGAGGTTCGTAAAGTCTTGGGTTGAGCGGGCTGGCGTTTTCATTGGTTAAGGCGCGATTGTCGAGCAGGATTCGCCCATTGACGTTATACGCCACCGGTGAGTTGTTAAACCAGTCCGGCACATTGAATGAGCCAGACTCGGAGGTGCCATCCTGGTGTTGAATGCTGTAATTGACAGGCGAAGCTCCGTTAGCGGATGACGCCAAAAACGAAAGCGCCGAAAACGAAACTGGAGTCACAGGCGTGAGATTCGCGCTCGGAATGCCGGCGTCCAACAGAGCGGCGTCATTGACGGTATAATCAGGCGGCAGCTTGTAGTGGTGGTCGGATTGATTGGCGCTGGTAATGGTTGAGTTGGCAGCGGGAAGGCCGTTCGTGGGGAGGAAAGGATCGTATCCAGCCTCGAACCAGGTCGTGCCGAAATTTGCGGTTCCGTTCTCCATGGTTGCGGTAGTTGCGGTGTTGAGAGCGACTGGTTGAGGAGCACCGGCTTCGACAATCATGTCCGCGTTGTAACCGGTAACAGCTATGGGGGTCCAGGTGGCGCTGGTCGGCGTTGTGCCACTGACTGCAAAGATGCCGACGTTGCCGCCCGCGAGGCTGGCATTGGTGAGGTCAATGCTGATGACCGGACTGGTCTTGTTCGTGAGGGGCACGTCTCTGGAATAAAACCGGGGATTGCCAGCGTTGACGTTGTCGAAGAGAAAAGTTTGGACGTCAACGCGGCCGTTGGCGGTGTAAGCGGGACTGGTCCCGTTGAACCAATCAGGCGAGACGAAGCTGCCGCGTTCGGCGGTGCCGTCCTGATGATGGATGAGGACGCCAATGGTGCGCCCGTTGTGTCCGCCGCTCGTCAGAAACGAAAGATTGGTGTAGGCGGCGGGGGTGATCAGCGTCCATGTTCCGTTGGTAACGATGCCATCAACGAGCATGGCGTCGTTGGTTGTGTAGCTGGAAGCCATCGTAAACTGATGGCTGGCAGCCGAGGCGCTGGCAAAAGTTGAACCGGCGGCAGGAATTCCGGTAGTGGGCGCGGCCGTGTTGAATCCGACCTCATACCAGGAAGCACCGGTGTTGTTCGTGCCGGCATCCATAGAAGCCGAAGTCGCCCGACCGATCGGAGGCGGCGCGGGACGTTCAACTACTACATCGTAGTTGAAACTGCTGCTGGCAATTGGAACCGGATTAAAGTCGGCTCGGGCAATATTTACGGAAACGAGCGCGAAACACAGACAAGTGCTTCTGAGCGAGGAACCACTGAGTATTTTCATTGGAGTCTTTCATTCGGCGGATTTACTTCTACAATTCACTCAGGGCGGATGCGACGATAAAACCAGGAGGCTCAAGAACGCAACACTAAAATTGTGATTACCCGCAGAATTCTGGTTCAGTCTGAAGGCGCAGAAATTTTCTTTCGTCGCCTCGATGTCTACCCATTGAAGCAGAACGTGGAGTGAAACTCGGCCAAGCCGGGACGAGGAGGAAGGGTTTGCGCCACTTGCAAGCGGCTCACTCTGGTTTATGTTAGCGGCGGGTTGGCTTGCACTGGCGCTCATTTTTACCGTCAGCCAAGCTGTCCCTGTGAATAACGAATGCACACGAGCGTCGCGGAACAAAAGGCGCGGGAATCGGAGGGCGAACCAGTACCTTCGCGAACTGAGCGCGTTAAGCTGCTTTTAATTGAGGACAATCCGTCAGATGCCCGTCTCATCGAGGTGATGCTCGAACACGCGAGCGATGGTTTGTTCGACATTGAACACGTCGAACGTCTTAGCGCAGGGCTTCAACGGCTTAAACAAGGTGGCATCAATGTTGTTCTATCAGATCTTTCACTTCCGGACAGCGACGGGTTGGATACATTCGCGAGGCTGCATGCCCAGGCGCCACAAATTCCCATCATCGTCTTGAGTGGCCTTAACGACACGAACATCGCCCTGAAAGCCGTGCATGAGGGAGCACAGGATTACCTGATTAAAGGCGAAGTAGATGGTCAATTACTTGTTCGCGCAATGCGTTATGCAATCGAGCGCAAGCACATGTCCGAGCAATTGGCCCACTACGCCGAAGAATTGCGCACGAAAAACGCCCAACTCGAGGCCGATTTTAACATGGCGCGGGAGATTCAGGAGATGTTCCTGCCACAACAATACCCGACTTTCCCTCATTCGGCTGCCCCGGATGAAAGCGCACTGCGCTTTTGGCATCGCTATTTGCCGGCGGCGGCTGTGGGGGGCGATTTTTTTAATATTTTCGCGATTACCGATACAACCGCAGGAATTTTCATCTGCGACGTCATGGGTCATGGCATGCGCGCAGCGCTGATCACGGCCATTATGCGAGGACTGGTGGAGGAATTGATGCCCGTGGCGGCCGATCCCGGCAAATTCCTGACGGAAATCAATCGTAGTCTTAATGCAATCCTGCGACGGACCCGCGAGCCTTTCTTAGCAACGGCGTATTATGTGGTGGCGGACGTCATCGCCGGAGAATTGCGCTTTTCCAGCGCTGGACATCCGAGTCCGTTCCACGTGCGCCGCGAAGCGGGAAAAGTCGAGCCGATAAAATTTTGGGATCCGCGGCACGGACCGGCGCTAGGACTCTTCGACAAATCAGTTTATCCGTCCAGCCGATGCTCCATCGCGCAAAAAGACGTCATTCTTTTGTTTACGGACGGTCTTTATGAAGTCGATAATCCCGCGCAGGAAGAGTATGGCCAGGAACGGTTGCTAGCGGCTGTTCGGGCGCGTCATAAACAGCCGACTGAGCGACTTTTGGATGAACTGCTGGATGACGTGCACCGTTTTTCTTTGGCAAAAGAATTTGAAGATGACGTCTGTCTCGTCGCGATGGAGATTGCCAGGCTTGGAGCTTAGCCAGCTCGGGAGTTGATTGTTACCCGACGACGGACTCCCGAATTGCTCGCAACAGCAGGCAGAGGTAAAACTTCGTCGCAATCGCTATCCACGGACCTGATGGCAATCTGAACGCCGATGATGCCGTGCTTGCAGGCAAAATCGATCGCCTTCTGAGAATGCTGAAAATCGAAAGCGTCGTAAGGATTTGCCGTCCATTTCCCCAAACCCTGCAAGTAAAGCCCAGTACGGGCGTGTTGTAGCAAAATTCTCATGGTCTCGATTGAGTTTGGTATTTAATCCTGACCGACCTCATCGCCGGAGGACATTTGCCAGAACGTAATCAATTGTGACAATTGTTTTGAAGATTGCAAGAATCCAGAGAGAATAGTTATTCACAATTGCAAAAGTTGTTTGAAATTATTTGCGAAGATAACGAGCTGCTCGTGATTAACAAACCGGCGGGTCTGGTTTGTCACCCGACGAAAACGGATGAGTATTCAAGCCTCATCAGCCGCGTTCGGCTGTATTTGGGAAAAGAGGCACACCCGCAGCTTGTGAACCGGTTAGACCGCGAGACCAGCGGCGTAACCATCGTTGCGAAAACAGTTATGGCGGCTCGTCGGTTGCGAAAGCTTTGGGAGAGTCGCGAGGTCGAGAAAGAGTATCTGTCGATTGTTCATGGGCAAGTGCAAACGGAACATGGAACGATTGATGCTCCATTGGGCAAGGACGAATCAAGTAAAGTTGCGATTAAAGATTGCGTGCGCGCGGATGGCGCGGCTTCGCTGACCGAATTTTGGGTGGAGAAACGATTTCAGCGGCCGGAGCTTTCGCAACCCCGAACGCTTTCGGGTTTCAGTCTTCTGCGAATTCGACTTCACACTGGGCGAAAGCATCAGATTCGTATTCATCTTGCGCATATTGGCCATCCAATTGTTGGGGATAAATTATACGGTGGTGATGAGGATTTGTATTTGGCGCTGGTAGAAGACCGATTGACTGAGGAGCAACGAAGCCGGCTTATTTTGCGGAATCACGCATTGCATGCGATCAACGTCAGATTTGATTGGAATGGAAACGAAGTTTCCTTCAGAGCAGAACCCGAGAAGATTTTCAGTGAATTTGCGATTCGCCTCGAAATCATAAATTCATGATTCAGAAGGGGCCTTTTTACGCGGGCTGCCGCAATGTTGATTTGAAAAATCGTTGCGTTTCTTGATTCGCTGACTAAGGTAAGCCGTGCCTGTTCGTCTGACTATTCTTGGGAGCGGATCCAGCGGAAATTGCGCGTATCTTGAAACGGATGAAATTCGCATTCTGATTGACGCGGGATTCAGTGCGCGACAAATTCGACAGCGATTGGCGTCGATTGGGCGCGCGCCAGAGAACCTCACCGGCATTCTTATCACCCACGAACATTCGGATCATATCCAGGGATTGTCAGCTCTTTGCGAGAAATTGCGAATCCCGGTTTTCTGCAATCGACTGACGAAAGATGCCATCGAATATCAGCTTCAAATGCGGATCGAATGCCGGCTTTTCACGACGGGCGGTGGTTTTGATATTGGCGACATTTGCGTGGAAACATTCATGGTGCCGCACGATGCGCAGGATCCAGTCGGTTTTTTGATTCGGACGGCTGGCGGAAACATTGGTTTTTTGACCGATCTGGGGCACACGAATAAGTTAGTTATTGAGCGGATTCGACCCGCGAATGTATTGTTACTGGAGGCCAACCACGATGTGAAGATGTTGCAGGAAACGCCGCATCGGCCCTGGAGCCTAAAGCAGCGGATTCTCGGACGTCATGGGCATCTCTCGAATGAAGCAGCCGCGGATGCTGCGGAGCAAATGATGTCGGCTCAGCTCCAGCATTTGTATTTGGGGCACTTGAGCCGGGAATGCAATCGCCCGGATATTGCGCAAACCGTCATGCAGGCACGATTGGAAAAAATTGGCGCAAGGCACGTGCGGCTAGAGGTGACGACGCAGAACGCACCGAGTGTGACCCTTCAATTGGACGCTCGAGACTTGTCCCCTTTGCCGATGTCGCGGGATGTCCCAAACGGGTATCCGTCTGCGCCTGCGCCGTCCTGTTTTGAACAAGGAGTCTTTCGCGAAATGTCCTGAGTCAAGTAGAGCCAGCGAACCAATCAGTTGATCTCCTGCCCGTCCGGCGCTTGTCCAGAAAGCAGAAATGTCTTAACAAGCCCTCCTTGACCGCAGACGGTGAAATCAGCAAATCGCTTGAACCATTTCGGATACTTCTGGTTCCGTGTCCAGCCAGCGTGACAATAAGACAATTTGATCCCAGGAAATATTACGCTGGCGCATTCTCAAGAGAAGATGGGACAGCAGAGGCGGCGGTAATTTCTGACGACGGATCTTAGGCACGCGATCGATGGTCGTAAAATCCACGTTCGATTTCTCGCCGCAACTGGTCGGCCTCCACCGGGTCTTGGGCCTCAACCATCCGTTTGGCGAGTTGACCGAGTTCCTCCGGACTTAGCGGGCGCATTTCTTCGATCTGCCGGGCAAATTCGATCACTCTGGTTTGCTCCTCTTTCGGCAATCGCTTTATCTCTTCGATGATTTCGACCGCAGTCATGCCTCGACTTAGCCCGATATCGGCCCATGAGCAAGCCAGGTTGCGACCGACAGAACAGCGCTTGGTACTTGCTGAACTGCAATCAATACTCATTGCGATGTTCACAATCGAACATATCAGTTCTCTCGATTTGTTAGAGTTGCAGCCATATCGCACGATGCGACGGCAGATGGAGCACCGGGAGCAAGGGATTTTTGTGGCAGAAGGAGAGAAAGTCGTACGGCGATTGTTGGAAAGCAAATTCGGCGTAGTTTCGGCGTTGTTGCCGCAACGATGGCTGGCTGAACTTGAGCCGCTGCTCAAGCAAAGGCCGGAGATGGTGCGCGTATTCGTCGCCGAGAAAGAATTGCTGGAAACGCTCACCGGCTACTCGATGTATCAGGGTTTGCTGGCGGTCGGACGAATTCCCACGCAAATTCCGCTCGAACAAATTCTTGGCGATTCGCCGCGACCTCATTTACTGGTGGCACTGGATGAATTGGCGAATGCGGAAAATCTCGGCGCGTTGGTTCGCAATTGCACAGCTTTTGGAACCCAGGCGCTGATCGTGGGCGAAACTTCGAGCAGCCCTTTTCTTCGCCGTGCCGTGCGCAGTTCGATGGGAACCGTATTTGAATTGCCCATCGTCGAAACCTCCGATTTGATTCGCTGTTTATCCGGTTTGCGTGACGGCGGCATCCGCTGTATCGCGGCGCATCCGCACGCCGAAAAACGGACACTCTCCGATGCTAATTTTACGCATGATTGTTGCATTGTTTTTGGAAGTGAAGGCCACGGAATTTCTCAAAGGGTGCTGGCGGTGTGCGATGATGCGGTAGCGATCCCGATGCCGCCGACGGTGGATTCGTTGAATGTCGGCAGCGCAGCGGCGGTTTTTTTGTATGAAGCCAAACGGCAGCGGACAAACAAACATGTAGCAGTGGAGTGAGTCTTGTTCGAAAATCAAGAAGTTAGAGCCTGCCAATGAAGGCTCGACTGAAAGCGGCATAGGACCGCCGCACTCCACGACGCTGGCGCGAAGTTTTAGCATACCGCTCCGTCCGCGAGGTCGTGGAGTGCGGCAGTCCCATGCCGCTTTTTTGCGCTTGCCACAATTGAAACTTTCCAAAGTTCATCGGACTCAAGTGGCTCCGTGTCGGGGGCTCTGATTCCCCTAACGTCAGCTGCTACGAATTTAGAGGTTTTGACGATCCGAAGACTTTCAGGTAAACACTGCGAATTGCGCTTCGACAATCTGCCATGGCCTGGCGAAAAGCTTGGGGAGAGGCAAAGCCGCAACGAATAGAGACGCGGTAATAGGGCGCGGGATCGTCGGGGAGAACGGTTTCACCTTCGTAGCTCCAACGGCGGAGGATTCCTTCGACTCGACGCAACTGCCGATAATTTTGGATGAGGAGATCGGCCCCGGGCAGAACTTTGGCGTCGCGTCCGCGTTCGAGCGCGCGCAGCGTATTGGCCTCGTGCCAGCCGTGTTCGAGACACAGTGATTGAGCAATGAACTCGGCATCCATTAATCCACCGGCGCCGGTTTTGATGGCGAGGTCGTCCTTGCCGCGCGGGGTGCGTTCTTTTTCGATGCGCATGCGCATGTGATTTATCTTGCGCTTCCAGTCTGGTGAATAAGCCGCCAGTTGGTTTGGGCGGCTGAAATTGGTCAGTGACGCAGCTAGTTTTTGGAAATGAGCGCCCAAAACTAAATTGCCTGCAATCGGACGGGTGCGAGTGAGCGATTGGATTTCCCAAAGGGCGGCGCGCTGACGGTAATATTCTTCGTAGGCTTCGAGCGTGTTGATGAGCAGGCCTTTTTCGCCGTCAGGCCGCAGACGGGCATCGGTATGGAAGGTTAACCCTTGTTCGGTTCGGACGGAGAGCAACTCCGTGACCTGAATCGCTAGTCTGGCGAGGCCGGAAAGATTTTTTGCTCGCGAATCTGCGACAAAGATGAGGTCGAGGTCCGAGCCGTAATCAATTTCAGCGCCGCCGAGTTTGCCAAGGCCGATGATTACGAATGGCGGAGTTTTGATTTTGTTTTTCCGCATCACAACTTCGAGCGCGTACTGCAAGCAGGCGTCGGCCAATGCAGAAAGCTCGACGAGATATTGTTCGAAGTCGGCCAGGCCCAGAATGTCGCGCAGGCCAATGCGCATCAGTTCGGCCTGATGATAGCGGCGCAACCAGAGGAGTTGATCTTCGTCTTCAAGACCGTGACGCAGATCGACCAACGTTTCCTCGGCGGACTTGCGCTGGCGAAGGCGGCCGCTGGTGACGAGTTCGTCCACGAGGTCGGGAGTGCGAATGGCGAGTTCCGCAAGGAACTCGGAGCGATCGAATAGTTTCACGAGCAATTCAAAAATTGCAGGGTTGCTGTTCCATAATTCGAAGAGTGTGGCGCGAGCGCCGTAAGCTGCGATGAAGCTGTCGAGGCGGGTGACAACGCGATCGGGATCGGAGAGGGGTGGCTCATGAATCGATTTACCAAAAGCGCCTGCTCGGTGCGGCGCGGTGACACCCTGCCCTGCCTGGTTTGGGCAGAGTGCAAAAAATCTCGGCAAGAGATTCAAGGCCAGTCCTTTGGTGCGTTCCGAAACGTGAACGTAGCCAGGCCCTTCAACAAATTCGCGCAAGACGCGAAAAGCCTTATCAACATCCTTAAATCCCTGATTGGCGAGAGTTCGTTTCCAGGTCTCCTCGGCTCCTTCGAAGTGTTGTGGGAAGGGGGATTGAATCGAGAGTTCGGGCACTTCACCTTTTAACACCTGGTCGAAAATGCGGCGTGTATTGTCGGCGTGAGATTTGCGTGCCGATTCGAATTCTTTCAAAGAACGGAAAGTCATCAAAGAAGCGAGACGAACCTGGGCATCGCGATCGGGCGGTATGGTGTGAGTCTGGCGATTATCCTCCATTTGGAGCCGATGTTCGAGATCGCGCAGGAAGCAGTAAGCGTCGGCCAGCCTTCGCGCGTCTTCCCGATTGAGCAGTTCATATTGCGCGAGCTTTTCCAGGCCCGGCAAGGTTTGTGAACCTTGAAGAAATGGTTGCCGCCCGGCGTGAAGCAATTGGAGCGCCTGAACGATAAATTCGATTTCGCGAATACCGCCGCGGCCGAGCTTCACGTTGCGTTCGAGTTCATCGGCTTTTACCACTTCATTTTCGATGCGGTCTTTCATGGCCGCGACTTCGCGCAGGACGCCTTGATTAATGGAGCGCGGATAACGGAATGATTGGATCATTTCGAGAAACTCAGCCGCGAGCGGCGCGTCACCCGCGACACAGCGCGCTTTGATTAACATCATGCGTTCCCAGGTCTGGCCCCATTGTGCGTAATAATTTTCGTAGCCGGAAAGCGAGCGGTTCAGCGGGCCGAGGCCGCCCTCCGGCCGCAGACGCAAATCAATTCGATAAAGCATTCCCTCCGGAGCCATGCGACCGATTTCGGCGATGAACGCTTCGGCAAGACGGTTGAAAAACTGATGATTTTTTAAGGTCGGCTGAGGAGCTTTTTGGGAAACGGCTTTGCGCTCGAAATGCGGTGATGACGAAACCGCTGAAACGGTTTTCTTCTTTCGAGGCCCTGCGCCACCCCGCTGAAGCGGGGTGTTAATGAGAGGTGAGTCTTTGAAGACTGCGCCTTCATCGGTATACAGGAAGAGTACGTCAACATCTGAGCTATAGTTCAGTTCCTGGCCGCCGAGCTTGCCCATCCCGAGCACGCAAGAAGAGGTCGGATACCATCGACCGTTTGCATCCTGACTGTATGGAGTGCCGTGACGCTCGACGAGTTGCTGGCGGCAAATTTCCCAAACGGAGCCCATGCAAACATCCGCAGCGTCGGAGATCTCCAGGACGATTTCGGACAGATTGCCAAGATGCGCGAGGTCGCGAGCGGCGACGCGCAGCATTTGACGCTGTTTGAATTGGCGGGTGAGCTTGAATGCGGTGGCGTAATCGCGCGATGCCAGCAGCGGCGAAAGCCATGTTTGCACTTCCTTTTGCAGGCCTTGTTTCCGGCGTGGGTATTTCAATTGCTCTGGCGCGAGCAATTCCAGCAAATCCGGATTTGCGACAAGCAACGTGCTCAGCGCCTTTGAACCACTGAAGAGCGCGGCAAGGATGGCACACTGTTCCGCGGATGCTTTCTGCAGAACGGCTCCTGCGTTGGCATCGGCGAGGAGTTTGAGAAAGTGTTTTGTTCGAGAAGGGTCGGCGCACGACTTGATGGCTTTAGTCCAATTGGGGCTGGTTCCTTCGTTTGAGCTTCTCACTGGAGAGAAAGTTTTTCCAATGTCACTTCGGCTGCCGCCGGCAGCTTGGGTCTCAAGGTCGTGAACAGGCCACGCCAAAAACCCAGGCCATAAAGGACATGCGTAAGAACGATGAGCGGAATTGCCTGGAAGCTCTGACGGATTTTGCCGGTGCGCGACAACACTGGGACCTGAAGTAGAACTGCAGAGATATAAAATATCAGAGGCCAAATAAAAATGCTGCCTTTCCATTTTATCGCAGGAATCAAGAGAACAAGATACACCACGAACAAAGGGGGCACGAGATTAAGCGCGGAGCCCAGTGTTGGAGTCTCACGAAATTGTTCGGCTCGGCCACGCCCGTAAGTCACCAACATCTTGGTGAAAGCTTTTAGGGTTCGTCTTGGGCGCCGGCGCACAACGAGTTGCGAATCATAAAGAAGTTTTCCGTCGCGTGCTTGCAATTCGTCCATCAGCGCGTTTTCTTCGTTGGGGTACAGCTTTTCGTTGAAGCCGCCTAACTCAAGGAGCGCCTGACGGCGAGCAACGAGGTTGCAAAGAATCAGTTCCTTCTCGCTCGTTTGGCGAACAGTGCCGACCGGAGTATAGCGGGCGCGGCTTGGCCCAAATGCCAGCCAATTTCCGAGGACGAGAGCGAAAGTTTGTTCGAGTGGCGGCGCGTCTGCGGGGCAGATAGCCGGGCCTCCGACCATCTGGACGTCGGCATCGGCGAAATGGCCGATAATGCGCCGGAGATTTTTTGGTTCAGGCACAGAGTCGTCATCCAGGAAATAGATCAAATCGCCGTGAGCTTCTTTGAGCGCGGCATTTCGCTGGGCGGAAGGTTGTTTGCCGCGGGCGACGATAACCTCCAGGTTGTCCATCGGGTAATCCAAGGCGCGCGCTGCCGGAACCGCCTGAATCTCGGCCTGATCCGGGCGCGCGGCGATTACCACCGAGACGCTGGGCATTTTGTCAATCACGCGGACAACGTAGTTTTGGAGCGAAAAAGTCTAAAGTCTAAAGTCTAAAGTCTGGAGTCTAAGTGGCGTGAAAAAAAATTGATTACTACAGGTTGCTGTGGGTTACCGTAGGTTACCGGTAACGTTAACGTAAGTTAGGCTGGATTGGAGTCGGGGTTGAAAGTTGCAGGTTGCGGGAGTCGGACTGATAGGACGAGTCGGACTGGTCAGACATGGGCGGGTTCCAAGTGCGATTGGAGGGAATGGTTTCATAATTTGACGAGTTTTTGTTTGCATATTTATCGTGCCTTTTTTGGCGGTGAATAATCGCACGTTGCAGTAGAATTGCGTAAGGGCAATGTTTGGGGACATTTGGTGCCGGGTCCTAGCCGGACGGGCCGATATAAACAGTGATTTTGGAAGGGCTGTAAGCCGAATTTTGTCTGCCCGGTCTCTTTCGAGGGCCGGGGAGAGAATCATTTGTCTTAGCAGCCAGTACCCGGAACCCATTCCGCGTTGCGGAAATTGCAGCGGGCCGCTGCGTGGTCCCCTATTTGGCCTTGCACCCGATGGGGTTTTCCGTGCCTCCGCGCTTGCGCTTGGAGCGGTGGGCTCTTACCCCACCTTTTCACCCTTACCCCGCCGAAGCGGGGCGGTTTGTTTTCTGTGGCACTGTCCGTCGGAACGTCTCTCGACGTTGCCTCCCGCATGTATCCCTTCCTGCCGAAGCGAAAAGGTTACGCGGCATCGCGCCCTATGGTGGTCGGACTTTCCTCCCCTATCGACGCTTTCGCGTAATAGAAGCGATTCTCCGCCCTTCCAAAATCGTTAGGAATATAGCATCCGCGACACAGTGGATGCAAGCGTGGTTCCGGGGTCGATAAAAAGGTTAAAACCGTTGAACCGGTGTTCTTGGGGTACACGGCTCTATGCGGAGCATGCGGCATCAAACGCAATTCGGACCTGCTGCGGCTGGTCTCCGACACAGCCGCGGTCCGCTGAAATCAGTCGGCGACGGCGAGGTCCATGTCGCGCGTATAGTAAAGAATCCGGCCACAATTACTGCAAGTCACCAGCTCTTGTTGGGCCTGGCATGATACCAGGAGTTGCGGTTGAAGCTTCATGTGACAGCCGCCGCAAACGCCATGCTGAACTCCCACGACGACGTTTTCCCCTTTGTTCTTCATCAGCCGTTCGTAACGGCCGCGGGCGCTGTCATCGACGGCGGCAGCCAGCTCTTCGCGATTGGCCTCAAGCTCGGCGAGTTCCTTTTTCAAATTCTCTTCACGAATTCCAAGTTGCGCAACTTGCTCTTCCGCTAATTTGCGCGCTTCATTAGCCGCCTGCGTCGCTCGAACGACTTCTTTCTGCGCGGCCTCGCCCTGCTCCATCAGCAAGATTTCCTGATCCTCAATTTTGAAGATGGCTTCTTTGCAGGTCTGAATTTCGTTGGCCAGCGCGCGGTATTCCTCGTTTTTGCGGGTTTGAAGCTGTTGATTGGCGTACTTGGAAATCATCTGCTTTTTCGCTTCCACTTCCAATTCGAGGTCCTTGCGTTGGGATTCGAGCTCTTTAACCTTGGTTTTGGCGGCGTCCAGGCTGGCATTGGCCGCGGCAGCTCTGGTTTTCAACGTTTGCCGCTGTGGTTCAATGTGGGCCAACTCGCTTTTGACACGGCGAATTTTTCGGTCCCGATCCTGCAAAATTAAAAGTTTCTCAATCACATCAAGCATGTCTCAATCAATAATAGCATTATAGGGTATCCATCCCATTTCCCCAAGTCAATCGATTGAAATGGGTGCGGCCAAAACCGCCGGGTCAATTCGTAGAAATGAAAAGCGGCATAGGGCTGCCGCACTCCAAGACGCTAGCGCGCGTTCCTGGGCGTGACTGTCTCCGCAAGGTCTTGGAGTGCGGCAGCCCTATGGCGCTTTTGCCTAATCTGCCCAATGATAATCGCAATTACTTCGCCTTCACGTCGTAGCAAAGCAACACATCCTGATCGCGAAGATAAAGTTTGCCGCCGGAGATTACGGGATGGGTCCAGCTATTTTTGTCGCTCCGGGATGGTGGATTGAATCGACCATGTTCCTTGTAGCCGGCGGGTGAAGTTTCAATCAAGGCCACAGTTCCCGCTCCATCTTCCTGGCGCAGATAGAAGCGGCCATCGGCGTAGGACAGGCAACCTTTGCCAAGTTTCTCTTTATCCTGCCATTTGGCCTCGCCAGTTTTGAAATCCTGGCAGGTCCAGCCTTTGCCGTCGGAGTAACCGTAAACATAATCGCCGACGAGAATCACGCCGCCATGATGGTTCACGATGACTTTGTTGGAATAGACTTCCTTTGCGGTGAAGTTTCCGCCGGATTCAGAAATTTGGAATAGATTGTCGCCAATGCCGTACCCTGAAGTGACGTAAACGTAACCGTCGTGGTAGATTGGCGTCGGAATCACAGCCACATTGCCTTTACGCGCTGCCCGCCAGAGTAGTTTACCGTCGCTCGCCTGAATACCGACGACACTGCGAGGGGTCAGTTGGATGTATTGACGGACGCCACCGATCTCGGCGGGGACCAACGAAGAATAATGGACGGGGTCCGTGAATTCTTTGCTGCGCCAGAGTTCAGCGCCGCTGGTTTTGTCGAGCGCGACGATTGCGCCCTGTGAGCCGCCGGGCGTAAAGACAACTTTGTTGCCATCGACGAGCGGAGCTTCGGCATATCCCCAACCGGGGGCCGTCCCTCCGAAATCTTTCGTGAGATTCTTGTGCCAATGCTCTTTGCCAGTAGCAGTTTCGAAACAGCCCAGTTCGCCGTAATGTCCGAGGGCATAGAGGTATTCGCCGTCCACAGTTGGCGCCCCGCGGGGTCCGGCGTAACCGCCCGGCGCGCCGGACTGGCCAAGCTTTACCGTCCAGAAGGGTGAACCATCGGCGACATTCAGTGCGACGACAAAACTCGTCGGGCCTTTTTCGCCAATTGTGAAGATGTGCCCGCCCGAGATTGCGACCGTTGAGTAACCTTCGCCCAGCCCGGTTGCTTTCCAAACCATCGGCGGCCCATCCTTGGGCCAATCCTTGAGCAACCCGGTTTCAGTGCAAAGGTCGTCGCGGTTCGGACCCCGCCACCCTGGCCAATCAGCGGCAAACGCGCCGAAAAGATTTGCGATGAAAAGAAGTGAAGCTAACCCGAGAGAGTTGAATTGCACGCCCGATTTTTGCATATGAATGGAACCGAGCTTGTCTGGAGATTCGGCGGTTGGCAATGGCAATGGTGAAAGGATTGCCGCGGTGGGCGCAGGTGGCACAATTGGGAGTGCGCCGGGAAACGCAGCGAAGACGTCCCGACTGGCCACGAAATACAGATTTTTCAATTTCGCATTGCTCCAGCTAAATCCATCGGTAAGTTCACGTGCATGACATTGCGGGCTTGCGCCGGGCTCTTGGTTCTTCTCTCGCTGCTGACAGGTTGCCGAAGCGCATATTATTCGGCCTGGGAAAAATTAGGCGTCTATAAACGCGATTTGCTGAAGAGAAATGTGCAGTCTGCGCGGGACGAGGAGAAGGCGGCCAGCGAACAGTTCAAAGACGCGCTCACGCGGATCAAGGAAATGTATGGTTTCAACGGTGGCGACCTGGAGAAGACCTATAACACCATGCAAAGGGATTACGACCGTTCGGTCGAGCGCGCCAACGCCGTCCACAAGCGCGTGAAGGATGTTGATGCCGTGGCAAACGATTTGTTCAGAGAATGGCAAAAGGAGATTGGCGAAATTACCTCCGAAAAGCTCCGCGCTGACAGCCAGCAAAAGCTGCACGATACTCAGCGGCGTTACGACGAAATGTTCGCCGCGCTCAAGCGCGCCGAAAAGAGCATGGACCCCGTCTTAACCCGGTTTCACGATCAGGTGCTTTATCTCAAACACAATCTGAACGCTGCTGCCATTGCGTCGTTGAAAGGTGAAAGCACTGACATTCAGGCTGAGATTTCGCGTCTGTTGGAGGATATGAATCAGGCAATTGCCCGCGCCGACCAATTTATCAACACGTTGCAGTAATCGGGGCAGCGTTAGAAACGTAAAACGTCAAAACGCTGGCGGAACTGACGCGTGATGAGTGGGGAGCGGATCGATGCTATCACTTAGAACCCCTGGCTCGGTAACGTCGCAACACTTCTTTGACGGCTTCGGTTCCGCCGTCATTCTCGGAGAGTTTCGCGCCAGCATTTAGCAATGCTTCGACGGTCGCAGCGTAATTTCCCGTTTCGCAATACCAGCCGTTCTGCGAGCCGTGAATAGCCCAGCCCACCGGCGTGCTGTGAAAATCGGCGTCGGTTTGTTCCAGCGGCGGATGGTAGCGCAAAATCTCACGAGCCATTTCCGCATTCCCGTGAAAGGCGGCCCAATGCAGCGGTGTGGCCTGATGCTGGCCAACTTGATCCGCCGGCAAACCAGCGGCCAACATAATCCGAACGGCGGAGAGATTATTGTTCCGCGCGGCATGGGCAACCTGGCGTTGATAGGCTTTAGAAAGACCTGCAACAATATTAGGCGCTCCTTTGAGCAAGTGTTTCACCGCGGCTTCGTCGGCACTCCAGCATGCCGCAATCAGTTTCACTTCTTCCGGACTCCGTTCTATCAGCAGTTGAAAGACGTCTTCATGCCCAAATTGCCTGGCCACATCATGCGGCGAAACATACCAGCCGAGCGTCCACTGATAGATCGTCCCGCCCGCCTTGGGATTGATCATGGGAAAATATTCGTGGCTGACGCGCATATGAATGCAATTGGGGTTTGCATCCAGATGCTTTCGAACGAGTTCTGAATCGCCAAGCGCCGCGGCCATGAGAATATCGGTCTTGCAGCCGCGCTTAACCAGGAACCGGGCGACGTCCTGTCGTTCGCGAATCATCCACTGGGCAGGGGTAGATTCGTGGTCCACATCGCGCGCGTCAATGTCCGCTCCCTGCTGCAGCAGATACTCGGCAATCTGCATGGTGCTCGCGAAGTGCAGCGGAGTTTGACCGTCACCGCCGCGGGCGCGCACGAGCGCGGGATCGGCAGCGACCAATTCCTGAAGCTTATCGAGCATCCCGAGCCGAGCCGCAGCGTGCGCATCCACAATAGCACCACGTTCTATCGCGTATGTAGCGAGGTCGGGTTTGGCGCTGTCCAACAATCCGAATCCGCCGGCCCACCATCGGCTTCTGCCATTAATATCCGCGCCTGCTTCAAGCAATGCGTCCAGCATTTCCGGGCTGCGCACGTGAATAATTGCGGGCGAGTCGAATGCGGCTATAGGGTCATTGACTTTGGCTTTCATCTCGGGAAAGCGTCCGAGCAACTTTCGGAACAACACGGCGTCGTCGTTTTTGAACGCTCTTTTGAAAAGCTCCGCCGGATCACTTGTTTCAATGACAATGGATTCGACGCGTTCTTTGAGTTTCGGCCAGGTCGGGAATCCGTATTCACGGGCTACGACGAGTTGCGCGTCGGTCAACAAAAACCTGGCCGCGCGCATTTTGTCATCCGAGGCGTTCGAATAATCCGGATGGCTCGCGCGAATGCGTTCGAGCGCTTCCACATCGGCGGAATGAACAGATTTGAGGAGGTCCTTGGCCTGATTCTTGAGTTGCTCAAGATTGGGCCGCGAAGGCAGCGATTTTGACATATAACCTTTCTGCTATCGCCTGTGGTCCGCTGGCAGGCAGCATCAAGGTTTATGTTTCACTCGCAACTGGCAGGTGGGCTCAGCCCTTTCCGCGGACCCGGATGCGTCCCAAACGCGACGAAAACAAACCACAGGCGTTTCCATTAGTCAACTTGCATTCGCGGGGTTTTACCCGTTGGGAACAAATTTCATGTCTATTCCTCTCATCTTCGAATCGGTGTTTCTGAACTGTTGGAGGGTAAATTGCCCTTGGGGCGTTAGCATTGCGAAAGCGCCGTCATGGGGTGTTCTCCCACTGGACAGAATCATCGGAATACACAAATTCGATAAACCAACAGGAGTTCACATATGAAAATGAACGGAGCGAAAAGAACGGCTGAAACTGGAAAATCAATGTCACTGCTATCAGGCTTAGTCGCAACGGCGATCGGGATAGCATTGGTTCCTTGCGCGTCATCGGCGAAAGACAACGGGAACGAAGCGGGTCATTACGTCCAAATCAATCTCGTCTCGGACCAGGCTGGGGTTGCGCAACTACAAGACACAAACCTCGTCAACGCGTGGGGTGTATCATTCAGCAGCACAAGTCCGTTTTGGATTAGTGATAACGGCACCGGCAAATCAACTCTTTACGCCGTAACAAATGGAGTTGTCACGAGGATTGGGCTGGTGGTCAATATTCCGGGCGAAGGAAATCCAACCGGGCAATTCTTCAATGGCACGCCCGCGTTTCACACGAACCTATTCATCTTTGTGAGCGAAGACGGCACGATCTCCGGCTGGCGCGGAGCGCTTGGCGTCAATGCGGAAATTCTCGCGACCCGCAGTAACGCAGTTTACAAAGGTGTCACCTGGGGAACCAATTCGAGCGGGCTCGTTCTCCTTGCGGCCAACTTTGCAGAAGGCACTGTTGATGTCTATGACACCAATGCGACTTTGGTTACGCAGTTCTCTGACCCGCACGCACCTTCGGGATATGCGCCATTTAATGTTCAGAATATCGATGGCCTGATATTCGTCACGTTCGCAAAGCAAGACGCCGAAAAGCACGACGACGTTGCGGGCCGGGGTCACGGTCTTATCGACGTGCTGAATCCGCAGACTGGCGAGTTTCATCGTTTCGCAACGGGCTCGGACGCGGGTGGCAAGCTGAAAGCAATTGATTCGCCGTGGGGCGTCGCGCTCGCGCCAGATTCCTTTGGCAAACACGGAGGGGATTTGCTGGTCGGCAACTTCGGCAGCGGCACGATCATGACCTTCAACGCCGAAGGTGAATTTCAGGGCCTGCTCAAAGGCCACCGCGGCGGCCACATGGTCATTGATGGCCTCTGGGCGCTTACTTTCGGAAACGAAGGAAGCGCTGGCGATCCCGATACGTTGTTCTTCACAGCGGGACCGGACGGCGAAAGCCACGGTTTGTTTGGTATCATCGAGCCGGCCACGAATAACCGGAATGACGATGACAACGACTGATTGGCTATCCTGAGAAGCTTAGTTTGAGGCGAGCAACTGATAGTTGCTCCCCTTTTCGTTTAGCAACCAAGTTATCCATCAAATGCTCAGGTCAAAGGCGCGTGAAATTCATCCGCATGATAGGAACTTCGGACCATCGGCCCGCTCGCAACATGAACAAAACCCAGGTCACGCGCGCGTGCGCCGTATTCGTGGAACTTCGCTGGCGTGACGAATTCCTTGACCGGCAAATGTTTTAAGGTGGGCTGGAGATATTGACCGAGCGTCAAAATATCGCAGCCGACACGCCGTAAATCCTTGAGTGCGACGAAGAGTTCGTCCTCGGTCTCGCCCAATCCGAGCATGATCCCCGATTTTGTGTGGATGGCGTGGGCGCCTTTCACCTTGGCTTTTTGCAGCACGCTCAGCGATCGATCGTAAGTTGCGCGCGAACGGACCGCCGGCGTCAGCCTTCGCACCGTTTCCAGATTGTGATTGAAGATGTGCGGTCGCGCCTCAAGAACGGCCACAATACAAGCATCCGAGTCATTGAAGTCCGGAACGAGAACCTCAATGACAATTCCAGGATTTAACGCGCGCACTGCTTCAATGGTTCGGCGAAAATGTTCGGCGCCGCCATCCACAAGATCGTCGCGCGCTACTGCCGTAATAACCACATGCTTGAGCCGCATCCGGCGAGTCGCCTCGGCCACGCGGGCAGGCTCATCCGCCTCCAACGCAAATGGCTTGGCCGTCGTCACAGCGCAAAATTCGCAGGCGCGTGTGCAGCGGTCGCCCGCAATCATGAACGTGGCCGTGCCTTTGCTCCAGCATTCGAAATGGTTTGGGCAGCGGGCACTCTCGCAAACCGTGTGGAGCTTCAATTCATCCAGCAAAGAGCGGGTGCGGGCAAAGCTCTCGGTCGTCGGCAGGCGAATGCGCAGCCATTCCGGCAGGCGTGGTCGCGTAGTTGTTTCAGCGAGATTCAACGCTGCCATTTTTCTTTTCCAGTTGCTCCCAAAAACGAGCGAGTTGGTCGGGGCCGAAATCCGCCAGGATATCGCCATCCACATCAATAACTGGCGCAAGGTCCTGGCCAGAAAGACGAATCATTTCATCATAAGCGGCTTCGTCGGAAATCACATCCACAGTTTCATAATCGATTTCATGCTGGTCGAGCCAGCGCTCAGCTTTGTGACACCACCCGCAATATGGCTTCACGAATAAACGAACTCGTTTCGGTTTCACAGCGGTACATTGCGCGACAACTGCACATTATTCAAATGCGAATTAATACGGTGGAGGCGAGCGTCCATAGCAAAATGCTCGCTGCCGCACGATCAGGTGACAGTGGTAGGGCGCGGTGTCCACTACTGGAAGCCGGCAACCAATAACTGGTTTCACTCGTTCTTCTGTTTTGCATAATCTCGCCCATGGAAAAGAACCGGCTCGAAGCCTTCAGCGATGGCGTTATCGCCATCATCATTACCATCATGGTGCTCGAGTTGAAAGTGCCCAAAGGGGACGATTGGGCCGCGCTCAAGCCCACGCTGCCGGTCTTTTTCAGCTACGTTCTCAGTTTTGTTTACGTAGGGATTTACTGGAACAATCACCACCACATGCTGCAATCCACAAAACGGGTCAACGGAACCATTCTTTGGGCGAATCTGCATCTGCTCTTTTGGCTGTCGCTCTTTCCGTTTGCTACCGCGTGGGTGGGAGAAAAACATTTCGCTTCCATGCCGACTGCGGTTTATGGCGTCATTCTGTTGTTAGCGGCGATTGCCTACGTCATATTGCAACGCAGCATCATTAAACATCAGGGTTCACACTCAATTCTGGCCGCAGCGGTTGGCAGCGATTGGAAAGGCAAACTCTCAGTGGCGCTTTATTGCACGGCGATTCTGGTCTCCTTTGTTCATCCATGGATTTCAAATGCTATCTTCGTTCTCGTCGCCGCGATTTGGTTCATTCCGGACCGGCGCATCGAGCGAACGCTGGTGAAACGAGGTAATGAACATGAATAAGAATCCTAACCTCAGATAGGTTTGGATGACATCGGATCGAAATGAATCGCCGATGGCGTTTATGCCGCAAAATTAGTTACGAGATTGCGACAATTTGGCCTAAAAGCCGAGCTTGACCTTTTTCGCAGATAAGGCACACTGTCCGGCTCGATTCGTGGCTGGATGCCGAAACACGTATTTCGCTTAGATTCTACGTTTCACGCATCACGCATGACGCATCATTTACCAATACATGCAGCACATTAGAAATATCGCCATTATCGCTCACGTGGATCACGGCAAAACCACCTTGGTGGATTGTCTCCTCAAACAATCAGGCACTTTCCGCGCCAACCAGGCCATCGCCTCCGAGGAGCGCATCATGGATTCCATGGATCTCGAACGTGAAAAAGGCATCACCATTCGCGCCAAGAATGCCGCGTTCAAGTATAAGGATTACCACATCAACATTGTGGATACCCCGGGCCACGCCGATTTCGGCGGTGAAGTCGAGCGCATCATGAACATGATTGATGGCGTTTTGCTCGTCGTTGACGCCACAGATGGTCCCCAGGCCCAGACCCGGTTCGTTTTGCGCAAGGCGCTCGAAGCTGGCGCCAAACCCATCGTTGTCATCAACAAAATTGATCGCGACAATGCCGTCCCTCATAAAGTCCTCGATGCCGTATGGGATTTATTTGGCTCCCTGCACGCAACCGACGAGCAGATGGACTTTCCGGTCGTCTATGCCAGCGCGAAAGAAGGGTACGCGAAAACCGATCTAAAGCATGTCAGCGGAACGATGGAGCCGCTCTTCGACGCTATCATCAAACATATCCCGCCTCCTCGCGCTCATGCGGGCGAGGGTTTCAAACTGCTGGCCGCCAACCTCGATTACTCGGAGTATCTCGGTCGAATTGCTTTCGGAAAAATCTATAGTGGCAAGGTTAAGGTCGGTGATCCGTCGGTCTGCATCCATGGCGATGGCCGAAAGACCCTGGCGAAAATTACGGCGATTTACCATTTCGAGGGCCTGAAGCGCATCGAAATTCAGGAGGCCCACGCGGGCGATGTCGTCGGTCTGACCGGCTTCGAGGATGTGTTCATTGGCGAGACGATCACGGATTCCGAGGACCGGTTGCCGCTGCCCTTCGTGCCGATCGATCCGCCGACAATTCAAATGCAGTTCGCTGTCAATGACGGGCCGCTGGCGGGCAATGACGGCAAGCTTGTTACCGCCCGACATATCTGGGAACGGTTGGTGAAGGAAGTCCGGACCAACGTGGCGATACGTATTGAGCAAACCGAGGCGCCGAACATTTTCAACGTCAGCGGGCGTGGCGAAATGCAAATCGCCATCCTGGTCGAGCAAATGCGCCGCGAAGGCCATGAAGTCCTGGTTTCGAGGCCGGAGGTGATTTATCGCAGAGACGACGCGGGGAACTTGCTCGAACCGATCGAGCAACTCTTTTTGGAAATTCCGAAAGACGCAATGGGTTCAGTGATGGAAAACCTGGCTGGCCGCAAAGCTGAGATCACCAGCATGGTCCATCACGGCAATGATGTCAGCATCGAGGCCCTGATTCCGACGCGGGGGATAATCGGCTTCGAAACCGATCTCGTCAATCAAACCCGAGGATTGGGCGTCATCAGCCATCTGTTCAAGGAATACGGGCCGGACCGGGGCGAAATCGCCGCGCGCAAGAACGGCTCGCTCGTCAGCATGGAAAGCGGTGAAGCAATGGCTTACGCGTTGAACATGATTCAGGAACGTGGCCGGCTGATGGTCGAGCCAGGCGACGCGATTTACGAAGGCATGATCGTCGGCGAAAACGCCCGTGAAAACGACATTCCCGTCAACCCCTGCAAAGCCAAAAAACTCACCAACATGCGCTCGCAAGGTGATGGCAAAGGCATTCAACTTAATCCGCCGCTCAAGATGTCCCTCGAACGCGCTCTGGAATACATCGGGCCCGACGAATACGTCGAAGCGACGCCGAAGAATTTGCGCCTCCGCAAAAAACTTCTCGCCGAAAACCAGCGCAAACGCGCAGCGCAGAGCCGGACGGCCAGAGTCGTCGCGGCTTAATCGCTTCGAGTCGAAACCGGGGGTGACGGCCTTGCCGGACTTTTGCCCGAACCTATGAAAACGCGTAGAAGAAATTTAACAGGAGCAAACAGAGGAAACGGAGGCCGAAATCAGAACCTCTGTTCTTTCCGTTCCCTTCTATTCAAATCCGGTCCCGGCGGCGACACCGCCCTTGCCGCGCCGAAGTCTGGTCGCCCTACATAGACAATCCCGACACGTCGGGACTCGCCGTCGGCAAACCCGAACTCCGAGAGGGACTCGCGAGCGGGCTGCGCGAATACAAAGCCGTCTATGTCCTGAACGACGCCGAGATTGGCTTGTTCAGCGATGAGGTAATGGTAAACTGCGCGCCGTAGGGCACAGATACCGCATTCGGGAACCGAGGCCATGAATGAAAGAAAAGTCCTTATCGCGCTGGTTGGCTCGATAGGCACTGTAATTGGAATAGCCTTGGTGGACAAAATAACGTTTTGGGACGCGGTTATCTGTGGAGTTGCTACGTTTTGCCTGATAATCACGGTTATGGCGCTGTCCTCAATGAGAAAGCCCAAGAAGTAACGCCACAGGCAACAGGTTTCTCCCTGCTGTGAAAATCGCATCGCGATGAAAACTAAGACGCTCCTTCTGCTCGGCCTCGCCATCGTTCTTGTCTGGCTGGGATATTGGATTGGTATGGGACTCTATTTCCGCTGGGAGTGGGGTAAAAGCGGCACGCTTGGGGATACGTTCGGTGCGCTCAACACTTTGTTCACAGGTTTGGCCCTTGCTGGCGTCGTGGCTACGCTGATTCAGCAATCGGACCAAACCAGGCAGACAAAACAGGAACTGGAGGAGGAACGGAAGTTTAGGCTGCGGCTCGACTTGTTCGGGCGGCGGTTTGGCGTTTACGTAGCGGTCAGGGAGTTCATCGGCGACGTCAGCTTCGGCAACATCGGTCAGCAGCAGTTTGTTAGGCTGGATGTCGCGAGGGAGGAAGCCTTCTTCTTGTTCGCAGGAGACTCAGCCCTTTTGGCGTACCTCGACGAGCTTAGAAAGAAGGCCGGGGACTTCGTCATCTGGAAGGAACAATCCAAAGGGCAAGGCGTAGGGAGTGAAGAGAGCAAGCGGAGAGACCAAATTAGTGATTGGTTTCACGCTGAGCTAAGCTCCATACGGGAAAGGTTCCAGGCGCATCTCTCGTTTCACTAGCTGAAAGGCCCCTTAGCCGTCTTCAAGGCCCTGGAGCGAGGCGACTAGCCCTCGCGGTCCGCAGCAAACTGAAGTGCCATGACACGTGCCAGATTGATCTGGTCCTCCATCATTAAAGCCTCGAGCCGGCCTTGTGTCTCGTTGGCCGCTGAGCGGTCCCAGGCACCGCCGCGTTTTGCCAAAAGAATCCACTTCAAACCTTCCACGGCGTCCGGTTCCACGCCCTTTCCCTGCGCCAGCAGGATGCCCAAGTAAAGCTGCGAGGCGTGGTGGTCCTGTTCGGCCGCCTTTCGATACCACTTGGCGGCTTCGGAGTAGCTCTGCGGCATTCCCATTTGCCCGCGTTCGTAGAAACCGGCGAGGGCGAATTGCGCGTCCGCCTTCCCCGCCGCCGCGTCTCGCTTGCAACCCTCGATTCCGGGTCCAAATCCAGCCACACCTTTCAATATTCCGATTAGGCTCATAGTTTATTGAGCACAGCACGAATCCGCATGGCGTGCAAGTCCCGAAACACCGCGTGTTCATTGCCCTGTAACCAGCACGATTCTGAAGCGAGCTTTGTTTCGCATCATGCGTCCGTAAGCGTGCGAAGCATTCGCCAGCGGAACGGTTTCGATCGGGGGTGAACGCCTACGGAACTCCGTTTCCTCTGTTTGCTGCTGCAAAATGTCTGCGGAAAAAAGATTCAAAGTTAGCAGTATCACAGGAGTTGCAGGGGCCATTGCGGAATGGCATACTGAGCGCGTGAGCACGAAGCTGATCGAGCAGCACCTAACCGATTTGCAGAGGCGGGTGGCCAGTCTTGAAGCCGTGGTAAAGCCCAGGCCTCGGGATGCCTGGAAGCAAATCATCGGAATTTCCAAGGGGCAGCCTCTCGACCGGGAAGCGGCCCGGTTGGGGGCCGAGTGGCGAGCGAAGGAGAACAAGCGGAAATAGCCGCATGTTCGTCGTTCTCGACACGAATCATTACGACGAGCTGGCTAACGACTCCGTCTTTGGGCGAAAGGCTCAGCGGCGGATTGAGAGTCACCAGGCTGATGTTTTCATTTCCGTCGTTTCCGTTCAGGAAAGCGTCCAGGGTTGGATGGCGCTCATCAACCGGAAGCGACCGGGACACGAGCAGGTCCATGCGTACGCGAGATTTCAGAATTGCATCGAGGCGCTTACCAAGCTCACCATTTTGCCGTTTGATGAATCGGCGGCGCGCTTGTTCGAGAATCTAAAGCGTCAGCGCCTGCGCTGCGGCACAATGGACTTGAAAATCGCCGCCATCTGCCTCGTCCACGACGGCCTGTTGCTAACGCGCAATCTATCTGACTTCGCCAAAATTCCGGGCTTGCGAGTGGAAAACTGGCTGGATTGAAAATCCTTGTGAGGGGTCAGGGTGCGGAATCGTCCGGGTTCCATCCGCGTGATGTTGTTAATAGTGGGCCAATGACCAGCACGATTCTGAAGCGAGCTTCGTTTCGCATCATGCGTCCGTAAGCTTCTGAGGCATTTGCAGGTGGAACGGTTTCGATCATCGGGCGGATTTGTTGCAGGGGCAGGAAAGCGTGTCCTCCGCATCGATCGAGGAGCCGGTCATTGTTCCCGCAATCGAACGCATACCGAAAAAGAGTGGGACAGGAGTGACGCTGATCGGTTCATCCCCTCCCGCTCCGGCGGCAATGAGATGGTCGCGTGGAGCAAGTCCACCTGGGGAGCATCTCAATTTTTAGAGAGCCTTTATTTGGGGAATTTGGTAGTGGTGAAGGGTGAGCACAAGCTGCTGTGAAACGGTTCCTCATCCACATAGCAGTTTCGAGGGTCTTGCCAAG
>Ga0193709_1000180_pt1 | contig 26053 bp, 19 predicted proteins | sample H3c2metaG_FD_160571 | JGI IMG/M metagenome (GOLD analysis project Ga0193709, IMG submission 160571) | Soil microbial communities from a riparian zone of the East river system, Colorado, United States - H3c2 | ecosystem: Environmental > Terrestrial > Soil > Riparian zone | place: USA: East River...
GCCGGGCCGGCGTTCAAATCTTCCGCGTCCGCGGTCACCACCCCTGCCGCGATCGCCGCCGCTTCCGCCGCGGTCACCGCCACGGTCTGGGCGTCCGCCTCTGCCGCCACGATCTCTTCCGCCACTATCCCGGCCGCCACTGCGAAATGGCCGCTGAAAACGGGAACGGGGATTGCCGCCAACGCGCGCGGATTGCCTTGGAAATTCGCCCAGCGGTTCCGGCGCCTGCCCTGGAACACGCGAACGTGTTTCACCGGGAAGTAAAATTACATCGTCGTGAACATGAGTAGGGGCGTTAGCGCCCTGGTGCTCATGCTGTTCGCCATGTGCTTGCTGCAAGTCATGCGACTCGCGCGAAGGATCGGTTTCGATGTGATCGCCCAGGGCGGCAACGTGCAGAGCATTTTCGTGCGCGGCGTCGGCTTCCGCTTCAGCCACCGCTTGCGGCGAACTTACGATTTCCTGAACGTCGTGTTGGTGCTCGCCCTCATGTTCATCGTCGTGCTCTTGGTCTTCGTGTTGGCCGGATTCTTGCAACCGTTCGTTTTCTTCGTGCAGCTGGTCTTCGTCGTCTTCATCCTGTTCGACTTCCGCCGCCGAACGTTCGTCTATCGATTGTTCCTCTTCGTCTTCTTCTTCGGCTTCGTCTTCTTCAAAAATTGCGCCACCGGAAGTGGAAGCCGAGGAAACCTCCTGGCGAACCAAATCCTGTTTGGCTTCGATTACGCTGGTGGAAAGTAATTTGGCTTCTTCCTCGCTGATGTCCACTTCCAGAGCTGCTTCCGATTCGGAAGATGCGGAGCGCAGAGCAGCCTCTTCCTCTTCCTGCTCGGTTTCGGATGTTGCAGGGCCGCGAACTTCGTTTGCCAGATCCTCAGCTATCGATTGGTTCGGTTCGGCTGATTCGATTCCTTCCGTGGAAGCGCCAGCCAGAAGCCAGCTGGGCAACCCGCCACGCGAACGGCGCGGAGCATTGGCAGGAGCGGGCTGACCGGTGACGCGTGGCTGCGGTTCTTCCGGTTCGACTTGTGGTTCGAAGCGTTCGGGCTCTGCAACGGGAGCCGCCGCGGTAAGTTCGGGCACGGGACGCCCACGATATTTGGCGAGCGATTCACCCGGCAACACGAACGGTTCTTCCGTCGAGTCGATTGGAGCAGATGGTGCAGAAGTGCGCGGAGTATCGCCGCGATTGTCGAAATCACGCCGCGGGCCACGATTGTCGTAACCACCGCGCTGCGAATATCCTCCGCGGCCGCCACGTTCTGGGCCGCGATCCCCGCCACGAGATTCGCCACCTTGCGGGGAAGCGTACTTGGACGGAGGAAGATCACGCCCACCGCTGGGCCGGAATCCGCCGCCGCTGCTACGACCACCACGTCCCCGGCTGCCACCACCGCCGCGTCCAAAACGTCCTCTGCCGCCGCTGCGGCCAAAATTTTGCCGATCGCCGCCTCGGTCGCTGCCACCGCGGTCACTGCCGCCGCGATCACCGGCAGCTCGCGGACTGAAGCTCGGCGATGGACGGTACTGGGTGGGGTTGTAGCGTGGAGCAAAATTTTGCGGAGCCGATTCGTTCGAATCGGGCTGACGTTCTTCTTCTCCTGTGTGCTGAGCCTCGTCGACGCCCGGCGCGCCCGGCTCTGATTCTTCCACGTGAGTGTGCACATCGTGCTGCTCGGATTCGCCGTGGGATTCTTCGCTTACGGATTCTGCGGCAGGCGCTTCGTGCGCGTGGGCCAGCATTTCTCCAGGAAGCTCGAGGTGCTCGGAACTCGTGGGCGGTTCGCCATGAGTGACTGCCGGCGTTGGTTCGTGACCGTGGCCGTGATCGTAGTCTTCGAGATTTTCAAAAACATCACTGACGTACAGGAAGGCGTCGCCGTCCAGGCCGATATCCACGAACGCAGACTGCATGCCGGGTAGAACGCGGGTGACTCTGCCTTTGTAGATACTGCCGACGAGGGCGAATTCTTTTTCGCGCTCGATATAAATTTCGACTAGCTGGCCTTCTTCCAGTATCGCGACTCTCCGCTCATGGGATGTCGCGCTAATGACCAATTCTTTTGACATGAAAACTCCTTTTCACCGTCCCGACCAAGTCGGGAACAGGACGCATCGCCGCGGGCTCTGCCAAGCGGTTGTCCGGCAAAACGGAACCAATTCCGGGGTTGCCGGAACAGACGCATACCGCACTGGCGCATTGCAGGGTTTGTAACTACAAATCCTGACACCAGTAGGGAAGCGGCTTGTAAGTCGTAGCCGAGGGAGAGTTGTTTGAACTCTGCGTAGCTTACGAGGCTGGTCCGTCGCCGACTAAATCCGGGGCGAACGGCGGACGATGCTGTCCTCACTTAAAATTACCTATTCAGCTTCAGGGCTTGTAAAACGAACTCTTTTGCTGACGGCTTCCCAAAAGAAAGCCGGAAACCCTGAATGCCTAACTTTCTAAATAACTTTCTACTTGAGCGTCCCGGAAAAATCCGGAATCGCTGATTACTGGTTCACGGCCTAATTGACGAAGCGGCGCAGCCGGACATTCATCACCAAGCCGATCGCCATGAACACAAACAATGTGGCAGAGCCGCCGTAGCTCATTAAGGGCAACGGTATGCCGGTCACCGGCATTGCGCCAATGACCATAGCCACATTCACTAAAACGTGGAAACCCAGCGCTGCTGCAACTCCCATGACCAGAAACATTCCTGCGCGATCTTTCGCGCGCTGTGCATTCTGTACCAGTCGAAGCAGAAGCGCCATGTACAGCCCCAAGGCAAGCAGCACGCCTTTGAATCCCTGTTCTTCCGCCCACGCCGACATGATGAAATCGGAATACCGGACGGGAATATAACCCAGTTGATTCTGACTGCCGTTGCCAAAACCTTTACCCCAGAAGCCGCCGGAACCCACGGCAATCTTGGATTGCAAAAGCTGATAGCCTGAACCTTTGGCGTCGTCTTCCGGGTGCAAGAAAGAAGTGATCCTTTCCCGCTGATACGCTTTGAGGAGGTGCTTGCTGACAGGAGGATAAAACACCGCTCCAACAAGCAGAACCCCAGCTAGAGTAAAAATTCCGGCGTGTTGCCACTTTAAGCCCGCCAAAAAAGCACCCACGGCAAGCATGGGGACGAGTACAAGAGCGGTGCCCAAATCGGGTTGCTTAAGAATGAGTGCCAGTGGCACGCCGACGAGCATACCTGCCTTCAACAAATCACGCAAATCGAGCTCGTCCGACCGCACCTCCGCGAAGAAGCGGGCCAGTACAATGATTATAATCAACTTTGCGAGTTCTGACACTTGAAAGTCTTGTCCGAGGAAGTGAATCCAGCGTTTCGCGCCAAAGCGTGTACCACCTAGTACTAGGACTGCTGCCAAAGCCGTTAAGCACACGACGTAAAGGATAAGGGCCTGATCGAGGATCAAATGGTAGTCCACCCGGGAAAGGCCGAACATGATTGCAAAACCAAAAAGCAGCCATTTAATCTGTTTGATATGCATGCCGGCAAGATTACTGGCATGGGTGGCGGAGTAAATTTCGACCACACCCAGCGCGCAGATGGCAGCCAGGATGGCGATCAGCCACCAATCGTAGTCACGAGTGCCGGGAGCGTCTTTCATTGCAAATTCGGGTCTCTTTCTGAATTGTGTGCAGGGGTGGTGGTTGCTTCTTCCGGTTTGAGGGCGACGACCGGGGTGACAACGGCGGCACTGCGAGCCGGAGCAGGTACGTGTTGATCCGCGGTGACAGTGCTGGTTCCGTTGGTCTGGAGATTCTTCTTGTCGTAATAGGCTTTGATGATATCGCGCACCACCGGACCGGAAGCGGTGCCGCCGTGCTGCCCGCTTTCCTGCACTAGGACGGCAACCACAATTTCGGGATTGCGGCGCGGGGCGTAGCCGACAAACCAGGCGTTGTCTTCAAATTTTTTCTGTTTTCCCAAGCGTTCGCGAGTCGCGTAACCGATGACCTGAGCGGTTCCTGATTTGCCGCTGAGTTCGATGCCGGCAAGTTTCAGGGATGCGCCGGTTCCGCCTTCGTTAACCACTGCGTACATGGCGTCGGTAACCTTTTCGATGGTGTGTTCGGAGAGCGCGAATTTCTCCTCGCCGACGCTCTGCGCATTCTTGATCATGTGTGGCTGCTTGAAAACGCCGCCCGAAGCGATGCCGCCAATCATTCTGGCGAGCTGCAAGGGTGTGGTGGTGACGGCGCCTTGGCCGGTGGAGACCGAAATGGTTTCGCCGGCGTACCACTTACGATGGAAGACGCGTTCGACCCACTCTTCAGAAGGCATGAGTCCGGTTTCCTCCGAGGGGAGATCGATCCCGGTTCTATGGCCAATCCCTAATTTACTGCCATAGTGAGAGAGGCGGTCAATGCCGAGGCGCATGCCGACGTTATAGAAAAAGACGTCGCAGGATTCCATGATGGCTTTGCGGACGTCAACTGTGCCGTGAGAACTTTTGCCGAAAACCCAGCACTTGAATTGTCGTCCGTAAAAAGTCCCGTAGCCGGGGCAAAACGAAGTGAAGTTTTCCGGCGGATTGTGATCCTCCAGCATGGCTGTGGCGGTAACGATTTTAAATACCGAGCCGGGCGCGAGCTGAGCTTGAATGGCTCGATTGAGCAGCGGGCGCAGTGGGTCTTCGTTCAGCCGGCGCCATTCTTCCTTCGGAATGCGAACCGCGAAGTCGTTGGAATCGGGAGTGGGGCGGCTGACCATGGCCAGCACTTCGCCGGTGCGAGGATCGAGGGCGACGACCGCGCCGGGGCGCGCTCCGAGTGATTGTTCCGCGACCTGCTGCAAATCGTAATCAATCGTAAGCTGGATCTGCTTGCCGGGGATGGCCTCCTGCTCCGTGAGCCGCATGTCCTTCATTTCTTTGCCGACGCTGTTGACGACCACGCGGCGCATGCCGTCAGTGCCCATCAAAATATCGTTGTACTGGCGCTCTAGGCCTGACTTGCCGACCACGTCGCCGGGCCGGAGTTTGCCGTTGCTGGCTTCAATCTGTTGCTCGCTGGCTTCACCGACGTACCCGGTAGCGTGCCCCAGGAAACCGCCGGGCAGATAACGACGCCGTGAAACGGACAACATTTCGAGCACCGGAATATCCGAGCGGTGTGACTCGATGAAATCGAGATCGGCGCCGGAGGCTTCCGGCTTGATGACGATGGGTTGAAATTTGGGGAGATTCCGCGTGTTTTGCAACTGGTCATGCAGGTCGTCGACGGAGATGCCCAGGCCATCGGAAATTGCGGGGAGATATTGTTCGACGAGTTTGGGATCGTCGCGCAAGAGAAGGACGCTGAAAGAAGGACGGTTGTCCACCATCACGCGGCCATCGCGATCTAGCATACGTCCGCGAGGGGCGATGATGGGAATGGAGCGGACGCGATTTTGCTCGGCCATCTGGCCGTACTTGTCGCTGTCTATGACCTGCAGTTTCCAGAAGCCCAACAGCAACAGGCCGATCATGCCCACGATGATGTAGGAGACGACTGCGAGCCGCGTCTGCGGCAACCTGTTGTCACTATGAAAGGAGTACGACACGAATTCTTCTTCTTTAGGTTTGCGCTAGTAAGTACAAACCTGAAAATTCACTCCGCGCGCTTGCAATTCGCCCTTGATTCACGAATTTTTTGTGCGGAAACTGCGAGATTCTGCGCAGAACTTCCCCGGCGACCGTTTCAAAAATGGTTCGTCGAAGGCTTTTCCAACCTAACACTTAGGTATGTGCGCTGCAACCCGTCCTCAAGGACAGGTTTCCGGCTGGTCAACGCTGGGGGTTTTGTCTCGCAGCGAACACACCATCGGAATGCTGCGAGAGGGTTGCAGTGGAGATCCTGCGCGGGCCTTTGGCGCGCTCAGGATGAGCGCGGCGTGTGTTGGTGCGGGAATCGGTGACGGTCCTAGAAAAGTTGCTGTTAGAAAAGGGCGGTAGGGCGCCTGGTCCAGAGTTTGCCTTTTTCTTTGGCGATTTTTTCGAGGTCGGCGACGTGCGCGCCGGATTGCGTTAAGACGTGATGCAGGTCGTTGCCAATGCTGATGAAGGAAAAACCTTTGTCGAGAAATTCACCGACGCGCGATGTACCGAACAGGAAGAGTCCTAGGATCACGTTATTTTTGTGGGCGGCCTCGACCAGACTCTGCGTGGCGGCATTTAATTCTGGAGAAGTATACATGAGCGGGAATTCATATTTTTCGTAGAGGCCCATGGACATGCAGAGATCGTTTTGACCCAGGAAGAGAATGTCCACGCCGGGGATGGCAGCGATTTCGGAAATGTTTTTGATGCAGTCGGCAGTTTCGACCTGCAGCGCGACGATGCCTTCGGTGTTCCAGGTCCCTGCGTAGCCGAGCAAGCCGGCTTTGTTCATGCTGCGCTGCGGAAAATAAACCGAGCGCGTGCCGGCGGTGGGATATTTCGCGCAGCTCACCGCTTGTCTGGCTTCGGCGGCGGTGTTGATGTAGGGAATCAAAACGCCATCGGCTCCGAGATCCAGAGCCTGTTGAATGCCGCCGCGGTCATGGTAGCCTTCGACACGGACCAGCGATTTTGCGCCACCACTTGAGATTCCGCCGAGCATCGCGGAAAGTTTTTCAAAGCCCATAGGGCCGTGCTGGGTATCGACAAGCAGCCAGTCGTAGCCGCTGTGCGCGAGTTGTTCCGCCACCGTGGGGCTGTGGGAATTCAGGAACAATCCCATTTTCGGTTGGCCTGCGTGCAATTTTTTTTTGAATTCTGCTCCAGTGAGTTTTTCTCCGGCCACGTTTGGCTCCTCGATGCTGATTTGAGGCTGCGATATTTCCTTGGAAGCCTCACTACAGTACACGGGCTGACGGAATTTCTGCAATGCCAGGTGGCGATACGAAGTGAGGCGCTTGTAAATCGAAGAGGAAGCGAGATTCCTGGCTTCGCCCGGAATGACCGGTAATCAAGGCACGCACACGCCAGACCCGAAGCAGCAAGACACCTATCGCTATTTCTAATGCTGGTTCCCGCTAATCGCCGATTATAATTATGGATACTTTGCGCGTATCGCGCGCATTTTCATGGCGAACGTTACAACAAATACTTTGAATGCTCCCGCGAAGCCGCTGCGCCTGGCGCTGATTGGAATGTCCGGCGCCGGAAAAACTTTTTGGGCGCGGCGGATCGCGGAAACGGGAGCCGTGGCGATTTCTTGCGACGATCGCATCGAAGAAAAACTTGCGCCACGACTGGCTGCGGGTGGCTATGCGGGAATCAACGGCGTGGCGGCGTGGATGGGATGGCCGGATTCGGCGACGTACGCGGAAAGGGAAGCGCAGTATTTATCGGAGGAGATTTCCACGCTGGATGAAATTTTGACCCAGCTCGAAGGAAATCCGCAGCAATCGCTGATTTTGGATACGACTGGCAGTGTGATTTATGCGGGGAATCATTTGTTGCACCGGCTGCGAAAGCTGATGACGGTGGTGTATCTGGCGGCTTCCGATGCCGAGAAGCAATTGTTGATGGAGCGATATTTGAGCGATCCGAAACCGGTGCTCTGGCGTGGCGCGTTCCAGGCGAAGGCGGGCGAAACCGCGCCTGAGGCCGTGGCGCGGTGTTATCCGCATTTGATTGTCGCGCGGCGGCAGAGTTATGCGGCGCTGGCGCACGCGATCTTGCCGGTGGCCGCGCTGCGCGAATTGCCGCAAACCGCTGCGGCATTTCTGGAATTGTTGCCGCAGCCCTTTCGTCCGCACGAAACTGGCGGCTGGAGATGAGATACCGCAGCACCTCCGGGAAAGCTCCACTGACTTCGTTGCGCGGCGCGGTGCTGCGTGGACTGGCCCCTGACGGCGGCTTGTACATGCCGGCGGAATTGGCGCGGCGCTCGCCGGAAGAGTTGGAAGAATTTCGCGCGCTGCCTTTCACGGAAGTTTGTTTTCGTGTGGTGAAGCCGTTTGCGACGCCGGATGTGCCGGAGGACGTGCTGTGGCAAACGGTGAGTGAAGCCATCAATTTTCCAGTGAAGATGGTTTCGCTTTCGCCGGGGCTGCATATTCTGGAGCTGTTTCACGGACCGACGCTGGCGTTCAAGGATTTTGGCGCGCGCTTCATGGCGCGGTTGATGGGATATTTTGTGCGCGGCGAAAATCGCGAATTGACGGTGCTGGTGGCGACGTCGGGCGATACGGGCAGCGCGGTGGCCCATGGATTTTTGAGTGTGCCGGGAATTCGCGTGGTAATCCTTTATCCTTCGAAGCGCATCAGTGAAGCGCAGGAGAAGCAGTTCACAACGCTGGGCGAAAACATTACGGCACTGGAAGTGAGTGGAACGTTCGACGATTGCCAGCGTTTGGTGAAGCAGGCTTTTTGCGATGAAGCGCTGAACAAGCGCGCATTTTTGACTTCGGCGAATTCGATTAATATCGGGCGATTGCTGCCGCAGATGTTTTATCATGTGGCGGCTTACCGCCAGTTGCCAGTGGCTTCGACGCCGTTGGTGGTGGCGGTGCCGAGCGGGAACTTCGGGAATTTGACAGCAGGACTTTTTGCCAAGCGCATCGGTTTGCCGGTGGCAAACTTTATTGCCGCGACCAACGCCAACGATGTGGTACCGCAATATCTGCTGAGCGGGAAGTATGAGCCGCGTCCGGCGCAGGCTACCTGTTCGAACGCGATGGACGTAGGCAATCCGAATAATTTTCCGCGGCTGCTGGATTTGTGCCGCGGGCGATTGGAATATGTGCAGCGCGAAATCTGGGGACATGGCGCGAGCGATGAGGAAACGCTGGCGGAAATGAAAACGGTCTGGGAAAAATATCGTTATATTTCGGATCCGCACACGGCGGTAGGGATTCTTGGCTGGGAAGCTTATAAGAAGGAACATTCCGAGCCGGCGCAGGGATTGGTGCTGGCTACGGCGCATCCGGCTAAATTTGCCGATGTGGTGATGAACGCGATTGGGACTGCGCCTCCGCTGCCGGATCGGCTCGCGGCTTATTTGAAGCGGCCGAAGCTTTCGCTGCCGATATCGAGTGATTACGATGACTTCAAGCAGTTCCTACTGGCTCACTGAAGCTAATTAGCGAAAAGCTTCTGAAAGACATCCCTCAAAGCCCACGCAAATAAGCACCAGCCGGCTATCGCAAGAGTGGTCCGTAGCCAAAATGAGTTGAAGGTAGCAACAACGTATCCTCCACCGCGACCTCCGCTACGAAAGTTTCCGGTCACTGCAGCCTGCCTAAGAGCGAAGCAGGCAACACCGACAAAAATATCCGGCCAGAATTTATTCATCGGGATGATTGATAACAATTCTAAAAAGACCAGCAAGGAAAATGCGAAGGCAGTTACGATTTGCGCAGGCGGTCGAGGAAGTGATAGAGGAAGACGCCGAGGATGGAGTTGACGACGCAGGCGATGAGGAGACGCATGGTGAACCAGGGTTGCGGCTGCGCGAGGAGTAATTTTTGTACCAGCACGACGATGCCTTGATGCAGGGCGAAAAACGCGGCGGTCAGCGCGAAACGTGCCAGGGGATGCTCGGTATCGAGGCGCGCCCCGATGGAAGAGGCTAGATAGCCGATCACGGTTTTGGCGATGCCGAAGAGGCCGAGGGGAGTTTTGCTCAAACTGTCCTGCAGCAAACCGATGAATGTGCCGAGCAGCAAGCCGGTGGAAGGATTTCTGCGGCTTAGGCCGAAATAGATCGTGATGAGCAAAGGCAAATCCAGAACGTTGGCCTTATGAATGTATACCGGCAGAAACGCCTGCAGAACTAGGGCAAAAATCACGCACAGCAGAATCGTTCCGCCATGAAACTTGTGGACTTCAATGTGCGATTCGCTGATGCGCAGATCGAATGTGTCGTTCATGGATGTTTTTCCGCCGGCTTGGTGTTGGTTAGCCCGGAGATCGGCTGCGCGGAGGAAGGCGGCGTGACTGCGGCGTTTCCGGGGGGTGGCACGTCCTGCTTAATCGTCAGCGGATCGGTAGTCAGCAGAACGATTACCTCTTCCAGCCTCTCGATATTTGCGGAGGGCCGGATGCGAATTTGTTTGAAGGGTGAGCCTGGTTTTACCTGGCTGATGATTCCTACCGGCAAGTCTTTCGGAAAAATGCGGTCCATGCCGCTGGTGACCACGCGTTCGCCGACTTTTACGTCATCGTCGTTGCCCACGTACTTCATGGAGAGTAACGGTTCGCCCAGTCCGCCGACAGGGCTTTGGATGCGAGAATTGGCAATCATTGCGCCGACGCCGCTGTCACGATCGGTCAAAAGCAGGACCTGGCAGGTGTCGCCATAAGATTCGATCACTTTTCCGACTACGCCTTCGGGCGTGATCACTCCCATATTCTTGCGAATGCCTTCATGCAGGCCCTGATCGAGATAAACCACCGCGCTGTTGGCATCGGCGCTGGAACCAATCACGCGCGCCAACACCATGGGTACCTTGGCCTGCTTCTGCTTGAAATTCAGAAGACTGGCAAGACGGTCGGCTTCCGCCGACTTACTTTGCAGCTGCATGATTTCCAGTTTGAGCTGGCCATTTTCGCGGATGAGTTCTTCGTTCTGGCGGGCGGTGTCGCTCAACGCGAAATAATGCCGCCAGGCGTCGCGGACTTTTCCGATGCCCCAGGCGCCGCTGCGTTCCACCGGCGAAACGGCGGAGACGGTCCAAACTCGGATCAGGCGGCCCTGCGAATCGCGTTTGATCTGTACCGCGAGCATCAAGACTTGCAGCAACACTACTCCCGCCAGAAGGAACAGCGAGCGATGTCGAGAGGGTAGGCCTGCCATTGGTGTACCGAAACGCGAAATTGGGACTCGAATCTTTCTTGAGCGGCTAGTGGCTGGGAGCTAGCGGCTCGATCTTGTGAAATTCAAAAAAAACCGAGACTTGAAACTACAACCGTTAATCGATGCAAACCTGGCGCAAGAGTTTGAAATCGCTGAGCATCTTGCCGGTGCCGAGCACCACGGAGGCGAGAGGATCATCGGCAATCGAGACCGGCAAGCCGGTTTCTTCGCGGATACGCTTATCGAGATTTTTGAGCAGCGCGCCGCCGCCGGTTAGAACGATGCCGCGGTCGCTGATGTCCGCAGAAAGTTCCGGAGGAGTGCGTTCCAGTGCGACGCGCACGGCGTTGACAATGGTCGCAACGCATTCAGCGAGCGATTCGCGAATTTCGCTGTCGTCAATGGTAACGGTGCGCGGAACGCCCTCGATCAAGTTGCGGCCTTTTACTTCCATGGTCAGTGGCTTTTCCAGCGGATACGCCGAGCCAATTTCCATCTTGATCTGTTCCGCAGTGCGTTCGCCGACCAGCAGGTTGTACTTGCGCTTCAAATATTGCATTACGGCTTCATCCATTTCGTTTCCGGCGACGCGCACGGAACGCGAGTAGACGATGCCGCTCATGGAGATGACGGCGATGTCGGTGGTGCCGCCGCCGATATCAACCACCATGTTGCCGCTGGGTTCTTCAATCGGCAGACCGGCGCCGATCGCCGCGGCCATGGCTTGTTCAACGAGATACACTTCGCTGGCGCGCGCTCGATAGGCGGAGTCTTGCACGGCGCGCTTCTCCACTGGAGTAATTTCGCTGGGCACGCCTATGACGATGCGCGGGTGCACCAGCACGCGGCGGTTGTGGGCCTTCTGAATAAAATACGTCAACATTTTTTCGGTGACTTTAAAGTCAGCAATCACGCCGTCTTTCATGGGCTTGATGGCCACCACGTTCCCGGGAGTACGGCCGAGCATTTCTTTGGCTTCGCGCCCGACGGCCACCACTTCTCCAGTTACTTTATTAATCGCGACGATGGAGGGCTCGTTGACGACGATGCCTTTGCCATGCGAAAAAACCAGGGTATTCGCGGTCCCTAGATCAATGGCCAGGTCGGAGGAAAACAAACTGAACACCGACCTCATGCTGTAACCGTTCTTGTTCATTCCCCCAGTCCTTTCGAATCAGAAACGCAAAATGTCGACACCAGCATGCTCCCGCGGAGGGCTGACAAAAATAACGACTTGCGGTGATGCTATATTCTCGCCGAAGATCGAACTGAGCGCAAAACCGGCGCGGTTCGGCGAAAAGTAATTCGCAACAATTATTTTGGCACGACGATGGTCACCTGCTGCTTTGCGGTGCCGCCGCGGCGATTTTGTCCCACGATTACGATCGAATGCTCACCCGGTTCCAACGGTTCAGTGAAGTAACGAAAGCCGCCGTCACCGCCGATGCTGGGCACCGGCTGGCCATTGATAATCAGCGCCGCGCCCGGTTCCGTCTTGCCAAAAACTTCCACCACGCGCCCGTGCAGCTGGGTGCCGCCGATTTCCAGCATCATCTCCTGGGTGCGACCCTGTGCGACCAGAGTGAATTTAAAGGTTTCGCTGACTTCGCTGGTCTTCTTGTTGACGTCGGTCGCGATGACGTTCCAGAAATAATCTCCCGCATCCAAGCCACTGATTTCAACGGACGGTCCCGGCAGCCTGACCTGCTTGATCATCTTGGTGAACATGGCCGTGGCGCTGATGCGCAAGGTGTAGGAGACGGCGTCCTTCACCGGCCTCCATTCGAAATGGATCGTTGCCGCTTTGGGAACTTCGACGATGATGGGCGCCAGATTTAAAGGCTGGGAGAGATCGGGAGGCGCAAGCACGTCGGACCTGGTGATCGGGCCGACCGAAGAAATATTGGCCTTCTGCCACTGGCCCAATTCGACTTTTTCGGTTCCGCGACGGACTTCCGCGCCGCCGCTGGCCACCGTAATTTCGGTTTCTTTGGATTGTGGGTCAGACTTCACGGATGCGCGGCTATTGGGCCGCATTTGCGCGACGGTATCCTGCATGGTCACAGCCGCATGGGAATTCGGAGAACTCCAGTTGGGCGTGGAAAGGTCGACAGCGCCGGTATTGATGCGCACAGCGGTGGTTGCCTGGTCCAGGGTGACGTTGTTTTCTTCGACGGTAACCAGGGTGTCCGCCTTAATCGTGTACGAGGTGGTGTCGCCAAACGTAATACGCGCCGCTCCATCCCCGGCAGTCTGAATTAGGTCGCCCTTGTCCAACGTGGTGCGAAAGTCCGCGTCCACCCACTGCACGGAGTTGACCTTTTTCACCTGCACTCGTCCATCCAGGTTTACGAACTTGATTTGCGTCACTGCCAACGGCACCACATCGCTATCCGAGCCGCTGACCGCGTTGGAAACTTTTTTCAGCACCGCAGCGTAAAATCCCGGAGTTACGAAATAAACGGAAGCGAAAATCAGCGCCACCAGAATTATGGAGTACATCACCAGGCTCTTATAAGACACCGCGTGCCAATACACCTCGACGCGCTTGACCCGCTCGGGGCTGGCCTGATGTTGCGGATTGTTTGGCAATTGACTATTCACAGTGGAAGGCACACAGCTGCGCCATTTTTGAAATCTAGCACACGGTTTGCAGGTCCGAGGGTCGGCGCGGGACTGCGTAGTCAAATTGCAAATAGCGACCCGGTTACAACGCCCATTGCGCGAATGCGCCGCTTCCTTTTGCTACCTGTCCGACCGGCCAGTGCGGCAATGCGCTAATCTGTTTCTTGTGAATGTGGAAACGCAATTTGCCAGGAGAATGCTGTCCTGAACTGTAAAGCATTGACGAAGGGAAGAAAAAACCCTGCTTGCCGGACTTCACAAGCAGGGTCTGTGGTGCGGTGAAGAGAATTGTTCGTCAAAAGCGAATATAAGGACCAAACGACGCACGGAAATTATGGTGCGTGCCGCCATTAAAGTAGATTTCGTCCCCTACGTCGAGACGCAGACCGACGGGGCCGATGCGCCCTTCGAGTCCGCCACCCGGGTAGAGTGAACCCATGACGTTTTTACTGCGGAGATTCTGCACGTTGCTGACAAACGTCCCCAGTGTAGCCGGAGCGGCGTCGAACATGGCGTCCACAAATCCGCCCTTGATGGTCACAAAGGGATGGAAATTGCTGTGGCCCAGGGCCAATTTGGGTCCAAAAAGCCCGTGCAGTAACCGGTAGTTCGAGCGGTTCACAGTGATGCTCCCGCCGTTGTCGAAATTTTCCGTGAACACCTGGTTAAAGTCGTAGCTCATTTCCGCTTCCAGCATTACCCGATGAGCCAAGCCGACCCCCAGCCGGCCGCCGACCCCGGCGAAATTTGTATCCGTTTGTGATAGACGAAAGTAGTCGGCATACACTCCAACTGCAACATGATCCTGGGCAACTACCGCAGGCGTGGCCACAGTCCCGCACAATACTAAGAACAGCGCAATACGGCTCATTCGGGTCTCCTGAAACAAGTTTTATGCTGCACGGAAGAGAGCCGAGGGCAAGGGCAGGCTGAGGACGACTTCTCTGATTACTTAGACGCCCGCATTGACTGCAGCGTTGTGCTTGGGTTGTGCGTAGTTTCCTGTAAAAAAGCGGGAGAAGGGCTGGAGTTCCAGAAATTGAATAAAAGTCACTGGCAACGAAAGTTTGCCGTTGACGACGCGAAAGCAACGTATTAGGGTACTACCCGCTGGGTGCGAGGTTCTGGTACTACTTCTCTATTGTCCGAACCACAGGCAATTGAGAACATGGTCACACAGCGGAACAACTCCCTGCGGTGGCCAGGTAGCAAGAACGCGGTAAGTTTCCGCAACCGCTTCTACGGCTGGCCCTCCGGTGGAAGCGTCCTCAAGTTCCAAGCCAGCAGGAGTATCTGGCGCACGTTATGTCCCTATTGCACTTTCGCTGTAAAGAACGCCGCCGTACACAACGAGTCTCTTTGACCGTGCCATTGGGTTTGCACGGACATAATGAGGACGGGGAAAAATTCTGCGTTCATGTGAAGTCCAATGCCGTCAGCCAGCATGGCGTGCAGATTGAAACGGAACATCCGCTGGTCGTGGGGCAGGTGCTGATTATTGTGAACGAAAGCAGCGCGCGTAAAGTCGAAGCCCGGGTGGCCTCCATTCAGCGCAAGCGCGACGGCAAAACCTACGTCGGTTTGGAATTCCTTTCGACCGAAATTAATTTCTGGAGCATGACTTTTCCGATTCCCGGAGCGAAACCGCTTCGCCGATCCATTCCCAAAGTAACTCCCAATAAAGTAACTGCTTAATTTTTATTTTTGCGGTGGGCGGATTTTCTGGCTTTCTTTTTAGGGCCAGCCTTACTGTTGTGTTGGTTGCTGTCGCGTGAGGCTTCACCCTTCAACTCTTCCTGCGTGCGCTTGGCCAATTTAGCAAATACCAGCTCATACGATGCGCGAAGCAGTTCCGATAATTCGCCGCGTGTAATCGCGTCGGGAGACTCCAGGGCCACCCACTTCGCACGCGCCAGATAGGGCGCGGGAATAATTTTGGGCCGCTCGGTCAGTTCGGCAAACGATTCATCGCTACATTTGAAGCTGAGGCATACCGGCGCGGGCTCGAGGGGCGCCACGGCAAACATTTTTCCGCCCACTTTGACGACCAGATCGTAGCCCCATTGAATCTGCTCGGTCACGCCGGGTAGCGGAAGGCATATCTTGCGCAGCCAGTCGATGTCGATCATGGCTTCCTCTTTGCGTTACTAGATTTGCGCGGCGCGATCTATTCCCGGCAAATCGCCGCCGCAAGGCCTACCTCGCTTGAGGCTCTGCGTAGCGTTTGAAGAAAGAGTCGGGCTTCCACTGTGGGCGCTGCGTTGTATTTGCCGTATCCAGCAGCAAACGTCTAACGATTTCTTCGTACAACGCCGCGGCGCGCAGGTCCACCGGTTGGTTCAGGTCATCACTGGGAGCGTGATAACGCTGCGTGAGCCAGTCCTTGAATATTTTTGCTTCCGGCGAATTGGGTTCGTAGAAAACGTCCATGATCACGGAGGGAATGCCGTGGCGGATAAAATTGTACTGGTCGCTGCGTACAAACAGATTGCGCAGAGGTTCGGGGTCGGGAACCGCTTGCACGGCAAAGGATTGCGCGATAGCGGAGGCGCGATCGCCCAAAGTCGAATCCTTGATGCCCTGCACGCGCAGAACCTTCAGCGGCGCGATGGGCAGAAACATATCGATGTTGATGTCCGCGACCATCGCTTTCGCGTCCACCGTGGGATGCGCGGCAAAATATTTTGAGCCTAGCAGGCCTTTTTCCTCCGCGGTCACCAGTACAAACAAAATTGAGCGGCGCAATTTTTCCGGATGGCGCTTTAGCGATGCCGCAATATCCATCACCGCGGCTGTTCCGCTGCCGTCGTCCATCGCTCCGTTGTAAATCTTGTCGCCGTTGACTGGTTCGCCGATTCCCACGTGATCGATGTGCGCTGAAAGGACGACAAATTCCTTTTTCAGCAGGGGATCCGTTCCCGTTAATTTGGCCACGATATTTGCCGATTCCAGATCCACCTTCTGGATGATTTCGCGGGCCTTGAGCGTAACTTTTAGATCGAAATGGGGGAGCAGGCTGCGCTGTTTGCCGAGAGCGGCGATTTCCTCGAAGGTGTGCCCGGAACCCGCGAACAGCCGTTCCGCCGACTCCGGATTGAAAACCATCGCCATTTTCAGCCCGCCAACCTCGTCAAATTCGGCGTCCGCCAAGTCCATCGAAGGGTGCGCCCGATTCAGCGACATGCGGGACCACGGAATATCCATGGAAGCAGGATTTGGAATCGCGATAATTCCAATCGCGCCGCGTTCGGCGTAGCGTTTCCAGCGCTGGCCAATCCCGCCGTAGTGCGCAGCAAGCGAGCCGGGCACAGTGGAAGGCGAACCGGCAAGATACACGAGGATTTTTCCTTTAAGGTCCAGGCCCGCCAGCTCGTCGAGATTGTTTTCCGGGACTTGCAGACCATTGCCCGCAAACACCAACTGAGAATTCAATTCCTGGTCGCTACCCTCGATGTGGGTTGTGAAATAAGCATCCGCGCCTAGCGAAACAGGAGTCGACTCGCCTGGCGATGTCAGAAAGGCGAACGAATTTTTCTCGTCGATGGTGCGCTGCACGAATTTTACGTTTTGATAGAAACCTTCGGTGCCAGCCGGCTCCAGGCCGGCGCGCTTCAGTTGCTCGACCGCGTAAGCTTCTGCTTTGCGTAGTCCCAGGCTGCCGGTTTCACGGCCTTCCATGTTGTCGTCCGCGACCACTTTCACGTGGTCCCACCAGCTTTTTCCGCCAAACAAAAGCCTTTCTGGCGCCTGTGCCGTTGTGACGGACGCGAACAAAAACGTCAGGAAAAAAACGCCAGCACGTGTCTTGTTCATGGGATTACTCCCTCTTTACTCTCAGGTTGGGCTTTGTTGCGAGATTTTCTTGCGGCCCTTGAACGAATTATTTCGCGCGGCTGAATTCCACAAATTCGCGCCCGGTATACAGGCGGAATTTCCCGGCCTCGGGAGACGTAACCTGCAGCGGTATAGGGCGTTTCATCTCAGTGTCTTTCTGCGAAGCCGCTCGAAACAGTTCGTTGGCCGCCAAATCCAGCACCACAAATTTTCCGCCTTCGATGAATCCCACGCCGTACGCTCCGGGCTTTAGGGTTTGCGCGCCGAGCTGCAGCGTGACTTCGGTGATCAGGTAGGCTTGATATTTTTCCCGTATGCCGGTCGAGTAGCCGGAATTGTCCACCAGTCCCGCGAGTACGTACAGGTCGTCAGAGAAATGGATGCCGCCGGTATTGCGCATTTGTGCAGGAGCGGTCTGCCCACGAAAGAAAACCGATTCGGGAAAGAGCTTGGGCTTGATGTCTGACGCCTTCAGCACCGTATCTTTGTCCGGCTTCGGCAGCGCCGATTGACCCCGCAATAGCGCGGCACTTCCCGCGATCAGCATACTGAGAAAAATTGCCGTGCTCTTGAGCGCAAATTCGCGTCGATTCATTTGCATCTTTCCTCCAAAACTCCTCCAGGTGGTGGCGTAAAGAGTACATCAAGTTGCCTACGAAAGCAGTCTCTGCCGGGATGGCCTTTTTCACGGTTCCGATACTGCTGGCATCCTGTGTTACTTTACACGGGTTTATTTCTCAGGGAGGCTCCCGCAATGTTGCAGCGACGCGCGTTCATGAAAGTTTTTTCTGCGGCAGGGCTGGGCGGCACGCTGCTGCCCGGAGCGCTGTGGGCGCAAGCACAAGACCAGCCGGTCATCACCAAGGACATGATCGACGCGGCCGCCAGGATTGCCGGCGTTGTGATTTCCGACGAATACAAACAGATGATGCTTGAGAGTTTGAACGACCACGGCAAGGGGTTCGACGAGATCTTTCAGTTGCATATACCGAATTCCGTCGAGCCAGCACTGTTGTTCGTTCCGGATACTGCGGGTGTAAAGTTCGCAACGCAAAAATTGCCGATGCGTATGTCCGCAGCCCCCGCAGCAGCGGTTAACGACATTCCGGACGATTTGGCGTTCGCATCAGTGCGCGAGCTCGGGGAGTTAGTGCGCACGCGAAGAATTTCGTCAACGTTACTCACGCAGATGTATCTCGAACGCTTGAAACGCCACGACGCAAGATTGAAATTCATTGTCACCTTGACCGAGGAACGCGCGCTCGCGCAGGCGAAAGAAGCCGATCGCGAAATCGCCGCGGGAAAATATCGCGGTCCGCTGCATGGATTGCCCTGGGGCGCAAAAGACTTGCTCGCCGTGAAAGGCTCTCCGACGACGTGGGGTGCGGGTGGCTTCGAAAAACAAATCATCGAAGAAGACGCAACCGTTGTGCAGCGGCTGGACGAGGCAGGCGCGGTGCTGGTGGCAAAACTTACGCTTGGTGCTTTAGCGAACGGCGACCACTGGTTTGGCGGGATCACTCGCAATCCATGGAATCCGAGGCAGGGCTCGAGCGGTTCGTCCGCGGGTCCGGCATCGGCCACGGCCGCCGGCTGCGTTGCGTTCAGCATCGGGTCGGAAACGCTGGGTTCGATTTCCTCTCCTTCCACACGCTGCGGCTGCACCGGTTTGCGACCGACTTTTGGATTTATTCCGCGCACCGGCGCCATGGCCCTTTCCTGGAGCATGGATAAACTCGGACCGATTTGCAGAAGTGTGGAAGACTGCGCGCTGGTTCTGGATGCGATTCAGGGCCCGGATGGCAAGGATCGCAGTGTTCATCCGCACGCGGTATTTAATTGGGATGCCAATCTCGATTGGCGCAGACTGCGTGTCGGCTATTTGAAAAAAGATTTCGAGCCAGCGCAGGAATCGCAAGGAGTACAGAAGCCGGAAGCCGCAGAAAAGCCCGCTTCGCCTGAGGAGCAGGAAAAACGCGAGAAGGATCGCAAACGGCGGGAAGCTTCGCGCATCCGCGCGGAGTACGACCGCAAATTCGGCGAGGCTGCTTTGCAAAAATTGCGCACCATGGGCATTAGCCTCATTCCCGTGGAAATGCCCAAGTTTCCCTACGATGCAATGGTCATGATGCTGGAGTCGGAAGCTGCCGCGGCGTTCGACGAACTTACGCGTACCGGTCGCGACAGATTGCTTACCGAACAGGGTTCCGATGACTGGCCCAATACTTTTCGTTCCGCCCGTTTCTTTCCCGCCGTCGAATATATTCAGGCCAGCCGAGCGCGCCGTATGGCCATGGATGCCGTGAGTAAAGTTTTTTCCGGCTTCGACGTGGTTGTTGCGCCGACTTTCAGCCAACAATTGGTCATTACGAATTTAACCGGGCACCCTGCATTGATTTTGCCGAACGGTTTTCGCGGACCAGACGCGCCACTGCCAGCGTCCACGGCGGAGGGAGCGGAGGAAAACGTGGGCGGCCCAGAAACTCCCGTGAGCCTCACTTTCCTTGGCAATTTGTATGGAGAAAATAAATTGCTGGCACTGGCGCGCGCTTATCAGGAAGCAACCGCTTTTCACAAATCGTACCCAAAACTTGACGCCTGATCACAGCGTGGATCAGCTGCCTTTTTGAACTGGATAACCTTTTTCCGCCCAGTCGGTATTGAAGCTTGTCGGCAGGATCAAGACACGCAGGCGCGCAAATCCCAGGTCTTTTAGTGCTGTGAATGCCGGACGCAAATTTGGACATTTCTCCAGTGGGCAGCAACCGCAATAAAGGACCACATCGGAATTCTTCGGCAGCGTAGCGGCATATTTTTTTAGATCGCTGATGCCTTGTTCTGCGGAACCCGGCCCATAATACACAGCACCTGGAATGTGTCCGCCGTTATAGAGCGTCTTCACTCCTACATAAATAACCAGTACATGCGGATCTTTCTCTTGCTGGAGCTCGATGACCAACTGCGCGGGCTGTACCGTTTGCGCTGCAGTCCAAGGATCGTCGGGCATCGCGACGGCAAGATTGCGCGTGAGCTCGCTGGTCGGCAAAATGGCACAAAAAAGCGCGACAAGGAGTTTTCCGGCGGGAAGAGCAATTACTTTCATTCAAGAAATCATAACGAGTGCGGCGCGTACCGGCAAGAGTTCGATCCTTCTCGCAGAGCTATTTTTTGCTTTCGTTGCGCTGGCGCATCAGCTTGACGGCAGTCGCGCGCAATGTTTCGGGAATGTTTTTATTCATGCCAAGCTTTTTGAGGTCGGGCGGATTGAGCATGGGAAGGAGCCCCAACGTGCAATCCAGCGGCGCTTTGCCATTGTTCAGCAGGTTGCGAACGACGTTGTAATTCTTTCGGAAATTCCGGTTTTTCCCGATCAGGCGGAGGATTTCATCGGTCAAGTTAGTCATGGACGCGAAGGCTTCCACTTCCTGATCGGTCAGGCGCGGCGATTGCAGCACCGCGCGTTGCACCACTTTGTTGTTGTCGCGAATCAGCGTGCGGCGCGCTTCAGAACCGCCCTTCATGGCAAACTTTACCCGTTGTGAAACGGTCATCGTGGATATCTGTTGCAGCAGAGTCTTGCGGCGTTCGTTGTCTGGCTCGGCATCCGCCAAGGCATCCGCGAGTGCTTCCATGTCTGGCATGGCGTCACTGAGCAGCTCGTTCAACTGGTTTTTCTGGTCCAGTGTAATGGAAGTGGATTTCTCCAGCGCCTCCGCGAGTTCGCGCGAATCGCTGACGCGGTCCAATTCATCCATCAGTGATTGCACGCCCAGCGCAGAAAGGTGCCGGACCAGGGGAATGAGATGCTCCGGCGGACAATTCTTGTTTTTGATCAGTGCGTCGGCGATGCCCGGCTTGGCGGCCAGGTTTTTCGCGGCAAATTCAAACAGCGGCTCGAGTGCCTGCTGACGGTGCAATGCCTCCACAAAATTTTCAATGGGCAGCGCCAGAATGGATTCCTGGGCGCGCGTGGAGATCAGTTCATCGGAATCGAGCGCCAGGACACTGAGAATTTCTGCGAGGTCCGGGGCCGGCAATTTAACTCCGCCGGTACACACTGCCAGCTTCTCTTCGCGGGTCGCGTTTCCACGACGCATTTCTTGCAGAACTTCAGTGCTCAGGAGGTCCACCGGGCTGCCTGCCTTAAATCTTTCGACGTCAATGAAATTGTACTGGAGAGCCGGGTAGGCGGGCGGGCATAACTTTCTGGCCGTTCAACTCCAGCAACAGCGCGGAGGCGTCGTTGGCAGTAACTTCAACTCTACGATTCGCGGGAAAATACGGATTCTGCCCGGCGGCCAGTTCCGAGTCGTACGCCACCACGCCGTCAGCCGCGACTTTTCCGCGTATTGCCGCAGTCGCCGCGACGGAGAGGTCCAGCGGAAGCGACTTTTCGTTAGCTCTGGCCGGCATAGACGAGCTATTCGCGAAATGATTTTGCGTCGCCACATTCGAAGGAATACTGACCCCCGCGGAAGCCTTTTTTGCTGCGCGATGCGCAGCATACCACCGCCATGCGTAACGTCCTCCAAATGCCAGACCGGCAACCACTGCAACCAGCAGTACCACAGCGATGGCAGGAACCCATTTAGGAGGCGGAGGAATTCGTTCTTCAGGTTTTTGCATCGGAGGAATGGAGGCTTCTCCGCGCGCCTGATCATAATCCGAGAGTAAATTTTCTTCGCTTAGTCCAAGGTAGCGAGCAACGCTGCGCACGAAGCCGCGCCCAAAGACGCCGCCGGGAAGTTTTTCCCACTCTTCGTTTTCCAGGGCCTGCAGGAACTTCGCAGCGATGCGCGTGGCGGAAGCGATTTCTTTGATCGTGACTTCGCGCAACTCCCGTTCGCGCTTCAGGCGCTCCCCAAACGTACCCTTGGCCATTTCGTCGAACCGTTCCTCGATTTTGGCGCCCGATTTTGGCGAAATACCGCGGTTCCTCCGGGACTCGAACAGCGCCGGCAGGAATGGGCTAAGGTATTGCCCTGACGCACTATAGGTGCGCCGCCAAGTCGCTGTCAAACGCTTGAAAAAGAAACGGATGGAGGGAATTGAGGCACAGGTACACGCGTCTTGGAAACTCCGACGGCACGCGCTGGATGGCGAGATAGCCACGCCTGTACTACGGATAGGTTGCGCACATTTTTGCCGCATGACTATACTGGCCTTGAATCGCAGAAAGAAGAAAGCTGCGAGCGCCGTCGTGTATCCTTTCGATTGCGCGGTTGCTGACGCATAGAGAAGGGACTGGACCACCGAGCGTGGAGGATCCCAAACAGTTTCCGGCCGTTGACCGGCGCAGAAATCCTGGGCTACCCGGGGAGAGACGCGAAGCGGGCGAAGTCGCGGTCTTCCAGGAGCTTGGCAAGGCGCTGACGTCATCGTTGCAACTGGACCAGGTGTTGCGGACGATCATGGAGAAGATCGACGAATTCCTGCGTCCGGACAACTGGTCACTGTTGCTGCTGGATGAGGCCAAGCAGGAATTGTATTTCGAACTGGCGGTGGGCACGGCTTCAACGGCGTTGAAAGATGTTCGCGTGAAGATGGGGCAAGGAATTGCCGGATGGGTCGCGGCGCACGGCGAGACAGTGGTTGTGCCGGACACTTCGAAGGACACGCGATTCTTCTCGCAGGTGGATGAAAAGACCAAAACGGAAACGCAATCGATCGTAGCGGTGCCGGTAAAGTTTCGCGACACTTGTTTGGGCGTCATTGAGCTGATCAATTGCATCGGTCCGGACGGATTCGATGCGCGGGATTTGAAGCTGTTGGAGGCCCTTTCCGACTTTGCGGCCATCGCGCTGGAAAACGCACGCCATGTGAAGCGCATTCACGAACTCACAATAACCGACGATTGCACCACGCTGTACAACGCGCGGCATATGGGCTTTATTCTGGAAACGGAAATTTACCGTTCGCAGCGCTACAACTACGAATTTTCGCTGATTTTTATCGACCTCGATCATTTCAAGCAAGTGAACGATACCCAAGGACACCTGGTGGGTTCGCGGCTGCTGTGGGAAATTGGCAATGCGCTGAAGGCGCATTGCCGGTTGATCGATTTCGCGTTTCGCTATGGCGGTGACGAATTTGTGCTGCTGCTTCCGCAAACTTCGAAAGAAAGCGCCATGCTGGTGGCGCGCAGGCTGCACAAGATGCTGCGCGAATCGACCTGGCTGCCCGGCGAGGGGTTGAACATCAAGCTAACAGCGAGTATGGGCGTCGCTTCGTATCCGGCAGACTCGCGCACTAAAGAAGGGTTGCTGCATCTGGCAGACGAAGCGATGTACCTGGCGAAGAATACCAGCCGCGACAGCGTCGCGGTGGCCAATGTGGGAATCCTCGAGCCGCTTCCCGCGGCGAATGCCGAGTCGGCCGGGTAACGAACCCGAGCTGCGATCAAGATAATCCTTCAGCGCGGGTCAGTAAGCCAAAACCGGTCCACAAACACAGACACGAAGAGTCGGACGGCTGGGCTAGGCATGGACAGTGATCCTTCATAAAACCACGGAGCCTATCCGGTCCGATACCAGAAAGGCAACAACCGCCGATGCAGCGGACGTATATACACGCTTCGGCAATTCTGATTAACTGAAAGCGATGCCACCGGACGGTGGCACTACGCGATGAGAAAAAGCGAAGCAGCAACATACGCTCGATGGAGTGCGGCGGTGGCGCTGGCGTTCGTGGGGCTTACGGTCGGGGTGTATTTGAAGCGCGGTTGGGCGCGGCATATCGAGCGCAAGAATGCGCCGCCATCGGCTCCAGTGGATGTGGAGCGGCAATCGAGCCATCTGACATTTTCGAAGGGCGAAGGAGCACGAAAAATTTTTACGGTAGAGGCATCCAAATCAACCGATTTCAAAGGCGCAAACGCGAGTGACCTTGAGGGCGTGAAAATTACCATCTTCGGCAAGGATGGAGCACGGCACGACACCATGGATACGCACACGTGCCGCTATACGAAGGACAGCGGAGACATGTCCTGCTCGGGAGAAGTGGAAATTATCCTGATGAGTGCCGACGAATGGAATGCGGCGGGCGGCAAACCAGGCTCGCCGGGCACCATGAAAATCGAAACGCGCGGCGTATCGTTTAACCGGACCAGCGGAGAAGCAACGACGGATCAAATGGTGCAGTTTTCGTTTGCCAACGGAAGCGGGCAGGCGATCGGAGCGGTATACAACTCGGAAGAGGGAGCGCTGCGATTGCAGCGGGATGTGCAGCTGAAATTGGATCAGCCGGCGGCGGTCAGCGCAAAAAAAACAGTAAATGCAAACAGCGCGGCACAATCTAAGCAAGATCCGGTGGAGGTTACCGGAACGCGAATGGATTTTTCTCGGAATAACGGAACTATATATTTGTCCGGGCCGGCGCAGGCCAAGACACACACGGAGCGATTGCTGGCCGCGGCTTTTTTGCTGGAACTGGACGGAAATTTTCACGCCAAGCGCTTGATCGCGCAGTCGCGCGGTCAAGATCAGTTGGCGGAATTCAGCGCCGCCAAGGGCACCGGGAAACAAAAATTATCCGCGCAGGAGATAAGTGCGACATTTGCTCCGCAGGGCTGGGTGACCCACGCCGAAGCCACGGGACGAGTAAGCGGAGAATCCGGAAACGGCGCGGCACATCAGACTTTGCAAGCGCAGAGCGCCTCGATGGAAATGGTGCCGGGGCGGAATGCTGCAAAGTCAATGGTTGCGAAGGGTGGCGTCGATGCGCGCACTAGCACCGGCACAAAAGGATCGCCCGGCGGAGCGGCCGCAGACACACGAAAGCTGACGACCGAGGAGCTGCGGCTGACATTCCTGGAAAAGGGATTGGAAAAACGCTTGCAGAACAGCGGCACGAAAGGAACCAAGCTGGCGAGTGCGGATACGGCCGCCGCCGGAAGGATTGAATGGAATGAAGCGGCGACCGCAAGCACCAGAGCGTCACAGACGGTGCTAGAAGCAAACCGTTTGGGAATGGTTTTTGATGCCGACGGAAAAGCTTCACGCCTGGACGCCAAGGGAAATGTGCACACCGAGCGCAGCACTGCGCAAACGGACAAGCAAACGGCGACGGCAAAAAACGGATTCGTGCAATTGCAGGAACAGGGCGGCTGGTCGCGCATGGAGCTACGTGAAGACGTGAAGTTGATTGAAGGGACGCGAGCTGCGCGAGCAGACCATGCGGTCTTCGAACGTTCGGAGCAGACGGCCACATTAACGGGCCACGCTACCGCAAGAGATGCAACGAATTTGACGTCAGCGCAGAAGCTGACCTTTTCGCAGGCCACGGGCGACGTGCAGGGCGAGGGCGGCGTGCGTTCTTCGGATTTGTCGGCGCGCGGCGGTGCCATTCATCTTGCACCGGTGGCCGCAAACGTGAGCGCGGATCATCTAAGCGGAAATTCGAAAAGCGGGCGGGCACTGTACACGGGGCATGCCCGGTTGTGGCAAGGCGATTCCGTGTTGGAGGCGGAATCCATCGAATTGTTAAAGAACCAGCGGATGATGAATGCCGTGGGCAATGTGCGGGCGGTGTTTCCGCAGGCGCCGGGAACTCTGGCGGCTTCTAAAACAAACCCGGCGGCGGCAAAGCCGACGGTACTCTGGCACGCGCAGTCGGCGAAGCTGACTTACTGGGACCAGGAGAATCGTGCGCGACTTGATCAAAACGTAGTCGTGCAATCTCCCGATGAAAAAATCACCAGCGCCGCGATGGACTTGTACTTCACACGAGCGACAGCAGGAGCAAACGGCGGCGCATCAGCAAGTAGCGCTGCGAATGGCAGCGTAAGCCTGGCCGGGGCCCAGCAGATCAGCCATGCCGTGG
>Ga0193709_1000181_pt1 | contig 26004 bp, 24 predicted proteins | sample H3c2metaG_FD_160571 | JGI IMG/M metagenome (GOLD analysis project Ga0193709, IMG submission 160571) | Soil microbial communities from a riparian zone of the East river system, Colorado, United States - H3c2 | ecosystem: Environmental > Terrestrial > Soil > Riparian zone | place: USA: East River...
CGGATACAGTGCCGTTGCCGTTGATAGAAACCCGCAATTCGCGCGCACTCGTTCCGGGTGCTCCACAATATCGTGCCCGCACAGCCGCGCCGTTCCTTCCGTGGGTTCCAGGATCGTCGCCAGCATTCGAAGCGTGGTGGTCTTGCCGGCCCCGTTCGCGCCCAGCAGTCCATAAATCTCTCCCGGCCGGCAAGTGAAACTCACCCCATCCACCGCGCGCACTTCGCCCCGCTTCTTGTCCTGAAACCGCTTGCATAAATTCAACGCTTCAATCACCGTTCCGCCTTTTGCGTTTCCGATATTGTTCTGACACTTTAATTAATCCGTGATTCCGAGCGTAGCGGGAAATCGCTCTTGGCTTTCTTCGTCGCCGCTACGAAATCCGCCATGTTCGAGGTTCGCCATGCCGCGCCGCCAAGAAGATTACCCCAATTCGTGCCTTGCCCGCGCCAGCAGTCCCGGACTCGCTAAAAAGCATGCACGGCGCTCCCTCGCGCATCTCTCTCCTGGCGCCCCGCAATGCCTTCCGGTGGTGCAACCTCTCTCGCTCTTGTTAAGATGATATTCTTCGGCTCGCCCGCAAGGGCGAGAAAGACCTGAACATTACGGCGCAAGGATCCCAACGCAGGAACTATCGCTGTTGTAAACGTGCGCCGTTACCAGGAGCGGCCGCAAACCGGTTTCAGGGTTTGTACTTACAGACCCTGAACTACAGAGGACCATGGATCGCAGACTTCGCAATCGTATTCTGCTCATTCTTCTCGCGGCTGGTATTTTGGCCTACGCGCTGCTCCTGCTCAGCGGCCGTCAGCCGGTGGCCAAGCTCTCCGCGGTCAAGCCGACGCGCGAAAATATCGTTTCTTCCATCAGCAGCAACGGCAAAGTTGAACCCATTTCGGCTTCCATCATTCGCGCGCAACTCGATACCTTCGTGGAAAACGTCACGGTGTTGGAAGGTCAGCAGGTAAAAAAGGGCCAATTGCTCCTACAGCTGAATGTAAAAGACGCTGCTGCTTTGCTGGCGCAGGCTCGCGCCCGTCTCCTGAAAGCGCAGGACGATTTCCGTGCCGCCAGTTCCGGTGGACGCTCGGACGATTCCGCGCGCGCTGCCGGCGATCTGGCCAAGGCCATTGCGGAACGCGATCGCTTGCAGCGCAGTCACGACTCTTTGCAGCGGCTGCTTGCGCAACAAGCCGCCACCAAGGACGAGCTGGCGGCCAATGAACTCGAACTCGCCAAGATACAGGCTGAAGTGACGCGTGTCACCGCCGCCAAACAGGAATTTGACCGCGGCGTGCATCTTGACGGCCAGCGCAGCAGCCTACAGGTTCAGCAGGCGCAGAGCGAGGTTGCAGCGCTGGAAGTAAAAGTTCGCGATGGCCACATCACTGCACCTGCCGACGGTACTCTCTATTCGCTTCCCGTGCGCCAGGGCGACTTTGTAAAAGCAGGCGATCTGCTTGCCGAAATGGCTGATCTGCACAAAATACGCGTGCGCGCGTTCGTGGACGAACCGGAAATCGGCGCGCTAAAGCCGGATCAACCTGTGCATATCACGTGGGACGCGCTGCCGGAACGTTCCTGGCAGGGCCGCACGGAAATTATTCCCCAACAGGTTGTTCCACGCGGCATGCGTAGTGTGGGCGAGCTGCTGTGTTCCGTAAACAACGATCGGCTGGAACTTCTACCCAACGTAAACGTTAGCGTGCGCATCAATTCTCAAGGGCGCTCGAACGTGCTGGTTATACCGCGCGGCACGGTGGCGTCGGAAAGCGGCAAGCGTTATGTGTACGTGGTAAAGGCCGCGGGATTGGGAGTTGGCAAGAAAGTGCTGGAGAAACGCGAAATCCAAGTGGGCATCGCGGACTCCGTGCATTACGAAGTTCTGAGCGGGCTGGACGCAAGCGATCTTGTCGCTCTTCCTGGTGATGTGGATCTGCACGATGGTATGGCTGTCAAAATCATCAATACGGAATCCGCTGCGGCTGAGGGACACACGGATGCGCAGTAAGCAATTTCGGGTGGGACTGTTATTGTGCGCGGTATTTTTCGCCATTCCGATGGTGCGCGCGGAATCGAAAGTTCCTGCCGAAGCGAAAAGCGCTTTCGCTGCCGGCGATTATCGCAAAGCCATCGAAATTCTGAATCGCGAAGCGGCGGTATCTCCGCGCGACGCGGCGGTGCAATATTTGCTGGCGCGCTGCTACTTCGAGAGTGAGGAATTCGACCGGGGCATTGCGTCCGCGGAAGCGGCAGTTTCGCTGGAACCGAAAAATTCGCCGTACCACGAATTACTGGGCCGTGTTTATGGCGAAAAGGCCGACCGCTCCGGATGGTTGAGCGCGTTGTCGCTGGCAAAAAAAGCCCGCAAGGAATTTGAATTCGCGGTGCGTCTGGACGAGCATAATTTCTCCGCGATGCAGGCGCTGATTGAATTCGATTGCAGCGCGCCAAGTATTGCCAGTGGCGGCGAAGACAAAGCGCGTCCGGAAATTGAAAAACTGACCACGCTCGACGCCGCGGAAGGCAAGTACGCGGCGGGAAATTGCCGCCGGCAGAAAAAAGATTTCGCCGCCGCCGACAGCGAATTCCGCAAGTCACTGGCTCTGCATCCCAAATCCGCGGATTTGATCTACGACATCGGCGATTTCTACATGAAGCGCGGCCAGCCAGACGGTTTGCGCATTGCGCTGGCTGAAGGCGAACGCGTTGCGCCAGCGGGCGATCCGCGCGGAAATTTCTATCGCGCCGTGATCGATACGCTGGAAAAGAAAGATCCCGCGGGGGCCACTAAACTATTGCGAGAATTTCTGGCCAACGTCCCCAAACGCAACGAGTATCCGTCCAAGGCCATGGCCCATTATTGGCTCGGCCGGATACAGCAAAACCAGAACGATGAAGCATCCGCGAAAAGGGAATACCAGGAGGCGTTGAACCTGGAACCAAAAAATCGTTTAGCCAACGAAGCGTTGAAACATCTGCAGCACGACTGACCACCATGATGGATCTCCACGAAACGTTCACCGTCGCGCTCGACGCGCTCCGCGCAAATAAACTCCGCGCGACGCTGACTTCGCTGGGGGTGATCATCGGCAGCGCGTCGATCGTATTGGTTATTACTGTTGCACTGACCAGCCGAAGATTCGTGCTGCAGCAGATTGAAAGCGTCGGCTCCAATCTGGTGTGGGTGGAAATGATCAAGACGCCGGACAAGGCGCAGCCATTGAGCCACGAATTGACGCTGGATGACATGGAAGCGATTCGGTCTTCGGTTCCGCAGGTAGTTCAGGTGGCCGGAGTGCGCGAACTGCCGATGTCGGTGGTGGCGCACGGCGTCGAGCGACCGGTCAACCTGGTCGGGGTCACGCAGGGGTACCAGGAAATTCGCCGGCTGCTGGTATTGCGCGGAAGATATTTCGACGCTACGGACATGGAAACGCGCGACAAAGTTTGTCTGATTACCAAGCAACTGGCGACGCGGCTGTTCGGACCGGAGAAGGCGATTGGTAGAACCGTGCGCATGGGCGAATTGACGTTCACGGTGGTGGGAGTTTTTGTCGAGCGCGTGGAAACTTTTGGACTCTCGGATATTCAGGCCGAGTCGGTGCTGATTCCTTTTGGGCTGATGAAGTATTACACCGGAGTGGATGTGATCCGGGTGCTGGACGCGCAAGCGCGCAGCGCGGAGGATGTGCCGTCGGTGCAGCGCCAGGTGGCGCAAATTCTGAAGAGCCGGCATCCGCCGGAAGCGGAATATAACGTGCAGACGCTGACGGCGATTCTGGACGCAGCGCGCACCATTTCACTGGCGCTGACGGTGGTACTGATTGTGATCGCATTCATTGCACTGCTGATCAGCGGGATCGGCATCATGAACATCATGCTGGTGACAGTCAAAGAGCGCACGCGTGAAATCGGAATCCGGAAAGCGATAGGTGCGGCGCACCGCGAAATACTCTATCAATTCCTGATCGAGGCGTTTTTGATCAGCGGTGGCGGCGCAGTGTTGGGGATTCTGATCGGCATCGCGATCCCGGTGGGAGTGCAGTTTTTTCTTCCCGGCAACCTTCGCGTTCCGGTGTCGACCGGCAGCGTCATCCTTGCTTTCGTCGTCTCGTGTACGACGGGATTGTTCTTTGGCTATCTGCCGGCAAGCCAGGCGGCGAAATTGCAGCCAATCGAATCGCTGCGCTACGAATAGCCGCAAGCGCGCCACGGATTTTCGATTTTGCCTCAGAGCATCTCCGGGAGGATTACAACGATGCGTGGAATCATGCGTGTAAGTGCGGCTGCAGTTGCCGCGATGTTCTTTGCAATTTCCGGTTCGGCGCAAGAAGCTTCCGCGCCGTCGATCGCGCTGACCTTGAAACGCGCGATTGAGCTGGCACTGCAAAACAGCAAAGACATCCAGGTGGCAAAGATACAGGCGAGTATTGCAGACAAGGCCGCTCTGATTAATAAGGCGCAATTTATGCCCAATGTTTATGCCGGCTCCGGTCTGGGCTACACGTACGGCATTCCGGAAACTCCGGGCGGGCGAGCCCCAGCGATTTTTAATGTGACCTACACGGAGCAGGTGATTAACGAGCCGCTGCGCGGGCAGGGAAAAGAGCAGCAGGAACAAGTAAAAGCGCAAAAGGTGCTCTTGGAGGACGCGCGCAATTCTGTGATTGTGCGAACTGCTTCCGCGTATCTGGAACTGGTAAAGGTGAGACATTCGGCGGAACTGCTGCAGAAGGAGCAGGCGAGCGCGGAGAAAATTCTTGGCGTTGTGCAGCAGCGCGCAAATGAAGGTTACCAATTGCCGGTGGAGGTGACCCGTGCGCAATTGACGCGCGCTCAGGTTGCGCAGCGGCTTTTGCAATTGCAGGGGCGCGACGACGAGCTGGAAATGTTTTTGCGCAGCCAATGCGGATTGGCGCCGGAACAGCAGATTGAAGTGACTGCGGAGGATTTGCCGGGGGCCGCGGAGCAGGAAGGCGCGAATCTGATTGCATCGGCGGTGCAGAACAACACCGAGCTGCGGCTGGCGCAATCGGATGTACAGGCAAAAGAATTCCGGCTGACCGGAGAGAAGCGCGGCTACTGGCCGACGCTGGAGCTGGTGAGCGTGTACAGCTTGCTGGGGAAATTCAACAATTACGCTCTCTATTTCAACCACTTTCAGCGCAACAACTATAATCTGGGAATTCAGGCGCAGGTTCCGATTTTCAGCCCAAGCACCAGAGCCAACGTGGCGCTGGCAGAGACCAATCTGCTGGCGGCGAAGGCATCGTTCACCAACAAACAGAACCAAGTGAGCTCGGATGTACGGCGAAAAACGCGCCGAGTGCGCGAGACGGACGCTGGCAAAGAGGTAGCGCGGCTGGAGTTGCAACTGGTGCAGCAGGACCTGGCGCAATTGCAGGCGCGATTTGAAGAAGGAAAAGAGAGCCTGCAGGTTGTCGAGAAAGCGCGCCTGGATGAAAACGAAAAGTGGATGGCGCTGCTGGACGCGAGTTTTCAGCGGCAGCAGGCGCAACTGGATTTGTTAAAGACCGCGGGGCAACTGGACAAAGTTCTTCAGTGACGCGCGAAAAAGCAGATTCCCCGCTGCGCACGGAATGACAGATTCGAGGAACGTATTTTTTGTTATGAAGTGGATGTAGTCTCGCTGCACTTCTGTCTTGCGCTTTCTCCACGACGGGGTTCTCGGTTAGGATTTTCCGCCTATGGCACTGGATCGCGAATCGCTGGAAATACTGGCCCGCGCCCTGGATAAACTGGACGCCGGCTTTGCGCATCTGCCGGGAATTTCTCATTCCGTTGCAGGTGCCGGGCGAATGGAAGAAGTGCTTTGGGCACTGGCGGAAAAGCTGCAGGACAACTATCCGTATTTTCACCCGCTTTATGCAGGACAAATGTTGAAGCCGCCACATCCGGTGGCGCGGCTGGCGTATTCGCTGGCGATGTACATCAATCCGAACAATCACGCGCTGGATGGCGGACGCGCGACGTCGGCGCTGGAAAAAGAAGCGGTTGCAGAAATTGCCGCTATGTTCGGATGGCAAGAATTTTTGGGACATTTGTGCGGCGGCGGAACGATGTCCAATCTGGAGGCGTTGTGGGTGGCCGGGCAGATTTATCCGGGCAAGAAAATTCTGGCGAGCGAGCAGGCGCACTACACGCATGGAAGGATCTCCGGTGTTCTGCAATTGCCGTTTGAAAAAGTCGCGACAGATGCGCGCGGACGAATGGATATGAACGCGCTTGCGGAACGCGTTGCGCGCGGAGACGTCGGCACGGTGGTAACGACTCTAGGAACGACGGCTACAGGATCGCTTGATCCGCTGCCGGAGATTCTGGAGCTGCGGAAAAGGTTTGCGTTTCGCGTACATGTGGATGCGGCGTACGGCGGATATTTTGTGTTGGCGTCGAATTTGGCGGAGAACGCCGCGAAGATTTTTGCGCGAATTGGAGAAGCAGATTCGATTGTGATCGACCCACACAAACACGGATTGCAGCCATATGGATGTGGGTGCGTGCTGTTCCGCGATCCGGGAGTAGGGAAGTTGTACAAGCACGATTCGCCGTACACCTATTTCAGTTCGACGGAACTGCATTTGGGCGAGATTAGTCTGGAGTGTTCGCGGCCGGGAGCGGCCGCAGCGGCGCTTTGGGCGACGCAGAAATTGTTGCCGCTGGAGCGCGAGGGAGAATTCGCGAAAGGATTGCAGCGGGGCAGGGAAGCCGCGCTGCAATTTTTCCTCGCGATTGAGAGTGGCGGAGAGTTCGATGCAGCCTTCGAGCCGGAACTGGATATTTTGGCTTTTGTGCCGAAGGGAGATTCGATACAGGAGATTTCGGCAAAGTCGCGAAGGATTTTCGAGACTGCAGCGCGGAAGGAATTGCACCTGGCCGTGGCGGAGTTGCCGGTGAAGTTCTGGTCCAGCCTGAAGCCGGAAAGTGGACAGGCGACGGTGACGTGTCTGCGGTCGGTGCTGATGAAGCCGGAGCATCTGGAGTGGGTGGGGCGAATGGTGTCGATACTGGAGAGTTGCAGTGGGGACTGAGTTCTTCGCGAGTGGCGAGAGACATGGAGGCGGTTGTTGAGTAGGACGGAAAATAATCGCGAATCGTGAGAAGGAGCGTGGAGAGAGTTGTGCGAAGATCGCGGGGAGAATCGCGGTCGCAATTGCGTATGGATTTCGGGTTTATGAGCTTGTTGGAACTACGTTTAGATAATTGCGGCAGCAGACTCTAATCGTAAACGCAGAAAAATCGGTAATTAGCGAGGGTCTGATGATCCCGGAGCGGAGGCAGAACTTGGCCGGCGAACCTGCTCATTTCTGTTCCGGGAACGAGTTGCAAGACTTCTTCAAAACAGGCGATGGCCTTCATTCGAGCCGCCTCGGCGCCCTCCTGGAACCGTTTTGGATCCACGTAGTCGGACATTTCGCTCCCCGCCGGTTCGTTGCTCAACGACCACCAGGAAGCATACGCTTCGGCCACGAGCAGCGTGACGACCGCTCGGTAAGGGCTATTGGGACGTTGGCGTAGAAAAGATTCTCCCTGGCCGATGACTTCCCGCGTTTGATCTCGGCCTTTTTCGCAGGTGCCGCTGGTGTCCCAGCCAAGATCGAGGAGCAGAACGAATGCGCGCTCTCCCCACAAAGTTTGCGGGTACTCCGCCCAGATGCGCCGCAGTAGATCGCGCGGATAAAACATGCCTCCGCCGAGTTCCTCATATTTCAGCGTCAGGCCATAGCGAGAGAAGTCGGCCTGAAGGCGGGCGCAATCGGCGTTAGCTCCAGCTCGCGTGTTAGAAGTGTCGCAAGCGATGCGGCTAGCCACGAGGTCAGCCACAAACAGGATTGCGGGCCGCTGGTCTGCTGGTGCTGTTTTTTCCGCATCGAGGAGTTGGAAAATGGCGCGCCGGTCCCGGGGACTGCTGCCATTCTGTTCCTGTTCATGTAGGACGGTCTGAAGATCGGGAAACGCCGAAGACAATTCGCCCAGAGCCAAAAGTTTCATCTTCTGGCGAAGCTCATCAACCGGGTCTGGTTCGATGTGCGTTCGTGATTTTTGCGGAGCATTGACTGTTGAGGAGGACGGCGCGCCGGTGCCTGCGATGGTGGATGCCTGGCGGGCAGGCATATCTTTCGCCGTTGGAAGCACCAGCAAACCTGTCGCTACAGGAGCCGGTGGAACGTCATTGAGCCGGTGGTAATAGTAAAGGCAGCTGATCACGGCGGCCCCAACCATCAAGAGGCCGACGATGCCGACCACAAGCTTCTCTGAAACATGATGCTTGATTGACGGAAATTCCATCCGGGAGCAGCGCCCCAATCGCAGTCGGAAAAAGGCAGGACTCTACGCTATGTGCCATTATCGGGTTCCTGCGCAGGATGAACGTGGAATCTGAAATGAAGGCGGCGAAAGACGTACTATCTGCGATTGTAGCGGGGAGTGCCGAGAGGAGATTAACGCGGAGCGAAGTCGCCAGGGTGTAGAGAGTTGCGGAACGACCGAGCGCGGAAACAGAAGACTCGGACGAAAATGGAATGCATCGGACGAATGACGGCGCGCATCGAATTATTAGCGTGTAAGAATAGGAAAACAAACGAGATTTGGTTGTTGGGAGAGGTAAGCGAGTCGGGTACACTTGATAGAAGCTAAATACAGGCGGGGAAGAGAAGCGCTGGCACGGCAGCACCGCCTGCAAGGTACCTGAATCGGGGCTGGTTTTTTCCACGATAGCTTTGCGTTGCAGAATTTTATCTCAGGGTTTGTAGACAAATCCTGAGACCCTGAGGGTGATGAATGTCAGATGTGATGAAGACGGTTTTGTTGAATCCGCCGAGTTTTGAGAATTTTGACGGCGGAGCAAGTTCGCGGTGGCCTGCCACGCGCGAGATCGAGTCGTACTGGTATCCGGTATGGCTGGCTTATCCTGCGGGGTTAATTCCAGGCAGCCGGCTAGTCGATGCTTCGCCGCACAAAATTGACTGGAAGCAGACCATTGAGATCTGCAAGAGCTACGAATTTTTGGTGCTGTACACCTCGACGGTGGGTTTTTACAGCGACCTCAAGCTGATTCGGAAAATCAAGGAAGAAAATCCAGGATTGAAGATCGCGTTCGTGGGACCGCACGGACATATCAAGCCGGAAGAGACTTTGAATTCGAGTGCGGATATTGATTTCGTGGTGCGCGGCGAGTTTGATCATTCGGTGGCGGAATTTGCCCACGGCAAACCGCTGGAAACAATTGCCGGCGCCTGCTTCCGCAAAGACGGCAAGATCGTGATGAATACGCCGCGGCCGCAACTGCATACCGCGGAGTTGGATGCGCTGCCGTTCGCGACAGATACTTACAAACGAGATTTGCAAATTGGGCGGTACAACGTTCCGTTCCTGTTGCATCCGTTCGTGTCGTTCTATACGACGCGCGGATGCCCGGCGATGTGCACATTCTGCATGTGGCCGCAGACGATTTCCGGACACGCATGGCGGACGAGGTCGGTGGACAACGTAGTGCAGGAAGTGAAGAACACGCTGGAATATTTTCCGCAGATGAAGGAAATATTTTTCGACGACGACACTTTCAATATTCGTCGTGACCGGGCGATCGAATTAAGCCAAAAATTCAAGCCGCTGAAATTCCAGTGGTCCTGCACAGCGCGCTGCCACAGCAAGTACGAAGAATTGAAGGCGATGGCGGATGGCGGGGCGCGGCTGTTCATTGTGGGATTCGAATCCGGCGACGCGCAGATTCTGAAGAACATCAAAAAAGGCGCCACCACCGAGATGGCGCGCGAATTCATGAAGAACTGCAAAAAGGTCGGAATCAAGGTGCACGGCGACTTTATTATTGGATTGCCGGGCGAGACGAAAGAAACTATCAACAAGACCATCGATTTTGCCAAGGAACTGGATTGCGAGACGATCCAGGTTTCGCTGGCGCACGCCATGCCGGGCACGGAGCTGCATGACCAGATGTCCAAGCAAGGGTTTTTGCGCGTGGAAGCGCTGGCGGATACCGGCGGACATCAATTGCCGCATATCGAGTATCCACATTTGTCGAAAGCCGAAATGATGGATGGCGTGAACCGTTTTTACGATGATTATTATTTCCGGCCGAAGGTTGCGTGGCGGATTGTTCGGGAAGCGTTGTGGGACAGCCATGAACGAAAGCGTTTGTACCATGAAGCCACCAGTTTCCTGAAACTGCGCGCGGAACGATTGAAGTGGGTACGGCAGGGCGGCGACATCGATAAGACGATTGTGTCGGTGCCCGGATCCGCTTCGGCTTCGGCCAACGACTAAGACGGCCGAAATCAAATAATTTCCATGGCAAGCGAGAAACGGCTACGGATCAAGACGCTGGTCATGGTCCTTGCGATGGTGTTGTGCGCCAACGCCGGGGACCTGCTGCTGAAGCGCGGCATGACGGAGATCGGAGCGGTGGCGATTACAGCGAGCGGAGTTTCGCACGCGTTCTGGCTGACGGTAACCAGCGTAACGATCTGGGCGGGAATAGTTTTCCTGATCGGGTTTATGGTCAGCTACATGACGGTGCTGAGCTGGGCGGATTACAGCTACGTGATGCCGGCGGGAGCGTTTGGATACGCGATATTGACGCTGCTGGCTGTGGTGTTCCTGCATGAAAACGTGACTCCGAAAAGATGGGTGGGCGTGCTGCTGATCTGTCTGGGTGTGTTGCTGGTTGGGCAGACTAAGCCGCGGACCACGCAAAGCGCCGCGATGCAGAAGGTGACGGCGTGAGCGGCGGCACGATTATATTGCTGGCGGTGCTGATCTGTGGAAGCACGTTCGGCGAAATTGCGATGACGTACGGAATGAAAGCGACGGGAGAGCCGGCGCGCTTGCGGCCGAAACCATTGCTGATTTTTCTGGGACGCGCGGTGTGCAACGGATGGTTCTGGGTGGCGATTCCGCTGATGGCGCTGTCGTTTTACGCGCTGCTGGTGCTGCTGTCGTGGGAGCCGATCAGCTTTGTGATTCCGGCGTCGGCGCTGAGCTATGTGGTGGGAACGCTGGGCGCGAAATATATTTTGAAGGAAGAAGTGAACGCGGCGCGATGGGCGGGAGTGATTCTGGTTTGCATCGGAGTGGCACTGGTTGCGGCCGGTTGATGGGGTGGGTTCGAACGAACCGATGGCAGAGAATTCGATGCAAGCCGTGATTCTGGCGGGCGGGCTGGGGACGCGAATGCGTCCGATCACAGAAACAATTCCCAAGCCGATGATCGCACTTGCGGGAAAGCCTTTCCTGCAGCATCAACTGGAACTTTTGCGCGACGCGGGAATTGCGAGGGCGCTGCTGCTGGTGGCCTACCTGGGTGAGCAAATTCGAGAATATTTTGGCGATGGTGCAAAATTTGGATGCGAAGTTTCGTATTCATTCGAACCTTCGCTGCTGGGCACGGGGGGAGCGCTGAAGAACGCGCAAGCGCAGTTGCAGGATAATTTTGTACTGGTGAACGGCGATACGTATCTGGCGATCGATTACAGCGAGTTGCTGGGGAAGTTTGCGGAAGCAAATTGTTCAGCGCTGATTGTGGCATACGAAAAACCAGCCGCGATTTCACAACGCATCCCCGCGAGTCTTGTGCCTAACAATCTGGGTGTAGACGTCGAGGGTGTGGTAACGGCATATCGCAAGCGGGATCCGGAAGGTCTCAGCCATATTGATGCAGGAGTGATCGTCCTGAAAAAGGCGATTTTGGCAGGGCTGGACAGCGGACAAAAGTGTTCACTGGAAGAGGAAATTTATCCGAACTTGATTGCGCGAGGCCAGATGCGCGCTTGGGTAAGTCGCGAGCCGTTTTATGACATGGGCAGTCCGCAAGGGCTGGCGGCGCTGGAAGAAAAACTGAAATGATCCTGACGAAAACGCCATTCCGGGTGAGCTTCGCCGGCGGCGGCAGCGACTTACCGGAATTTTACCGGCGCAGCGGCGGAGCGGTCTTGAGTTCGACGATCGACAAGGCGATGTACATCGCGCTGCATCCCTATTTTCACGACAAAATTCGCATCAAATATTCGCGGACAGAAGACGTCGCGAGTGCATCAGACATTCAGCATCCGCTGGTACGTGAATGCCTGAGCCTGGTGGGCATCGAACGGGGCATGGAAATTGCGAGCTTCGCGGATGTTCCAGCCGGCACGGGAATGGGATCAAGCAGTGCGTTTACGGTTGGTTTGCTGCATGCGCTTTACGTGCGGGCCGGTAAGAATCCCAGCGCGCATGAGCTCGCTACCGCAGCGTGCGAGATTGAACTGGAACGGGTGGCCGCGCCAATTGGCAAGCAGGATCAATTTGCGGCCGCGTACGGCGGGCTGAATTTTATTCAATTCCATGCCGATGGAAGGGTGGATGTTCATCCTGTGAATTGTTCAGCCGGAACCATGCAGGAACTTTCCGGGCGATTGATGTTTTTTTATATTGGCCAGGAACGTCCCGCCGCCTCGATCTTGACCGAGCAAGCGCGCAATATGGCGGACAAGCATAAATTTGCCAATGTACAACAAATGGTCGAGCTGGCGAACGAGTTGCGCGCGGCGTTGGAGAAAGACAACCTGGACTCATTTGGAGATATTCTGGACCGCGGCTGGCAGTTGAAGCGCGGGCTCGCCACCGGCATTACGAATGATGTGGTGGAATCGAACTATCGTCTGGCAAGGGAAGCGGGAGCGGCGGGCGGAAAACTTTTGGGAGCTGGTGCTGGAGGGTTTCTGATGTTGAGCTGCCGCAAGACAGAGCAGGGACAGGTGCGGGAAGCGCTGGCTGCACTGCGGGAAATGCCGGTTGAGTTGACAACGGGAGGATCGGAGGTTGTGCATAATGACGGGCGCAACGCGCGGGCGACCAGCTAGAGCCGCTAAAAGCATCATCTTCGGTTCGACGTAGGTTCTCCGACGAAAACCAGGCAGCCGTTTGGATCTGCAACGTGGAATTCGGTCATACCATATTCTCTGTCGAATAGATCTCTGATTCGGTATTGGTTTTTGAAGGTTCTCACGTGCTCCCACAAGGTCTGAATGCCGGAAACTTCAATGTAAATCTCAGTGTGCCCACGGACGCACTTCATGACCTCCTCCGACGCAGCCTTCTGAAAATGAACGGTTTGGCCGTCTCGCTCCACGATCGAGTAATCAGCCGATTTGAGGGTCGAGGTAAACCCCAGCACGCTTTGGTAGAACAAAATACTTTCCTCCATGTTGGCAGTTGCCAGCATGGGGCTAATTCGTTTCGCTACAGCTGCTTTGCTAGCCACAACGCTACCTCCGGAGGTCAAAACACACATTACCGTAAAGTTCTGCAGCGTTGTTAGGGTTTTGCGGGCGGTATATAATTCTTGAAGCTGGCCAAGCGGTGATCTCTTTGACAGAAATGAAAACGACTTCCATGACGGCTGCGACTTCAGTAGCGGCCAAGGATTATCTATTGTCGGTACAAGCGGTGCTGGCACGGCTTGACCACGCGATTGTGGACCGCATGGTCGAAGTCGTCTGGCGCGGATATGAGGAAGGGCGCACGCTATTCCTGTTTGGAAATGGCGGGAGCGCGGCGCTGGCGTCACATTTCGCGTGTGACATCGGAAAAGGGACGATCGCGGGGAAGCGCAAACGGCTGAAAACGGTAGCGCTGACGGACAACGTTGCACTGATTACGGCTTGGGCTAACGATAAAGCCTACGATGCGATTTTCGCGGAGCAGCTCGAGAACCTGGCCGAAAAAGGCGATGTCGCACTGGCAATTTCCGGAAGTGGGAATTCGCCGAACGTGATTCGCGGACTGGAGACCGCGCGCCGAATGGGAGCGGAAACGCTGCTGCTGACTGGATGCGAAGGTGGACGAGCCAAGCGGCTGTCGGACCTTTGCCTGGTGGTGCCATCGGACAGCATGCAACTGATCGAGGATGCTCATCTGTGCGCCACGCACGCTATATTTTTGGCAATCCGGCAACGCATGATGCAGACAAATGGCGACTAGCCGCGAGAGTCAGCGCAAATCATTCTGCAGTCTTCCCATGGTGTCATGCTGAAGGCGGTTATTTTTGATCTTGATGGCGTGGTCGCTGACAGCCACCCTATTCATGAAGCGGCGTGGAAAACCTTGCTGGTGGAGCAAGGATTTGATTCCGCAACACTTGATCTGGATTTTCTGTACGCCGGACATCCGCGGCGCGAAATCCTGCGGCACTATCTTGGGCCCATCGAAACATCGGAGATGGAACGGTTGGGCCGGCGCAAAGATGAGTTGTATGCGCTTGCCGCGAACAAACTGAAGGCGAAGCCTGGAATTCCTCGAGTGCTCTCGCAACTGAATCAGGCGGGAATACTATGCTCGCTGGCGACGTCCGCCGGACGCGCGCGAACGAATGAATCACTGAAACAATTGGGAATCACGAAGGATTTTTCGGTGATTGTGACCGGCGAAGATGTAATCGCTGCCAAGCCTGCGCCTGACATTTTTTTGCTTGCGGCGGGGAAACTGGGCGTGACGGAGAAGGAAAGTGTGGTGGTGGAAGATTCGGTGGCGGGTGTGGTGGCGGCGCGGGCGGCGGGAATGAAATGCGTGGGATATGCTCTGCTCCGGTTTGCCGCAGAGCTTGCGGGAGCTGGAGCCGACCATGTGATCTCGGATTTTCCCGAAGATGCACCGCGCTATTTTGAAGAACTTCTTTCTTGCAACGAACCGCATGCGGTCTCACATATTGAATCGCGTCAACCGAGGGGCTAGATGACCGCTGGGATCAATCTGCTCGGGTTGGCGGCACTCGCGGTCGCGTGTATCGGGATTACCTCCTCGTCCATTTTCCTGGTGTTGTCGCTGGCGGGCGCGGCGAAGTTTCATCATGAGGTCGAAGAGCAGCGGCGTTTTGCAGAAAAACAAATCACCATGCCGGCAGTGTCGGTGCTGAAACCGGTCCACGGAGCGGAAAAGCGGCTGAAAGAGAATATCGAGAGTTTTTTCCAGCAGGACTATCCGGAGTACGAAATACTTTTTGCGGCGGATGAGGATACCGATGCCGCGTTGGGAATTGTGCGGGAAGTTGCCGCGCGCTATCCGAATATAAAGTGCTCAATATTGGTTACTGGTGAGCCGGAGTTGCCGAATCCACCGGCGTATTCGTTTTTTAGGATGAGTCAGATGGCGGCGCATGACATTCTGGTGACCAGCGATAGCGACGTCGAGGTTGCGCCGAATTATCTGCGTGAAGTGGTGGCGCCGCTGCTCGAACCGGCGGTAGGCATGGTCACTTGTGTATATCGCGGGAAAAATGCGGGCGGATTCTGGTCCGGGATGGACGCGATCGGTATGTCAGTGGAGATGACCGCGGGTGTGGTGACCGCGAATTTGCTGGAAGGAATGAAATTCGGCCTGGGGCCGACGATCGTTACGCGAAAAGATTCCATTGCGAAAATCGGCGGCTACTGGGTTACCGGAGAATATTTTTCCAATGATTTTGTGACCGGAAATTTTATCGAGAAAGCGGGATATCGCGTGGTGCTTTCGCGCCATATTATCGATCATGTGGTTCCGCCGATGACGTTCAAGCGCATGTGGGAGAGGCAGGTGCGCTGGGCGAAGGGAACTCGCTGGTCACGGCCGAAGGGACATTTTGGGACCGGGCTTATTTTCGCGATGCCGTACGGAATTCTGGGGTTTCTTGCGGGAGCGGCAAGCGGGCATTTGTTGTTCGGAACAGGATTGCTGGTCGCGGCGATCATCAACCGATTGTTGGAGTCATGGGTGATTGGTTGGGGAGTAGTGCGCGATGCCCGGGCGCGCCGGGAGTTGTGGCTATACCCGCTGCGCGATCTGCTGGGATTTGCGGTGTGGTGCGCCAGTTACCTGAGCAAGAGCGCGGTGTGGCGCGATCACCGCTATCAGTTGATTCGTGGCGGGCGAATTGTGCTGCGACAAGATGGTGAGAAAGCATTGTGACGACGCTGACAGCGGCGTCCAGCCATTTCGCCCTGCAGTTTGCGCGAGATGCGATCTTGCTGATCGCCTGCCTGCCGCTGGCGTATTACCTAGTTGCGACGCTGGCGGGCTTGCGATTTGTTTTGCGACAATGCGAGAAAAGCCCAGGCAGTTTTATGCCTGAAGTGAGCGTTTTGAAGCCGGTGCGTGGCGTGGATTTTGCGTCGTATGAAAATTTCAGAAGTTTTTGCCTGCAAGATTATCCCAAATACGAAATTCTATTTTGCGTGAATGATCTGGATGATGCGGCGGTTCCGTTGATTCGAAGGTTGGCCGAGGAATTTCCGCAGCGAAGTATCCGGCTGCTATCTAACGCGCCGCAATTGGGTTCGAATCACAAAGTAAATAATCTGGCGCTGCTGGCGAGCCAGGCCAAATTCGAGCTGCTGGTGCAGAGCGATGGTGACGTACGCGTTGGAGCGAATTACCTGCGAGAGATGGCGGCTCCATTCGAGCGCGCAGAGGCCGGCGTAGTAAGCTGCTTTTATCGTGGAGTAACGCAAAAAAATTTATGGGCGGAAATCGAAGCACTGGGCGTGGCGACGGATTTTTCCGCTGGCGTGCTGGTGGCGGACTGGATGGAGGGTGTGACGTTCGCGCTGGGCGCTTCGGTAGCGACGACCAAGACGTGGCTTGGAAAAATTGGCGGATACGAAGGGCTGGCGAAGGTGCTGGCGGACGACTACGAGATAGGGAATCGCGTGACCAAGGCTGGTGGGCGGGCGATGTTGTCGCGCGAAGTGGTAGAGACAATGTATCCGGCACAGACGTTTGCAGAATTTTGGGCGCATCAGATGCGATGGGCGCGAACGGTGCGACTGTGCCGCCCGGCAGCGTACGTGGGATTGTTGTTCACGCACGGATTGCCGCTGGCGATTGCCGGAGCGATTGTGAGCCGATCCGCCGCTGTGGCTTTGCTATTAACGGCCGGGTATGTGGGTTTGCGGCTGGCAGTGGCGGGAATTGTGGGCGTGTGGGGACTACGAGACAAAACGACGCGGCGGAGGTGGTGGCTGTTGCCGCTACGGGATCTGCTGCAATTTGCCGTCTGGGTCGCCAGTTTTTTTTCCAACCGGATTATATGGGGAGACGCGGAATTCGAGTTGAGCGCGAACGGCGAGATGGCGGCAATCGGCAAAGTCGCTGCAAAACAGAGTGCGGAGAAGCCGCTGCGGACAGGTTGACGGAGCGGACCAAGGCGTTTAAATCTGCATATGTTGAATCGTAGCTGTCCCGAACTCGGGAAAGTGCTGCGGTTCGTTTTTGTTGGTAGCGCAGCTCGGCATCGCATCATTCGCCAGATGCTCCGCGAATTCGCTGACGGTGTTGAATCTCTTTCGGCGTGCACTACGGCCGGGCACCACGATTCCTCGCCCACCTTGAGCGACCGATGGCGGCTCACCTACGAAATACGAAAAATTGTGTGGGTGAATTTCTTTTTGGATTGCGGTTCCTGCAAAGATGCTGGTCGGTGAAAAGAAATCGCAATGATATTGCCATCCCCGGCAGGCACTATTGTTAATGGAGATTTCTTCGGTGATCGGGGTATACAGATAAATCTAATCGTTAATCTTGACCCAATCGACATAAACATCTGCGACCTTGTCGGTCGGTCTCGTGACCACGTGCTTTCCGTTCGCGGTAACCTCGTCGCCGCCAATGATTTCTCCAGCGTGGTTTAGCAAGACTAAGCGCTTCTCATAATGGCAATTTTTCTGACCGAGCGGAGCGGCTTGGAACTTACAATCGTTGGGTTTTTTCGCGACCTGTACGTGCCCGACCTTTAAGTCATATTTCGACATTAACTGGTCTTCGGTAGGTCCGAAGATGGCCCACGCAGCAGCCAAAACAATCCCAATTACCGCCACCAGCGCGTACCCACTGAAAATGCGTGCGATGGCATCTACGGCCTCGGCTAGCGCCGTTCGTTTCTTGCCGGGATTCGAAGGTCCGGGCATGGCATTCCACCCGTCAGAACTTGCCACACCTTTTAGGCAAATGCTACTCTGCGCCAGTGAAACACGCAAAAGTAGAACCGATTAGCTCGCCAACTCTGTTGGAAATGGGAAAACTCGACAAGGCCGCAAGGCGACCCGGATGGATTCTGCACGAGAACTGGGCTGCCTATGCCGTCCGTACCATTCGTTTTTAACAGTCACACAGCGACAATTTGACAGTCCCGAAACACGAAAGCAGAGGGCTCCAGGTGTCGCTCAAATCTTTCGATATACCGCAAAAATGGTTTGAAAGTCGCGTGCGCCTTCTGGAAGAGGTTCGGCGAAGACCCGAACTGCCGCTGGCGATGCACGAGGCCGGGCAAGCCTTTGCGTACGAGTTTAACGATATTAGTTTGCGTATCTCCTCGCTTGAGAGAACTACTCGAATAATTAACGGCGAACCGGTTGTTTTTGCCGGCAGCACCGAGCCTGCCCCTGCGGTTCAAATCACGAAATATAATCTCTGGCAGCACGTTGTTTGCATAATGGCAGGCGCTGCCGCTCAACACGTCATTGACGAACAGGGCGCTATGGACAACGCGGCCGCAGACATGCAGCGTGCCGCCGAGTGCATCGAACACGTCGGTCTGAATCGAGAACAAGCGGACGAACTCATCATCGCGGCCGCCAAAGCAGGTGCAAATATAATTATGAAAAATATTGCGACCGTGAGAGCAATTGCGGACCTGTTGGAACAGAAGAAGAGAATTGACGGCAACGAAATCAGGGAAATCATTCGACAGCAGAAGGACGGGACGATTCGTTTGTAATTCAGGTTGACCACGAGAAGAGTCCGAATCGAGGTGAGGTCAAGAAGACGCATCGCGAGAGCTGTCATGTTCTGGTGGGCGATGAGCTGGTTGAGCGCGACGAGCAGTTTCAGAAATGTATGCCGCAGCGAATCACGAATGATTTCACGCTTATTGGGAGTTGACGAGACTTTCCAATCTTCGTGAAGCAATTCAGGGAGCTATTGCAATTTTGCGAATTCGGACTTTGCTGCGGCCACCACCGGAACATCCCGGGTCGGCGTTTTTCCAGAGGGTGAGGAAGTCCTGGTAGGCGGATTTGGCCTTGGCGGTATCGCCTTGCAGGAAGTAGGCGCGGGCCAGTCCCAGGCGCGCCAGCGCTCCCAAGAGAACTTTGCTCACGCTTCCCCGATGGTCAATGAACTTCTGAAACTCCGCTGCCGCTGTTTTGCCATCGTGCAGCTTCAGATAAGCTCCTCCGCGCACATAGACTGGGTTTAGCGATCCTGTCCCACTCAGTTCAATCGCATTTACTGCCTTCAATAATTCGATGGCCTTGTTTGGGTCTTGGCGCTCCAAAACGACCGCCGCCCGAATCGTGGGCAGCCAGTATCTCTGCACCAGAGTGTCCCGGGGGGTAGGGTTTATCAAGGTTGGCGGCCAGTTTCTCCGCTGCTGCGGTATCGCCTGCCCGCGCTATTGCGAACGCGGCCTTCGTTTGTACATCGCGGTTCGGAGCCAGCTTCAACGCGGCATTTGCTTCGCTCCGTGCCTGCGCCCGGTTCCCCGATTCCACTTCGCGCAAGGCCGCGGCTGACTGCGTATCTCGGATGGCAGTGCGGTGTGACCCGGAAGGCGCCAGAGAAAGAAAAACAGACGTGCAAGTCGTGCCATTGCCCAATACACTTCGGATATATTGGAATGACCACGCATGGATTCCGATGCAGCGCCATCGTATACTATAGGGACGCTGGAACTCCGGACGCCGTCATCATGTCCTTGTCGGGCCACACGTCGCTCGACATTTACCGTGATTATAGTGTTTCTGACTTGCAAGCGCAGCGTGAAGCTCAACGAAGGGCGGCAGCGAAACGTGAAGAGCACCAACAAAACCAACGAATCGCAGCCCGGCACACGCCTCTGCAGGCCGGAAATGCGGGGTAAAGTGTGGGTAAAGCAACTTCGAGCTGCCCAGAAGTCCTCGTAACTCATTGATTTTACACTACTGGGAGGTCGTCCAATTGGCAGGACTCCAGATTCTGAATCTGGCTATCCTGGTTCGAGTCCAGGCCTCCCAGCCAATCTTTTAGTTTCAATGAGTCACGTCTCGCTTTACCCTTTGTACTACCGATAGACCCTCAATAATCCACCTTTCCACCAAAACGCCTTATTAAACTTTTGGCGGAAACGATGGCACAGAATCTAGAAACTACCCTTTGGCAGTTGGTGAAGGCGGACGGCAAGAGCCGCCATGTGAAGGTGCGTAAGGCCGACAACGGTCGTTGGTCTACTGGCGTCGACGGAGAGCACGTAAGCGTCCAATGGCGCCGATGGCGACCGTCGGAAGGATGGTTTCGTACCATGAATGTCGGTGGGGCTGTCGGCTGTTGCTACACTCTGGAGTCCCTAATCATTGGCAGTCGAGCAAGACCCGGCCAAGAGCCATAGAGGTGACTAGAGATCGAATCGCCTTCGGAACGAGAAGAGGGCACGACTCGAGGATCAAAACGTGAAGCAAACATGACGCGCGGACGAAAAAATCTTCCCGTCGGCGTATTGCTCGCGGTCGTCCTGCTGTTGGCGATTGCTTTCCTTTTGCTTAAATCGAGTCACGATTTAAGGGATCGGGAACAGAATCCGGCTGAGAGGCGAGGCGGGAAAAAATAATGCAGCCCGGCGCCGAATTTTCTCATTGCCATTTTCCCAATCCTTTCCGCTGCCTCCATTCCCGCCTGACTTCTTCCAGTTGCCGCTGAAACGGATTCTCAGCAAGGTTGCCCGCATCTTTTCTGAACTTAATCAAGTCTTCGTCCTTCATGCGGCGTAACCTAGCACTTCGCAGAGTCTGGTTGGTTCGTGGGAAAACGAAAAGTCGCTCCACAGACGCCAGTACGGAACGCTTGTGTAGTTCACTTCAATGAATTGGTCGAGAAAGTGGCTGATTCTACTGAGAAGGATTTCAGCGGCAGCGCGGCGCTTTCTTGGCCGAGTACAATCCGACCGCTAATGTCCGCAATCGTAACGCTCCTCTTTGCCGAGTAGTTGCCGTCATGCCAGCCACCGACCCCAATCGGCGGTGGAGAAATCCCTGTTCATCTAATCTGGACAATTAAATGTTCAGCTTTTTGCGAAGGACTCGTCGGATTTCGCAAGGAACCGCCTAAAGCTGAGCCTGCAGAGGGATGCCAGCGAGACTCCCAAAGCGTGTCGGTAAAATCAGCGCCAAAGTCAAGAATTGCACAGGAAGACTCGGCCGGTCGCAGACTTCAATTCGGCATCTGAAATGGGACATTAGCGCCAAGAAGGTTATTTTGCGTAAGGAGTTGGAATCGATTTCTCCAACACGATAAAAACCTGCACCGCTGTATTAACTGTAGCAGTGCTCATAAGAATCGGCCGCCAGCCCTCTGCGGCCTGTGTCGCAAGCCGGCTTTCAATCGCTGGCGCTGTGTCACTGATGATTTGATAGTCGTGCGTTCTGGTCATGTATCGCCCCCGCTGTGGCTGCTAACCCGCCGCTTCTCGAATCCAATTTTGCGCAGTCGGGCGGTCGAAATGATGGGTTCGAATTAAGGCATCGACAGCTTTTTTGACTAGACTCCTCGCTGTTTGCAGAATCAAGTCATCTTGCTCGCAAGCTTCGATGTTCTGTTGTGCTTCCTGTTCTGTCTTGTACCTGCCGACTGTCACCCCAGCGATCTGGCTGACTTTGAACTCGTAGCCGTCATGCGTTATACCGTATTTGTCGGACATGCGGTGGCCTCGGAATGTGAATGTAGGGCCTGTGGTGGAGATAGAGCGTAGTCCAAAGGGACGGTGCGGTCGCTTACGTAGGAAACGGTATAACGCGCTGCGAGTTCATGTACGCGGGAGGGGCCGAATGCCCGTCGGATTTAACGACGTGACGAAAGAGAGATCGATCTCGGACACAGAATATGGATCACTCGGAGAAGCAATGCCCAAGAAAACGAAACCGACAAGAGTAATTCCGAAACCCAACCACTAGCGCGTCACTGTCACCTACACAGACAACGAAGTCTCGGCCGCGTTTATAACAATCGCGAGACGGCAGAGAAATTTGCAGCCCGACAAAAGAAGTCGCCGGTGGTGAAGAGCACGCGAATCGAGCAGATCGATTAGGGTGGTCGTCGCTCACCCACCAACTACCTCGTCCTTAGGTATACTTTCCGCGTGGACCTTCCGCCGATCCTTCTGGGAACCTCGTCCTTCACGGCGTCGGGCTGGGAGGGAACGTTCTATCCGAAAGGAATGCGATCCTCCGATTACCTCGCCTTCTACGCAGATCACTTTCATACCGTCGAAGTTGATTCGACGTTCTATGCCTGTCCGACTCCTCGCACCGTTAGCAATTGGGCCGCCCGCACTCCCGAGGGCTTCATATTTTCGGTCAAGGTTCCCCGGAGCATCACGCATGAAAAAGTTTTGCTGGACTGCGATGCGGAACTTGAAGAATTCCTGAAAACCATGGACATACTCGGCCCAAAGCTGGGACCAATGGTCTTTCAATTTCCAGCTTTCGACCGGTGGAAGTTCCCAACGCAGAATCATTTTCTAGAATTGCTCACTCCGTTCTTGACGAAGCTTCCTAAAGATCGCAAGTTCGCCATCGAGGTTCGAAACAAGAACTGGCTCGACGCCGCTTTGGCCAGTCTACTGCGCGAGCGTGGCATTGCCCTGGTGCTCCAAGATATATCGAACATGCCTGGATTTGCTGAATTGGCGAAGAAATTCGATCCGATAACGGCTGACTGGACCTACATTCGATGGCTCGGCGACCGCAAAGGCATCGAAAAGCTAACCATGACTTGGGACAAGACGGTCGTTGACCGAACAAATGAACTAAGTAGTTGGGTTGATTTCTGCTATCAGATCAAAAAGCGCGGAGTGGTGATCTACGCCTATGCCAACAACCACTATGCAGGCCATGGTCCAGCGACCATTGCGCAGTTCACGAAGCTCTGGAACGCGAAAGGTTTTCCGCAGATAATCAGGCCCCAATCTTCAAGGCAGGAAGGTACGTTGTTCCCGATGTAATGAGAGGGCGACCATCATTGAAAAAGAGCCTGGCCGCTCTTCCTGCTGTTCTCAGTGTGTCTATTGCCGGAGTTCTTTCGGCTTGCTCCCCAGTTGTCAGCGTCCAGCCTCTCTACACACAGGCAGAAATTCAAAAGCCCTATCTCAATCAGCTGGTGGAAGGGGAATGGATCATGGCAAACCTGGACGACTCCCACGAGGACGCTGCCACGCACAAACCACCCTGCACCTTTGCCGGGCCTGCGCAAGAACAGCTATTCCTGCTGGAGATCTTTGGCCGCGCAAACGGATTCCTTGTCGTCGTCTGCGGATCAGGGCCGCAGCACGTATTATTACGCCCTGAACAGACTAAGGAATGGAGACCTCGAGCACTGCCGTGGCCATCTGCAGGATCTTGCAAAAATGCGCCCTAAGGATGATCTCATTGGGTTGGCAGCTCAAATAGAACTTGAACGTCTTCCTTCGACAACTAACAAATGCACCTGTTTTGTTTCACTCCTGCCGCCGCGAATCCAAAACTGCGTTTAAGTGACGCGGCCACGTTTCAGATTATGTGGTGCTTTCTGCAAAACTGCACGTAGCTGGCGTCTAATGCTTAAGCGCCGCATCGTTTGTCACCCGTCTATTGGCCTCGTTAGCGCAGACGATTCCACCAATCGAGTCGCCGCAAGATTACGCTGCCAAGATGTCCGTTTCTGGTGTCGAAGTACAGAGCATGGAAGAACGTTTAGAAGCGGACCTGCAGGGCCAATGACGACTTAATAGGCAGCAAAGACAGCCATCGAATGCCAGGACGCGAAAGACCGGTAGGGTAAACGTAGCCACTACTGAAGACTACAAAATGGAACTGTAACACCGAACCGTCGATCCAGCCCCGCGATCCACCGCCAGCTTGGCGCGAGAATGCTCACACCTTTTTTATCTCGCGCTGTGATACTCTGCAAAAATCGTGGCCGGCATGCATGGGTACGGTTAGGATAGAAAAACCGATGAATCAGTGCGGGCGAAATTACGGATCGTTCGGTAGCACTGATGGCGTTCAGGGGGGAATGATGGACGACCGTGGGCGCTACGAAACCGTCAAATCTCGACTAAAAGCGATGGGACAGGGTACGGCGCAGCAGGTGCGTGACGCCATTGAGCCGAGTCCTTATTCCGTGCGTGAGGTTGAAAACACTCTCGATGAAATGGCGTTGGCCGAGCAGGACGAATTTGAAAAAGTTGGTGACGTGTATCGTTGGAAAAAACACTATCGGTTCCGTATGGAGTAGTCACAAATCCGGGTGCAGCACGTTGATTACGCAAGAAAACAGGCCGGGCCGGACCTCCGCCCGATTTCCAGCAATCGGGTATCAAGCTACGGCTGTTGATAACACAGAGGTCAGTTTTTACCATCAGCACAGCGATTTCTTAGCACAGCACGGCTGGAGTCCAGGCCTCCCCAGCCAAATTCTTCCTGGCCGATTTCCCACCTAACTGCCACGAGTTACCCGGCAAAAATCTAGAGATCCTTGGCGTCGCGATTTGCAATGAGATTCTTAAATTCGGGTTCGTCATAGAGGATTTTCAGGTCGGGATCCTTGAGACACCAATTCAGGTTTGAGTAGCCAGCGTTGACCGAGCGACGGAAGGTTTCCAGGGCATCAATTTTCATACCGAGGATACCGTAGGTGCACGCAGCGTTATAAAGAACATTGGCGTCGTTGGGGCGCATGGCCACGGCAATCTTCACGTGCATGATCGCTGCGTCAGTTTCGCCGGCGCTGGCCTGATCGGAAGCCAGGAGAATGCGAGCGCGCACGTCGTCCGGGAATCGCTGTAACTGGTTTTCCAGAACTTCCCGTTCGCGGCGGCGTAAGCGCTCGGCATCGGCCATGCGGCCGACCTTTTCCAGAGAATTAATGAGCGGAACCAGCGCGTTGTAATCATTACTGACGATTTCCAAGGCACTGTCAGCCAAGGCGGCGCCATCCTCATAACGGCCCGCGGAAAAATATGCGCGCCCGAGGACGTCATGGGCACCCTCGCATTCAGGCTGTTGCTCCACGGCGCGCCGCGCGAGGGCAATCGCCTGGTCGTAGTGGTGTTGCGCGTACTCGATGCGAGCCCGCGCTGAAAGAACGTCCGCCAGATCCGGCGCCAGCCACTCGGCCCTCGCGCACGCCGCCAAACCCTTCTGGACATACTCGGGATTCGGACTGCGAAACTCGTCCATTCCGCCCCACACATGTGCGATACCGGCGTAAGCCAGGGCAAAATTCGGATCCTGCTTGATGGCCTCCTCGTACATGGCGAGAGCGTATTCGAATTGCCGTTGGCGAAGATAATTTCTGCCGCGCAGGAAGAAATCATAAGCCTGCGGATTGACGGTCGATTTCCGTGCGATGACCTTTTCTTCCTGCGGGGAGAGCGTGATTTCGAGTGCTTTGGCGATGCTCAGGGAAATTTCTTCCTGAATTGCGAAGACGTCTTCCATGTGGCGGTCGTAACGCTCGGCCCAGACGGAGTGTCGCGTGGAGCTTTCAACCAGTTGCGTGGTGATGCGAAGACGATTTCCGGCGCGGCGAATGGAGCCTTCCAGGACATACATAGCGCCGAGTTTTTCGCCGACTTCGGGAGCGGTGACCGGCTTGTCGCGAAATTGCAACATTTCCGAGCGTGGATAAATTTCAAGCCGGGCAATTTTGGATAGTTCGGTGACGATGTCTTCGGTCATGCCATCGCGGAAATATTCGTCTTCTTTTGCGCCGCTTAGATTTTCAAAGTACAGGACAGCCACGGTTTTCTTTTTTGCTATTTGGCGGGCCTGTGCTTGAGATGCACTTTGCCCCTGGCCCTGGCTGGATTGTGATCCACGAACGGCGGAATCGAGACGCCCGGAGGAATCGAGGTCGCGCTTGAGGCGTTTGAGGTCGGCGCGAAGTTCCGCGGCGCTCTGGCTGCGAAGGTCGCGATCTTTTTCGAGGGCTTTGCCAACGATACGCTCG
>Ga0193709_1000183_pt1 | contig 25547 bp, 26 predicted proteins | sample H3c2metaG_FD_160571 | JGI IMG/M metagenome (GOLD analysis project Ga0193709, IMG submission 160571) | Soil microbial communities from a riparian zone of the East river system, Colorado, United States - H3c2 | ecosystem: Environmental > Terrestrial > Soil > Riparian zone | place: USA: East River...
GGCAATACCTGCAATTGCTTACGGAAGAACTGATTCCGGAAGTGGCGGAGAACGGGCTGGCGGAGTTTTGCGATGTGTTTTGCGAACGTGGGGCGTTTTCGGTTGCTGATTCGCGGCGAGTGCTGGCGGCGGGGAAGGCGCGTGGACTGGTGGCGCGGGTTCATGCGGAGCAGCTTTCGCATACCGGCGCAACGCGGATGGGGATGGAGATGAACGCGGCCAGTTGCGATCATCTGGAATATTTGCAGGCCGCCGATATTCGTGCGCTGGGAAAATCGCAGACGGTGGCGACCCTGTTGCCAGGATGCGATTTTCATCTAGGGCTGGACCGGTATGCTCCGGCACGGGAGTTGATCGATGCCGGGGCGATTGTGGCGCTGGCGACGGATTTTAATCCGGGGACCAGTCCGACGTTGAACATGGCTATGATTTTGTCTTTGGCTTGTTCGCTGTTGCGGATGACGCCGGCGGAGGCGATTGCGGCGGCGACGATCAACGCGGCGTATTCGTTAGGACGGGAGAAGAGGATTGGTTCGATTGAGGTTGGCAAACAAGCGGATTTGGCGGTGTTCGAAGTGGCGGACTATCGGGAAATTCCCTACTATTTTGGAGTGAATACTTGTTGGATGACGATGAAGCGTGGGGAGATTGTGTATCTGCGGGATTGAGCCGGGGAGAAGGACAAATCAAGATCAAAGATGCCACAGAGGCACAGAGGACTTAAGAAACAAAAGAAAAAGACAACGCGGAGAGGCAGAGCGCGCAGAGATTCGCCGAGCGGCAGTGGAAAAGAACTGGGCTAAAGTCCAGCACTGCGAAGGCAATCCAGGGGCAACAGCAAGAAACCACCGAGCAGAGCAGCGAGGATAAGACCGAGATATGAGACGACTGATTGAGTGTGTGCCGAATTTTAGCGAGGGGCGCGATAAGGCGAAGGTGGATGCGCTGATCCAGACGATGAGCGGCGTGCCTGGAGTGTGGGTGCTGGATCACGAAATGGACGCGGACCACAACCGCTGCGTGGTTACTTTAGCGGGAGAGCCGGACGCCGTGGCGGAGGCGGCGATTCTGGGTGCGGGCAAGGCAATGGAATTGATCGACATGAATTTTCATCAGGGTGCGCATCCGAGGGTGGGAGCGACGGATGTGATTCCGTTTATTCCGCTGGAAGGAGTGACGCTGGATGATTGCGTGGCGCTGGCGCGGAATGTGGGAAATGAACTGTGGAGGCGCTACCGGATTCCGGTTTTCTTTTACGAAGCGGCGGCGACCAAGCCGGAACGCGTGAACCTGGAAAATGTGCGGCGCGGACAGTTCGAAGGGATGAAGGAAGAGCTGAAGAAAAATCACGAGCGGCAGCCGGACGTGGGCGAACCGAAGATCCATCCTACAGCGGGCGTAACGGTGGTGGGGGCGCGGAAATTTCTGGTGGCATACAACGTGAATTTGAATACGCCGGATATCAGCATTGCGAACAAGATTGCCAAGGCTATACGGTTTTCCAGCGGCGGGCTGCGCTATGTGAAATCGATGGGAGTGGAATTGAAGGCTCGCAACCTGGCACAAGTTTCCATCAATTTGACGGATTACGAACAGACGCCGATGCATCGCGTGTACGAAATGGTGAAACGCGAGGCGGAGCGGTATGGGGCGGCTCCGGTGGGCAGCGAGATTGTGGGGCTGGTGCCTAAGAGGGCCATGGAAATGGCGGCGGACTATTTTCTGCAGCTGGAAAACTTTTCCCCATCGCAGGTTTTTGAGAATAAGTTGGCGGCGGCACTTTCTGGCGCGTCATTGACAGAAAAGAAGGAAGGAAAGCTGACGGCTTTGGCGAGGCCGTTTGTGGAGTCGGTGGCGGAGCCGCATGCGACGCCAGGCGGCGGAAGCGTTTCCGCGCTCGCGGCGGCGCTGGCTGCGGCATTGGGACAAATGGTGGCAGGGCTTTCGCGCAAGAAAAAATCGCAGGCGCAACACGTGGACAAACTTTCCGAGCACCTGGAGGCGTTGCGGCGGGAAGCAGATGCGCTGACGCAGGCGATTGACAGCGACGCCGCGTCTTACGACGCAGTGATGGCGGCGTTCAAAATGCCGCAGGGGAACGCGACAGAAATTGGGGCGCGGGAAGCGACGATTCAATCGACAAGCAAAGGCGCGGCGGATGTACCGATGAAGGTGGCCGAACGGGCAGTTGCACTCTTCGAACGGTTGGGACAACTGGAGGCTATCGCGGCGGCATCCATGAAGTCAGACTTACAAGTGGCGCGATTGATGGCTGAGGCGGGCGCGCGCGGCGCAATCGCCAACGTGGAAATCAATCTGGAAGGAATTACGGATGAGAAGTACGTGACGGCGAAGCGGCACGTAGTTACGAGGCTGCGCGACAAGTTGAGTGCGACGGCGATGGCGTGAGTCGCGAGCCTAGCGACTAAAGCCGGGTTCCCTTGGTATGTACGGCACGACTGAAGTCGTGCCTTCCCTAAGAACGAGTGAAGCGCTTTAAACAGAAAGCAAGGAGCAAGAAATGAGAATGAACTTTGGGCGGCTGGCTGGCGGTATCGCAGTGGCTGCCGCGATGTTGTGCACCATGCAGACTTCGAGCGCGCAAACCCTGGGTGCGGATACGATTTCACTGTTTCCGAAGAATGTCGGCGAGTTTGCGTATGCCAACCTGAAGCAGGCGCGTTCGCAGAAATGGTTTCCGCAATTGCAGGAACAGATGCTGCCGGAACGGTTCAAACAATTCGAAAAGTTTTTGGCGTCGGCGGGCGTGGATCCGAATTCACAGGTGGAAGAACTAGCGTGGGGATTGGTGGCGGAAGGCGTGACCGACAAGACGTCGGGGACCGGATCGGCAGCCGTGCCTACGGGCGAAGAAGTGGTGGGCGTGGCGCTGGGAAGCTACAATCCGCAATCAACGGAAGCATATTTCAAAGCGCAAAAGTTGCCGACTTTCAAGTCGCACGGATTTACGATGTACGCGTTTGGCAGCGGAGCTGGCGCGAACGATCTGTTCTTTCTATTTTTGGATTCCAGTACCGCCGCGTTTGGGCATCGCAGCGAACTGGAGAAAATGCTGGATGTGCGTTACGGAGGCGCGGAAGGTTTGCTTCGTAACGAAAAGATGTATTCGCTGATCAACGATGCCAACGGGACGGGCGTGGTGTGGGCGGTGTTGAATCCGGCATACACGCGGTTGGCGATGCAACAACTGGCGCCGCAGATTCAGCAATTTCCGGAAGCGGCAAAACTGGTTACGCGGATGCAGAATCTGATTGTCGGCATTCAAGCCAGTGGCGGGATCGATGGAAAGTTTCAAGCGATATGCGGATCGGTGGACGACGCCAATACGCTGGCGCAATTGATGACGCTGGCGTTTGCCTACCAGCAATATCAGGCCAAGCAGCAGAATCCCGACCTGGCGGATTTATTGGGGCGCGCGCAGGTGAATCCCGCGGGCGACCGGGTGGTGCTGCGGCTGGCGTTGACCGACGATCAAATCACGTCGTTGATCAAGAAAAATACATTTGCGTTAAAGATGTAAGGTAATCTGGTTTTCCAAAATTACCTGTGACCTTTTCTGAACATCCGGGCTTCGTGCCTCCCAGCGCGCGAATTGACGGAGTGGATCTGCTTCGCGGGCTGGCAATCTTTTTCGTGTTGATGAATCACGTCAACATGCGTCTGCTCATAGGCAAAATTCCCTACATGGCGGGTCTGCCCCGCCAACTGATTGGGGCGCTGGTGTGGAACGGTCAGCCCGGGGTCCAGATATTTTTTGCCATTTCCGGCTTCCTGATCACGACTACCGCGCTGCGACGCTGGGGAAAACTCTCCCAAGTCAGCTTGCGCGGGTTTTATCTGATGCGTTTTGCCCGCATCGCGCCGCTACTGTTTCTGCTGCTGGCGATTCTCAGCGCTCTTCATTTCGCAGGGCTGTCCGATTTCGTGGTTACGGGAAAAACGGGCGGGCTCTCGCGGGCTCTTTTTGCCACACTTACATTCCACGTCAACTTACTCGAGGCAAAGCGTGGATACCTTCCGGGCAATTGGGACATTCTGTGGTCGCTTTCCGTCGAGGAAATGTTTTATTTTTTCTTTCCTCTGCTCAGCAGGCTGTTCGGCCGCGTTACATTGTTCGTTCCGTTGCTCGTTACTTTTGTCGTGCTTGGCCCTTGCGCTCGAACCTTCCTGGCGCACGACAATCAGCTTTGGAAGGAATATTCCTACCTGGGAGGCATGGATGCCATCGCTTTCGGTTGTCTTACCGCGCTCGCTTCGGCGCAATTTCCACTTTCACGCGGAGCTCTTCGCGGAATTGCGGCTATAGGTGCTGCTCTCGCTATTTTTATTCTTGGTTTTCCCGCGCAGCCTGCCAACCTGGCGCTGGAGCGCGCCGGACTCGATATGACCGTTCTCGCTCTTGCAACCTGCGTGCTCATCGTCGCCGCAGCGCAAACCAATTGGAAAAGCCCTCGCGTTCTACGTCCTCTTCTGCTGCTCGGCCAGTATAGTTACGAGGTTTATCTCACGCACATGTTCGTGGTCTTCGCGCTGTTTCATCTTTTCCTTCGCTCTGGAGGGCGCGTGGCCGCTGTCCCGGTTCTTTTTCTTTCCGTGATCGTAGTCTCGGGCCTTCTCGGCGGATTTGTCGCCCGCACCTTTTCGGAACCGGTCAACCAGTTCATCCGAATCCGTTGGCGAAGTCCGCGGCAAGTCCGCCGTCCTGCGGAGAGGGTCTGACACGATTTAACGAATTCCTTCCCGTAAATAGCCGAGGCCGGCAATCCACCAGCATCGAATTTATTTGTACAAGAATGTGTTCAGGTTACTATCAGCGTTGCGCCTTGCCATTGGCACTTCACAAAGGATCGTATGCGGCCATGAAATCAACAGCATTGGTTACCGGGGCCAATTCCGGAATCGGCAAAACGATCGTGTCCCGGCTGGCGCGCTGTGGATACGACGTCGCCATCAATTACCGAGAGGACGCAAACTTCGCCGAGCGTCTCGCTGAAGAATTACAGAAAGATGGCATACGCGCTATCAGCGTTTACGCCGACGTTGGTATTTCCGCGGATGTGGACGCCATGTTTGAAAAAATCTTTTCGTCTTTCGGCAGGATCGATGCGCTGGTGAACAACGCCGGGGTTCAGGTCTGGGGGCCGCTGCTCGAAGTTCAGGAGGCAGATTGGGACCGCGTCGTGACAACCAACTTAAAAGGCTGCTTCCTTTGCACGCAACGCGCCGCGCTTCGTATGCGGGAGCAACGCTCTGGCGCAATCGTGAATATCGGATCGGGTTGTAACAAAGTTCCCTTTCCCAATCTTTCCGCCTACACCGCTAGCAAGGGCGGTATTGAAATGTTCACCAAATCCGCTGCGTTGGAGTTGGGTCCGTACGGAATTCGCGTCAACTGCGTCGCGCCTGGAGCAATTGAGACCGAGCGAACGAAAAATGAGGTGGCGGACTTCGTAAAATCATGGTCCAGCCTTACTCCCTTGCGCCGCATCGGCACGCCCGATGACGTCGGCGCAGCCGTCCAGTTCCTGCTCAGCGACGACGCTTCGTTCATCAGCGGGCAAACGCTTGGCGTTGACGGCGGCCTTTTCGCACAGCCCCGCTGGCCCGATTCTGACTATAAATTCTGACTGAGTTGCTCGCCATGTCCTTCGTTTGCCTGTGGGCTGTGGGCGACGGCGAAACCGAAGAGAGATTCCCTGCGGCGCTCGGAATAGCGGAAGGAATTTTGCCGTTGTGCAATGCGCCGTCAGGAGCGCGCAGGGCCAATTTCTGCATGGCGTTGATGATATTTGACGGCGTGCCAATGTTGAAATCGCCGTCGACTTACCCTGCGGCTGCCTTTGCCCGAGCGATCACGTTCTGATCGTAGCCATCCTCTTTCAAGTCCCACGAAACAAGCTGCTCCGAGTGTCCCGTGCTGACGCAGCCTGACGTTGATCAAAACTTCGCAACGATCAACAGATTCGTGGCAAAGGCCTGGATCGGGCCATATAAATACCGGAAACCAAGAATCGCCGCGAGCAACCCCAGGCTTCGATATGGCGTGGTGCGTAGCCAATCCAGGTAACGTTGCGCGGTGTTGTCGCCCATGAAAATCAAGATTCCTGCGCTGCCGTCGAGCGGAGGTACGGGCAGAAGATTAAATACGCCCAGCAGAAGATTGAGTGCGAAAAAAACCAGGAGGATCGTGCCGAGTAAGCTCGGATGGCCATCCAAGCCGCGCTGGAACCAGTGATATTCCCGACCGAAACGAATCAGAATTGCCGCGATAAACATTAACGTAAAATTTGCAGCCGGTCCTGCCAGCGCCATCAACGCTGCGCGGCGAGGATAGCGGCGTTCCCACTCCGGGTTGAAAGGCGCGCTGGCCCAGCCAATCATCGTTTGCGCAAAAAGAAAAGAAAGAATCGGGATGACCACCATGCCCCACGGTTCGCGGACAATGTGCGGCACAGGATTGAGCGTGACCTGGCCGCCGCGTTCTGCGGTGTCATCGCCGCCAAGTTTGGCCACCAGGGCGTGCGAAGCCTCATGGCACGTAGTCGAAAATAAGAATGCCACGTACCAGATAAATCCAAAAACGAGAGTCTCAGCGGTGATATCGGGCATGGAATTGGTTTCAGTTTCAGTTTCAGTTTCAGTTTCAGTTTGGTCGTTCTAAGGGTAGAGATAGGCGGCCGCGAATGCAAGGGAGCACGCGCATACACCTCGAAAAAAAGACAGGCAACCGAGATTCCTACACTTTGCTAATCGCACAGGGCGACCAATTGCTGTCGCCGACCTACGCCGGCTAGCAACGGATGGTCTTTCGCTTCCGGCCGAGGCGCCCTGTCAACTCGATTTTTTCCATATAGGCAGTGGCTAGCGGAATCTTGCACTCGGTGTCGCCCACATCCGCAACGACCGCGCCGATTTGTTTCGCGGCGGCCTTGGCCTGCTTTGACAGCGGCTTCACGTAGCTTCCGACGGCAATCACAAAGCCGTTCATGGTGCAGCGAACGCGATTCGCAGCGGTCTTGATGCCCGTGACGACTGTCCCCAGAAGCTCCTCGATTTCGCCAAAGTCCAGCGCGTCATCGGGTGTCATGGCCACAATTCCCGAGTACGTGGACCAACCAGCGGACGCCACCAGTTCCTTTTTGGACTTCATCCACTTCAATGCCAGTTCGCGGGCGGCTGGATTCTCAACCGTTACCCAGGGCACGGTGTACTCGGCAATCATGCGCAGGGCGGAAGCTTTTTCCGCCCACCGGTCCAATTGCTTTGCGGTCATCTGCTTGCCGTCCGCCACCAGCGCAGCGAGATACATCGCCTCCATCTTTCCGGTGTCATAGAGTTCGCAGGCCAGCGACTGCTGACCTTTGATCGTTTTTGCGATGCGCTTGAGGTCGGCGATGCTGACGCCAAAGGTGTGCTCCGGCGCCATGCCGTGACGCGCGTACGTCTTCTGCGTCTGCGCACTGCCCTTCTTTTTCAACTCCGACATGATGGAAGCCGCGCTAGGCATTATTCATCCCTCAACTCGGTTTGTTTGACGCGATATTTTGCCTGAAAAGCACCGTAGCTGCCAGCGCCACCCGAGTGATGGTACACTCCGCGTATGGCTACCAAAAATAAAACCAAGAAAAAGCAAAGCAAGAAGAAAGCAGTTCCGAGAAAGAAGCCTGCAAAGAAAACTGCGCCGAAAAAAGCGGTTGTGCAAGCGAAGCCAGCGATCAAGAAAGTGGCGGGCAAGAAGGCTCTTGCCACGAAGGCTGGCGGCGCCAAAACAACCGGTTTACCCAAGAAACGCGAGCGCGGCAAAAGCGAAATAGTCGATACGGTAACGTTTGAGCCGGTTGGACTGGGTGCGCGCTCCGGCGGGCAGTCCGGCGATCTACAGGGCCTTTCGAACGCGGGACGGGCAAATTCCGAAAGCGTGGATGAATTGCTGGAAGAAGGCAATTCGTTCGAAGCCGAAGTGGTAAAGGGCGTGGAAGACGCCGGCGACGCCGACGAGGGCGAAGTCCACACCCACGAAGTCCCCGAGGACGATGTCCCCGGAGAATATCTGGACAAGGATTAGCGATTTGTGACAACCACTCCCGTGAAAAATAATCTTTGGCCGCGTCGCGCTTTTTTGGCGATGGGCGCAACGTTACCCTGGACCGGGCATTTTTCACAGTCGCCGAGTGCGGCTGCGGCCAATGCAATTCCTGTGGGACTAGAAATGTATTCGGTGCGCGATGCACTGGGCAAAGATCCGGCGGGGACAGTGCGCGCCATCGCTGCAATGGGTTATGAAGGAGTGGAATTTTATGCACCATATTTTGCCTGGAGCGAAGCGCAGGCCAAAGACATGCGCAAGCTGCTGGATGAATTGAGGATTCGCTGCTTTTCCACGCACAACGATAGCGACTATTTCAGCGGCGATAAGCTGCAACACGCGCAGGAATTGAACCTGATTCTTGGCAGTAAGTACATGGTGATGGCGAGTTCGCACGCCAAACCCGGTCTGGATGGCTGGCGTCAAGTAGCGGATACGCTAAACGCAGCCGCAGAAAAGCTGGAGCCACGAGGACTGAAAGCCGGCTATCACAATCATCAACCGGAATTCGCTCTAACGGATGGAGTACCGCCGATGGAGATTGTGGCGAAGAACACCAAGCCATCCGTGATGCTGCAGCTCGATGTCGGTACCTGCATCGAAGCTGGCACCGACCCGGTCGCGTGGATTATGGCGCATCCCGGACGCATCCGCTCCATGCATTGCAAGGACTGGTCGCCGGAAGCGGCGAAAAAATATTCAGTTCTGTTTGGCGAAGGTGTGGCGGATTGGAAGGCGCTGTTTCAGGCCGCGGAAAATGGCGGCGGGATTGAGTATTACCTGATGGAGCAGGAAGGCAGCCGCTTCCCGGAGCTGGAGACGGCCCAGAAATGTTTGCAGCGATTTCGCGCAGCACGTCAGGGCTAGCGCGGCGGCCCCAAGTCGGGGTGCTCCGAGAAGCACAGTTTTGCCACAGCCAATTCAACATCGCCAGAATCATGCGACAATCTCTGCAGCGTGAGTTCACAAGCCCAAATCCCCTCCACATCTCGCGACAAAGCTCAGGTGTGTATCGAAGAACCGCCTCGCGGACTTCGTTCGGCGATCTATTCCGCTTTGGGCCTGCTGCTGCAGATTTCCATAGAATGGCTGGTCCGCCTCACGGGCCGCAAGATTCGCAGGCGCGACGCACCGTGGCTGGATTGCGTACTTGGAAAACCCGGCGTGATCGGCACCGGCGTGTATCCGCGCATCGCCAAAGAAGAAAACCTGGAATTAAGCCAGCCGCCCGACGCGGGGCTGATTGAGAATTTTGCATCGCTGCGTGGACCCTCGTTCGATCCCGATCAGGTTGATCCACGTATCCGGCAATTCTACGAACACGCTGCCCTGTATCGCCTGGAAGTCTGGAGCGAAGTTTATTTGGCCGGAAAATTTGTTCTCTGGCTGCTGGTTGAATTCATCAGCAGGCGCATGGACCAGCTGAATTTTCCAATTTCGCCGCTCGAGGTGGCCAAAGGCATGACCAGTGAGATTGTCCAGCTCCGCGAGCCAGGCACCGGGCGTCTGGTGCACACGGGTTGGCTGCGGCGCTTCAAATCCACCGGCAAAGTCATTTATGCCGGTTTATATTCCGTCACAAAAGTTCCTGGTGAGGCAGATCCCTGCGTGAAAGTGACTTTCCCCTGCTATGGCAGCAGCAGTGTTTATTTGCGGCCGTCGGCAAATGCTGATCGCTCGTTCCAACTAGACTCTTCCGGCTCCGGCTTTGGACGGTCCGGCTTTTACCGGGTAGTCGAGTCGGGGCCCGATCATTGGCGGGTACGCAATTTTCGTTCTCTGCATGAGCTATTTCATGTCTATGTAGACCAGGAAAATGTTCTTCGCGTAGATCACAAGATTTCCTTCGTTGGTCTGACGATACTGCGCCTGCACTATAGGATGTCGCTGGCCCCAAGCGCCGATGCGTTGGCGACTGAAACATCCCGATCGGTTAGCGATGAACAGCTCGTTTAGCCAGCATGGTCAGCGATTTTCCGCCGCAGCCTGCACCGCGCCGTTTTTCAATGTCCACGCGACCAATCCTTCCGAAGAATTTCTAATTCCGGCGATATTCGCGCCTTTGACGCTTGACGATGTGCGTCCAATTGATCCCCCGCCGATCCGCATTTCCTAAATCGGCGCTCGCCAGTGTCGCTCCGCTGAAGTCCGCGCAGAGCGCGCAGATTAGTCGTGGCGTGCACCGTGGATGATTTTAACCGAGTGAGGCAGCAACGCCGCGACGGCATCGAGAGATTCAACGGCGCCTTTCGGACTTCCCGGCAAATTGAGAATGAGCGTGCTGCCGCGAATCGCAGCCACACCACGCGACAGAATCGCTCGAGGTGTGTGCGCAAGCCCCTTGCGGCGCATTTCTTCGCCCATGCCAGGTACCAGGCGTTCCGCGATGGCTTGCGTGGCTTCGGGAGTGGAGTCGCGCGGCCCGATCCCGGTGCCGCCGGTAGTCAGAATCACGTCTATATTTTGCGCGTCGGCGAGTTTGCTCAGCAGAGATCGAATTTGCGCGGGATCATCGGGAAGAGTATGCGTCGACTCGACATTGAATTTTAGTTCCTGGCACCGCGCTGCGACGGCCGGCCCGGAAGCATCTTGACGCTCGCCGCTGGCTACAGTGTCACTGACCGTTATAATCGCAACGTTCATCGCAATCAGGGAGTTTCCACCGCGTCGCGACTGGATTCATCCATCAGGCGCATCGCTTCCATCAGCAAGCCCGTGGTACCGCGCGTAGTGGTGGTGCGAGAAGAAGCGCTGGCGGCGTTGAAGTCGATTTCGAATTCGCCGGCGGTCCACAAAATAACTTTGTAAACCGCGTCGTCGCCTTCGAGCCCGCCAATTTGCGCGTCGCGGCATTGCCCGGACGCAAAAAAAAGTTCGCCCTGCTCGCCGTCGCGGCGAACCACCAGCCGGCAGGACTTCTGCCCCATTTCGAGCGACTGCAGCAGGTCGGTCATGCTCATTTCTTCCAGCCGCCCTTGAATAACTCCAGGACGCGAAGCGCGCTTCTGCAGTTTTTCCAGGTGAATGCGGTCGAGTACTTTCTTTGTGATGCGAACCAGGTCCTTTACCAGAAACGGTTTGGCGATAAAATCTTCCACGCCATCAATCAGCGGGCGAAGCCGCTCTTCGATGTCCCCACGGCTGGCCATGAACAAAAACGGAATGTGGCGCGTCTGTTCGCGCCCGCGAAGTTTCTCAAAAAGCTGGCGGCCATTTAGGCCGGGCATTTTGTAGTCGCAGAGAATAACGTCAGGCGGCTCGTCAATCACTTTGAGCAACGCATCGCCACCGTCCTCCGCGATCACGACTTCGCAGTGCGGATCAAGCCCTTTTTGAATCAGGTCGCGGACCAGAGGATTGTCCTCTGCCACCAGCAACCGAACCGTTTTTGCAGCGTGTGCAGTCATCAGCGTTTCGGCGAGCGCTTAGCTACCTGGTCTTGCCTGTTCTTATGGCGACCGTCGGCACGACGGAAGTCGCCGCTTTTTCCGCCAGTCTTTTCGACCAGATACAACTCGCCAATTTCGATGCTTTTGTCCAGCGCTTTGCACATGTCGTACACCGTAAGGGCGGCGGCAGCGGCAGCAACCAGTGCTTCCATCTCGACGCCAGTCTGAGCGGTGGCAGTTACTTGCGTGCTTATCTCCACGCCATTTTTGCACACGGTAGGGTGCACATCAATGTGCGTGAGCGGCAGTGGGTGACAAAGAGGTATCCATTCGGAAGTACGTTTGGCCGCGGAAATCCCCGCAATGCGCGCGACCTCCAGGGGATCACCCTTGGGATTTTCCAGTTTGCGCATTGCCGCGAGTACGCGGGGAGACATCCTGACAAAAGCGTGCGCCACCGCCGAGCGCTGTGTCACGGATTTGGCGGTAACGTCCACCATGCGCGCTTTTCCGCGTTTGTCGTAGTGAGAAAGTTTGCGCATCGAATAAAATTGATCGGTAACTAAAAACCTCGCGGCAGGACTTGTACTTTCTGGCCTGCTTCTATCCTCTCGCGCTCAGGCGGCACAACCAACAAACAATTTGCATGGGCCATGGCCACAACGTCACCCGAACCCTGCCAGGCAATCGGGCAGACATTGGGCGAGTCGTCCCTCCAGATAAGCCGAGCAGGCAAAAAGTGTGTCAGTCCGGGCTTTTCCGCCAGCGGCGCTGTGAGCGTAGCTTCAATGAACGGAAGCGGGCGAGCCTCAGCGCCGGCCAGAATATCAATGGCGGGCTGCACGAACAGATCGAACGTAACCATGGTCGAAACCGGATTGCCAGGGAGTCCAAAAACGGGCTTGCCCTTACAAATCGCGAAAACCACCGGTTTACCGGGACGAATGGCGACAGCATCGAAAACAAATTCAGCGCCCAATTCGCGCAACACGGGCTCAACCAGGTCGTACGTTCCCATCGAGACGCCACCAGACAGAATCAGCGCGTCGGCTCCGAGGCCAGCAGAAATCTTCGTTCGCAGCTCCTCGAGACTATCATTCGCATTGCCCAGAATCACCGGCTCGCCGCCCAGCAGCGCGATTTGCGCTCCCAGCGAAACGGAGTTGCTGTTGCGGATTTGAAACGGACCCGGAGTGGACGCGAAGTCCACAACTTCGTCGCCGGTCGACAGCACCACGACGCGCGGCTTGCGCGTCACCACAGGATGCGCGGCTCCCACTTGCGCCGCAGCGGCCAATTCCGCGAACCCAAGCCGCGTTCCAGCAGCCAAGACCGTCCGGCCCGCCTCTTGTTCGCTGCCTTTGCGGACCACGTGCTGCCCACTTTTTACCGCGCGATCCAGCTTGACGCTGTCACCTTCGCGCGAAGTGTGCTCGATCATGACCACTGCGTCCGCACCAGCAGGCAGCGGCGCGCCAGTCATAATTTGTATGCAGCCTACAGCGGAAACAGAAATCGACGGCGCATCGCCGGCCTTAAGTTCGCCGACGCAGTTTAGCTGCGCGTTGGGATGCGTGTCGGCTGCTCTAACCGCGTATCCATCACGAATAGAACGGTCAAATGGAGGATAATCGCGGTCACTCACTATATCGTGTGCCAGAACCCGGCCAAGCGCCTCGCGCAACGGAACAGACTCGGTCTGCAGAACACCAGCCAGCCCCGTCATCCTGGCGATGACCAACTCTCGTGCCTTTCGATAACCAATCGTGACTTCTCCGCCGCCTAAAGGCGTCGGCTTCTCAGCCCACGGCAGCATTACTGCACCGCCGTTAACGGTTGAAGGCTCAGTCCGAACGTGAGTATTCCTAAACTGCTGGCATGGTCTCTTGTGGTCTGTAATCCGCAAGTGCAAACGTGCTGCCTGTTTGCCAGTTTCCTCGCAGGCTTACCACAAGGACAACGCTGGCTGGTGCCACGAGGGTCTACTCTCACAAGTTGGCGACCAGCGCTTTCAGCCTTGTACGCCAACATATTTAAGAAAGATGACCACCCGACATCAGCAACGGACTTGGCGAGCATTCCGCCAGCCAAGCCTATTACATTCAAATCTTCGACCGCAATGAATTGATTTCTATCAACGATTTCCCTGGACAACTTATGCTGAAAGTCTCGACGTTGATTCCTGATATCTCGGTGAACGTTCTGCACGAACTGAACCGTTTTACGCCAACGCTTTGAGTACTTTTTGCGACGAGACACACGACGCTGCGTACGACGCAGACGTTTCTCTGCCTGGGCGAAGTGACCAGGGTTATCCACGATTTCGCCGGTTGATAGTGTGGCGAAAGACTCCAGTCCAACATCAATGCCGATTTGGTTGGTGTTCTCAGGCAACGGCTGTGCCGAGACTGCGCATGAGAAGCACGCATACCAGTGGTTGCCTTCGCGCTTCACTGAGACAGTTTTAATCTTGCCGCTGACTGGGCGGTGCAACTTAATCTTGATGTCTCCGACGCCTTGTACACGAAGGTGTTTCTCCAGCAGTTTGTTGCCGTCTCCGTGGCTGGGGAAGGTAATGCTGTCGTAGCGGCGGTGCGATTTAAAACGCGGATAGCCAGCCCTTTGCTTTCGCTTAATACCACGAAAGAATGCAGCAAACGCTTTGTGTACCCGTTTCAGGACATCTTGGCAGCAGTGATAGTTCGCTAGTTGGAGGTTCCCACTGGCTCGAATCTCTTTCAGTTGATTTGCTTGGTCGTAGTAGTTCAGCGACTTGCCGTGGCTCTTATAGGCGTCACGGCGTTCTTGCAGTGCCGCATTATACAGACGGCAGGCTTCTGACAGTTGTACCCGCAGCAACTCTTGCTGGGCTTCGTTGGGATACAAACGATATTTGAAGGTCTTTCGCATCAGCGACCCTTTGGATTCTCGATGTATTTCATAACGGTCGATTCCGAAACGTGCCCCACGGTGCCAGCGTAGTACGAACGGCCCCATAAGGTCGGCATCTTAGATACCAACCGTCGGAACTCTTGCCGAACTAGCCGGCTCCTGACGCCCTTCAAACGGTTGATTTCCACGTCGCCCACAAGAACTTTGCGGCGGTACTTCGGGCAGAAGACGATCTGGTACGACAAGTTAAAGACTGCTCCTCGGTTCTTGACGTAACGACTGTCTTTTGGTTGCTGTATCTCCATGTTAGAAGTCCGCCAGACAACTACCTTATTTGTCAAGTTACTTGATGCCCTCACCTGCCGCCTGAAGTCGGCAGTCCGTCGGGTGCTGTCTCATCGCAACAAATAAAAAAGGGCCAGCGAACTATAGCCGGCCCTTCATTACATCCTTATTTTATTACTTCTTCAGTTGACCTTTAGCAATAACTGCATTCCGGGTCCGCCATACCGCCGGTCATATCGTCCTTCATCCTCTTCAGACGGCGGCCCAGTCGCTCCGCCATCTGGTGACGCGCGCGCCACAGCCTTGCCTTCAGGGTATTTTCCGTGACGCCAAGCTTCTTCGCGGCTTCACCGGTCGAGTAACCCTGCACTTCGCGCAGCACGAACGCCGTGCGCAGCAGCGGAGAAAGTTCGTCCAGATTTGCATTGATCATCTCGCGAAGCTCGGTACCTGCATACACCTGCTCCGGATTCGGTCCATCGTCGGCGAACCGTTCGCTTGCCGGCAATTCGTCCTCGCGTGGAGTTTCATCGAGCGAAATGGCTGGACGCGACTTCGCACTGCGCCGGCGCATCAACGCGGCGTTGATCACGATACGCGTCAGCCATGTGGAAAATTGCGAGCGCCCTTCAAACCGCTTCAAGTTGCGGTATGCGGAGAGCAGCCCGTCTTGCAAAGCGTCCTCGGCGTCTTCCGCGTTGCCCAACACGCGTAGCGCGGTCTGAAACAAGGGTCGCTGGTAGCGGCGAAATAGTGCTTCGACCGCCTGCGAGTCACCCCGCTGCCCCGCGCGGATCAGTTTTACTTCATTCAGCTCGGTTCCCACTGCCACTTGCGTTGCCATTGTTCCCCCTATTTATTACGAAACTCGAGTACAAAATATTTCGGCCCCATTTGACAACCGTAACTAGTGCACCGGCGCGTGCACTCCCTTTGGCGGTCGTTTCAACAGCATCAAAACCGGGATCACCACAAAGAAAACAATCCCCAGCATGTGAAAGTTATCGATAAAAGCCATCATTGCCGCCTGTCGCTCGACCGTGCTGTAAACCATTCCGGCGGCTTGCGACGCCGAGTGGTACACGCCCGAACCTGCCAGCAGCAATCTCGATTGCGTACCGGCAACCATGTTGTGGTACGCCAGGCTCAGCGGATTCACGTGCTCCATCAACTGCGCCTGATGAAACTGGGTGCGCCGCTGCAAAAGCGTCGTGACCGTGGCAATCCCCACGCTGGCGCCAACATTCCGCGCCAGGTTGATGATGCCGGTGCCCATATTGGTTTTCTCTTTGGGCACGAAGGAGAACGCCGACACGTTGATCGGAATAAACAGGAACGCCAGCCCGAAGCTCTGCATCATCCGCGCCAGAACCGCATGCCGGTAATCAATCTGCAGATTCCAACTGGCCATGACGAACAGCGACAACGCCGATATCGTGCATCCGAACGCGATCAGATACTTCGTGTTTACCCGCGATACTAGAATTCCGACTACCGGCATCATGAACATGATCACCGCGCCGCCCGGAGACAGCGCCAGCCCCGCCAGTTCCGCCGTATAACCCATCATTTCCTGCAAGAACTGGGGAATCAACACCGTGCTCGCGTACAGTACAAACCCCAGGAAGAACATCGCCAGCGTCGCTACCGCAAAGTTCCTGTCCTTCAGCATCCGCAAATCCACTACCGGATGCTTTTCTCGCAACTCCCAAAGAATTCCCGCAATAATTCCGATGATCATCAACACGAAGAACACCTGAATGAGTCCGCTCGAGAACCAGTCTTCGCGCTGGCCCTTGTCCAGAATGATCTGCATGCTGCCCAGACCTAGGCTGATCAGCCCGATGCCGATGTAGTCGATGCGGAATCCTTCTTTGGCCTTCGCGCGCTTCATGTACGGTGGATCGCTCACTAACAGCGACGTCAAAATAAGCGAAATTATTCCAACCGGAACGTTGATATAGAAAATCCAGCGCCATGAAAAATTGTCGGTGATCCATCCGCCCAGCCAGGGGCCAATCGTCGGAGCCACAACCACTGCCACTCCATACACCGCGAACGCCATGCCGCGCTTTTCCACCGGAAACGTATCGTTCAGGATCGCTTGCTCGCTGGGCTGCAATCCTCCCCCGCCGACGCCTTGCAGAATTCTCAGAAGGACCAGAGTGCCCAGGCTCGGGGCCAGTCCACAGAAGAACGAACTCACTGTGAATAGCGCCACGCACGACATGTAGAAGCGCTTGCGCCCGATTAATCCGGAGAACCAGCCCGAAAGCGGCAGGATGATGGCGTTCGATACCAGGTAGGACGTCAGGATCCATGTGGACTCGTCCGCGCTGGCCGACAAACTGCCGCGAATGTGCGGCAAGGCAACGTTGGCGATGGAAGTGTCGAGCACTTCCATAAACGTGGCCAGCGTGACGGTCACCGCGATCACCCAGGGGTTGATCGAGCCGTCCGGCATCCGCAATTTCGCTAGCAGCCTGTCTTTCACCTTGCGCCTTGAAATCCTTTCCTCAGCTGCGGACTTTACTGCTTGCATCAAATCGTGATCGTCAGTTTGTGAACGCTGTCGCCACCACATTCATTCCTGGCCGCAAAATCGCTTTGTCCGGTGGAATCGGATCCAGCACGATTTTTACCGGCACCCGCTGCACTACCTTTACGTAATTCCCCGTGGCATTTTCCGGCGGCAACAAACTCAGCACTGCCCCGGTCGCTCCGGCAATCGAATCCACGTGCCCGGAAAAAGTCTGGTCGTAGGTGTCCACTTTTACTTCGACCTTCTGCCCCGGCTTCATCGCACGAAGCTGCGTCTCTTTAAAATTTGCGGTAACCCAAACATCCTGCAGCGGCACGATCACCATTAGTCCTTGGCCCTGCTGCACGATTTGTCCCACTTCCACCTGCTTGTGCGTCACCACACCGTCCACAGGCGCCACCAGCGTTGTGTATTCAACGTTGAGTTGCGCTGCCTCCAGCGCCGCCCGGGCTTGCTGCACCTTCGCGATTTTTCCCTGCGAATCCGCTTGCCGCATGACTACCTGCTTGGTATCTGCTTTGGCGGAAATAATGCCGGCTCTTGCTTGGTCCACGCGCGCTTTCGCCGAATCCAGTTGCGCTTTTGCAATCTCGACGCCGCGTTGCGCTTGCGCCAGTTTTTCCCGGTCCGCTTTGAGCGCGCTGGCTGTGGCATCGGCATTGGCTTGTGCCGCGTCAAACTGCTGCTTTGAAATTTCGCCCTTTTCCATCAGCGGCCTGTAGCGCTCCAGATCCGCTTGCCCCAGTTGCGCGTTGGCCTGGCTTTTTTCGATGTTGGCCTGCGCCCACGCCAGGTCGGAAGTTTGCGCTTGATCGTAAGTGCTCTGCGCGCGCATGAGATCGGCCTGCGCCCCGGCAAGCTGAGCGTCGGCGTTCGATGTTCCGCTCTGCGTGTTCAATTGCGTCCTGGGTACGTCCACCCCCGCCGACTGCGCGTCTGTTTCCGCCAGCGCCAATTGCGCCCTGGCTTGGTCCGCGGCAGCCTGCAAGTCTCGAGGATCGAGCTTCACCAAGACTTGTCCAGCCTTTACCTGTTGATTGTCATTCACCAAAACTTCGCCGACCCGTCCATAAACCTTGGACGAGATCTGCGTGATATGCCCGTCCACCTGCGCGTCATCCGTGCTTTCGCGGTTCCGGTAATAGAGGAACAAGCTGATGAGCAGCACCAGCAGAACCAGCCCGCCAGCAAAAAGCAGAAACCTGGTCCGCGGGTTCGCCAAGCCCTTGGGCGGCGCTGGCTCGAGCTTCAGCTCTTCCAGCGTGGGCTTCACCCTGGATGCGTTCTCCAGACCGACTTCGATCTCAATGCTCATTCCCCGGTCCTCTTTCCGTTTTGCTCGCTCTTACCTGGCGTAAACTTTTTCCATCTGCCCAATCGACCGCGCATAGTCCGCCCTCGCTTGATTAAAGCGGTATAGCGCCGCAATCTCGTTGTCATTGGCGCGCGCCAGCGCATCCTGCGCCTGAATCACTTCTATGTTGTTTGCCACTCCGGCCTTGAAGCGGTCGCGCGACTGCTCCACTTCTTCCTTTGCCAATTGCACTCCCAGGGTCGCTACAGCTACCTGGTTGCGCGCTGATTTCAGGTTCAACAGAGAAGTCTTCACGTCCAACGAAATCTGATTGCGCAAATCAGCTTTTTGCTCATTCAACACTTTCAGTTGCAGGTCGGACTTCACGATTTCCGCATGCGTCCGGCCGCCGGTGAACAGCGGCAAATCGAAGCTGGCTTCGTAGTTGTAAACGGGAATTCCGTTGTTCAGGCGCGTGCCCTCATACGCCCAACTTCCATCCGCGTGCAATGTCGGCAGCCGAAGGTCCTGTGCCGCCCGTTTGTCGTGCTCCGCTGCTTTCATTTGTGAATCCAGCGCTTTCCATTCCTGCCGCGCTCCCAGCGCTTCGTCCAGGCTGGCATTTACGTCCGGCTGCGGCGTATCAAAAAAACTCAATGAATCGCCGAGCGTGATCTCTTGCCGGGGATCCAGATTCAACAACCGGCTCAACCCGAACAGTGAAGAATCGCGATCCGTTTGCGCCACCAGCAGCGCTTGCTTCTCGTTCTGCAGTTCCACGTTGGCGCGCAGCGTGTCGATTCCGGTCCCCACACCCTCTTGCTGCAAATCCGCCGCCTGGTCATAGAGCGCTTGTGCTAAATCGACGCGTGACTGGGACGCTTCGACGGTCGCCATGGCGCGCAACGTCCCGATATACTGCGAGACCACCAGCAGAATTACTTGCTCGCGGGTCGAGAGACTGGTTGCTTTGCTCGCGTTCGCAACGTCTCTGGCCGAGCGGTAACGGTTCCACAGTGCCAGGTCAAATACCGGCGTAGTGAACCCTGGTCCGGCGTGGAAAATGTTCAGCGGGCCGACGTGTCCCGGAATCCCTGGGAACGGGATTGCTCCTCCCAATTGCTCCTGAAGATTGATGCGCCGAAGCGAATCACTCACCTGCAAATCCGCTTGCGGCAGCAAACTAGCCCGGGCGATATTCTTGTCCTGAACGGCCTCGGCCGCCTGCAGCACCGCGATTTGCGCGGTGGGATTTTGTTTCAGAGCCAAGCTGACCGCTTTATCCAGCGTTAGTTTCAGCCCGTCGTTCGAACCCGGCGCTGGCCTTGGCGGCTCATTGTTGTCTTGGGCCTTTAGGCCGCTCGCTCCCAGCAGCAAGCCCAGCAACATGAGGTAGAAAATGATTGGCGCTTTCTTGTTGTCTTTTCCCTCATCGCTTCGCCCTTGCGCCTTGTGGCGGCCAATAATCTCTTTTACGATGGCTTGATTCAGGCAGCCCTCGGCCACCAGTTGCCCTCCCTGCCGGTGCATCTCCTTCAAGAGCATTTTTCCCGCAGCGTCGATAAAGCTGACTCCGCAAAGATTCACGTAGAACTTCTCTTGCGGTGCCGCCGCTTTCAGCTCTTTCCAGCACTGCTCGAGCGTCGCGACCAGGGTCCCGGCCAAGCGCCCCTCTACGCTCAGGACAGTTTTGCTGCGTTTCTTTTCGGTCGTGATTCGTAACATCTCATCCTCTAGGATCGAGTCGATTGGGTGCAAGATTGCCTCCAAAGGTTGCCAAATTTTGTTAACATGTTAAGTCTATTAATTTCAGTTGTTTACAAGATTATTGCGCGATTTTTACCTTTCAAAATAGACAATATATGGGCAAATGGCGTAATTACACCTACACAATTGATGCCAATATATGGGCGTGTCTATGACTGAAAGGAGTTTTGGCCTGCACGGGACTTTTTGGGTTTCTCCTTCCGATTTTTTTTGCTCCCGGAGTCGCCGCCGATGCTCGTACCTGCTTTTCTCTACTGACGGCACTTACTTGTTCAGTCACAATGCTGCTGGCTGTCTATCCGCAAAAGCCTGCACCGGAAAGTGGAACATTTACCCATGCGTTTTCGCTCTGTGCGTACTGCTTTGCGCCCGATCGTATTATTCGTGCTCCTGGTTTCCGGTTGCTCGTTGAGCCTGGCGCAGGAGCCAGAAAAACCGAACGCCCCGGAACCGGCTCAGGGTCCAGTGAAACAAAACCTCAAAGTCATCTCCGCGCAGGCGCCCTATCGAATGATTTCAGGGAAGGAGCGGATCCAGTGGGCCGCACGCGAGACATTTGGCCCGCAGAGTTTTCTTCTTGGGACGCTAACTGCGGGAATCGGAACAGCCCGCGACCATCCAGAGGAGTACGGCCCGCACTGGGACGGATTTGCCAAGCGCTACGGAATGCGTTTCACGGGTGTGGCTTCCAGCCATACGATTGAAGCCGGACTTGGCGCCATCTGGGGAGAAGACCCCCGCTACGTGCGCAATCAAAACTTGCCGATCAAGCGCCGGATCGGACATGTATTTCTGCTTTCCTTCACCGCGCGCGATCGTGGCGGCAAGCTCATGCCCGCCTACGCTCGCTACATCGCGATCCCCGGAAACAATTTTCTTTCCAACACCTGGCGAGTCAGCAGTGACGCAACCACCAGTGCGGCGCTCACGCGCACCGGCTACGGAGTTCTTTCAGAAGTCGCAAGCAATGCCTGGAGCGAATTCTGGCCGGACGTGAAGCGCCTCGTATTCAAGCGGCAATAGCGCGCGACCTCAGCTCCAACCTGACGATGTCGTACGCATCAGGGCTTGGCGTCCTTCACTCCCACCAGGTACTGGTGTCGCACCGCAATGGCCTGCAATTCGAAGTGTCCTCCGGCCAGTAGCGAGCCCGCCCCGATAAACGCGCGCGCCGGATAATCCTTTGTGAAGTACGTCTTGTAGATCGGATTGAACTTTTCGAAAAGTGACAGATCCGTGCAAAAAACCTGCACGTAAGCGAGATCGTCCATGCTCATTCCGGCTTGCGCCAGGACGTCCTTTTCGCCATCCAGCAACAGTTTGATTTCGTCCTCGATTTTTTCCGGCACCTTTCCCGTCTTTGCATCAATGCCGATGCGCCCGGCTAGGTACAGCGAGTCGCCGAACTGGATTGCATCGCTGAAGGGAGCGTTCACAAACTTATTCGGCAGTTTGATCGCCTTGCGTTCCAACTGCCCGGACGACTGCGCTCCGTATAAGGTAAAACTTCCTGCGATCAAGAGCATGCTGATGACCATTCCGATTCGGCGATTCATACGAAAAACTCCTTGCGCAGCGAAAAGTATCCGGAAGACCGCTGCGATTAGACAGAGTGTAGTTCTCCCGGTCCGGCGGTCGCAAGCAAAACTCGAGGGAACAGGACAAAACAGCAGCGAATGTTGTTCATCAAAAAAAGGCTAGAGTGCGATCCACCCAATCCGTATGAAATACAACGACGTAACGCCGACCAACATCCACAAAAGCACGCCTTGTGCCAACGGACGCCAACCGACTTCCTGCAACGTCGCCCGCGATATCCCCGTGCCAATCAAAAAAAGCGTTACCGTCAGGCCGAGCCGTCCCAGCTGAAAAAACATTTGCGATAAGCGCGGTTCCTGCGGGCCGTAAGTATTGATCACTGCCGCCAGACAAAAAAGAAAAATAAACCACGGAATCTGGATTTTCGATTTGCTGCGTTTCACCGCGGCCGTGGCCAGCGCCAGCGGCACAATCCACAGCGCACGCGCCAGTTTCACCGTGGTAGCGACGACCAGCGCTTCGTTGCCATAACGCGAAGCCGCGCCCACCACAGAACTCGTATCATGAATCGCCAGCGCCGCCCACAATCCGAACTGCGATTGCGAAAGATGCAGCGCCGAGCCGATCGCAGGAAAAATGAACAGCGCAATGGAATTTAAAATAAACACCGTACCCAGCGACACCGCCATTTCCTCGTCGCTCGCCTGCAATATCGGCCCAATTGCGGCGATCGCGCTTCCGCCACAAATTGCCGTGCCAGTCGAGATTAAATAAGAAATCGTGCCACGAACTGCGAGCAGCTTCCCAATCACAGTTCCCATCAACAGTGCGAAGCTGATGCCGATGGCGGTATATAGAAACCCGCTGCGGCCGGCTTTCAGCACTTCGTGCAGATTCATTCCGAATCCCAGCGCCACCACCGATGCTTGCAGCAGAAATCGCGACAGGGCACGGCTGTCTGCGGCAAACGGATGCACAAATGCCAATCCAAATATAAGTCCGCCGCACAAGGCGATCGGCGGAGAGATGAATCCTGTCGCGCTCAGAATCAGCAGCAAAAAGAAAATTGTTTTCGTATTCATGCAATCAAGGAAAAATAGAACGCCCTTCGCGTGCGCCTTCTGCGGCACATCTTTGCGCGCGTGATAGAGTGCTGCGAAACGTCACTGGAGGCAAGGCAAATGTCCGGCGACCCGGCAAATTTTTCGAGAAACAGTCTTGACCATCCTCGTCTACGTCGGTCTGAATCCTTGGGGACTGCACATCGGTCAGCGCTGGACCCCTGCGATGACATGGCATGGTGTCGGCAAACTGCAATCGACCAACCGGCGCCGTCTATGGTCTGTTCCTGGAAGTAAGTCCAGACATGCAGTACTGGAGACATACCACTATAGGCGGCAGCGATGACCTGAGGGGCATGGCCAAGCTCTGTACTCCGCAGGGAGAAATTTATCCCCCTGACCCTGAGCGGTCACATAAAGCTGGTGTGGCTCGACGTGGACCGAAAGCAGGCGACCTTTTATCTCCGCTCACCCAAAAACGCTCAGCCCAAGTTGAATTTCGAATTCTACGGTTGCTGGCAGGGGCAACAACTGGTTCTCGAAGACCAAGGCGACATGGCCATGTCCTTCGCGGCTGACGGCCACGCAAAAGGCTATATCTGAACGGAACCCATTCGCCGGACGAAAATACCACCGGCACCTTGCATTACGCCGCAGAAAGCGAATTCAGTTCGGCGTGCTCTGCAAAAAGCGGCAATAGTCTTTCGCTTTAGTTTTTTGCGCCAGCGGCCGGTGATGCGCCCTTGTGCGCAACCTGCGAGACGACTTTTGCGGCGAGCGCCAGGCTCACGCGGCACGCCGAATCATTAATCCGGCATTGCGCCAGTGTGAGTTTGCACCCGCAATCACACGATTCCGCGTTCATTCGGCGCAGCGCGGCCGACTTTTGCTTCGCGTCGAGCTTGGAAAAATCCACACCAGGAAGTTCCGTGGCCCGTCCCGCATTCTTCAAAAAAATTTGTCCGTTATCCTCGAAGTATTCGACTTTCGCATCCAGCGGCAGGCCCAGCATGGCTTTCACTTCCAATTCATAAATCGCGGGATCATTCAGGCCGACGTGCTTCTGCACGATGCGGCCCTCGGCGTCGATTACAAATGAAGTAGGCAAAGCCGCAATCCCGCCATAGTCGCGGCGAACCTCGTCGGAGATCATCGCCACGCGATAGTTGATTCCGGACTTCAGCACGAAGCGCCGAACCTCGTCGGCATCATCTTCATCCGTCGCCAGGGCGATAATTTCCAGTTTGTCCGCGTAGCGTTTCTGCAGATCGACCAGGTCGGCTATTTCCGCGCGGCAAGGGCCGCACCACGTCGCCCAGAAATTCAGCAAAACAATTTTGCCCTTGGCTTCGGCCAGCGAGAGCGGCTTGCCCTCCAGATCGTTCAACTGAAAAGCCGGCGCACCCTCCGGATTCTTCACAAATTGAATGACGTTCGCATCCTGAGCGGGTTCGGCCTGTTTCGCGGCCCCCGCCACAGGTGCGGAATCCGCATGGGCCGCCTGCGTCCGCCCGCACCCGGAAAGCAGCACCGCTACGGCAACAAGGCACGGCAACGCGAAATTGACCATCCGTTTCATATCTGCATTTCAATTGTAGCGCAGATGAGCCAGCGAACGCCGATGGCCAACTAGCTGATCTTGCCGCGGCGCTTACTCCAAAGTTTTCGCAGAAGCCAGATCGCCAGCACAAAAACCACCAGCCACGGAATCACCGCTACCATCACCATAATCAGCGTGGCCAAGCTTTCCCCAAGATTGGAACCGGAATCACGGAGGGCATCCCAAATCGGCGTAAGGCCGCTTCGCCGCTTCGATTGGCGCTCGATCCGGAAATTGATTTCGACCGCGATCTTTTCCGTTTCATTCGCGAGAATTTTTCGGGTGGCCGTCTCGCTATCCAGCTCAGAGTGCACTTCGCTCAATTTTTCCTGGATTTCTACCAGATCCTTCACGCTGAGCGACGGCTTGGCCAGCATGGCGCGCAAGCTGTCGCGGTATGCCGTCAGATTCTTCAGTTTGGCTTCGGTGTCCACGACCGCCGAAGTTTTGTCTTCGCTTTCCGTGGTGTGCTGAACCACGTTGCCTTGCTTTTCTGCCTGCGCGAACAGCTTTGCAAAATCCTGTGGAGCGACACGCATCACGATGCTTCCAGAGGCGGAGAAGTCGCGCGTCCGCGCGGTCAGGCTCGAAGCAGTGACCTCGCACTGGATGCTTGCGCAGAAACTGATGATGGATTCCCAGCCCTTGGGAAGTTCGGCTTCTCTCGATAGGATTTCAACTTTGTGACGTACGGCGATGAAGCGGCGGGAAGCATCGGGTAGAACGCCAGATGAGTACAGGGCGTTTCGCCGCGAGCCCGGCAATCCGGACACCGTCATGTAGGACGCCGTTTCCGCTCGGTCCACAGCGGTACTCTTGGGCGCCATTCGGCAGCCCGCCAAGCCAAGCGACAGAAAGCTGAAGGCGAGGGTGGTGAATTTATAGCTCATGGGCCGATAACCCTCCAAGAAAAAGGTGTGAAGCGATTAACGCCTAGGGTAGGTCAATCAGGATAGCTGTCTACGTCTCTTGGACGCGAATTGATCAGCACAAGTTCCCGGGATCAGGAAGAGCGGAGTTGTGCGCCGACCGACGATTCGAGTGCGGAAATAACCCGGGACGAGTAATCGG
>Ga0193709_1000184_pt1 | contig 25544 bp, 26 predicted proteins | sample H3c2metaG_FD_160571 | JGI IMG/M metagenome (GOLD analysis project Ga0193709, IMG submission 160571) | Soil microbial communities from a riparian zone of the East river system, Colorado, United States - H3c2 | ecosystem: Environmental > Terrestrial > Soil > Riparian zone | place: USA: East River...
GTTTCAGTAATCGTGTGCACCTCCACTCTAATGCACAAATGTATCTACCTTGTACATTCTTATCTTTGAGAAATCCTTAACTCAATGGCGATTGAGGGTCGGGGTGAGGGGGCCTTATTCGGACTTCTGGCGCTGTGTATACCTCGAGAGGCCGGTCCACCGGTTAGCCACAATCAGCTTTCATTGGCAGTTCTCTTCCTCTGTTTCCTCCTGTTGAACATCCGCCTCTCCAATATCGTTCCTTGGCTTAGATTTCATTCCGATTAGCGACGATGAGCGTTCCTTAGCGGTTTTCGCAGGCCGTTTCCGTCAACGCCCAGGTCACTTCGCATCTCCAGCGACCGTCGGAAGTTCGATAAAACTTGCACTCTGCGGCGTATGCCAGATTCGTTGAGTAGCTTTGACGAAGCTTTCGGGCCTGGCGTACATAATATTCGGCACGTAGGTTTGCGGATTGCGGTCGTAGAGCGGAAACCAGGTTGACTGGATCTGCACCATAATCCGATGCCCCGGCAGGAACATATGGCTCACATTCGGCAATCGCAGCCGATAGGGCAGAACTTTGTCGGGCTCGATCGGCTCTGGTTTTGCAGGATCGACCCGGTAACGACCCCGTAAGATGTCGGCCGAGAGCATCTGTTGGTAACCACCGAGTTTAAGGTGATCAGCAACTTCGTCAGGCCAGACGTCTATTATTTTCACCACCCAGTCAGCATCGCTTCCGCTCGTGGACGCAAACAACTGCGCGGTCGGCTGGCCCGCGACCCGCAGCGGCTCTTTGAGAGGTTCGGTTTCATAGACCAAAACGTCCGGACGCGAAGCAGCGTGGCGCTGGTCATCCGCCAACCATTCACCCCAGGTCGAGTCCGGCCCGTATTGAGCCAACGTCGGACGTTGCCGATACGGAACCGGCTTCGCCGGATCGGAGACATACTGATCGTATCCTTCCTTCGATGCCAAGGGCTCGTCGAACCCGAGCCGGCCTGCGGGAAGAAGATAGAGATTGCGGGCATGCTCCGGGCATCCCTCGGCACACGAGCGCGGCCACGCGTCGTACCGGCGCCATTCGTTGGCCCCCGTTTCGTACGCCAGCACGCGTGGTGTGTTGGGCTTCGGCGCCTCTTTCAGGTAATGGTCGAGGAATGGCTGCATCACCGTGCGGCGAAACCAGCTCGCCGTGTCGCCTTCGAATTGAATCTCGCCGATGCCGCGGCCCTCGCGCCGCCCCTGTCCATGGTTCCACGGTCCCATGACCAGATGCACCATCTCGCCGGTGGCATCCTTGCCCGCCAGCGCCTTATAGAGAGCGGGGCCGCCGTAAATATCCTCCTGATCAAAGAGGCCGGAGACGATTAGCATCGGCACCTGGAGCGGTTCTTTGGCCAGCAACTTGTCCACCGCCTGGTCCTGCCAGAACGAATCGTAAGCAGTGTGATTCGTCAGGGCGCGCCAGAAGCCAAGTTGCTCAAGCCCGCGGGATGCCGCCATCGCCCCGGCGGAGCCGATCCTCAGATACTCATCGTAACTGTCGCGAAATCCCGACCACCACTTCTCATCGCCCTTGCGCGTCCCTTCCTGATCGTAAATGTAATCAACCGTTCCCTCCTGTCTGAAGGCGCCGTTATGGAACCAGTCATCCCCGACCCAGCCGTCCACCATCGGTGCGAAAGGCACCGCAACTTTCAGTGCCGGGTGCGAATGCACCGTTGACATGACCGTCGTGTAGCCTTCGTACGAGCCGCCGATTGTGCCGACGCGACCATTGGACTCGGGCACGTGCTTCACCAACCAGCCAATCGTGTCGTAAGTATCGGTCGCGTGATCAACCTCCGTCGGGTTGAGCGGGCCCTTCAGCGGCCGAGTCATGACATAATCGCCTTCCGACCCGTATTTTCCCCGCACGTCCTGAAAGACAATGATGTAGCCGGCGGCCACCGCGGTGTCGTCCATCTGCGGCACCACGGCCGCCAGGTGCGGACTGTTAAATCGCAACACTCGCTCGGATGAGTTATAGGGCGTCCGCGTCAGCAGCATCGGCGCATTGGCAGCGCCTTTCGGCACGAGAATGAACGTCTTCAGCTTCACGCCATCGCGCATGGCGATCATCTCCTCGCGCTTCACGTAGTCGAAGGCGTCAGTCTCAACCTGGAAATTCTTTGGCGTATCACTGGGCAGTTCCGCCGCAACCACTCCGGCGCGCGAATCCCCGGGACAAAACATGACCCAGGCCAGTGCCAGCGCCGTCCAGCCCGCGAACCGGCCAAAGATCGCCGGCGCAATTATGTAAGTCCTCGTTTCCGTCCGATCTCGCCTTTCGTTTGTCATGCCCCCGAGAGTAGCGCCAAGTACAAAAATCACGCAAGTCGCATCAGAAAAGGCGAACCACAACTGCACAAATTTGTTTGAGTCCTTTTGTTTTCAAAACTCCGCTAAAGTCTCGCCCGAACTAATTCTCTATCGATTTCCTAATCAGGGGCGTCGCTTTCCGGCCGCAAGCATAACGCAGGCTTTCTCGATCCGGCGTCTATGCGCCTTCGGTTGTTTGGCTGAGTCCATCCAACTAATAAAGTCCCTGCGCTCGATTGGCGTGAGATCGCTCCACTGAGCCTTCGCCCTCGGGGTAGCCGCAAGGGCTGAGTAAAGATTAAATGACACAATTGAATAACAGCAGGGCCGTCGCTTTCCGGCCACAAGCATCGAGCAGGCTTTCTCGATCCGGCGTCTACGTGTCTCCGGTTGTTTGGCTGAGTCTATCCAACTAATAAAGTCCCTGCGCGCGATCGGCGTGAGATCCTTCCACTGAGCCTTCGCCATCGGGGTAGCCGCGAGGGCTTTGCGATGATCCGTTGGCACTCTGGCCTCTGATTCTTCTCCAGCCAGCTCTGGCTTCATTTTGTTCATAATTGTGGAAAACCATTGTTAGAGTGTATCTAAAAAACTCCAGGGAGACTAATCCAGCTCGACTCATCGGGCCCGGACAAAATCCTTCACCAACTCTCTATCATTTCCCAATCGACAGGGGTCTGAATGTTCTTCCGGACGACAAATGATAATCTGTGGATGATCTTTTACGACTTTGGTCCGAATGCCGCAAACTCGGTGGCCAGGAATGCTGGCATACCAAAACATAATCTATGTATAATTCAACGTTTCAACGCCCTTTTCGTGCCAATCCAACCCAATCCAACCACCCCCTCCCTTGCCCACGGCCTCCCCAAACACTTGCCAACCTCCCGACTCACTAGTTAAATGCCCGCGTGCTCCAGCAGCAAACGCTCAATCGCTCAGCCAGTTACTCCGGCGTCGGCCTTCACAGTGGCAACCGGGTGACCATGACCTTTCTGCCGGCGCCCGCGAATTCGGGCATCCGCTTCCGCCGCGTCGACCTCGAGGGCAAACCCGAAATCGAAGCCCGCGTCGAAAATGTCGTCGAGAACAACCGCTCCACTACCCTCGCCAAAGGCAACACCCGCATCCACACCGTCGAACACGTCCTCGCCACCTTTGCCGGCTACGGAATCGACAATGCCATCATCGAGCTCGATGCCAACGAGCCGCCCATCGCCGACGGCAGCGCTCGCGAATACTGCAAACTGATCGAATCCGCCGGAATTGTCGCCCAGGAAGAGCGTCGCGAACCCTACACCGTCACCGCCCCTATCGAACTGGAAATGGGCGAAACCGTCATGACCCTTTTCCCCGACGAAGTTTTCAAGGTCTCCTGCACCAGCTCCGACAAAGAGGGCCGGTTCACCCAGTTTTGCAGCCTTGAAATTACTCCGAATACGTGGGAACGCGATGTCGCCCACGCCCGCACCTTCTGCTTCTTCGAAGAAATCGAATATCTCATCAAAAACGGTCTCATCAAAGGCGGTAGCCTCGAAAATGCTGTCGTCATCCGCGAAGATGCCGTTCTCACCAACGAACCCCTTCGTTATCCCGACGAATTCGTTCGCCACAAAGTCCTCGACATCGTCGGTGACCTCGCACTGCTCGGCCGGCCGGTCCATGGACACCTGGTCGCCGTTAAACCCAGCCACGCCGCCAACTGCGAACTGGTCCGTCGCATCAACGCCCAAATGCGCAAACCCCTCGTCGCCGCACAAACCTTTGCTCCGCCTCCTGCCAAACCAGCGTCTCCCAAAGCTGCGCCTTCGCCACCTCAAAATGGCGCCCCGGAAGAAATACCCTTGGGCGAAGGGGCAATGGACATCGATGGGATAATGCACATTCTTCCGCATCGCCCGCCATTTCTAATGGTTGATCGCGTGGTTAAAGCCGTTGGCGACCAAATCGTCGGCATCAAAAACGTCACCATCAACGAAGCCTATTTCCAGGGCCATTTCCCTGGCCATCCCATCATGCCAGGCGTACTGCAACTCGAAGCCATCGCCCAGGTCGCGGGCATACTTATGTTCAAACGCATGGAGAAAGCAGGCCAAATTGCCTACTTCATGTCAGCCGAGAACGTCAAATGGCGCAAGCCAGTTCGTCCCGGCGATGTCCTTCTTATCGAAGTGGAAATGACAAAATTCCGAGGCAAGATTGGCAAAGCTCGCGGCACCTGCAAAGTTCGCGGTGAGGTCGTTAGCGAGGCCGAAGTCACTTTCATCGTCGGCGAAGTATGACATCCCGACAGCCCGCAGCCGCCAACGTAAGGAGGCGGACTGTACTGGCATTAGATTGCATCCGCCTCCTTACGTCGGCGGCTACTTCGGGCGCGAAATATCCGGGTTAGAATTCAAGTCCCATGGTCCACCCCACCGCGGTTATCCATCCCAAAGCCCAGATTGGCGCAGACTGCGAGATCGGCCCTTACTGCGTCATCGGCGAGCACGTCGTTTTAGGCCCAGCTTGCCGCTTGCACTCCCATGTCGTCATTGACGGACACACTCGGCTCGGGCGCGGCAATGAACTTTTTCCTTTCGCGAGCATCGGCCTTCAAACTCAGGACCTCAAATGGAAGGGCGGCCTGACACGAACCGAAATCGGCAACCACAACACATTTCGCGAATGCGTCACCATCAACAGCGCCACCGGCGACGGCGAAGTCACGCAAGTCGGCTCCGACAATCACATCCTGGCCTACTGCCACATCGCGCACAACGATTGCCTGGGTAACAACATTATCATGTCCAACGTCGGCACCCTCGCCGGACATGTCACCGTCGAAGACTTTGCTGTGATCGGAGGCGTCGTTGCCATCCACCAATTCTGTCGCATTGGCAAAATGTCCATGATTGGCGGCTGTTCAAAAGTTGTCCAGGATGTGCCGCCTTTCATGCTGGCCGACGGAAATCCTGCTGAAACGCGCACCATCAACAAGATCGGTATGGAACGCAATGGAATTGCAGATACAACCCAGGTTGCATTACGCCAGGCTTTCAAAATACTTTTCCGCGACGGCTTGACGATTCCGAATGCTTTGGCTCGAATCGAGAAGGAACTCCCGCCGGTCGCAGAAATTCAGCATCTGCTCGAATTCGTCCGCGCGAGCGAACGCGGCATCAGCAAGTAGCCGCAGAAATGCCTTGCGAACGCGCCCCTGGCCTGCTTCATTATTCTCGTTCTGTGCGCATATGGTGGAATTGGCAGACACGCTACTTTGAGGTGGTAGTGGGGCAACCCGTGCAGGTTCAAGTCCTGCTATGCGCACCAATTTTCCGGTTGAAAACGAGATAAATGTTGTTTCTGACACAGTTCTGACACAGGAAACGCCCGAATCCGTGGCGGAGTCCGACAGAGACGTCAAATTCCCCAAACGGGTCAAATTTCGCGGCAAGGTGCTCACCAGCATCTACCGTCGCCGCCTCGCCAGAGCACGCCGCGAACATCATTCCAATACCCGCGCTTGGCGGCAAGCAAGTGGCGTTGACGCGCAACGCCGGTTCGACACCGGCAAACTGTGATACTAATTTAATACTGAAGTGCCGCGCAAGGTACGTCAACTGATCGCTGATTTGGAACGGGCCGGATTCGTGAGCCGGGGCGGCAAAGGCAGTCATCGGAATTTCACGCATCCCAAAGGAGCGCGGGTAACAGTCAGCGGCGGGGCGAGCGACGATGCCAAGCACTATCAGGAACGCGACGTGCGACGCGCTTTGGACGCAGTAAAAGAGAAGTAAGAAACGAAAATTGAGTATGACACGGAAAGAAATTAAAGCGCAGTCCGCCCGCTACACAAAAATTGTAGAGTGGAGCGACGGGGATCAATGCTTCGTTGGCAGTAGCCCGGAAATCATGTTGGGCGGCGTTCATGGCAACGATGAGGCGAAGGTGTATGCCGAACTCTGCCAAGCCGTCGAGGAAATGATTGAACTGATTTACGCCGACGGGCGCGAATTGCCTGAGCCGTTGGCCGCGAAAAGATTCAGCGGCAAGTTTGTGCTGCGCGTTGAACCAGCGATTCATCGCCGCCTTGCCGCCAAAGCACTTGCCGCCGGAGAAAGCCTTAACAGTTTTTGCGTCAAAAAATTGTCCAAGGCTTGAAAACGAACAAACTGCCTCGGATTCATCACGCGCATTACAAAGGGCTGGCTACCAAAGCCGAAGCCGAAAAATGGTTTCACGTTGCGCCCGGAACTTCCGCGCAGAACATCATCCCCCTACCCACTCTCACGCGCAAGGACGCGCAATGACCGGCAATAACGAATTGACAGTGGTAACATATATGCTACTATATGAACGGCTCTTTTGAGATTCGGGAATACACCGATGCTGCCGGGCGCTCCCCGTTCGCGCAATGGTTCGACGGACTGGACGCGGTGACAGCGGCACGGGTGGACAGATATATCCGTCGCCTGGAAACGGGCAATTTTGGCGCGGCCAAGGCGTTGCGCGAAGGTGTATTCGAGTTACGGCTGGATTTTGGGCCCGGCTACCGCGTGTATTACGGGCGCGAAGGCCGGACCATCATCGTTTTACTTGGCGGTGGAAGCAAACGGCGGCAGGACGCCGACATCGCCGCCGCCGTGGAACGCTGGAAACGACACAAACTGACACACACATAAAATGGCACTCACACGAGATTACAAAGAAACGGTAGTCGCGCGAATCCAGCGCGACCGCAAATTTGCCCGGGCGCTTTACGGCGAGGCGGTCAGCGCCCTGATTGAAGGCGAAACAGCCGAAGGACTCTCCATACTGCGCGATCTGGTTCATGCGGAAATCACTTTCAAAGAACTGGCGCGACAGACCGGCTTGGGAGAAAAAACCCTTCACCGGATGCTCAACCGCAATGGCAACCCCACGGCGCGCAACCTGGGCATGATCGTCAAAAGCATCGCCGAAGACCTGGGTATCCGGCCTCGCGTCCAGATCGCCGTCTGCCAATGAACACTCGACGCATGACGGCCGCAAGGGCCAGCACAGCATCCGCGTAATGACCACTGGCGAATTTGCTTTCGCTGGCAAGGTCAAGATGCGTTGGACGTGGAAATTGCCCCGAAAGCGTTCGGGGTTGAAAATTATGAAAACGAACAAACTGCCCCCGATCCATCCGGGCGAAATTCTGCGCGAAGAATTTATGAAGCCACGCGGCCTGTCGCAAAATGCCTTGGCGCGGGCCTTGAACGTGCCGCCGCGTCGCATCAATGAAATCGTCTTGGAAAAGCGCGGCATCACGGCGGACACCGCGTTGCGGCTGGCCCGCTACTTTGGCACCACCGCGGAAATGTGGACCGGCCTGCAGGCCGATTACGACTTGCGCCGCGTGCGCTACGAGAAAGCGCGAACCATTGAACGCGAAGTGGAACCACTAGCAGCGTTGCACCCGGTTGCCGCGTAACGCGGCGCAGAGCGAAGCAAAGTCAGTGACACTTCCTACACCCGCTGGATTTTTGCACGACGCTGGATTCATGGGCGACGTCGTGCGAAAGGCGCCGCCTGGTATTTTGGTTGAAGCCGAAAAACAAGCAACTCGACGAGAGTGTCTTGAGCCCAAGGGCAAATCCCTGGAGCAAATCGAACGCGACTTGGTTGATTAACTAACCAACAAATTTCAAACCGCGGTGCGATTCGCCGCCAAGGATGATTATTCAACTATCAACTCGATCTCACGGCGTTGACGTCGGTGCCGTTGCTTGCGGAGCTTATTTCTTTTGCAATTCCTGAACCACGGCTCCGTCTTCCGCTACCTGAAGTGTTGAATTCGTTCCGTCTCCTTTGAACTCAACCTCATAAATCGCCCGGCCATCCTTATCGGATCGTGAGATACCCGCAATTGGCATGTTGGGCGCTTTGGAGAGTATCGTCTTTTGCGCAGCCTCAGGCAAAGCACTCAATTTCGTTCCTGTTGCGCCCGTCGGTGTCACCAAACGCTCCAATTTCCCCGCGGGCTTGGGCAAATCGCTATTCAACAATCTGCCATCGGCAGCCACCATGACTTTGGGATTGGTGCCCGATTCTTTGAATCCTACTTCATATACCTCGATGCCGTCCCGGGTATTATGGGATATGTCGGCGATTTCGGCGTTAGGCGCTTGCGCTCGCACCGTTTTTTGAACGGCAGGTGGGAGTTCGTTAAACTGCTGTGACGCACTTTCGACACTTCGGCTGCAACCCCAAAGAAGCAGACCGCTCGCCGCGACCATTGTGACTATGTATGCTTTCATGCTGAAACCTATGCTGTGGCCCACCCCGCCAAAAGTAGGTCTCGACCCCAAACCCGGTGTTGTTTCTCACGACGAACCGCTACTTCACATATGTATTTGCCGGGCGAATCCATTAGTTGCTCGGCGATTGGGCCTGGATGCGCACTCGGCTCCGTGTCACCATCACGCCAGCCGGCGGAAAGGTGATGGGCCGCTCGGACCACGCGCTAACCGTGCTGCTCTTGCCGCCACCCGCGTTGTTTCCCGCGACGTGCTGCGGATTCCCCGCCGGAGCGTGAAGCCGAGCGTTTGCGCAATTCCATTTCCGAGCCACCGGCCAGCGCGAGATAGTTTCGCGCGTTCGAATAGCAGATATTACGAATCATCGGTCCAAGCAAATTTTCGTCATCGGGCAATTCGCCATTTTCAACATCGCGTCCGAACAAATTGCAAAGCACTCGGCGAAAATATTCGTGTCGCGGGTAAGACATGAACGAGCGCGAATCCGTCACCATTCCAACGAAGCGTGATAACAATCCAATATTTGAAAGAGCGTTGAGCTGCCATTCCATCGCTTCCTTTTGATCCAGGAACCACCAGGCCGCGCCAAACTGAACTTTACCTGGTATTGTTCCGTCCTGGAAATTCCCGATCATGGTGGCAAAAAGATAATTATCCGACGGATTGTTGTTATAGATAATTGTTTTTGGCAGCGCATTGTCCTGGTCGAGACGATCTAAATACGCCGACAGCGCCGTCGCCTGAGGGAAATCGCCCATCGAATCGAAACCAGTATCAGGGCCAAGCTGCCGAAGCAAACGAGTGTTAGTGTTGCGCAATGCTCCGAGGTGAAGCTGCTTGGTCCAACCCTTTTCGGCATCCCATCGGCCAAACACGAGCATCATGTAAGAGGCAAATTGCGACTGTTCCTCGGGCGATACCGAACGTCCGCGTCGCGCCTTTTCGAAAATTCCCGCGGCAGCCTTTTCGGAGCAAAAGTCCGCATAGCATTGGTTCATGCCATGGTCAGACAGGCGGCAACCTTGGGCATGAAAGAAGTCATGTCGCTGCCGCAAGGCTTCGATAAATGAATCGAAATCGGCGATGTCCACATCACTCGCGGCAGCCAGCGCCTGAACCCACTGATTGAACTTTGCAGAATCGTGAACCGCTAATGCCTTATCCGGCCGGAAAGCCGGCAGCACACGCGTCACGAGCCCTTGATTCGCGAGCGATTGATGATATTTCAAATCGTCGGTCGGATCGTCGGTCGTGCATAAATGGGTGACGTTGAATTTTTTCAATACGCCTTGCGCGGTGAGTTCCGCAGTTGCCAGTTGTCCATTGGCTTTCTTCCAGATTCGCGCCGCACTTTCTTCATCGAGCAGCTCGTCGATGCCAAAGTAACGCTTCAATTCCAGATGCGTCCAATGGTATAGCGGATTGCGCAAAGTATGTGGGACAGTTGCCGCCCAGGCTTGAAATTTTGCGAATGGCTCGGCATCGCCAGTGCAAAACTTCTCCGCGACTCCATTCGCTCGCATCGCGCGCCATTTGTAGTGATCTCCTTCCAGCCAAATCTCAAACAAGTTACTAAATTGCCGGTTTTCGGCGATGTCGCGCGGAGGTAAATGACAATGATAATCAAATATCGGCTCCTCTTCCGCGAAATGATGATACAGCCGTTTCGCAGTGCGCGTTTGTAACAGAAAATCTTCGTGAATGAATTTCATGGCGAGAGTTGATGATTCTAATAATTCAAAGCCTTGGCGCGCGGGGACTTCGAAGCACCATTGGCGCCGTTGACGAACAGCAGTTTCAGGTGGCGATCGTAAAGGTTCATCGTAACGTTTCTCGAAACGGATTCCTCGCACTCTTTTAAGGCATCCAAGTATCGATCCCCCATTTTCGCGGCAATCTTGTAACCGACATGCAAAAGCTGCCGGACGTGCGGATTGTAGCTTTTGTTTGATTGATCATGCCGAAGAGCCGAGACGAATTGCTCTGAGCTCCAGCCCTTGACCGTTTCAACCGAAGGCAATCGCCGACGATCAATGTCGATGACCGAAGCGTAAGGTCCGCAAAGCTCGTCCACATGTTCCAAAGCGCCAAAATAAACTTCTTTCGCAAGCTCGAGGCACTTGCCGTTTCCTTCTGCCAGGCCGATAAGCTCCTCGAGCCAGGTCGTGCCGGCCGTCTTGATGTGCAATCCCGCGCCGAAACGTGTCAGTGCTCTCCGCATCGGGCCATAAATCGAAAACTTATCACTTCCAGAATGGACGCTGAGCTTTAGCTCGGCCGGCAATCCATAGCGCTTCACCGCGAAAGCGATCACCGCCAGATCATCATTGAACTCCCTTTCAAATTGCGCCACATCGCCGACATAATCCACGCCCTTGTTGAAGCGGCCAGTGAATTTAGGCGCGATCGTTTGGAGCGGAATGCGCTCATCCGCAAGAGCCGCAAGAATTACCAATAATTCCGGCGGCGTTTGCGGCGCATCCGTTTCGTCCATCGAAACTTCTGTGATAAAACTGCCTTCTCCTTTGACCTCCGCAATATGGCGATAGATCTTGCCCGCCTCCTGAACTGCGAGGAGATACTTCCCTGCTATCGCTTCGATTTGCGAAGTGGTCGTATTAAGCGGTCGTTCGATATTGGGAATCGAGATTATGCCAGCCAATTCCGCGTGCCGATTCACAAAACTCTTGAGTGCGGCAGCATTTGCCGGTTGGCCGATCCAGTCCGCGACATCAATCGTATAAAAGTCCGAATGCGGCACAAATCGATCCACTGTCTCCAACCGGATATGGTCGGCATCCACATGATACGGTTTCTCCCAGCGAAGCGCTTTGACTGCCGCATCCGCCGCGGCACGGGTTGTGGAAGGTTCGGAGCCGATGGTGGCGTGTTCGCGGTTGGACTTGTTCCAAACAGGGATCACTTCCGTCCCATGCTCAGCCGCCAAAATACACGCCTGCAACTGCGCACCCGCTTGATGGGCGAATCTATCCCCTACCCCCAACGAATATTTTTCGAGGGTCAAAGCCTTAGACATAGACCGGCAATTTCACGATTTAGAGCCTACTCGAAATTACATCCCGACGAATCGCTAACTTCTGCACAGTTCCTTGAAAATTCTGCACCGGCTCGGCCCTCGGCACAAGCTTAGTAACGAAGTCGAATCCCGGTGTCACCTAAATCGCCCCTGTGTGGCCGTGCATAAGGAATTCGACATGTTCGACCCGGTCCTGCAAAACCTTTTCGACGGGTATTCTCTCATTAACACCCCGCTTCAGCGGGGTGCGTCGATGTCGCTGCGGTTCTTCAACCGTTTCAACGGTTTCCAAGCGTTGGAAAATACTTGGGCGCTTAGGTATTATACGTTCGCTAAACCACTGTCACCATATTCTCCAGCACGCCTATCCCCGAAATGGAAATTCTAATTCTGTCGTCTGGTTCGAGCGTAAACGCGTCCGGAGGAATGACACCCGTACCCGTAAGCAAAATCGCTCCGTGCGGAAACTTCTGGCTGCGAAACAAGTATTCCACCAATTCGGAAAACGTCCGTTTGATTTGGCTCACAGATGTTTCGCCCGCGAAGACCCCCGTCCCGTTCCGTTCAATCGCAAGCTGAATTTTCCACGTCCGAGCTTCGGCTTCCGTCGCCCCGACCACAACCACCGGCCCAACAGCGCACGATCTTTCATAAATCTTGGCCTGTGGGAGATACAGAAGATTCTCCCCTTCAATATCTCGCGAACTCATGTCATTACCGATCGTAAAGCCAACGATGCTCCCTCGCGAATTAATGACAAACGCCAGTTCAGGCTCGGGCACACTCCACTTCGCATCGGCGCGAATGCCCACAGCCTCGCCTGGACCGACAACTTTTTCCGGCATCGATTTGAAAAATAATTCCGGCCGCGCCGCGTCATAAACCCTGTCATACGCCGTCGCGCTGAAATCCGACTCTTCCATCCGCGCTTTCTTGCTTCGCAAATAAGTGACACCAACCGCCCACACCTCCTGTCGCTCCACTGGAGTGAGCAGCCGGACATCGCCAAGCGCATATTGAGGAAGTTTCTGTTTAGCAAGGTTCGCCAATTGAACCGCCGGCGCTTCGAACACGCTGTAAAGATTTGCGAACCCTGCCGCACTGATATCAATGACGTCGGCTCCATCAGCGCAAAGGCCAACACGAATCTCCTTCTCCGGTGTCTTGAAGCGACAAAATTTCATCGCACAAAAATAAGCAATTAGCTTCGCAGACTGCGAATTGTTTCTTCTCCGCTGTTGGTTTTGAGAAGGTAATTAAATATGCCGGCCAGTTGCCGTGCGAGCGGGTGAAAACGGCATGGGACTGCTGAACTCCAGGATGCTAGCGCCCTTCGCCTAACGTGACTGCCTCCGCCAGGTTTTGGAGTGCGGCGGCCCCATGCCGCTTTACGTTGTGCTGATCGCTGACAGTTCCTCTCACGCCCGTGTTTATCCGTTTTTGATCGCAAATTCAGCGTCAGAAAACACATAAATTTGTTTTGAGAGAATTGGCTCCAGAGAGAGGGCTCGAACCTCTAACCCGCCGGTTAACAGCCGGCTGCTCTACCATTGAGCTACTCTGGAATCCAGAAGGATGCAGAATTTACAAGTCTGGGTCCGATGCGTCAAACTGATTCTGCCACACCGCGAGCCGACGAGCTTCTACTTTTCTGGCAAACCGAACAATAAAACGTGCTCCGCCCTGCCTGCACGATGCGCCGGATCGGAGTGCCGCATACCGGACACGGTTGATTTTCCCGGTCGTAAACGCGGAGCCGTTCTTCGTAATAGACCGAAGTATCCGCGCTCCCGAAATAGAAAAGACGATCGCGGGCTTGAGCACCTTCGTAGTCCAGCGGGACCGTGCTGCCACATTCGATTGCTTCGGTGAGAACTGCTCGAATCTCCTGCCAGAGTCGCTGCACCTGCCGAAATCTTAGTCTTCGCGCAGCGATCTTCGGAGAAATACCGGCACGAAATAATGCTTCGCTGGCGTAAATGTTGCCGATGCCTGCAACCAGAGTTTGATCGAGCAACTTCACTTTGATGGGCTGAGTCGATTTGCTCAAGCTGAACATAAGGGTTTCTGCTGTAAATTCCGCCGACAATGGCTCCGGCCCCAACCTCTCGATTGCGGAGACATCCAACGTGAATCTTCCGAAGTACCTCGTGTCTTCGAAAATGAAATTCTCATCCCCGAGATTCAGTACCACCGCAGTGTGTTTTGGCAACGCCGTCAGTTTCGGCAGCAGATACATTCGGCCAGTCATGCCCAAATGGCCGAGCACCAATGACGGCTGCGCGGCTTTCGCCGTGCGCAGGTTGAACAGCAGGTATTTGCCCCGGCGAGTTAGTCCCGCGAACTCTGCGCCACGCAAAGTGCGTTTGAGAGTTTGCGGCGAGGTCGGCGCAATGACCCTTGCCCGGCGAACCTCCACATCGCGAATCGTTTTGTTGCGAAGAAGCGGCGCCAAAAAACGAACGAGCACTTCTACTTCTGGCAGTTCAGGCACAACTGGAAATTGTCGTTCCGATGCTTGGTTGGCAATCGCCTAATATGCGTGCCGTCACGTTGCGTGATGGCTTCGCATTCGTCCGCGCAACAAATCCAGCACCTCTTCATCAGTCGTTTGCGAGAAGGAATCGTAGTAGCGGCCAACCGCATCGAAGTCTGGATCCACGAGCAAAATCCGGATGTCGGCCACGCGACTCAGCCGCTCGACCGCATTTGCCGACGCCACTGGGGCTGCAACGATCACCTGCCGAGCACCCTTCCTCTTTACTGCTTCGACCGCAGCTTCAGTGGTAGCGCCGGTGGCCAGGCCATCATCCACCAGCAGAACAGCTTTGTTCGTTAAATCCGGCAAGCCGTCTCGATGAAATGTTTCTCCATATCTTTGCAATCGTTCCTGCTCTTCCTCTATCACCTGCTTTAATTGCATCCGAATCAGCGGATTGCGGCCAACCGCCGATTCATCGAGGACGACCACGTCCGGCTCCGCCAAAGCGCCCACGGCGAATTCGCGATGCAGCGGATGGCCTATCTTGCGGACGATCACCACATCGAGAGGAACTTGCAAAACATGGGCCACCTCAGCCGCGACGACAACGCCTCCGCGCGGCAGGCCCAGGACAATATCCGGCCGCACATCGTCTTCCAGTAAGCGTTGCCCAAGCCTCCGCCCCGCATCTTCACGTGATGCAAACATGCCGTACCATTCGCCTTCCATTAAGAAAAATCAATAGCGACCATTCGCCGGGCGCGATTGAAAGTGTAGGTCAGTTATATGGAGTGCGGCGGCAAGCGAAGCGCGACGCCGCTTTAGGCACATCCAGATTTTGTACATGGCCCTCCTTGCCCGACCGGAAATTGAGGTGCGTCGGAGGCCATGTCGATTACAACTTTCCAGATACGGCAATTTTTTCCGGACACCAAATGTCCCCAAACTTTGCCCTTATCCGATTTCTCGATCCCATGCATTATTCACCTGCCAAAAAAGGCACCAGATATTTATGCAAACAAAATTCTTGCCATGGTTTTTCAGCGCTCCTTGCCTCGCAATCGCTCCTCCAAGGTAAATTTCGGTAACTTACGTTAACGTTACCGGTAACCTACGGTAACCTATGGAAAATAAAAATTCGTCGAGCCCGATTGCCGAATAATGCGCTACCAAAGCCGTGCGCAGTTTTTCAATGGTGCTGCCGCATATCGAACGTTAAGCTCGGTCAAAATACGAAAGGAAACCGCCATGAAAAAACGAAATCTCATTCTAGTCGCAGCCATTGCAATCTTAATGGCCGCCTGTATTCCGTCGATCAATCCGTTCTACGCTGATAAAGATGTGGTTTTCGAGACCCGTCTGGTCGGAACATGGCAAGAGAAAGAAAAAACGGATGAGCCCCAAATTTGGAAATTTGAGCAGGGAAAAGAGAAATCTTACAAATTGACCGTAATAGAAAAAGAGGGAAAGCGGGGTGAGTTCGAGGCGCATTTATTTAAGCTCAAGCAGGACTACTTCCTGGACATTGTAGCAACCGAAATCGGAACGAATATTGCCGATTTGGTGACGGCCTCACTAATTCCCGGTCATTTGCTATTGCGGGTGCCGCAGATCGAGCTTGAGTTAAAACTCGCGATGTTCGATTTTGATTGGCTGGAGAAATACCTGAAGGAACATCCGAAGTCTCTGGCGCATCATCTGGAAAACGATCGCATTGTGCTCACGGCTGAAACCGCAGATTTGCAGAACTTCGTGTCAAAACATCTTGGCGAGGGCGAGTTGTTCGCAAAAGGTGGAGAAATGATTCGGAAAGACGATAAAGCCTCGAAAACGGGCGGATCGGCAACTGGCAAATGACTCCGGCTCGGAGCCCTACAAAACGCAAATGACAGCCTCCTCTCCCCTGCCCTCTCCGCCAGAGAAGGAAAAAGGGGCAATTTCTCAAACAAGTCCCCAGGCCGAAGCGCCAATGATAGAAGGAGTGCCAACAGGCTTGCGCGGATTTTGGAGTCTCATTGTGACGCAGTTTCAGGGAGCGTTTAGCGATAACGTTCTAAAAAATCTGGTCGTCTTCATGATGATCGGCGGCAGTCTTTCGCTGGCTGAGGAACATAAAATCGGCGAACAGGTGGCGGCGCTGTTTTCGTTGCCGTTCATTCTATTTTCAATGGCAGGCGGGTATCTGGCGGATCGATTGAGCAAGCGGACCGTGATGATCGGTGTCAAAATTTTTGAGGTCTTCGTCATGTTATTCGTCCTCGTGGGCTTCATAACGCGGCAAATGGGGCTTCTAAAATGCGGGATTTTTCTGATGGGCACGCACAGCGCATTTTTCGGCCCATCAAAATACAGTTCATTGCCGGAATTGCTGCCGGAGAAACGGCTTTCGTGGGGCAACGGAATTCTCGAACTGGGGACGTTCATGGCAATCATTCTTGGAACGGTCCTGGCAGGCTGGCTGTCGCAAAAGCTGGGTCAAGAACAGGTTGGCTCGGGAGTGGTTCTGATTGCCTTGGCATTCGCCGGCTTAATTGCGAGCCTCGGGATAACGAAAGTGCCGGCGGCAAATCCCGGAAAGAAATTTCGGTTCAATTTCATCGGAGACTTAATTGACCGGCTGAAGCCGATTCGAGGGGACAGACCATTAGTGCTCGCGTTGGCCGGTAATATTTATTTCACCTTTCTCGGTTAGTTGCTGCTGCTAAATCTTTTCTTTTATGGAGATGGCGTGCTGCATGTTTCGAAACTCCAGATTGGCTACCTCAACGTCGCGCTGGCGATGGGAATTGGCCTGGGCAGCGTCGCGGCGGGTTACCTGTCCGGGGGCAAAATTGAATACGGCCTCGTTCCACTCGGTGGAGTTGGGATGTCAATCGCCTGCGCATCCCTCGCAATTCCAGGACTTAGCTTTTCAGGTGCTCTGGTTCGACTGGCGCTATTGGGATTCGCCGGAGGATTTTTCATTGTGCCGATTTCCGCCCTGCTACAGCACCGGCCAGCGAAAGAAAAAAAAGGCGAAGTGCTGGCTGCGGCGAACTTGCTCTCGTTTGTCGGCGCATTCCTCGTGTGGCCGGTTCATCATCTATTGGCGCAGGTCGCGCATTTGAATCCACTGCAGGTTTTTCTGTTCGGAGGAATCCTGACGTTCATTGGCGGGATTTATGCCACCTGGCTGCTGCCCGATTCGTTGCTGCGCTTCATTCTTTGGGTGCTGACGCATACGCTTTATCGCATCAAAGTTTTGGGACGCGATAATGTTCCCGAGCGCGGTGGTGCGTTGTTCATTTGTAACCACCTGTCGCACGTAGACGCATTGCTCCTAATGAGTTCGACTGACCGGAGGGTTAGATTTCTGATGCACAAGAGCATTTACGAAAAGCCGACCGTCAAACCTTTCGCACGGATCCTTGGAGTCATTCCCATTTCCTCGGAGCAACGGCCGCGCGAGATGATTCAATCGCTTCGGGAAGCGAGCGCGGCGATTAAGGATGGCCACGTGGCCTGCATTTTCCCCGAGGGCCAGATTACGCGCCTCGGATTCATGCTCCCGTTTCAGCGAGGCTTTGAGCGGATCATGAAAGACGTGGATGCGCCCATCATTCCGATCGCATTGGATGGCGTCTGGGGCAGCATCTTTAGTTTCGAGAAGGGGCGATTCCTATGGAAATTTCCGCGACAGATTCCATATCCCGTGACCGTCAACTTCGGCAAGCCATTGCCGCCCACCGCCACTCCGTTCGAAGTGCGACAAGCCGTGCAGGAATTAATGGCCGAAGCGTGGCGGGAACGAAAGCCAAGGATGAAGCCGTTGCATCGCGAATTCGTGCGGACGTCACGGCTTCACCCATTCCGATTTGCGATGGCCGATGGAACAACCGACCGAGTGAACTTCGGAGCCGCGCTCGTCAAATCGATATTTTTGGTGCGAAGGCTAAGAAAGCTGGCAGCGAGAAATAGGTTAAATGAGTTAAATCGGGATCCTCAACTTTCTGCATCCGAGAATCCTAAGGGGATTCCTCCTCAAAACCCAGTGTTGCCGAGCAACAATCCCGAAGGGATTGCGCCAGACCCGCCCCACTCGTCGGTTCATGGAATGCGATCACCTCGCGAAATGATCGGTCTGCTCCTGCCACCATCCGTCGGTGGCGCGCTGACAAATTTCGCAGTGATGTTGATGGGACGCGTGCCGGTAAATCTAAATTATACCGTTTCCGAGGAAACACTGAACTCCTGCATTCGCCAGTGCCAAATCGATACGGTAATCACCTCAAAAGCCTTCCTCGAAAAAGTGAAATTAAAAGTTCCGGTGCAAACCGTTTTTCTCGAGGACTTGAGCGCCAAACCTGGATTTGCAGAACGAATCTGCGCGTTCTTAACCGCATTTCTTCCACTTGGCCTGTTGGAGAGATCCTTAGGACGAGGAAAACGCCCGGCGGAATTGGACGATTTGGCGACGGTCATTTTCTCCAGCGGCAGCACGGGCGATCCCAAAGGAGTGATGCTGAGCCATTACAACATCGGCTCGAACATTGCCCAATTGGAACAGGTGTTTGGATTAACTCCTAAAGATCGTGTGCTGGGAGTATTGCCTTTCTTTCATTCGTTTGGATTTACCGGCACGTTGTTTCTGCCTGCGGTGATTGGCGTCGGATCAATATATCACTCCAATCCACTCGATGCGAAAACGATCGGCCCGATGGTGAGGGATTACAACATTACATTTCTGCTTGCGACGCCAACTTTTCTGCAACTCTACCTGCGCGGATGCGCGGCGGAGGATTTCGGCAGCTTGCGGATAGTCCTGACTGGCGCCGAGAAATTGCCCGAGCGATTGGCGACCGCATTTGAAGAGAAGTTCGGGATTCATCCCCTGGAAGGGTATGGTTGCACGGAATGTGGACCCGCCGTGGCCGTGAACACAGATGATTTTCGCTCAGCCGGTTTTCGACAGGTCGGTGGCAAGCGCGGCAAGATTGGCCATCCCCTGCCGGGCGTCAGTGTTCGCATTGTCGACCCGCAAAGCGATGCGCCGCTGCCGCAGGGGCAACCTGGGCTGATGCTCGTGCGCGGTCCGAACATTATGCAGGGTTATCTGGGTCGTCCGGAAAAGAGCGCGGAGGTTTTGAAAGACGGTTGGTACGAAACCGGAGACATTGCGGCAGTAGATGACGACGGATTTTTGCAGATCACGGATCGCTTAAGCCGGTTCAGTAAAATCGGCGGCGAAATGGTTCCGCACATTAAGATCGAGGAGAAACTGCACGAGTTGGCGGGCGTCACGGAGCAGACGTTCGTCGTCGCAGGTGTGCCGGATGAGAAGAAAGGCGAACGACTGGTGGTGTTGCACAAACTGGCGGGCGAACCACTGCAAGCGTGCCTGGATAAGCTGGCGCAGTCAGACTTGCCGAATTTGTGGAAGCCGCGGCCCGATCAGTTTTTTCGAGTTGAGGCGTTCCCGTATTTGGGTACGGGCAAAATTGACTTACGCAAGATAAAAGAAATGGCGTCAGAGTTTGCAGCACGTACAAGTCGTGAAGCATAGACAGCCGGAAAGTCGAAGAAGGATAACGAGCGAGTGAGCCAGCCCAGGAATATGGCACAACACATCACGCGTCGATCCTAAGAACGCCTTCGTAGATCACGGACAGTGAGAGGGTGAGGTCGACAGACTTGAGGGAAACACTTTGCCCCGGCCCGCCAACGGACTCTGGCGCCCATTTATTAGCCCGCCGAAAAATGGTCACATCCGGGCGATCTTGAGCCACAATCATGTATTCCTCCAGTGCTTCGATTGTCTGGTAGGCCAATCGCTTTTCGCCTCTATCAAGACGTTCAGTGGATTCCGAAGAAACCTCGACAAGGACTTTTGGGTAACGCAAATAAAGGCGGTGTGTGTCGCGAGAATCGCAACCGACCATGACGTCAGGGTAATAGAAGACATCATCCCCCATAGCATCGAGGCGCAGTTTAACATCGGAAATAAATGCCTGGCATGGACCGCCCCGAAGACGTTGCGCAAAGGCTGAATAAATATTACCCGCAATACGATTGTGCTCCCGGGTAGCGCCAGCCATTGCGTACACCGAACCTGCCGAATACTCGTGTTTGACCTTGCTCAACTCTTCGCCGGTGAGGTAGTCATCAACAGTGACGTAATCGCGATTAAGTGCCGTCTGCATACCGAAATCTAATCAGAAATATTCTGCCGCGCAAGTGAGAGCGACATTGCTCGGAATGGTTTCCCTATGAAAGCGGGAGGAACTCATGGCGCATTTGTTTCGCCGTGCAATGGAGAATGGCAATGCTGCGCTGCATTCCGAAACGCGACTTGCCAGCATAACCCGGATTGAAGAAAAGAGTGGCTCCGATCATTTCCGAGAACTGCTTGTGGGTATGACCAAAGACAACAACGTCCGGTTGCTCGCGGCTCAGTCGGCGCTGGAGCGACTCGTCAGGCGCGTGAGGATCGACTATGTGGTGGATGAGAAATTTGCGCCCCGCGAGCTCGATGATTTCTGTTTGTCGATAGTGAAATCCCGGATCATCCGTATTGCCCTGGACCGCGGTCACGGGGGCAATCTGTTCAAGTTGCAAGATGAGCCGCGGCTGACCGATGTCGCCTGCATGAAGGATGTGGTCAACTCCCTCGAAAAGTGATGGGATTTGTGGGTCGAGGAAGTTGTGCGTGTCGGAAATGATGCCAATGCGCGGCATGGGATGTGATGAGCGAGACGTGATGCGTGTTGCTTGTTCCGTGTTTCGTCTCCGAACGCAACTGAACTTCTACCGTTCGAAATCAGGCTTCCTCGGCAGCCGGTTCGGCCTCGGGTTCTTCGGCCGGGACTTCTTTGGATTCCTTTTCGGCGGCGGATTCCGAGGCTTCGGTCAGTTTGAGGGCACCGGCAAACAGGCCGGTGAAGAGGCCGCCACTCATAAGTGTGTTGCGGAAGAAGGTCCAGGTTGGCGGATAACCCGGAATTCCGCCTGTCAACGCCTGAATCCAACCCGCAACGGTTTTTGGATAATCGGGATTGTAGAGCCAGGAAGCCGTATTAGTGACTAAATAAAAGAGCACTGCTCCGAGCAGTCCGCCAAGCAAAAGTTTCGTCCAGGAGCTGCGCGAAGAAAATAATCGTCCGAACAAAATGAGTCCCGCAAACGAAGCCGCTTTGATCAGCATATACCAACTCACGACCGGTTCATGATAAAAGAAGACGTTCAGGATGATGTCCGTGACCGCCATCGTGCCAAGTGGCAACCACCACGCCATGAGGCCAGGAAAAAATGCGCCCGCGCAAAAGGACAAGGCATAGAAGACGCTGAAATTAGACGGAAAAAGTCCAGGCCAACGCGATACAGCCGCGATCAGCATGAACAGATACGGCAACGCCTTGTGCCACTTTCCTTTCACAAGAAGAGGATAATCCCGCAGCCAGGAAAGACAAGAGTCGACTGCCGCCCAAATCAGGCGCCCTAGCTATCGACCGATCCTTGAGAAGGATGCAACCAGCGTATCTCAAGATTGTGGACCAGCGCCTCAAGCGCGTCCGTTTCGTGCGGCTTTATTTGATAATCTGCCGCGCCCATCTCTCGCGCCAGTTGCACGTCCCGGTCTTGATTCGAGCCGGTCAGAACAACCACAGGCAGGTCTCTTGCGCGAGGTTGTTGTCGCAACCACGCCAGCACATCAAAGCCGTCCATCATCGGCATTTTGAGATCCAGCAGGAGAAGGTCCGGAAAAGGATATTGCGCACGATCATGATAGGGGCCATCGCCGTGCAAATAATCCACGGCCTCCTCCCCATTCGGCACGTGAACGAGGTTGTAATGCGAGCCGGACTTCTCGAAAGCGCGGCGCATAAAGACGAAATCGTCTGGATCGTCTTCAGCAAAGAGAATCGTCAGGGATTGGGCCATGCGTTAATTCAGGTTGGCGCGTGCTAACAGGCACGACTGGAACCGCAAGTCAGTGAATTTCCTACATCGCTTCCCTCACGTATTCGGATCGTCACGAAGCGAAACCAACCCTTTCGCGATAGCAAAGCGAGTCAGTCCAGCCACAGAATGAATGTTCAATTTTCGCATAATCCGCTCACGATGAGTCTCAACAGTCCGAACGCCAACGTTCAAACGGGACGCAATTTCTTTATTGCTCAGGCCGTCCGCGATAAGAATGAGCACCTCACGCTCCCGATTCGTCAGGTCCATCGCGCTCGGGCCGTCACCCGGACCGCGCACAAATTGATTGAGGGCCAATCGCGCCACGGCCGGGCTGAAAAAGCTTTCGCCGGCGCTGACGCTTTCGATGGCTTGCACCAATTCCTCCGGAGGCGCGTCCTTGAGAACATAGCCCAGCGCGCCCGATTGAAGGATTCGCAAGACAGATTCCGTCTGGCGATGCATCGAAAGGATGAGCACTTTGATATTCGGCATTTCCTTTCGCAACACTTGAGTGACGGCGAGTCCATCCATTTGGGGCATGTCCACATCCATCAAGACAATGTCCGGATTCAGTTCTTTGGCTTTGCGAAGCGCTTCCGCCCCATCGGCAGCCTCGCCCACAATTTGCAGATTTGGGAACTTGGCCAGGCATGACCCGATGCCTTTTCGCACAATCGGATGGTCGTCCACCAGGAGTAACTTGATCGGACTCTTCATATTACCAGTACGGCTTGTTTCGGAACGCAGGTTTCGAGCCTCTTTCGCGGGTGATTTTGAGCCGCTCGCGACGGCCAGGGATGGGACAGTTTTTACAGCGTTGGTTACAGTGCAGATCTGCATAGGATTTTTGTCTTTTGAATTAAAATGAATACGTCACGCCAAACGTGACGACGATCGATTGGCCAAGGTCCAGGAGTGATTCCTTGCCTTGGTCGCGATTGATAGTGCGGCCAGCTGCCTGATATTGCGCCCCGGCCATGAGACCCATCTCCCGAGTCAGTTGATAGCCGATGGCCGCGCCGCCATAACCGCCAACCAGAAAATCATCGTGTGAACCCGAACCGCGACGGCGCGAACTAACGAGATCAATGTCATTGATCGGATCGGAAATCGTAACCGTTTCGTCGAAGCTGAATTTCGTGTGCGCATAGGCGAGAGTCAGGCCGCCGTTGAGGATCAACGAAAACTTCTTGTAGAGCGGCACTTCGAAATAAGGCCCAAGCCGCAACACAAAAACATCCGCGTCGATATCGCGTTCGCCATTGATAGTTGCAGCGCGAGCAAGTGCGTCAGTCGTTCGTGACGGGTCGGAGCTGATAAGATCACCGGGGCCTCCAAAGGTCCCGTGATAGGGCGGCGTTGGTGGAATCGTGCCGTTCAAAGAAAAGGCGTCGTTAATCCGATAGGCCGTGTTTTTCAGCGTGTGACGATCCGTGATCGAGATCGGGCTATAACCGAGTCCACCTTCTGCGCCGAAATGCCACCACTTGCCTCGCAGGAGTTCCCGACTGTAGGTCAGTTCAAGACCGTGCTGGGGATCGTCTTCACGATTTTTGGAAGTCGCGTTCGCCGGTGTTGAATAACTGTTCAACACGAGGTTCGTGCCCTGGACCGACTGAGAATGTTCATAACCCCAAAACCACGTGACGCCGCCTGCATTGGTCGAACTGTCGACGCGACTGTAACCATTGTCATAGTTTCGGTTGAACCTGCTTCCAGTTGCCGGACCAGGATCAGAGAGGGCCAGTCCACCAAGTTTTCGGAAATCCACGGTGATGTTGAGGCCCATTCGATAATTCAATCCGATTCGATTCTGCGTCATCGGGCCTTGGTCGTCGGTTGCAAAGGCGGCGAGTCGCTCGTCTGATCCGGCGGACTGGCTGAAGGAGCTTTGAGACGCAACTAGAAGTGCCAGGAGCACGGTTGGTGTGAAGGTGCGAGATGTCATGTCAGTTAGAATTCGATTTCTGATAGGGACTAGGGCAAAAGAACGACCCGATAAAATCGGGACAGACCCGAAGCAGGCGGTGTTTCGGTCTTTGGCTGACCGTTATCAATCCATTGGATCCGCGTACCGTTGCCGACGACGGCGGGTTCGGCATCTTTCCAATCCGTCAGATTGCTGCTGTATTCGATAAAATAGACCCGGTTTGTGATGGTTGGAAATTCAACGAGGAATGTTTGATTCGGCAGCCACAATCCGCGATCAATATGTTGAGGGAAGCCAAAAGCTACGGTGCCGCCGCCAACGTCAGGCATCACAAGTTGCGCGTGCAGCGATGGATCAGGAATGATGCGCGAGGGGATGTAATATTCGATGACAAAATCCACGTAAGCCCCGGCCGGAACTGCGGCGTGCGATTGGACGTAGGCGATTCCGTTTGTGAATCCACTCGCGTTATAGACCACAGTACCGTTAGTAAGATTTCCGATGGTCACGCGGATCGCGTAGAAGCTGTTATAAGTCGGATTGAGGACTCGCACATTTTGCTCGAACAATCCCGTTTGCGGATTCAGTTGAATCGACGAAACCAGAACCAGCGGCGGTTCAGCAATGACACTGATACTGACCGGCGCCGAAGTTCCGCGCGCCCCGAGGTTGTCGGTCGCCAGTGCAGTAAAGGTATAAGAACCGATGGGTTGATTGGTCAGGAAAATCAGCCCGGGCGAACTGTTGGTCGTTTCTCCGAGTTTGTTGGCCGTTCCCTGGAAGAACGTGATGTTGGTGACCATACCATCCACATCCTCAGCATTTGCAGCCAAAGTGAACGTGGCCGGCGCGATGAATACCGTGCCATTCGTTGGCGAAATGATGTTCACGGTAGGAGGATGGTTGATTGTGAGATGGGCCGTCTGAACTGCGGTGTTGCAGCTCCCGCTGACTTCGACGGTGTAGTCTGCGTCGTCGGCGAAGGTCAAATTAGTCAGTGTCAGACTGCTGGTAGTCGCTCCTGCAATGATGCTCCCGCCTTTCTTCCAAACGTATGTGAACGGTCCGGTGCCGGAAGCCGTCGTAGCGAAGGTTGCGCTGTCACCTGGATTTTTGATCGTGCTCGAGAGGGGCGACGCAACCGTCGTCGCGTTCACGACCAGGATTGCGGAATTAGTGACAGTGTCAGTGCATTGGTCGGTAACGATGACCGTGTATTGCCCTTGTCCTGCAACGGCGGTATCCAGCGCAAGCGTGTTGTTTGTCCCCACGATGGAACCATTGTGCATCCATGTGTAAGTCAGGCTGGTGCCTTGAGCGATGATGCTAAAGTTGGCAATCGTCCCAAAGCAATTGGTTTGGTTTAAAGGCGGCGTGACGACTACGATGGGGTTCGTATCCACGACCGTCACCTTCTGACCGCATTGAGCACTGTTGTTACAGCCGTCAATCGCGGCCCAGGTGCGAGTAGCGTCAAATGAACCTCCGCAATGACCCGCGGTGTTCGTCACCGTGCTCACGATCATGATCGTGATGTTCGTC
>Ga0193709_1000185_pt1 | contig 25436 bp, 27 predicted proteins | sample H3c2metaG_FD_160571 | JGI IMG/M metagenome (GOLD analysis project Ga0193709, IMG submission 160571) | Soil microbial communities from a riparian zone of the East river system, Colorado, United States - H3c2 | ecosystem: Environmental > Terrestrial > Soil > Riparian zone | place: USA: East River...
GCTGATAACGCGCCAACGAGAAGACACACAGCATTCGCGATTCGAAACGCAGCCAATTTTGTTTTCACGCCGTTCATCATTTGGACGTCAGCATACATCACCAGTTGAATAGCTACTATCTGCTTGGCACGACAATGGCAAGACGTGGTTGCTCAATCCGGATGACAAGGCCATTCGAATGCCGCAAAACTGGATTGAATGATGAGGGCAGGTCTTCCAAACTCCCATATGGGCGCACAATGGAAACAGGCCGGACGCGAAGCCAACGCGCAGAAAAAAGGCCAACTGGTCAATAAGTTGGTCCGTGAAATTATGGTCGCAGCCAAACTGGGCGGAGCGGACCCCGATCTCAACCCGCGTCTGGCCGCGGCGGTTGAAAAAGCGCGAAAGGCTTCCGTTTATCGGGATACCATTGAGCGTGCGATCAAGAAAGGCTCCGGCCAAACGGACGATAAGATCACTTTTGAAATGGTAACTTATGAAGGCTTCGCGCCGCACAAAGTCCCGGTCGTTGTGGAATGTCTGACCGACAGCCGGAATCGGACTGCGCCGGAGATACGAAACATTTTTAAGGCGGGTTCGCTCGGCCAGCCGGGCAGCGTGGCATTTTTCTTTAATCATTTGGGCGTGGTTGAGGCGACGCACACCGATATTAAGCGCGATGCCGAAGGAGATGCGATCGAAGCTGGCGCGCAGGAAATCGAGGCTTTGGAAGCCGAAGAAGTTCCTGAAGGACAAAAGGGCGCGCGCTTCCTGACGGATATAAAGGATCTGGACGCCGTCTCTAAAGCCTTGAAAGCACTTGGTTGGAACATCTTATCATCGGAAATTCGGTACTTGGCGAAAAATTTTCCAGAGCTCGATGACAAAGCGAGGAAAGAGGTCGCGGATTTTTTGAATACCCTGGACGACCACGACGATGTGCATCGGGTTTATGCAGCGATGAGGTAGCTCAGGGTAGCTGAGCCAAGTTACCCTCAGTTGCCTCACAATCTCACGCTGATATACACCAGCTGCATATAAACAGCTGGTTCGACTACGCTGTGGCAGTCTCCAGGACTGATGAGTCCGCAGGGAGGGTGGCCAGTTTCACGTTACCGTTGCGCTGAGCAAAGAAATCACAACTCCATTGATCTTGAAAAAGAATCACGGGTTTGTTTGCTGCGTCGAAGGCAAGGCGGGCGCCGGTGGGCAGAGTTGAGTCGTCGAACGGAGCACCATTCTCGGTCCCGAGCCAGCGAATGACTTTCCATTGAGATTGTTCGAGCCGCGATTCCGCGCCGTATTCGGTCTGCATGCGATATTGAACGACCTCGAATTGGAGAGGACCGACTGCGCCGAGCAGCGGAACACGCTGAGCAGAGTCTTTGAGCATGAAGGATTGCACAACGCCTTCCTGGAGAAGTTGTTCGAGTCCTTCGCGAAAGCGTTTGAATTGCGCCGTGCTCGGGCTTTGAAGCCAGGCAAAACATTCCGGAGCGAATCGCGGAATTTCCCGATAAACCAACGTTGGATCTTCCGCCAGCGTGTCCCCAATGCGAAAATCAGCATGGCCGACGAGACCCACGACATCGCCGGGAAATGCTTCGTCAACCGTCTCGCGATCCCGACCGAAGAGTTTATGCGAGCTTGAGAGGCGCAGCTTCTTGCCGGTGCGCGTGTGAATCACATTCATGTCGCGTTCAAATCGCCCGGAACAAACGCGCACAAAAGCAAGACGGTCCCGATGCTTGGGATCCATGTTTGCCTGAATCTTGAAAACAAAGCCAGAGAAGGCAGCATCTTCAGGCTGGATGACGCGCTCTCCGACGATGTGAGGCCGCGGCGACGGCGCCAATTCGAGAAACGCATCGAGCAAAAGCTGGACGCCGAAATTGTTGACTGCGCTGCCGAAAAAGACGGGTGTGAGTTTTCCGTCGAGGACCGCCGGATGGCTAAAGGCCGCGCCTGCGCCATCCAGCATCGCAAGTTCTTCGACCATGCGAGTGTAGGCGTCCGGCGTCATCTGATCGCGAACGACAGAATCGGAAAGGCTGTGAACGGAAACCGGCGCGCGATATTCGCCACCCGGAACGCGCTCGAAAAAGTGGACGAGATTTGCCTTGCGGTCGAAAACGCCGCGAAATTCAGGGCCATCGCCCAACGGCCAATTTATCGGACAAGCATGAATACCCAGCACGCGCTCCAATTCGTCGAGCAATAAGAGCGGATCCCGCGCCGGTCTATCGAGTTTGTTCATGAAAGTGAAAATGGGAATACCTCGCTGGCGGCAAACTTCGAATAGTTTGCGCGTTTGAGTTTCAATGCCTTTGCCGGCATCAATCACCATGATGGCGGCATCAACGGCCGTGAGTACGCGATAGGTGTCTTCCGAAAAATCTTTGTGACCGGGGGTGTCCAGCAGGTTCACGCAATAACCGCGATATTCGAACTGAAGCACGGTCGAACTGACGGAAATCCCGCGTTGGCGTTCCAGTTCCATCCAATCAGACGTCGTGGCGCGCTGATTTTTCCGGGCCGTGACCGAGCCGGCAAGCTGGACCGCGCCGCCGTAGAGCAGGAACTTCTCGGTAAGGGTCGTTTTGCCCGCGTCAGGATGTGATATGATCGCAAACGTCCTCCGGCGCGAAATTTGTTGTTCTGTTGACTGCATAAATGGTGCGTTAAGTCGAAAATCCAGTTAAAAATGTATCCTTCGAAAAATATCTGCGAAGGAAGGTAAATTGGCTCTTTTGCCCGAAAAGGGCAGGAATGCAATCTAGGACGGAGTGAGCCCGGAAAGCCGCTCGGCGCGCTCCAGAAAAATGCGAGTAATTCTCAATTCCATCGGATCTCAAAATATCATGCCGCCAGTGGTAAGTAAAGTGAGTTTGCGTTGCGGAACCGGTGAATATTTAGCCATCATGCGCGAAGTCCACGTAAACGAAGATATTGACTGTGAAATTTGAAGGCCGCAATGGGATGAGGGTTTTAGCGATTGCCTCACTGCTGCATTGTTTCACCTGCCACGCCGCAGAAACAAATGAGACGGCAACGCGGCTCCATTCCCTCGAAGAAGGCTTTGGCCAACTCGATGCCAAACTGAGCCGGCAAATGAATGAGTTGCTCTGGAGGCAGCGGTTGGAGGACATCGCCATCGTGGACAAAGTCAATTTCACCGGTCCACCGCCCCGTGGGACCAATGGTATCTCCCCTCCCGCAGGAAGCAATGAGGTTGTGATTTCCGCTTTCACGTTCATGCCGCGCGGAAAATGGCGGACACACCAATTGCCACTCATCGTTTTGGCTCATCCCGAAATTCACGGCAATGTCGCGTCCGACGATTTCGCAATTGTCGTGCGGGAATTGGTTCAGCATCGGTATGCGGTCATTGCGCCGGATTATCGCGGCAGTAGCGGCTATGGCATCGATTTCTGGCGCACGATTGATTATGGCGGGTTGGAGATCGAAGACGTTCATGCCGCGCGAAAGTTTATGTTGGACGTGCACCGCGAAATTGATCCGAAACGAGTCGGCATGGTTGGCTGGAGCCATGGCGGATTGATTGCCTTGCTGACCGTGTTCGCTCATCCGCAGGATTACCAGGCATGTTACGCCGGCGTGCCCGTGAGTGACCTGGAAGAGAGAATCAAGATCAAGGGTAAGGGTTACGAAGAACTCTTCTCCGCTCCCTATCACATCGGCAAAACGCTCGCTCAAGCACCCGAGGAATATCGACGTCGATCCCCTGCCAGGAACGCGGACAAACTGCGGACACCGTTGCTGGTGCATGCAAACACCAATGACGAGGATGTGAATATCCACGAAATTCAGAAGTTAATCGAAGCCCTCCAGGCTGCCGGCAAGGATTTCCAATACCACGTTTACACCAATGCTCCAGGTGGCCACCTGTTTAATCGGCTGGACACAAATCTCGCGCGAGAATCGCGGCAAGAAATCTGGAAATTCCTACATGTGCATTTAGAACCGTGATGTCAAATGTCACCTCGCAATTATTTGCGGGCGGTCATTGGGCTCCATTTTCGCATCCACGTTATCCTCGCCCGTTGCGAAACAAAGTTGAGCAGATTACCTCCAAGCCGATTACAAAATTGTAGCCGAAATGCACTGCGATAGCGGGACCGATGGCCGCCGACCGCAATCGCATTCGCAATGCAAGCAACGCCATCCCCGCAATTGCGAATATCGCCGGCAGGTAGTGAATGACTTCAGTGATATGCAACATCGCAAAAATCGAAGTCGTCAGCCAGGCAGCCCGCGTTGGTCCTAGCGATCGCCGATAGCCGCCGTAAAGCACTCCTCGAAACAACATCTCTTCTAACGGCGGTGCCAGCAGGAGAGCCATAACGAGCCACGCGATTTGCGGCAGGCCAGGCGTTATCGCCATTCGGGCCAGCGGACCAAGAGAATCTTCGTCTGTCTGGGGCCGAAGAATCGTTGCAGGGATAATAAAGAAAATCGCGATGATGACTCCGATGGCCAATCCTTTGGCAATATCCCTCCCGCGGCCGATCACCCACGCCGCTCCGAGTTCTGTCGCATCGACTAAAGCTTCTTTAAGCAGGCTTCGGGAAAGCCAAATCATCGCTATCCCACCGCCGACGAAACCGAAGAGCGTTGCCGGAACCAGGAATGAGCGGCTCATTTCCACATGACTGCTGGCACCGCCACTTGCGCCTTTGATCGCCTCACCAAATCCATAAACAAACCCGACGATGGCAGCGACGCAAAATTGACCGGCAAGAAACGCCGCCAAAATCAGCGTCGCGTTACGCGCGTTTAATGCGGGCTTTTCATTCGCGGCCGGGCTGAAACTCTCGATAATTGGAGGAATTCGCGAGGTCCCGCATCCGGCGCAACTCGCGCTTTGTGGGTCCAGACTTCTGCCGCAGTAATGGCATTTCTGTTCCGAAGGGATCTGGGGAGGCGTTGGTCCAAACATCTCACTCCCTCCTTCGTTGAAATTAGAATCTCCCGCTGTCAACGTTGGGATGAAATCACACCTACGACATCGAAGCAAGAAATCTCAAATCAACCTGAACGTCGCGAAAGTTGGGAATGGAAGTGAAGGGCGCCTTGCAAATCTGTGCGAGCAAATGGTTGACAGGAGACGTGGGCCGGACAGTTTACAACGCGATGAATGCGAAGAGGAAACAACCGAGAGCCCATTCTGCCGCGCGGAAATCAAATAAAGCGAGCTTCTCGCTTCGCGCCCCGAAATCAGGCGATATGGGTTGGGTCGTGCAACGACATGGGGAGATTTACGCCAAAGAATTCGGTTGGGATTGGGAATTCGAAGGATTGGTGGCGGAAATCGTCGCCAAATTCGTTCGCGATTTCAATCCAAAGCGAGAGCGCTGCTGGATCGCCGAGAAGAGCGGCAAAAGGGTTGGTTGCATTTTTCTTGTGGAACCGTCGCCAGACTGCGTTTGTTACTCGTCGAGAACGAGGCTCGCGGTTGCGGAATAGGGCGCAGCCTGATCGCCGAGTGCATTCGTTTTGCTCGAAAGGTTGGCTATTCAAAGATTACGCTCTGGACGAATCACGTACTCGTGGCAGCGCGACACCTCTACGAGGAGTCCGGTTTCAAATCGGTAAGTTGTTCGAAACTGCGGCCTGTCTGCCCCGTCTTCAATAATTAGCGTGCATGAGCGCTTATTAGCGGTTTCTTGTGGTCTTCCCCGCTGTCTTCGTCAACACTCTAAGCAACTCCTCCAACTGCTCCCGGCTATGCTCACTCGAAATCACGAACCGAAAATACCCCTCCGCTGGTCCGGTCGCGTACTTCACAAGCGGCGGATAAATGCCCGCTTGGAGGAGTTCACGCGTCATTCCAGTAGCTTCCTTTGCGTTCCGCGGAATGATCGGCAAGATTGGCTCCGGCGTAATCCTGGGTATTTTACCTGCACCATAAAGAGTATCTTTTACCAACTGCGTCTTTTCAATCAACCGTTGTCTCAAACTCCTGTCACTCTTTAAGATCTGCGCGGACGTCATAGCCGCATTCGCCAACGGCAAGGGCAGGGGCGTGCTACCAAGGAACATCTTGCTGCGATCAACAATTTGTCGCCGCAAATTCGCCGTTCCCAGGATTGCGCCTCCGTATGTCCCAAATGCTTTGCTCAACGTAATCGTCTGAATGATTCGATTGCGACTGACACCTTCATGCTCAACGGATCCCTTTCCCGTTTTGCCCACGACTCCCGCGCCATGTGCATCATCCACGAGAATCACCGCATCCTTTGGCAGAATTTCCAAATATTTCGCCAGCGGTGCTACCGACCCATCATGTGCAAACATTCCATCCGTGAACAGCAACAGTCTTGCACCTGGACCGCAACGCCGGACGCCCTGCCTCAGGTCTTCCGCACTTTTATGGCGAAACCTCAGCACCGGACAATCCAGCCGCTTCGCCGCATCCGACAACGACGGATGCGCTTTCTCATCCACAATCGCGTGCGAAAAACTTCCCGCCAGGGCCTGCGCCACGATGAGGTTCGTCACATAACCACCCGAAACCAGCAGCACGCTTTCCGCATCAAAGAACGCCGCAAGCTGTTCCTCCAATTGCCCATACAAAACGTGATTCCCCGTCGTCAGCCGCGATGCCGCAACGTTTAGGCCGTATTTCGCCACGCCCTCCTTCAGTGCCGCTATTACCTCGGGGTGACTCGCCAGCCGAAAGTAATCACATCCGGAAAAATAACTCAGCTTGCGCTTGCGAAACCGCACATACGTACGGTCGACCTGCTGCAGCGGTTCCGGTTCAGTCATCTCGCCGAATTCTAAAGTCCTTCACGCAACACGCAACACGCAACACGCCTCAAACTTTACGTTTTACGCATCACTGCCCAATCTGCACCAAATCCCCCGCCACTAGCGGGGTATCCTCTCCTCCTAACAACGTCTTCGGATCTATCGGAATCGCCTGCCCATTCCGAACGATCATGATTTGCCGTGGATCGGTTGCCGGCTCATAACCTGCCGCAAGAATTGCTTTTGCAAGCGTCAAACCGTCTGCCCACGGCACAGTTGGATTGCGAACCGGCCCGATGAACGTGACGACCGCCTGACGCGGTTGCGACATCCGCATCATCGCCTGCTGTTGACCCGCCAGAAACGCTGCCTGCGCCTCCGCCCTGGCTTTGCTCTTCGTCACGCAGCCGGAAATGACAAACGCAAGTATGAATGAAAACAAAACTCCAACAGCGCCTGGCAAAGGCAAGTATCGACGATTCGATATGCGACCTTCAATGTTCGATGTTCCCGTTTCATTGTTCATCTCTTTGCTGCCAATTACTTTTCGTTTTGTGGTCTTTGCGTTCTTTTGCCGTTTTAATGCTTCAAGGCTTCAACGTTTTATCGCCGCTTCATCACTCCCCCGGCCGCTTCAAAATCTTTCCGAACTCGCCTTCTTCCGGCTCAATCTCAATTCTCCCCGGCGTCTTGCCCGAAGTTCCCACCGGCGCGGGCTCAGTCTTCCTCTCCGGCCTCGCCGCTTTCACCGGCGTCGGCGCAAGCAACGGCACTGCCGCCGTTCCAGGCTCTTCCATGGGCTCGCTGTCTGGCGGTTCCGGACTTTGATCCGGGACATTCCATTTCGTGCGATTGTCCAGCCAGGTGCGATACCGTTGAAAACTCCACATCCCATGTTCGCCGCCCGTTTCGAGCGCTGAAACAATTTTGAAAAAGTCGCGATTTCGAATGAAATTCTTGATCGCATTCGTCGGCATCAAAATCTCGCATTCCGGTACCCGCATGCCGAGTTCCGGCCTGAAACGCAGTCGTTGTGAAATCACCGCCAGCAAACAATCCGCTAATTGGGCAGAGACTCCGCTTTGAATTTCCGCCGGGAACGCCGACACCACGCGTTGCAACGCCTCCGCGCAAGTCGAAGAATGGACCGTCGCCATCACCAAATGTCCCGTCTCCGACGCGCTCAAAGTCAATCGCATCGTCTCCGGGTCTCGCATTTCCCCGACCATTAAGACGTCCGGATCTTCGCGCAACGAGTCCAGCAATGCCTGTTCAAAACTCGGTGTGTCCCGTCCCACTTCCCGTTGCCGAATGTAAGATTTGCGCGGCCGGAACATATATTCGATCGGGCTCTCAATCGTCACGATATGCCGTGTCTCGCTAAGATTAATCTCCTGGATCAACGCCGCCAGCGTCGAAGATTTGCCCGAACCGGTCGGCCCGCTCACTAGAATCAATCCATTCGTGGGCGTCACCAGCTTCTTGAGGTCCGGATGCAAATTCAGCCTCTCGAGCGTCGCCTGAAAACTCGCCAGCAAGCGTATGGCGAAACCAACTCCGCGTGAACTTTGAAGGATATTGATCCGACAGCGAACGCCCTGAATCGTTTTCGACATGTCGAACGAGCGGCGCTCCAGAAAATGCTGCCAATGCTCGTCCCCCAGGAGATGTCGCGCCATGTCGAGCATCGTTTTGCCGGGAATCGGCTCACCCACAGTCCGCAATGATCCGCGAACCCGCAATGCCGCAGGCAATCCCGATTCAAGATGTAAATCGCTCGCCCCGTTTGCTTGGGCCAAAGCAACCAAAGATTCCAAATCCATTCCCAATCCTATCCTTCAACAACGACCTATGCAAAAAGTTCCGGTAGTTTTGGGTGGGGTGACGGTCCCCGCGAGCCGATGCAGACGCAGACCGAGCCCATTTCGACAGCTCGCGGGGGCGTTCGCCCCACTTGGTTCCTCAACAACTCGTTGGCACCTCCTGCAGCACTTCAATGCAATGCGGAATCGCCCCAACAACAAACCCAAGACACTCCAATGCGCCACTCGGTTTCCCGGGCAGACATATAACGAGCGATTTTTCCACTACCACAGCCAGATTCCGAGAAAGAATTGCGTTCTTTGTGATCTTCATCGATTCAATGCGCATGATTTCCCCGAATCCAGGAAGTTCGCGCACCGCGATTTCCCGCACCGCTTCTGGCGTGACATCGCGCAACGCCACACCAGTTCCTCCGGTCGTCAGAATCATATGGCAACTCTTGCCGGTTAGCTCCCGAATGGCCCGTTGAATGTCGCGCTTTTCGTCGGGCACAAGAGCATCGGCAACGACTTTCCAACCGTAACCTTCGGACGCTTCTTTCAACGCCGGACCACCGAGATCATCGTAGAGGCCTTTTGAAGCACGGTCAGAAATCGTGATGATGCCAACATGTATTTGCATGGACGAAATGATGAATTGGAGTCCGTGGAGCTATCGTTTTGTTTTTGAAATGAGGGTGATATTCGTAAGGCGCATCTTCTTATCAACGGCCTTGCACATATCATAGATCGTAAGTGCAGCGACGGTAACGGCAGTGAGTGCTTCCATTTCGACACCGGTCTGTGCTGCAATTTTGGCAGAAGCACTGATAACAATGCGGTCATGAGTTTTCGGAAACTCGAAAATGACCTCGCAATGGGTGAGCGGCAGCGGATGACATAGCGGGATGAGTTCACCAGTCTTTTTCGCGGCCATGATGCCGGCCAACCGTGCAGACGCGAGGACATTTCCTTTCGCGATGGTTTGAGATTCGATCAGTTTCAGCGTTTCCTTATGCAGCCGAATTTCGCCGCGGGCGACTGCTTCCCTCAGCATGACGGGCTTCGACGAGACATCCACCATTGCAACCTCGCCGCGCGTATCGATGTGGCTGAGTTTTCGCATGCTGGTCCGAACGGAGCGTTGATGCATCAGGATTTTATGGGGAAACTGACGGTTTTTGAAGTGCTCGACGACTCGACTTTTTGTTTCCACTCGACAACGACAGTGCGCATTTGCTCGGCAGCGTTCAGTTTCGGTTTCACGTGCTTGAGACTATACCATGGCAACATCCCCAGCAAATCGGGGGTGACGAGGATCTGGCCGTCGCAGTCCGAACCGGCGCCAATTCCAATCGTAGGAATCGGGATGCGCTGAGAGAGTTCTCGCGCCACGGGAGCGGTGACCAGCTCAAGCACGATAGCGAAAGCTCCAGCTTCGGCTAGCACATTTGCGTCCGCCAATAGCGCCTGCTTTTCGGATTCGACCTTTCCTTTCACTTTGTAACCGCCTTCTTCGCGAACGTGCTGCGGCAACATTCCGAGGTGCCCAAGAAATGGGATGCCGGCGTTCACAATTGCTTTGACCTGATCGATGATAGCACGTCCCCCTTCGGCTTTAACCGCTTCCGCGCCGGCTGCGACAAGGCGCTTCGCGTTCTTAAGTGCATCTTCGACCGTTTCGTAGCTGCGGTAAGGGAGATCCGCGACGAGCAGTGCGCGGGGTTTGGCGCGAGCGACGGCGCGCGTGTGATGTTCCACGTCCGCCATCGTGACTTCGGTCGTATCCGTATAACCGAGAACGACCATGCCAAGCGAATCGCCTACAAGAATCAATGGAATGCCCGCCTGATCGAGCAGACGTGCCATCGGAAAATCGTAGGCGGTGAGCGCGGCGATTTTTTCACCCCGCTTTTTCATCGCGATAAATTCCCCGGCAGTAATCTTTTCCCTGTTCATCGCGCTATATAGTGATGCCGACGAGGAGTTCTTCGGGTGCAACCGTGGCGGTGCCGATTTTTCCGACGACGATTCCTGCTGCGTGATTTGAAAGGATGGCCGCTTCCAAGGGCGAGGCACCGGCAGCGATAGCAAGAGTGAAAGTCGCGATAACGGTGTCGCCTGCTCCGGAGACATCGAACACTTCCTGGGCGACGGTTGGAATGTGGAAGGGCTTATGACCGCGCTGACAAAGCAACATGCCGAGTTCGCCGAGCGTAATGAGCAGCATGGCCGGACTTAGTTCGTCGAGCAGGCGTTCGGCGACGCGCATCAGGTTGGCGTCCGCAAGCGGATTTTGATTCCGTCCGTCATCGGAGAGCTTGGCTAATTCAAAGGCCTCTTTGCGATTGGGAGTGATAAGAGAAAGACCAGTGAGATTCAAATCGTGAACGGGTTTGGGATCGAGGCTGAGCCAGACGGCGTGCGCGCGGCAGAGGGATTTGACTACTTCGAGCAGTGGCTGGGTAACGACGCCCTTGCCGTAATCGCCGACAATTACCGCCGCTACGTTAGAGATATTCGATTCAAGTGCGCGAATGAGCCGGCGGGTCATGTTGCTGTCGATGCCATCGCGTGTTTCGCGGTCAATACGAACGACCTGTTGCTTATGAGCGACGATTCGGGTTTTTACACTGGTAGCTCGGGTTTCGCTGGCAAGGAGGTTTTTGCAGCCGATGCGCTGTTGGGTGAGGAGTCGTTTGAGTTGATGGGCGGAGGCGTCCTCGCCAACGACACTGAACAGTTCCGTTGGAACATCGAGGGCAGTAAGATTACGGGCGACGTTGGCCGCGCCGCCGGGCATGAAGCTTTCGCGAACGAAATCGACAACCGGAACGGGCGCCTCGGGCGATATTCGAGCGACGTTGCCCCAAATGAAATGGTCCAGCATGGCATCGCCGAGCACGATGACGCGCGTTTTTCGAGCTGCTGCAAGGATATGTCTCGCGCGAGCCTGGGAGAGTCCGGGTGGCTTCATGGATTAATCGAGAAAAGCGGTCAATGGGCTGGTTGGGCTGGCCGTTTCCTGCTGGGCGGCAAGCCCGCATTCAAAGGCGGCGCGGCCGGATTCAACGGCCATTTTGAAAGCGAGGGCCATGCGATTGGGATCGCTGGAAATGGCAATGGCAGTATTGACGAGCACGGCGTCAGCGCCCATCTCCATCGCTTCAGCGGCGTGGCTCGGCACGCCGAGGCCGGCATCCACGACCACGGGAACAGTGGCTTGTTCGATGATGATGCGGATTTGATCGCGAGTTTGGATTCCGCGGTTGGAGCCGATGGGAGAGCCGAGGGGCATGACCGTCGCAACGCCGATGTCTTGCAGTCGTTTGGCGAGGACGGGGTCGGCGTTGATGTAAGGCAGGACGGTAAAGCCTTCCTGGATCAGGATTTCGGCAGCTTTGAAGGTTTCCACGGGATCGGGCAGGAGATAGCGCGGGTCGGGGTGGATTTCGAGTTTGACCCATTTCGGAAGACCGGCAGCGGCGGCGAGGCGGGAAAGGCGGACGGCCTCTTCGGCATTCCTGGCGCCGCTGGTATTGGGCAGCAGGAGGTATTTCTTCGGGTCGATAAATTCGAGGATGTTGGCGAACGGGTCATTTTTGCCCGACAAATCGGCCCGGCGAAGGGCCACCGTGACCATTTCGGCGCCGCTGGTGTCTAAGGCATCCCGCATGGCCTCCGGGGACGAGAATTTGCCAGTTCCCAGAATGAGGCGGGAACGGAAGATTCGACCGGCGATAACCAGCGATTGGTTTGATAACGACACGGGGGCAATTTAGCGGCCAAAGTCTAAAGTCTAAAGTCTAAAGTCTAAAGCCCAGGGGAGCAGTCAGTGTGCAGGAAGCTGAGATGCTCGGGAAAAAACTTTCACCTCGGATGGGCGCGGATCATCGCCCGCTGGAGTGTGACGCAAAAAACATTTGGTGACTATGGGTTACTATAGGTTACTACAGGTTACCGTAGGTTACCGGTAACGTTAACGTAGCGAAGTTAATTGGAATTGGGGGGGGGGTGGAGCATTCGAGAACTGCGGGCCTTCGCGCCTATTGGGCGAGAAATTGTTAAAACTGTTGATGTCGCCATTCCGCATTCCCACCTTGCTGAAGCAAGGTGTTAATGAGAAGCGCCGCGCATTTTCGCATTTTTTCACAAGGGGATTATTGCATACGAGTGGCTTGGCCCGTAAGGGCAAAGTTTGGGGACATTTGGCGCCGCAAGGACCCCACTGGAAATTTGGCCGTTTCTGCGGCTGGTCTTCGACACAGCCGCGGTCCGAGTTTCATGATTCAATGATATTTCGCGAATTGCCAGTCGTCATCGAAAAAGCCTGCGTTTTCGACGGCGCGGGAATTGATATTGAAGACGGCGTAGTCCGGGAGTTTGGGGATTTGGAGAGCGTTGCTCGTGGGAGCTTCGTCGGCAAAGGTAAAACCGCTATTGAGCACAACGTAATGTTTTGGATTGAGGGGATTAGGATAAATCAGAACGGGGACATGGTCGCGGCTTGAATAAGTGTTGCCGGGGACGCTGATTTTGAAGCGGTCCCAGTGGATAGGAATTTTGGGAGCGATGCGGGCGAGCAAACGATTGCTGCGGGGATCGCCCCAGAGAATGAGGTTGTTATCGGCGATGTCGGCGTCGGTGATGGCGTTGTCGTCTTTTACGGGGGCGTCGCCGCGGAATTGGAGTCGCCATTCGCGGATAGCGTCTGACATGGCGATGGCGGTCCAATCGGCGAGTTCGTCGTTCATAGGTTTGCCGGTCGGACGAACCATGATAAAAGAATCCATGAAGGCGTCGTCGATTGGGCCTTGAAGGCCGTGACGTTTTCGCAAACGGTCGTTCGAAGTGTCGGTCATGAGAGACCAGCGAGATTTCCGTTTTTCAAAACGGGCAGTCCAGGAGCCGTCAGAGGCGGTTGAAGGCGAGGGAAGGAGTTGGCTGTCGAGGACGATCTTTGAAATGCGCAAGGGTTGGCCGTCATGCATGCGGGACGGGACTCCATGCGAAGTATCGAATGAGAACGTGAGGGCAGAGACGTTGGTGGTCATGGCATTGATGAGTTCGGGTGAGACAATTTCCGCATCGACGCGCGCCCGAGCCCAATGTTGCTCAAGGCCATCGATTGTGACCCAGGCCATGTTATTGTAGCGAAGGGTCCACGTCGTGAGTCGAACTTTTTTCGGCATGGGATCGCGGCCCTTCTCCATGATGGCATCAACACGGCGGGCGACTTCTTCTTTTGCGTTGGGTTCGAATTTGTGGGCGGTCTTTGGGCCAATGATGTGAACCAGATCGATGCCTTCGCGAGCCATGGCGCGGTTCATCAGCTCGGCAGCTTCGCGTTGAGCATCAATTTCACCACTGTAGGCGACGACAGGGCAATTGAAGAGATTGGCGGCGTAATCGGTGACGTCGTAGAGATGCCAAAGTCTCTCGACATACCAAGGCGGCTGAGCTGGCCAACGAGAGACTTTTTGGAAGATGAACGTGTCCACGAAACCTGCGCCGGGGGAAATCGTGGCCCATCGGCTGGCATAGTGCGCCCCGAGATGCCACGTGGCCGCGCCGCCCATTGAGAAACCGCGCACGCTGATGCGATTTTCGTCGATTGGATAATGTTTGCGGACGTTTTCGAGCGCCTCGAAGGAATCGACTTCGCCGACGAATTTGTTCGCGTTGCAATAGCGGCCATAGGGGTGCAGAACGAACGTGTCAGGCGGGGTGAACTCGCCGCGATTGTGCTCGCGGTCGGCGATGAAACTGAGCTCGCTTAATTTGGCGTTGCGACCGTGGTACCAAAAATCGAGACGATGTTGGTGATTGGCGGTGGGATTGAAGGTGGACGGAACGACGAGACCGTAGGGTTGGATGGAACCATCAACTTTGGATTTGTAACCACGAACGATTAGGCCAGTGGCGGAGTTCCAAGGGGCCTCACCGTCACGGAGAGAGCGAGCACGGGCGTGGCCCTCGTCGAGGAGTTTTCGCGCAGCGGAGAGATCATTGGTGCTGTAGAAGATGTTGTCGTCGAGGGCGTAACGGACGGCGTTGTAGTAGATCTGGATGTCGGGGAGGAGATCGAGGAGGGTGGGTTGGGAATGGAGAGATTTTTTGAGATCGTCAATCTCATGGGCGAGTGAGGAGACGCCATCTTCCAACTCTTTCTTAATTTCAAACGGGACGGGGACGCCTTCCGGCGGCATTCGGGGGATTTTTTGAGCGGGAGTATCAGCGGCGGAGGCCAAGACGGCGGATAAGAGGAAAGATGCGCAAGACTTGAGCATGGCTTTTGAAAGCATAGATGCGGAACGCAGGCAAGGAATATTCCAGCGGGCGCAAAGGGTCGTGAAGAAATAAGGTTGCGGAGACGGATGGTCAAAAATAGCCAAAAAGTTTACCGTTTGTTTACCGTTTTCTTTACCGGCAGGGGAGGGGTGGTTGGATTTGGTTGGACTGGGCTTGACTGGGTTGGACTGAGTCGGACCGGTGGGACCCTCCATCGCCAAAAGCGCTGCGGAGGACGGGCGAGCCGGACTGATCAGACGAATCGACGATTGAAGGGCATGGATATAGTGCACCAATCTTGATTGGGTTTTCATATTTTTGGTTTTTGTTCTGATGCTTTCGTTAATGCTTCATTTCATATCGCGCGAAATCGTAAAGGAGTGGGTGGGACATTTACGGTCCTACCGTACAAGTACGGAATAATAGATTCGTTAAAAAAGTTAAATGAGAAGAGAAGGAGATTAAACTCGGAGCACAAAGGTGAGGCAAAAATGGTGACCTGTGAAATGAAGGCGCACCCTTGCCCGACGTAGTTCGAATAAGTGATTTCTAAGACAACGGCAAAGCCCTTGCTCACCTGTTCTTGACCACATCCGCAAGTCCGTTGGTTGCCGCCCATGCAGAAAAGCTGACATGATCGGAGTCTCGCCACCACGTTGCGAATGCTTCGTCAAGAGCACGGTTCGAATTTAGAGCAGATACCAAAGATGCCCAGGTATTCGAAGGGTTTTGCATTTGTGATAACTCCTGAGCAAACTCACGATCAGCAAGCAGAGCTTGGAGACTGCTAGATGGAGAGCCGCCATCAGCAAAAAATCCAGAAGAGAACGGCCTCTGGAGGCTATGTCCGTAGCGATACAATAACCAACTATTTGGGCAGTTCTTGGCGTTTATCGCACGTGATACAGCAGATTCTTCGACAGACACTCGGTGATGATACACAATTTGGCCAAACTTTCTGATGTCGTCCACCTTTCTTAGCCCACAGACGGTACACACGTACTGGTCATAAGCATGCGATCTCGCGACGAGAGCCGGTGCAAAGAAAAGCACGATTACCACCATTGCCGCGAGCCCGACGATTACTATGGCTATCCTACTCATGGTTTTGGCCGATGTGGTTTGAAGATCGGATGGCCGAACAACTTCAATAGGGTAAATCTTTGCAAGCGCGTGTTCACGGATCAATTTTCCGAACGGCGCAGCGAATGACGTAAATGAATCCCAAACCTCCGCCAAGACCTGCGCCGATGATGAAGCGAAGCTTCATTGAATCAACGGAGTCGCGGCGGGTATGACGTTCAGCGAGTTGGCGTTGGGAATAGGTACTGCCACCGGATTGGAGAAAATAATCTTCGAGAAGAAATCCGAGACCGAAGACAAGGGCTGGGAAGGTGATCAAGGAAAGATATTTGAGCCATCTCAGCCAAGCAGCATCTTTGGGTTCGCCACGAGCGGTTTTGGGCGTGAACGCGAGCGCGTCGGTTGCGAGCTGGCTGTAATGGTCATCGCGGTTGTCCATGCCGGTTTGGAGCGGCCAAACCGGGGTAATTGATAGCGAGTGGCGTGCAAGAGAGAGTGCCAGCATAGGGGTGGTGTAAGCCCGATCGGCAGACATTCCTGATTGCGTGAAAAAGCGGCATGCGGCTGCCGCACTCCATGACGCTGGGCGCGAATTGGGAAGACGCCCTTCGTTGAGAACATTGCTCGGGTTATTCCAGGCAGTAAAATTGCCGATTAGAAAGCAGTTTCAGGCATGGCGCTGCTACGCAGCTTACAACAGACGAATTCGCAGCGTTTACGGCGTTTTTCGATTGTAGGTGACGAGATAGAGTTTTGTGCCGGCGGTGGTTTTGAATTCGGTGGGGCGTTTTGCGCTGGAGAGATCGTAGCAAATGCGAAGTGTGTCCCCTTTGATTTCATAGATGCAGGGGAAAGTCTTGCCGGTGTTTGGTCCTTCAACACCGACGACGGTCATGCTCTTTGGCTTGGTGGTGGAATCAGCCGACCATGTTCCTTTATCAGGTTCTCCAGAGACGGTTGCGACATATTGATTCTTGTCGAGTTTGAGCTGAATCGTTTTAAGGAGATCAGCGGACATGGATTGGCCGCCCAATTCAGCTTTGACGGGCAACCAAGTGCCTTGAAGTGCTTTGACATCGGCCGAATCGTCAGCGGCGAATGCAGTCAGCGAGGTCAGAGCAGCGAGACAGATAAGGAGGATATATTTCATAGCATGTTGTTGGGTTGTTCGGACAAGACGTTATTAACTGCGTAATCATTTCCGTGGGCCATTTTGTGGAATTTCAGCTGAAAGCGGCATAGGGCTGCCGCACTCCAAGACGCTGGCGCGTTTTCGCGCGCACCTCTTCATCCGCAAGGTTATGGAGTGCGGCAGCCCTGCGCCGCTTTACGTTTGCGCGAGTGTGACCGACAGTTTTGATCGCACCCAGTTCAAACCACAGTTGCGGATTTGGGTCAAGGACGATTGAATGGCTGTTATGAAATTTCCCCGGTGTTCGGTTCTGTTGTCAGCGATTCTTGCACTCGTTTGCGGTTGTGGCACCCCGCGCCAAACTATTCCCGTTTCGGCAGACACGGCATCGTCGTCCACCCACACGATAGATAGAAAGACGCCGGAATCATTGGCGTCCTTGAACAAACTGTTTCTCCAAAGCTATCGCGCGAGGCAACTCGTGGTGAAAAGCAATACGAGCCCGGTAATCTTTGCGAATTTTGATTCGCTGATTCTCTTTTGGAACGGAACGATCGAAACGAACCGGGTTATACCCGGGATTTATCATTCGCTGAAAGCGGTGGCGCACGTGCCGTTTGGCGTTTATTTGCGGCTCGTTGGCTGCGCGGGCGAACGGGATCCCATCGTGCCCGACGAATTGCTTGCGGAATTGAAACAATACAAAGATGGCATTGGAGAAGCGGAAGCCTCACTTGAACAAGCGGGCTTTTTTCCGTGCCAATTGAGCCGTCAACGCGAGATTCTCAGCAAATCGAAGACCTGCTTAAAAGACGTAATCAGCACTCACAAAGTGACGCGGAAAGATCTTCTCGATTTTGCGCACGGCGTTGGTCCCCTGCTCCTTGCCAATGCGAACGACGCGGCGGTTGCACAACTCGACATGACTCATCGCGCCGTCATGCAATGGAAGAAGCGCATTCCCCCCGAGGAGTGGAAGCGCTTGGTCGTAGTTGTCAGCGGTCCGCAAATGCCACGGCGGCTGAATATTTTCACCCAATATTTTGCGAAGGTGCTTGGCGAAAATGGCAATCATCTCGGCTATCCGCTGGAGGGGCGCAGGCTGATTTATGCCGAACAGATTTTTGGCGGAAGAGATCCGCTTGATTTGATGGCGACGACCTTGGTTGACGGCGACGCAGGTGAAGCATTTTTTGGAAATAGATGGCGAATGAGCCGGGATATTTTGGCGGATGGCGCGAAGGAGTATTTGCGTGGGATTAAAGTCGAGTAAAAATTGGAGGGTGGGACGCAAAGCGGAAAGGAAATTGCAAAAAGATGGTTGGCAAAAATATTAGAACTAAACAACTCATGGATGAAGAGGCGCAGACGACAAGGATGAGTCAATAAACGCGGGATGCGTGACAATGCATAGATGCGCTTGTCCAATGGCGGATGGGTCACTACTCTGCCGCCGTGCAATACGATGCGGGCTGACACATCGCTGCCGTTGATCATCGAAACGAAGGGTCTGACGAAAGTCTATGGCCAGCAGCGGGCATTGGATGCAGTGGATTTGAAAGTTGCGCCTGGTTCGATTGGGTTATTGGGTCCGAATGGCGCTGGGAAGAGCACCTTCATGAAGTGCCTGCTGCAGCTTCAACCGATCACTTCCGGTTCGGCTTGCTTGCTTGGGCGCGAGGTCGGAACGGAGGGACGGGAAATTCGCAAGCGAGTGGGGTACACGCCGGAGCAGGATTGTCACATCCCAGGAATGGTCGGGTGCGAGTATGTGACGTATTGCGCGCAATTGTGCGGGCTGCCATTCCAGGCCGCGCGCCAACGGGCGCATGAGATGCTCGATTTCGTCGGGATGGGCCAGGAGCGTTACCGGAAGATAGATACTTATTCTACCGGCATGAAGCAGCGGATGAAGCTCGCCCAGGCGATTGTGCACGATCCGCAAATCGTTTTTCTGGATGAACCTACGAATGGTCTTGATCCGAAAGGCCAAGCGCAGATTCTCGAATTGGTCCACAGCCTTTGGAAGACTTACGGCATCACAGTGGTGGTATCCTCACATCTTTTGCACGATGTGGACCGGATTTGCGAACAGATCATCATCATCGCGCGCGGACGCGTGCTGGTGCATGATACGCTGGAGAATTTGAAGGCGCGAAAGCGCGGAGCGGCTGAGGTGGTCGTAGGTGAGCGTCACGCTGAGTTGCAGGCGGCTTGCACACGGCAACAGTGGGTTTCCGAATTGCTGCCGAACGGCCACATCAAAGTCGAACACAAAGAGGACTCGCTGAATCCGTTGTTGAATTTGCTGCACGAGTTAAAGATCGCGCCGCTCGAAATTATTCCGAGCCCGAACGCGCTCGAGGAAACGTTTGTGCAGGCCCTGGAGATTTCCCATGCCAATACATGACATTCGCTACCAGCATTGGGAGGGCGCGCACGTCGGAGTGTGGGGACGCCGATTGGTCATCGCTCGAAATGGACTGATGGCTGTGCTCCAGACGAAAGGAGTATGGCAGCTTGTGGGAATGTGCTGGGTCACGGGGCTGGCGATGAGCGCGGTTTTGTTCATGGTCGGGCAACTGCTCGTGGCGGATAGTGTCGTGGTGCAGTGGGCCGGAAATCTCAATCCACAACTGCAGATGTTTGTGCGGTTGCTGACTACATGGCTGGAGCAGCATCCGGAGATTTCGGTCCGCACGACGCAAAACATCCTCTTCCATTACTACTCGATGTATCTGATGCCCGTGAGTATTTTTGCGCTTGGCATTCTCGTGCCGCTGCTGATCACGCGCGATCTGGCCAGCAATGCTATCATCATTTACTCGTCCAAGGCCATAAGCCGCGGGGATTATCTATTTGGGAAATTTTGTAGCGCATTTGCCTTGCTGGGAATTACCTGGCTTGGACCGGTTTGCGGGGCATGGTTTGTGGGAAATCTCGTCGCGCCGGATTGGCGTTTTTTCTGGCATTCGCGCGCGGCAATTGGTCACTCGCTCGTCTTTGTAGTGAGCGGCATGATTGTCCTCAGCGTGCTCGCAATGGGAATGTCCTCGGTTTCAACGAAGGAAAAATCGACGCCGGCCTTTTGGTATATGTGGTGGATTTTCGGCGGCGTTATTACACCCATCGCAGCGCACACTCAGCCGTGGCTCAGGCATTTGAGTTTCAATTACGATCTCAATCAGATCGCCATGGCGATATTTCGTCCGGCCGATGATATCAAGATAGCGCAGGACAATATTCCGCTGCTTGGCGATATGCTGCGAAATATCAAGCCGGAGACAATGGCAGCGCTGGGTACTCCGGCGTTCAAAGGCGCGATTGTCGCTTTAGCAGTCATGGGATTGCTATCGACATTAATTATTCGCAGAAGGGTGAAACCGGAATGAGCGCTATAATTCAGGCAACTGAACTTAGCCGCTGGTACGGCATTGTAATGGGGCTGAATAACGTCAGCTTCGAAATCGAGGAAGGACTGACTGGACTGGTTGGGCCGAACGGCGCGGGCAAGAGCACGCTTATCCAAATCGTTACCGGCCAGCTTCAATCGAGTTCGGGGCGGTTAACTGTGTTTGGGCAGGAACCCTGGAACAATCCCGCGTTGCTCCGCCGGATTGGTTACTGCCCCGAAGGCGAGGCGGTGCCGAAAGATTTGCGCCCACTGGATTGGTTGAAGGGTTTGGCCTTTTTGTCAGGATTAACGGGCGCCGCGGCGAGGGCGCGTTGTGAGGCGATTTTGGATCGGGTGAAGTTGCCGCGCGAGCATTGGAACAAGCGGATGGCTCAGTTTTCAAAGGGAATGAAACAGCGCGTCAAGCTTGCGCAAGGACTCTTGCATGGACCCGACCTGCTGGTGCTGGACGAACCGATGAACGGCCTCGACCCAATGGGACGGCAGGAAGTGGCAGGGTTATTGAAACAACTCACCGCCAGCGGCGTGAGCATTCTGATTTCAAGCCATATCCTCGCTGAACTCGAAGCGCTGTGTAAGAACATACTGATACTAAACTGGGGCAGAATTTTAGCATCCGGCAGCCAAAAGGAAATCCGCGGTGATCTGAAGAATTGGTCGGAAGAACTTTCGATTCTGTGCGATGCGCCGGAGAAATTGGCGCGGCGGCTGTTTGATGAGGGCGTTTTGATCGGGTTTGATTTAGATGGCGATTCCGGTTTTCTGAATATACGCGTGAAAGATGCGCGCACGTTTTATTCGCGCTGGACGGGATTGTTGCTGGAGAGCGGCGTGAAAGTGCAAGCGATTCGCAGCCAAAGCCGCTCGCTCAAAAATATATTCGATAAGGTTACAACGTAATGCCATGACTGAGGCTCCCCCACCACCGATCTCCACGGCACCACCGCCGAGCGTCGGCGCGAATCTCAATCCGAATTTCCTCGGTGCGTTGCGAGGGATCTGGCTATTCACATGGAAGAGCCGGCTAACGTGGCGCAGAATGCCCACCGCGATTTTGATTCTGCTGATACTTCCGGTGTTGATCTATCTGACCACATCGTCGCAGGAATCGTGGACGCGCCGCAATCCGTTGCTGCTGGGAAGTCCGACAGGCCAGACTAAATTGCTCTCGCGCCAGCTCAGGCAGGCTGAATTAATGCTGGGAACTCAGCAGAGCAAGGACCTGACGACAATCTTTTCTGAAGAATTCTCGCGAACGGAAAATGCGTGGCGGGAAACGCAATCAGGGGATTCAAATGCAACTGACCGGAACGCGCAGATCAAAGCTTGCTACGAACGGATTTCGAAGCGCCTTGAAAATGTGTTGGACGACAAGCAATTCGCACAGTGGCAAGTATTCAAAAAAAGGGGGATCAGCGTCAACATTGGGAATGGTCAGCGGCCCGGCGTATTGCCTGGATGGGGAAGGACATCTCCTTTTTATCATTGGCTGATCGACTTTTATTTTTTCGTGATTCTGCCCCTGAGCTGCGTCGGAGCATGCGGCGCATTAATTCGCGAAGAATTGCAGACCGATACGCTGGGTTTTTTAACGACCCGGCCGTTGACGCGCGCCACGCTGATGATTGTGAAATATCTCTCACAGTCTGCGTGGCTGCAGATTATTGTGCTGGTGCAAGCGCTGCTGCTTTTCGCGGCAGGCAGCCTTCGGCAGATTTCAGGACTGGGCAGTTTGCTTGGGCTGTTTCTGGCGGTTCAATTCGTGGCGGTGCTCACATGGAGCGCGCTGGGCGCTTTTCTGGGATTGGTGACGAAGCGATACATGGCGATTGCTTTGTTGTACGGTTTTATCGTCGAGATGGGGATTGGGAGAATACCGACGAATATCAACACGCTTTCAATGATGCGCCATCTGAAGTCGCTGCTGGCTCACAGCAGCGCTTTACAGGAAATTTATGATTGGCCGATGCGCACTGATGCTTTTTCGCTCGCAGCGTTGGGGCTAGGCACGGTTGTATTCCTATCGATCGCAGCGTTTATGTTTACCTTCAAGGAATACCATCATGCTGCCGAGACGCAGAAGTAATTAACGGTTTTCGAAACACTTCGACATTCGCACGACCGGCAGTCCGAGGCCATTGGCCATCGGAATTTCATATCGTTCGACGACCGAATAGTCGAATGCAGCATAGAGTGGTTCGCCAGCTAACGTCGCAACGAGGTCTGCCCTGAGAAACTGCGCGGACACAATCGCCTCCTCGCAGGCTTTCAATATGGCTTTGCCGATACCGCGCCGGGCCCAGGACGGGTGGACGAAGAAGGCGCGAATGCGCGCTGCGTCGCGCCGCGGATCGAGCATGGCGTCCTCACCCGCGCGACCGCTATCGCCTCCATAAAGTGAATTGCGTTTGCTCCAACCGCCGCAACCGAGAAGTACGCCTTCATATTCAAGGGCGAAATAAGTGCCATCGCGAATGAGTTGACGATCCACGGCGAATATCGGCCCCAGAGCTGCTTCGATTTGGGCGGTGGAATAATACGGTGCTTGCAGCATGCGCGATGAAACACGGATTAGTTCTTCAAGTGCGGGCACGTCGTCCTCGCGCGCTAATCTGGGTTGCCAATTCATCAATGAACAGAAACCATTTCGCGAAAGTTTACAACCAGGGTTGCCACTTCGGAAGCGTGCTTCGCAGCGACTCGACTTCCTCGGGACCCAGGTCGGCCAAGGGCGGACGGACCGGGCCTCCTGCGAGGCCAATCATGTCCATAAATGCCTTCATCGCGGATACTTCGTAACCTTTGCGGCGCGATCGCAGTGCGTACAGGGGAATAACCAGTTCGGTCATCAGCTTCGTGAGCTCATCTGATTTACCGGCGGAGGCTAGTTCATGCAATTTCAGTGATAAACGCGGGGCGACGTTGGCGATGCTGGAGGTGTAGGCGCGGATGCCGATAGAATAGTAGCCCGGGACCATGTCATCGCCAGCGCCACCAATCCAATGCAATCGGTCGCCGAGGCGTTGGCGAATCATTTGATACCGGCGCAAATCGGCCTGACCGTCTTTCCAACCGACGAGATTCGGAATTTGCGCGAGCTTTTCGGTGAGGGCAGGAGTGGGATTGAACCAATCGCGGGTGTAGATGAGCATTCCGAGGGGAGTTGCCTCCGCGATACCGCGATAATAGGCGACCAGGCCGTCGTCATCGGGACTCGGGTAATAGGGCGGGAACGCGAGGATGCCATCAGCTTTCAATTTCGCTGCCTCACGGGCCAACTCTGAAGCGATGGGCGGGTTGAATCCTGTCCCTGCGAGAACGGGTACTCGGCCATTTACTTCTTCGACGACCGTTTTGACAACGGCCGCGTGTTCGGACGGTGAGAGGGAATAAAGCTCGCCGGTGCCTGCCGGCGCAACGATTGCGCAGACAGGATGCTTGAGCAAGGAGCGCAGGTTCTTGCGCAATCCTTCCAAATCGAGTGAAAGGTCCTTTTTGAAGGGTGTGACGGGAAAGGAAATAACGCCCTGGAGTCGCTGGCGAAGTTCGTTCGGTTGCATGGGGAAGTGATTTCAGAAGAGCGGAAATGATTCAAGAAAGCTTTTCTCGGATGCAGCGGGCGTGGACTTGATTGCCCTCGATTTACATCGTATTATTTCGATTATGAAACATGACAAAATTCCACGTCGCGCTGCCAAGCGCCTCGAGTTAGGTCAACACATCGTGGCTGATCCGGAAATCTGTCATGGCCAGCCCACCTTTAAAGGCACACGGATAATGGTTTGGCAAGTTCTGGATGATGTAGCAGACGGGAGGTCGTGGGAGTTCATCTGTAATAAGCGGTGGGGCGGACGCATTCCACTTTCGGCTGTGGCGGAAGCGGTGAGATTGGCACGCGCTGCCTGGCTTAATAAGCGACGCGGAGCGACGAGCGAGCCTTTAGCAGCTTGAATCTGCTCGACGAAAACTTTCCCGAAGACCAAGGGCCATTACTTCGTGAATGGCATGTTCCTTTCCGGCAAATAGGACGCGATATTTCCCGACTCGGAGCCAAAGATTCAGAGATCATTCCGCTCATGCATCAGCATCGTCGGATTACGTTCTTCACGCAAGATCGGGACTTCTTCAAACGAAATCTGGTACATTTAGCGTATTGTCTAGTTCTGCTCGATGTGCGAGCAGATGACACAGCCTGGTTCGTTCGGCGGTTTTTGCGGCATCCTCGTTTCAAATCCGAAGCCAAACGCATGGGAACCGTGGCTCGTGTTCATTATGCTCGAATTGAATTTTGGAAACGGAATTGCATCAAAGTAGAGCATGCGGATTGGCCGCAAGACTAATATGCCGGGCTCAATTTACTCGTTACCACCTCGGCAGGACGCGCTTCCAATTCGGATCGACGTATTTGCGCATTTCGGCTTCGTCATCGCGTTTGCGATAGGGGCATTTCTGATAGCGTTCGCGGCCGCGGGCAAGTTGATCGTAATCAAGTTCCACGCCGAGGCCGGGTTTGTCGGGAATGCGGACGCAGCCATTGACGATTGGAACGCGGCCGCCGAGTACGATTTCGTCCTGGGCGGATTGCCAGGGGTAATGGGTGTCGCAGGCGTAAGTGAGATGCGGCGTCGCAGCGGCAACGTGGGTCATTGCCATGAGCGATACGCCGAGGTGCGTGTTTGAATGCATCGAGAGGCCGATGCCGAAAGTTTTCGCGAGTCGGGCGAGCTGTTGAACCTGCCGCATCCCGCCCCAGTAATGATGATCGCAAAGGATAATCTGGACGGCATCCAATTGGACCGAGCGCGGAATATCGGCGAACGAAGTGACCGCGACGTTACTTGCCAGGGGAGTATTGATTCCTTCGGCGAGCAATCGGCGTCGGACTTCGGCCATGTTTTCCAGTCCGGCGGTCGGGTCTTCCAAATATCCACCGCGCCCAAGTTCTTCTGCGAGGGCA
>Ga0193709_1000186_pt1 | contig 25425 bp, 27 predicted proteins | sample H3c2metaG_FD_160571 | JGI IMG/M metagenome (GOLD analysis project Ga0193709, IMG submission 160571) | Soil microbial communities from a riparian zone of the East river system, Colorado, United States - H3c2 | ecosystem: Environmental > Terrestrial > Soil > Riparian zone | place: USA: East River...
CAGGCGCCAACGCGCCCGCCGGTCGAATGCTGGCGGTGGACCGGCTCAAGAAGACGATTTCACCCTATCCGTTCGTGCCGGCTTAGGGAGCGACCGGCTCTCTCTCCAGCGCCTGCCGGTCCCAATTCGCCCGATTTGCGGCTGCGGCGTAGGTCGCCTGGAGGAAGCGCATCAGCGTGTCGTCTGGATCGGCAGAGGCTCGCACCTCGGCGTAGGGCAGGACGAATTCGCCGAGTTCCTGGTCGAAGCGCGCTGTCTGCGGCTCAACCCGTGTATCGCGGTAGCCGTCGGGCTCGGGATAGGCGTAGCTGTAGAAAATTGGGTCTGCCGCGGTCACACCGCCTGGCCAGAAGCCTGCGCTCGATTCTTCATGACTATAGGCTTCGCGGGTGATTCGGTCGGGCAACCCAGGAAAGCCGCCCGGATGCGGCGGCGCCTCGCGTCCCGAAAAACGTGTCACGGCCAAATCGAAACTGCCCCAGAAGAAATGGACTGGGCTGGCCTTGCCCTGAAAGCCGGCGCGGAACCGTTCGAACACCGGCACGACCGCGTTCAGCGCGCCAAGCAGTCGCGTCGCCGAGTCGCGATCGTAGGAGCGCGGCTCATGGTCCTCGGCGAACGGCTTGGCGTCGGGGATTTCGTTGGGCTTGCCGTTAAACTTCGACGGCAAATGATTGCGATCCAGCATCGCAATCAGCGCGCCGTGAAGCTCGGCAATCGTCTGGCCGCGAAACGGAATTTCCTCTCGCACGCCGTCGCTGATCGCCAGGGTCAAAGCGTGGCGGCACAGGTCGATGGCCAAGGTGAAGCTTCGGCTTCCGTCAGCAATCGGCGGCGCTTCCAGCCCGTAGGCCGTCGGACGTAAGGTCACATGCCAGCCGTGGTTGATCCACGGCGCGTAAGCGACGCGCATCTTGCCGAGCATCTGGCTGGCGAGATGGAGCGTGGCGAAGGTCGCCGCATTGCGCTTCACGTCGAGTTCGGGCCAGTCGCTCATTTGCGCCTCTCTTTACTGTCCCGCCCGGCGATGCTTTAGCCGCATCGCACCGCAGCATGAAAGCCGAGCCTTGAATCCCGACGCCCTGAAGCAACGCCTGACCGATGAAATCGCCGCCGCCGCCGACCTCGTGGCGCTGGAAGCGGTGCGGGTGCACGCTTTGGGCAAATCGGGCAGCGTTACGGCCTTGCTGAAGACGCTCGGCGCGATGGACGCCGAGACGCGTGCGGCCGAAGGCCCGAAAATTCATTCGCTGCGGGAAAGCGTCGCTGCCGCGATCGCCGAGCGCAAAGCGGCGCTTGAAGATGCCGATCTCGATCGACGGCTGAAGACCGAGCACATCGACCTGTCGCTGCCCTCGCGCGAAACACCCAAGGGTTCGGTCCACCCAGTCAGCCAGGTGATGGACGAGCTCGCCGAGATTTTCGCCGACCTTGGTTTCGCCGTCGCCGAGGGGCCCGAGATCGAGACCGACTGGCATAATTTCACCGCGCTCAACATTCCCGAGACCCACCCGGCGCGGGCGATGCACGACACCTTCTACATGGCGGGCGATCACGACCCGCCGATGGTGCTGCGCACGCACACCTCGCCAGTCCAGATCCGGACGATGATGGAGCAAGAGCCGCCGATCCGGATCATCGCGCCAGGGCGCGTCTACCGCTCGGACAGCGATGCCACACACACCCCGATGTTCCACCAGATCGAGGGTCTGGTGATCGATCGCGGAATCCACATGGGGCATTTGAAGTGGACGCTCGAAGCCTTCCTCAAAGCTTTCTTCGAGCGCGACGACGTCGTGCTTCGGTTCCGCCCGTCCTATTTCCCCTTCACCGAGCCGTCGGCCGAGGTCGATGTCGGCTGGTCGATCGAGAAAGGCCGCCGCGTGGTCGGTGGGTCCGAAGGCTGGATGGAGGTGCTCGGATCGGGGATGGTCCATCCCAAGGTGATCTACGCCTGCGGGCTCGACCCGGCGGAGTGGCAGGGCTTCGCCTTCGGCACTGGGGTCGATCGGCTGGCGATGCTCAAATATGGCATGGATGATCTCCGCGCCTTCTTCGATGGCGATCTGCGCTGGCTCAAGCATTACGGGTTCAGTGCATTCGACGTGCCGACTTTGTCGGGCGGAGTCGGGGCATGAAGTTCACCTTGTCGTGGCTGAAAGCCCATCTCGACACCGAAGCCGACGCCAGCACCGTCGCCGACACGCTGACGCGGATCGGGCTCGAAGTCGAAAGCCTTACCAATCCGGCGGAAGCGCTGGCGCCGTTCAAGGTGGCCAGGGTGCTGACCGCCGAAAAGCATCCGCAGGCCGACAAGTTGCAAGTGCTGACCGTCGATGCCGGCGATGGCCCTGTGCAGGTCGTCTGCGGGGCGCCAAACGCGCACGCCGGGATGCTTGGCGTGTTCGGGCCGCCCGGCGCCTACATCCCCGGTAGCGACATGACGCTAAAGGTCGCCGCGATCCGTGGGGTCACCTCAAATGGCATGATGTGCTCGGTGCGCGAGTTGCAATTGGGCGAAGAGCATGACGGGATCATCGAGCTGGCCGCCGATGCGCCGGTCGGCGCGAATTACGCCAGCTGGGCCGGGCTGGACGACGCCCTGTTCGATGTCGCGGTCACGCCCAACCGCCAGGATTGCATGGGCGTGCGCGGCATCGCCCGCGACCTGGCCGCGGCGGGTCTCGGCACGCTGAAGCCGCTCGATGTGCCCCAAATCGAAGCGTTCGACCCAAGCCCCATCGACATTCGGATCGAAGATCCGGAGGGCTGCCCCGCCTTCTTCGGGCGCGCGATCCTGGGCGTGAAGAATGGCCCGTCGCCGGAATGGATGCAGCGCCGTTTGAAGGCGGCGGGCCAGCGTCCGATCTCGGCGCTGGTCGACATCACAAATTATGTGATGCTCGACCTAGGGCGGCCGGCCCACGCCTATGACCTCAAGGAAATCGAGGGCGCGGTGGTCAGTCGGAGGGCGCGCGACGGCGAGAAGGTGCTGGCGCTCAACGAGAAGGAATATGTCCTCGATTCATCGATGACGGTGATCGCGGACGAGCGGCAAGTGCACGACATCGCCGGGATTATGGGCGGGGAGCATAGCGGCGTTAGCGAGATGACCACTGAGACTTTGCTGGAAATCGCTTACTTCACGCCCGAGAATATCGCTCGCACCGGGCAGAAGCTGGCCCTTACCAGCGATGCCCGGAGCCGATTCGAGCGCGGCGTCGACCCGGCGTTCCTCGACGATGGTTTGGCGATCCTGACGGGCCTTATCCTCGATATCTGCGGTGGCAATCCAACGCTGCCGATACGCGCCGGCAAGCCGCCCAAAGTCGGCAAGATAATCGACGACTTTGATCCGGAGCAGGCCACTCGCAAGTTGGCCGGGCTGGACGTCCCGGAAGACAGACAAATCCAGATCCTTGAAGACCTCGGCTTCATGGCCCGCACGAACGGATCGGCTCACCTGTTCGAGGTTCGTGCTCCAAGCTGGCGCCGCGACATCGACGGCCCGGCCGATCTGGTCGAGGAGGTCGCCCGGATCGTCGGCTATGACGCGATCCCGTCGACACCCTTGCCCCGTGCTGAAGGCGTGGCGAAGGCGACCGCGACACGCGCGCAGATGATCGAGCGCAAGGTTCGCCGCGCGGCCGCTGCCCGGGGGCTCGACGAGGCGGTCAACTGGAGCTTCATCGCTGAGGCCGAGGCCGCCCCGTTCGGCGAGCCGGCCTGGACGTTGGCCAACCCGATCAGCGAGGACATGAAGGTCATGCGGCCGTCGCTGCTACCTGGGCTCATCTCCGCTGCACGCCGCAACGTCGATCGCGGTGCCTCTAGCGTTCGACTGTTCGAGATCGGACGCCGCTACCTGGCCGACGGCGAGCGGGTCACAGTGGGAATCATCCTAACCGGCGAGCGCAACGAGCGCGGCTGGCAGAGAGGCAAGGCGCAGGCCTTCGATCCGTTCGACGGCAAGGCCGAAACGCTGGCCCTGCTCGAAGCCGCGGGCGTTCCGGTCGTCAACCTCCAGTTGTTCCAGGACGCTGGGCCAAGCTGGCATCCCGGGCGGTCGGCGACGCTGGGCCTTGGTCCCAAGACCATCCTCGCGGCGTTCGGCGAATTGCATCCGCGTCTCGCCAAGGCGCTCGATGCGCCGGCGGGGACGATAGCCGCCGAAATCTATCTCGACGCGATCCCCGCGCCCCGCGCCTCTGGCCGGACCCGCCCCGCATTCGCTCCACCGGCATTGCAACCCGTGACGCGCGATTTCGCGTTCATCGTCCCGGAGCAAGTCACGGCGGATGCACTGATTCGAGCGGTTCGCGGGGCCGACAAGGCGGCGATCACCGCGGCGAGGCTTTTCGACCGGTTCGAAACGCCCGACGGGCTGTCGCTGGCGGTCGAGGTGACGCTTCAGCCGGCGGAGAAGAGCTTCACCGACGCGGAAATCGGGGCGATCAGCGACAAGATCGTCGCCGCCGCGGCCAAGCTCGGCGCGCGGCTACGCGGGTGATGCCTCAAGCGCGTTGATTGCGGCGTGGACGCGCGCCTCGACCTCGTTGCGCTTCAACCCCGGCTCGATCACCTCGCCGACCTTGAAGCGGATCGTCCCGGACCGTTTGACGAAGCGGCGTGGCCAGATCTTGCCGCTGTCGACCGCCACCGGAACCACCGGCAGGCCAAGTGCGCGATACAGCCCCGCGAACCCCGCGCGCAGTTCGGGCCGCTGGCCGACCGGCGTACGGGTCCCTTCCGGAAAAATTACCACCGGACGTCCGGCGGCGGCGGCGGCCTTGCCCGCGGCAAGCATCTCGCGCAGCGCCTTGGCGCCGGCCTCGCGGTCGACACCGATGACGCCATAACGCCGCGTTACCCAGCCGAATAATGGGATTCTTGTCAGCTCATGCTTCATCACGACGACTGGCGTGTCGGCCAGCCGCAGCGCCTCGATCGTCTCGACCATCGCCTGGTGCTTGATCGCAATGAGATAGGGGCCGGGCGGGATGCTGCCTTCGAACTGCATCCGGATGCCGAGCACATGGCGCACCAGGATATGGTGATAACTTGACCAGCCGCGGACTACCGCGCGAACCGCCCCCGTGCCGAACGGCGAGAGGGCGATCACCAACAAGACATAGACCAAGGTGCCGAGGTAGAAGAGCAGGGCGAACAAAGCGGAGCGAATCGCGGCGATCACAGGTCGAGCCACACCGACAGGCGGCGCAGGACGTATTTATTATACTCGCCGAACAGGGTGATGAATGACGGCCGGGTCGTCAGCGCATCGGGAACCAGCGCGATCCGTTTCCCGAGCTGGCTACGGAACTCATAGGCTGCGCGGTGCATGTGCCAATCGCTGGTGATCAGCCGGATCGAGCGGTAATGGTGCTTGTCGATCCAGCGCAGCGCCTCCTCGGCGTTGGAACGCGTATCAACCGATTCGCTGCCAAGGTCGACGCAGCAGCGCACAAGCTTGCCGTCCCCATGCAGGCGGCGGATCAGGTCGCCGCGGGTCACCGCCGGATCGGCCCCGGCGACCAGCATGCGCTTCGCCTCACCATGCTTCATCACCGCGATGCCGCGTTCGATCCGCCCGGCGCCGCCGGTCAGGACGACGATCGCGTCGGTCTTCTCGGCCTTGGCCGGATGGCCGAGCGTGACCCCGAATAACGCAAATCCGAGCGCGTAGATCAGCAATATCAAGGCGGTGAAGCGCAGGATCATAGGGCGTCCCGCAATGCCTTGAGCACCGCGCGCCGCGCAACCAAGGTCGCCAGCGCGGCACCGGCGAACGGCATTGCGATCAGCAAGGCGATGTCGCCAAGGCCAAGCGCCGCGCCGCCTGCGAGGTCGCGAATCATCGCCGATCCGCCGCCGGCGACGAACAACAGGATCAGCCCCGCCGCCGCGCCGCCGCCAAGGCCGCCGGTCAGCGCATCGAGTGCGATCCGCCGCTGGAACAAATGCGCGATCTGATTATCGGTCGCGCCGATGCCGTGCATCACGTCGATCGTCGCGCGATTGGTGTCCAGCGCGCCGCGCGCCGCCAGCACCACCGCCGCCGACGTCGCCAACACCATCATCGCGACCAATGCCGCCGCCAGCCACTGCATCGCGGTGATCGCGCGCAATAGTGGCGCCAGTGACGTGCGATGGGCGACGAATTTGGCCCCCGGCACCGCCCGCTCGACCGCTTGGGCGATGGCTTGAGGCGAGGCCCCGGGCGCAAGGTCAACGTCGATCAGCGCGGGGATCGGCAAATCCTCGCCAAGACCGGCCGGTCCCAGCCAACGCTCGAGCGTCCGGCGCAATTCCTTCTCGGATACCGGGCGGACGTCGGTTACGCCGGGCGCGGCGCGCGCCGCCGCAATCGCCCGCGGAGCGAGCCGCGCGCCACCGGCGATCTGGATCGAATAACGGTTCTCGACGCCCCGGGCGACGATGTCGGCGGCGTTGGCGAGGGCCAACCCGGCCGCGGCGATGATGATCGTGACGAACATCATGATCGCGATCACATAAGGCGTCGGTCCCTGCAGCCGACCGCCGGGAAGCAGCCGCCGGTCGGGTGCGGGCGGGTTGAGCCAGCCGAGCATCAGCGCAGAGCTCCCGGCGGGTGCTTGAGGAGGCCGGACGGATCGACCATCGAACCTGCTTCCAGTCGCACCATCTGCGCACTCGGAATGCCGGCGATGACCCCCAGGTCGTGGGTGGCGACGACGATCGTCGTCCCCAGCCGGTTCAGTGCCTCGAACAAATGGATCAGCCGCGCCGCCATCTCGGCGTCGACGTTGCCGGTCGGCTCGTCGGCGACCAGCAGGTCGGGCTGGGCGATGACCGCGCGGGCGATGGCGACGCGCTGCTGCTCGCCGCCCGACAAGGTCGGCGGCCTGGCGCTCGCCCGGTCGGCCAGCCCGACCCAGGCGAGCATTTCGCGCACCGGGCCTTCGACCTCTCCCTCGGTCTTCCCGGCGATGCGCAGCGGCAGCGCGACATTGTCGAACGCGGATAAATGGCGGATCAGTCGGAAGTCCTGAAACACCACGCCGATGCGGCGGCGGAAGCTGGGCAAGATTTCGCGCGGCGCCTCGCTCAATTCCTCGCCGAACAGGCGGATCCGGCCGCGGGTCGGGCGCTGCGCGAGATACAGCAATTTCAGCAATGAGGTCTTTCCCGCGCCGGACGGCCCGGTGAGGAAGTAGAAGCCGCCCTCGGCCAGCTGGAAGTCAAGGTCGCGCAGCACTTCGGCACCGGTGCCGTAGCGCAAGCCGACACTATCGAATTCCGCGATCGTCGCCAGTGTCTGTCCCCCGGGGCATCGAGCGCGCCCCAATTGCCCAACTTTGGCACAGCCTTAGCCGGGTTGCCAATGGGCGCACATTCCTGTTTATCCATGGGTATCGGGCGAGAATGAAAAGGGGCCGCTGCATGATCCTGACCTGCCCAGCCTGCGACACGCGCTACGTCGTCAAGGACGGCAGCATTCCGCCGGGCGGAAGGCAGGTGCGCTGCGCGTCATGCAAGCATAGCTGGCACCAGGATCCCGAAGCGGCCGAAGAGATTGTCGAAGCGCCGCTCAATTTGAACCCGGAGATCGAGCCGGCGGCGGACCCTGCGACCAGCGACCCCGATTTTGCCGAGCGCATCGAGCAAGCGGTTGATCAGGCCGAGGAAGTCCCTTCAGGCGAGCCCGTGCCCGAACTTTCGCCGATGGGCGGCGCACCTTCATCTTTCATCGCCCCGCCAACACAAGCGCTCGATGATGCGGTCGACTTTTCCGCCGAACATGACGATGCGGTCGTCGCCGCGGCGAGCGAAGCGGGGGTGGCCGATACGGCTTGGGAAGATTCGGCGGACGATGACGATGACTTCCGGCCATTTGCCGGCGCCGCCGAGGAGTCGCCACGCCGCCGTTGGCCGCTGGCATTGTTGATTCTGGTCGTGCTGATCGGCGCGCTGGCCGCCGCCTTCTGGTTCCTCGCCCCGGTCGAGTGGCGCCAGCGGGTCGGAATTGCCGGCACCGAGGAAACGCCTTTGTTGCTCCAGGTCCGCACCAGCGACCGGCAGACGCTCGCCAGCGGCAATGAATTGTTCGCCGTCAGCGGACGGGTGATCAACCCAACCGACCGCAGCCAGCGTGTTCCGCCATTGCAGGCGGAGCTTCGCAACAGCGCGGGCAAATTGATCTACAGCTGGACGATTGCGCCGCCGGCGCGGACGCTTCCGCCCGGTGCCAGCGCGAGCTTCAACAGCGCTGAGGTCAATGTTCCGCAAGGCGCCGACCAATTGACGGTGACCCTCGGATCGCCTGCCGCCTGAACTAAACCTATTTGAATTCAATGAGTTGGGCCACCTGACGCGATCCGTCTTCAAGGCGAATCATACCCGGCCGGGCACGCTGCCCGAGCGATTCAACGGGCCGGCCAAACTCGATCTGTGCTCCGGAGATGATCCTGACCGACACCCGCGCCTGGACTCGAGCCCCAGTTTGCACAGGGGGCAGTGCGGCGAGAGCAATGGCGGCCAATGCAAGCAGCATCCTGCCGGACTATGCCGAGCCGGGGTCATGGTAAATAGCGCGTTTACCATTGTCCCGCCCCGGGACGGATCGAGCGCCATTGCGCGGGATAGGTCGCTTTGCTAGGGGCCACGCCTTGCCAGGCGCCGGTCATCGACCGGCGGTTTCACGAATGCGGTCGTGGCGGAATTGGTAGACGCGCAGCGTTGAGGTCGCTGTGGCCGAAAGGCCGTGGAAGTTCGAGTCTTCTCGACCGCACCAGCATGCAATCGGGCAATCCCCCAGATTGCCTTGGATTGCATGCTCACGCACCCGACATTCCGGGGGAATGTCGGACCGTGTGATCGAAAACCGAGGCAATCCGGGGGATTGCCTGTTTTCGTGCTCAGAGCTGAAAGTCGTCCCAGACGACTATTGCGCGGAGGCGATCCGCTTCAGCGGTGAAACCGGCACCGCCCCCATTCGCACCACTGGCTTTTCAGGCGTGACCTCAAGCGACCGCTCCAGGTCGCGGCTGGCGCGGGCCGCTTCGGCCGAGGATTGGGCAAGACGGATCGTGTAGCGTCCAAAAGCGACCTTTTCGAACAGGAAGTAGCCATCGTAGTCGCTCCGCGCGGTGGCCACGACCGCGCCGCTTGAATCGACCAGCTCGACGTCGAGCCCTTCGAACCCGCCGCCGCCACTCTTGATGAGCGACCCTTCGACATCGCCGCCGCCGACCAGCGGAATCTCGACTTCGGTGGTGACGCCTGGGCGCGGGGTGATGACCTGGTTAGCCTTGCGCGGCACCAGCGAAGGATTGGCCAGCGTACTCGTGTCGATGCCGATCGCGACCGGCCGGAAGGCGTCGAGCCCTTCGACGCGAGTGGTACCGGCTTTGTTCGTGCCTTTGTCGGAGATGCGCATGCCGGCGGTAACTACGGCGCCCTCTTGATAGGGCTCGTTCGCGTCGCGGCGGCCGTTGTCGTTGTCGTCGCGGAATACACGCGCCCTGACCGCGCCGTTGCTGGCCAGTTTCTGGCTGGTGAGGTTGAACAATCCGCCGCCGCGGTCGCTTCCAAGCGAAAATGCGAGGTTGAATCCCGCCGCGACCGAGCCGTCGGTGGCTGCTTCGCCCGACACCGACACCGACATCGCATTGAAATGATGGATATGGGCGATACGCGCGCGGCCGCGCCTGGCGCTGCCTTCATAGGCCAGCGCGCCCTCCCAATCGCTATGCTCCGAGGCCGACCAATAGCCAGTCAGTTCGGCGTCACGGAATTTTGCCTTCGGAGCGACGCCCCATTTTGCGCTGGCGCGAACCCTCACGTCACCAATTCGGCCGATTCCGGCGAAGGCCACGCTGGTTTCCGCGGGCTGCTTCGTTCCGGATGGATCATGCTGGCTGCTGTGGTCGAGCTCGGCCGACAGCATGAAATTGCGCAAATTGGTCGAAAGACGCGCTGCGGCTTCCAATTCACTGCCGCCGCCGGCCAATTGTCGGAACCGAACGTCGCCGTGGACCGGCACGCGGGCGCGGCCGATCTTCAAAGGAGCGTCGAGCGACAGGCGATGCTCACCGACCGTGCCGTCACGGATCCGGGTCGAGATGAAATTGCGAGCGATGATCGACTCGCCGCTGATGTTGACCGGCCCCAGCTTGCCCAGCACGCTAGCGCGCGCCGCAAAACCCCCGCCACGCTCATAGGCTCCGCCGACCTCGACCAGCGCCGGACCGACGGTGCGGCGCACCGAGGCTTCAACATAAGACAGGCGCTGGTCGTCGACCACCAGGGTTTCGACCAAGGCGGCGACAGAGGTGCGCTCGTCGATGCCGTGCTCCACGCCCGCAGTCGCGCTCCAGCCGCTGTCGCGCATGGGCGCGTCGCTCGATGCGGCAAGCTTGCCGACAAGGTCGCGTCCGACCTGGTTGGCGCCAGCCCAATACCATGTCTTGCCTGGCGGAACGGCCTGCGGGCCGATGGTGACACTTTCGCTGCGCCGCCGAATCTGCCCTTGCGGCCCATAAGTGACGATTTCAAAGTTATTATCACCGTATTGAAGCTGTACATTGTCGAAATGATAACGATTATCATTACTAGCGGCGGCAAATCCCAGCAGGGCGCCATTCCGATAGATTTCGGCCTCCCAACCGGTCGACAGGTCGCCGGTGAAGCTGGTACGGTCGAATGCGCTCGGCTGATCGAGCGGCCGATTGGTGATCAGCGCGCCGCGGCCCTGCGAGGATCCGCCGACCAGGGGCGTGGCGAGGCCCGCGACGTCGCCCACCCCGAAATGGGTCGCTTTCAGGAAACCGAGCAATTCGCCATCCGGATCGCTGCGGTAGGCACGCAGCCGAACGCTGTTAGGCACCCCGTTGCGGCTGGTGCCGACGCGCGCGTCGAACGACATCATCACCATCTCGCCCGCCGCGTAGAGCGAGGCCTGGCGATCGACCTTCATGCCGCTGTGGGCATTGTAGGTCGCGCCGCCGCTGACGACAAAGTCGAGCGCCGGAGTGCGCCACATGCGATAGGGCAGGCGAACGCGGGGCAAGCCGGCAAGATCGAGCCGTGCCGGCTTGATCTGCTGGGCGCGCTGGCGCCGCTCGATCGCCAGCTCGACCGGAAGCTTGGTTTTGGTCTCCAGCCGCAACAGCGAAGCGCGCGGATTGGCTTCGACGCCAATTCCGAACCAGCGGCCGAGCGCCTTGCTGTCGACGCACCACCCTTCGGGCGTGTCGCGGACCGTTTGGGCGGCGAGGGGCTCGCGGCTGGAGCCAAAGGCCACTTCGCCGCGGGCGCGGTCGATGGTAATCCGATTGTCTTCCTGGAATGCCCAGCCTGTGGCGACTTTCGCCGCCACATCAATCTTCATCGGCACATCGAGCGTGTTGAGGAAGTCCCCGAGAACGATGCACACGCCCTCGGGTGTTGGATAGGCCCGCGCGCCATCGCCGAGAGTCAATTGGCGGATGTTGACGTCGAGCAGCAATTGGTCGTCGGGATCGGGTGCCCAGGCAGCGGCAGCGCTTGCCGCCACGGCAGCTGCATCTCCGGAAGCAGTAATGCCGCCGGCGCCGGACAGCGCCACCAGCGCCATCGCGCCGTGCCACCAGCGCTTCCGCGCCATGCCTCTGTTTTCCCCCGCCCCCTCGCGCTCCTAGCGCAGCACCGTTTGGGTCTCGGCGAGAGTTCGGCCGCCCTCTTCGGCGCTTTCGACATATTGGACGGTCACCGGGCCGCTTAGCGCTCCGGTATATTTGTCGGATACCGGAATGGTCACGGTGCGGTCCGAAATCTCCTTGTAGACCGCTACGCCGCGCTGGAGCGCGATCGGTTCGGTCACGCCGGCCTTGAACACCCTGATCTCGCCAAAGGTCGATCGATCGCCGCTCCGCGACAGATCAAACGCGATGGCCGGCTTTCCGGCCAATTTGGCGACGTGGACATCGGCGATGCCCGCCTTGGCGGACAGATTGCCGAGCCGGACGATGACCGGGATGGTCACGCCGTAGATCGGGGTCAGCGAGATGGCGACGCCCCTGACGTCGCCTGGCTGGGTGACCGGCCGCGGCGGCGGCACTGCCCGGAACAGCAGATGGACGCGATATTCCCCGTCGGCGAGCCCCTCGGGCGCGCGTGCGGAAATGCGGATCGCCTGCGGCTGGCGCGGCGGAAGCGTGACCCGGCGCGGCGCATAGAGGATCATCGCCTGCGCGGCCAATTCGTCGGCGTTGGGCGCGGGCACGTCCTCGAGCTCACCGGCCTTGGTCATGCGCCGCAATTCGACGGAGATGCGATAGGTCGCTTCCTCCTCGCCGATATTGTTGAGGATGACCTCTGTACCGCGGCGACCGTCGAGGACGATCCGCGTCGGCGCGACCAGAAGGTCACCCACTCCGGCATGTGCCGGGACGAAGGCGGCGAGCGCCGGCGACAGCGCCGCGGCGGCGACAACCAGGCTTTTGGTCAAACGGGTAAGCATCGCGGAAACCCCCACATTGCTCCGTAACGGAGCGTTGGGTCCCTGTTTGCCTCCGTAATGGTTACTTTTAGGCTAACCATCCCCCTTCATTATTCGCGGTAAGTTCGCGCCACGAAGATCCTGGAAAAGAAAAAGGGCCGCCGGCGAACCGGCGACCCCCTTCTCTGGTCGGCTCGATCTGGTCGATCGAGGCCCGTCAGTTGAGCTTATTGATAGTCGGCGGTGACGACGATGTCGCCCTGGTAGAAGCCGTCCGCAGTGGTCGACGCCAGCGTGATCGAGCCACCGATGTTGAAGTCGACACCGGCATTGCCCGAATTGGGCATGGTCACCGATGCACCAATCGATTTCGACGTCGTCACGGTCAGGTTGGCGCTGCCATTGCTGATCACGACCGACGCCGGGACGGTGACGTTGACGACTGCGTTGTTCGAGCCGGTGACATTATATGCTGCCGCCGTAGTGGCAGCCGAGCATGTCAGGTTGGTGCCGCCGCCGCAGACGCGGGCACCGGCCGTGTCGACCGAGACGACTTCGCCGCCCCAGGCGCCGGAGCCGCTCAGCACGACTGTGCCGAAGTCGAGGTCGGCGTTGCGGGTCAGGGTCAGCGCCTTGAGGATCTTGACCTTGGCCTTGGCTTGCGGCGTGGCCGAAACGAGCGACGCGGCCTGGGCCGGAGCGGCGGTCAGGGCCAGCGCGGCGACCGTCGCAGCGAGCGACGTCAAACGCAAAAATGTCTTCATGAGTAATTCCCCACTTGGTTCCGAGATTAAGCGGGTCATTTGACCGATGGTGGCCAACCCGTGATCCGTTCATTAACCGCGACCGCTTACGGCTTTGCTGAGCAGGATGGTTAACGCGCCGCTAAGCTTTCCGCCGGAATGGATCGGTCTTCACAGATACTCGACCGTTATGGGGACATCGCCGCGATAATCGCCGTCGGCGTCGCCGATGATCTGCAGCCGCCCGCCGAAACGAAAACTCAGAGAACCGGACGAATCAAGCCGCGCGCTGGCGGGGACGTCGCTTTCAATCCCGTCGATCGAAATGCGGTTGCCATTGAGGCCGTACATGTCGATTCGCGATGGCAGGGAGATGCGCACCATCCGCCCGGGCTCGCCGCGGATCACCGCGCTGCCGACCATTGCCCGGCTGCTCAATTCAGTGATCGCCCCGGAAACGCTGCGCGATCCGTCCGCGGCGAGGCTCGCCGTGCCGCCATTGGGCCCAGTCAGGACCAGCCGGTCGAAGTTCAGGCTGGCTTCGACTTCGAGCGCAATCGGCGTGCCCGTCTCGGCATCCGTTTCGAGCGTCGGATTGGTGCACAAGCGGCATTGCGCCGCTGCGCGCCCAGGCGCGGCGACCGGACCAGCGACGAGCGCCAGCATAGCAAACAGGACGCGAACTCGGTCCATCATGGGCCAAGCTCTATGGGGGCAGTCCCTAAAACAGGGTTAAGACGAGGCTAACCATTTGAGCGGCGACTGACGCTTGTCGAGACGCCGCCGAATCCCTATCGCTTGGCGGCCAATGGCTCGTAATGCTCCGACCGCCCCCCGCAGGCCGCTGATCACCGCGCTCTGGATTTCATTTTATGCCGCGCTTGTCGCCATTCTCGCGCTCGGCGTTGCGGTGGCCGTCGCGGTCGCATCGCTTCCCGATTATTCGGAGCTTAGGGCGCGTTCCGACCTCGGCCAGATGATCCGGGTGCGCGCGGCCGACGGCAGCGTCCTCGTCTCGCTCGGACCGAGCTTCGGCCAATGGCTCCGTTACGACGAAATCCCGCCGGCGATGCGGGCGGCGATGATCGCGGTCGAGGATAAGCGCTTCCGCAATCACATCGGCGTCGATCCGTTGGGCATTGCCCGGTCGGTCAAGGTGCGCATGGACGTCGGCCGCTGGACCCAGGGCGGATCGACCATCACCCAGCAACTGGCGCGCAACATCTTCCTTACCAACAGCCGCACCTTCGGCCGCAAGGTCAAGGAAGCCGTTCTGGCCCTGGCGATCGAGCGCAAATTCACCAAGGACCAGATCCTCGAGCTCTATCTCAACCGGGTCTATTTCGGCGGCGGCGCCTACGGCATCGACGCCGCGTCGCGCCGTTTCTACGGCCACAGCGCGCGCGACCTCAGCCTCGGCGAAGCAACGATCATTGCGGGACTGGTCAAGGCGCCGTCCAACTACTCGCCGACCGCGGACGCCGAAGCCGCGCGCAACCGCTCCGGCGTGGTGCTCCAATCGATGGTCCAAAACGGGTTTATCAGCGCCGCGGCGGCGGCCAGCGTCGATCCGGCCAAGATCCGCCTCGAGCCGACGGTCAAGCAGAACAGCGTGCGCTACTTCACCGATTGGGCGCTCCCGCAGCTCGACACGCTGATCGACGAATCCAGCGACCCGATCGATGTCTGGACCACCCTCGACACGGGCATGCAGGGCGCCGCCGATCGCGCGATTGCCGCCAATACTCCAGCTGGCGCGCAGGGCGCGCTGGTCGCGCTCGACCGCGATGGCGCGGTGCGGGCGATGGTTGGGGGACGCGATTATGTGGACAGCCTCTACAACCGCGCCACCCAGGCCGAGCGCCAGCCGGGGTCGGCCTTCAAACTGTTCGTCTATCTCGCCGCGCTCGAGGCGGGGATGAAGCCGACCGACACCTTGGTCGACGAGCCGATCGACATCCAGGGCTGGCGCCCGCGTAATTCGACCCGCGCTTTTGCCGGGCCGGTGACTTTGCGCGAAGCGTTCGCGCGATCGATCAACACCATCAGCGCCAAGATCGGCGCGCAACTGGGCTTTTCGACAATTGCTGACATGGCGCGGCGGTTCGGCATCACAAGCAAAATCTCGACCTTCCCTTCGATGGTGCTCGGGACCAGCGACGTGCGCCTGATCGACATGACCCGCGCCTTTGCATCGGTCGCCAATCGCGGCGTATCGACCCCGCCTTATGCGATTCGCAAGGTCGTCACCGCCGACGGCCGCTTGCTCTATACGCACGAGCGCGGCGAGGACCGCGTCCTGGTCGCGCCGTGGGTCGCGGCGCAGATGACCGACCTGCTGCAATCGGCTGTGCTGACCGGTACCGGGCGCGCGGCCCAGATCGGGCGGCCGGTCGCGGGTAAGACCGGCACCACCAGCTCCAACAAGGATGGCTGGTTCATCGGCTTTTCGAGCGGCCTGACGACCGGCGTGTGGATGGGCCGCGACGACGCTCGGCCGGTCGGCGGGCTGCAAGGCGGCGCGGCGCCGGCCCGCGCCTTCCACGATTTCATGGTAGCCGCGGTGGCGAGGCGTCCGATCGAGCAGTTCGAAGCCAATGTGCCGGTCCCCGACTGGCAATTGGAGCCCGACGAGGAAGCCTGGGGATTGCCGGGCGCCGATCAGCCTCTGGTTGATGCAGATGGCAATCCGATCGGCGCGCCGCCGCCGGGTGACCCGCTTGGCCAGCCCGCGCCGGCGAATCCGGGAGCCCCGGTCGACCAGCAGTGGCTTGACGAGGTGCTCGGCCGGGCCAAAGAGCGCGGCCAGCCCCAGCCGCAGCCCGCCCCTCCGCCGAAATCAGTTCCGGCCGACCCGCTTGAGCCGCGGCCCGAACCGGCGCAGCAATGACCGCGCGGCGGCGATGTCGCCGTCAAACAACTCCGCCTCCAGCGCCTTGAACGCCGGCCCATGATTCATATGGATGCGGTGCGCGACCTCATGCGCGACGACCCAACGGCGGACGGCGGGTGGGGCCAGGATCAGCCGCCAATTGTAGCGAATCCGCCCAGCCGCGGAGCAACTGCCCCAGCGCGTGTCGGCGTCGCCCAATGAAACACCGCTAATCGTCACCCTGGCGAGCGCCGCATATTCGGCGGTCTCCCGCGACAAGGTGTCGCGGGCACTGCTGCGAAGGAAAGTCTCGACACGCCGCGCAAAGCCGTGGATCGGTCCGCCGCATCTCAATACGGCATTGTCGAGCGTCGCCCGGCGCGGTGCGCGCTCGTCCCACTCGAGCAAGACCTCCCGGCCTTCGAATGGAACGCGCGCACCCGGCACGAACGGCTCCGCTGGCGGTGTCGCCGCGAGTTGGGTTTCGACCCAAATGCGCTGCTCGCCCGCCCAGCGCAGCGCCGCCGAGCGGCTGGTGTAGGGCGGGCAGGTGAGCTTCAGCAGATTGCGCGCGGCGTCGTAGCGCAGGCGCAGGGCGCGCGCGCCTCGCACTTTGCGGACGGCGATTGGGATCGGCAGGTCGGGGTGGTCGAAATGGCCGTCAGAGCGGGCGGTCGACACAATGATATTCCAGTTCGCCGGCATCAACTTCGCTGACCGTCCAGCCGCGCGTCGACTGGCCGGCGCGGTGGACGCTCTCACGATCGCCCGAAATCAGATAATGCCATTCGGGGAGCGGCTCGCCCGCCGCGCGCAGTCGATAGGCGCAGCTCGACGGCAGCCATTCCAGCGTGTCGAGCTTGGTCCGGTCGAGCGTGACGCAATCGGCGACATGCTTCTTGCGGGTCGCATAAGAGGTGCAGCGGCCATTGTGGCGATCGAGCAATTTGCACGCGACATTGGTGGCATAAAGCTCGCCGGTCTCGTCATCTTCCAGCTTGTGGAGGCAGCAGCGGCCGCAGCCGTCGCACAAGGCTTCCCATTCGCCGCGATCGAGCGTTTCCAGCGGTTTTTCCCAAAAGGCGCGATTCGCGTTCATGACAGCGGCAGCCATGGTCTGCTAGCAAGGCGCAATCAAGGCGACGGGACGGGGTAATTGTCGATGAAGATGGTGCGGCTGGCGGGTTTGGCATTGATCCTGGGCGCATTGGCGTCGCCGCTGGCGGCGCAGTATAAGTCGGACGGCGACAGCTTCATCACCGCCGTGCGCGAATCCAACGGCGGCAAGGCGATGGAGCTGATCAGCGGGCGCGGCTCGACCGTGGTCAATTATCGCGGCTATGACGGCGACAATGCCCTGCACATCGTTGCCCGGCGGCGCGACCAGGAATGGATGTCGTTCATGCTCAGCAAGGGCGCCGATCCCAATGTCGGCAACAAGGACGGCGACACGCCGATGATCATCGCCTCGCGCATCGGCTTTGACGACGGCGTCCGGACGCTGCTGGCGTTTCACGCCAAGGTCGACCTCGCCAACAAGCTTGGCGAAACGCCGCTGATCGTCGCGGTTCAGCAGCGCCAGCCGCAAACCGTGCGAATCCTGCTGGAAGCGGGTGCCAACCCCGATAAGGCCGATCATGCGGCGGGCTATAGCGCGCGCGATTATGCCAAACAGGACCGCCGCTCGAACGAATTATTGAAATTGATCGAATCTGTGAAATCGACCCGTAAGGCGAGTATCGGACCGACCATCAAGTAGTTCGGTGGGCTCAGGTGCCGAGCCCAAGCGTCGGGTCGATCTGGGCCGACAGCCGGCGCGCGGCGCGACGCGCGAACCGCAACAATTCCGCTTTTCGCCGCCCTGGCGCGAGCGGCTCGTGGGCCGCCTCCCGGAGAATTGCGGCGTCGTAGCGGTCGGCGACGATCAGGCCCGCACGATCCGGCAGGAAGCAGTCGCGTGTGAGCAGACCGCTCAATTCCTGCGGCACCGCCCAAAAAAAGCGGTCGCAATACTCCAGATAATCGGTCCATTTGCAGTCGCCGACAAGGTCCGCCTTGGCGACCTTAATCTCGACGATCGTCAGCGCGCCTTTGGCATCGATCGCCATCATGTCGGCGCGCCGCCCGTTGGGCAAAGGCACTTCGCAGATCGCGAACAGATCCTGGCGACAAAACAGCCGCGTCACACCGCGCGCGACGTCGGCCGCGATCGGTGGCGAATCAGCGAAGCAGGCAGGGAGAGTCGCGGGTGCGTCCATCACCCGCGATTAGAATGAAACGGGAACGTTTGAAAGTCCGCAAGCGAGGCCGTGCTCGCCGAATGCCCCGCATTCGGCTGTGCGCGACCTAGCGGTAGAAGACGTGATTCCCGATCGTCCCGACCCGCGTCAGGCGCCAGCCCGGCGAAACCCGGCGAGCGTGGAAGAACAGCGCCTTGGGCACCGTCGAGACGTGCAGCGCCTGGTCGACAATCTGGGCAATCGCCACCGCCGTCTTCCATTGAATGCTCGACCGCGGGATCGGCGGAAGCGCGTGGCCGCGGACGAACGAGAACTGGCTGCGCTGGAACACCACACCGCAATAGGATGCCGGGAAACGGCCCGACTTGCTGCGGTTGGCGATGACCTGGCCGACGGCGAGCTGCCCTTTCAGGGGCTCGCTCTTCGATTCGAAGTAGATCGCGCCAGCGAGGCATTCGAGCTCGCGGCTTCCGGCATCGCTGCTGCGCAGCTGCGAAACCAGGGAAGGAAGATCCCCAGTCGGCCTGGCCGTGGAATTTTCGGTGACGGTGTCAGCGGCAGGCGCTTCGTTGTCGGTGTCCGGCTGAAGGCCGGGAGCTTGCTGCTCTGTCAGGGGATTAATGTCTTTGGGAACTACCATCGCCGGAATCAGCGTGGAGCCAGTGCCGATCAACGGCTCCGGTAAGGGCGTGACCTGGGCCGGAGCAACCGAGCTGGCGCCGAGCGCCGCGATGACCAGCATGGCCGAACGAAAAGTCTTGGAAATCATTTGAACCGCTGTTTGGGCGGTGAACCATCATCGCGGCTGCACAGAGCAATTATGCGCTTCAGCGTTGTGACGATTCCCCGTCTGGCGTGGCATTCAGCTGATCCGAAATGACCGGCGAGATGCCCCCCGCTCTTGTCTTGGTTGCTCGTTTCAGCGCGGCGGCTGACCGGGTCAACCTTTCAGGGTCGTTTCAGCGATGAATCGTTCCGCATCCGGGACGTCTAGTTCAATTAACCATAGATCTGGATCGTTGCGGCGGCGCTTTTTCAGCCATTCGGCAGACGCGGCAGCGTCGGATGTCACGCCGTTTTGCTGCCATTCGTACGCGCCCTTGGCGTTAAGCATGCGCTCAAGCAGAGCGACTTGCCGTCCGCGCTCGGTGACGATCAGCAACAATGCGCCGCGCTCGGCGTCTCCCTTCGCAAGAATCGTCGCAAATCCACCATTTGCGGTCACGCTCCGCATCAATGACGAGGCTTCGACCGAAGCGGCGAGCCGCGCGTCGGTCAAGGTGCGCGATAGCCCGCAAGGCCGGACAGGCCGATGTGCGAGCGCAGGAAGGTCCCGGTTCCCCGCGCACACTCTTCCCCTTCTGCATCCACGATCCGGGCTTCGGCAACGAACACGCGGCGCTTGCCGCTGATCCAGCGCCCCTCGGCGCGCGCTTCACCGGCTCGCAGGGGCTTGGTGAAATGGAGATTGAACGCTGTGGTCAGCAGGAAGCGGTCGGTGACCAGGCTGTTGGCTGCGTAGAAAGCTGCGTCGTCGAGCATCTTGAAATAGAGCGTGCCGTGGGCGGCGTTGGCGGCGTGGTAGGTCTGCGGATCGACGGTGAATACAATGTCGCTGTGCCCGGCTTCGCCGATCGTCAGGCGCGATTCGAACATCCGGTTGACCGGGGCCGAGCGATACAGATTCTCGAGCGCGCGAAAATGCGCTTCGGCCCCCGTTGGCGAATCCGGCGTCGGCGCATCAGGCTGCGTCGCGTTCATCGACCCCCATCAAGACGGCGGCGAACGCATCGCGCGAGCGGGCCCCGCGCAATTTCTCAAGCGTCGGCGCATGGCGGATCACCCGGCTGACCGCGGCCAGCGCTTTGAGATGCTCGGCCCCGGCGTCGGGCGGCGACAGCAGGAAGAAAACCAGGTCGACCGGCTGTCCATCGACCGCCTTGTAATCGATCGGCTCGGCCAGGCGCGCGGCGAGGCAATAGACCTGGCTCAGACCTTCGATCTTGCCGTGGGGGATGGCGACGCCGTTGCCGAATCCAGTCGAGCCCAGCCGTTCGCGCTCGGCCACGCTGGCGACGATCGCGGACGTATCGACACCGAGCCGGTGCCCGGCAAGCTGGGCGAGTTGCTGGATCAAGGTGCGCTTGTTGGGCGCGACCAAATTGGGCCGTATCGCCTCGAAATCGAGGAATTGAACAAGTTGCATAATGACGCGCTCTGACTGGGCCAGGATCGGCCGGATGATGGATGTGGAGTCGAAAAGCCTGGTTGTCAGCTTGGCCGCGGTTCGACCCAGCCGATCGTTCCGTCGTCTCGTCGATAGACCATGTTAAAATCGCCGCTGATCGCATTCTTGAACATCAGCGCGTTGGTGTTGCGCAAGTCCATCAGCATCACCGCGTCGCTGACCGATGCTTCGGGGATATCGACCCGGGTTTCAGCGACGATCGGCGGATTCTGCGAAGCCTCGGTCTTTTCCTCGGGCGCCGCGAACACGGTGTAAGCGGCATTCTCGACATATTCCGAAGCACCGTCCTGCTTGTGGTCGCGCAGCCGGCTGACGTAGCGGCTGAGCTGGCGCTCGATCTTGGTCGCCGCGCCTTCAAAGGCGATGTGCGCATCGTTGGCATAATTCGACGCCTTCAAGACAATCCCTTGCGATACCGGGGCGACGATGTCGCAGCTGAAGCTTTCATGCGGGCCGCGGCCGAACGTGACGTTGGCCGCTACCGCGCGCGAGAAATATTTGTCGGTGATGGCTCCAATGCGGTTGCTGACATGGGAACGAAGAGCGTCCCCGGTATCGACCTGATGGCCCGCGACCCGAACGTCCAAAGCTTGGCTCCTTTTCACAATCGAAGCGGTGGGGCGGTTACGCCGCGCTTCTTTCCTGCGTCAACTCGCGATCGCCCAAGCGGTGCCACAAGGCATCGGTCAGCTTGGCGATAAAGTCGCGGTGCCGCTCAAGCTCCTCCGTCGAGGCGCTATGGTCGCGCGGCGGGCGAGCGGCGCGGGCGGCGAGCCCGGTGCTGAGCGGCTGTTCGGGCGCGAGCGCGGTTTCGGCGACCAGGCCAAGCCCGATCTGGCGACCGCCGGTCAGTTCCACATAGATTTGTGCGAGCAGCTGCGCATCCAGCAGGGCGCCGTGCTTGACGCGCTGGCTGCGGTCGACGCCGAAGCGGCTGCACAAAGCATCGAGGCTGTGCTTGGCGCCGGGGTGCCGGGCGCGTGCAAGGCCCAGCGTATCGATCATCCGGCTCATGCACACCGCGGCGCGCCCGCAGCGAGCGAGCTCGTGATTGAGGAAGCCGAAGTCGAAAGCGGCGTTGTGCGCGACCAGCGGCGCGTCGCCAATAAACTCAAGCAATTCCTCGGCGCGATCGGAGAAAAACGGCTTGTCCGACAGGAAAATCGAGGACAGCCCGTGGATCGCTTCGGCCTCACTCGGCATCGCCCGCTCAGGATTGAAATAAGCGTGGAAATGACGGCCGGTCTCGCACCGGTTGATCATCTCGATGCAGCCGATTTCGACCAGCCGGTCGCCGCCAGCGGGGCTTAGTCCGGTGGTCTCCGTGTCGAAAATAATTTCTCGCATGGTCTGGCTTATCGTCCTGTTACGATCCCGAGACAAGCGAGGATCGCATCCACCTGGCGCTCCGTCGCCTCGACCGGACCGCCGGTGTCGATGACGAAATCGGCGCGCGCGCGCTTTTCGGCATCGGGCATTTGCCGGGCAATGATCGAGTCAAATTTGTCGGCGGTCATGCCGGGTCGCTTGAGAACGCGCTCGCGCTGGACGTCGGCAGGCGCCGAAACCACGACGACGGTGTCGAAGGCCTCGTTGCCGCCGGTCTCGAACAATAAGGGGATGTCGAACAGGGTCGCCGGCGCGGCCTCATGATCGAGCAGGAATCGCGCGCGCGCTGCGTGCACCGCGGGATGGACGATCGCCTCCAGCGCGGCGAGCTCGTCGGGGTCGCCGAGCGCCCGTTCGCCCAAGGCCTCGCGATCGACTCCCTGGGGGCCCGTCGTTCCGGGAAAGCGCGTCTCGATCGCATCGACCAGCGCACCGTCCAAGCCTTGCAATTTACGCACCTCTGCATCGGCGTCGAACACCGCGACGCCGCGCTTGGCGAACATCTCGGCGACGGTCGACTTGCCCATGCCGATCGATCCAGTGAGCGCGATCCGGATCATGCGCCAAGCGCCGTGAACAACGCCGCGTCATGATCGCGCGGCGGCTTCGCATCGAACAGCAAGGGAAAGCTTTCGGCAGCCTGCTCGACCAACATCGCGAGGCCGTTCGCAACGCGCAGACTTCGCGCTCGCGCACGCTCAATCAGCGGTGTGTCGGCCAGCGTGACGAGATCGAACACCCAGCCATCGCGCGGCAAAGCGTCGAGCACACAGCATAAGTCAGGACGGCCAGGCATGCCGAGCGGCGTCGCGTTGATCAGTCCATCGGTTTCGATCGGCGCATCGAACGGCTGCGGTTCGTCAGTCGCGAACTCCGCAGAGAGTTTGCGCGCTTCGCCCATGTCGCGCGCCTCTATGATCACCGTCGGGATTTTGCAAAGCCGCAGAGCCACCAAAACCGCGCGCGCCGCTCCTCCCGTGCCGAGCACGGTAACGCTGTCCATCGCCGCGCCCGCCTGGCGCATGTGTTCAACAATCGCGATGACTCCGCCGACGTCGGTGTTGGCGGCGACCAATTTGCCTTGGCGCGGAATGAGCAGATTGGCGGCCCCTGCGGCGACAGCGCGGTCGGTCGCGTCGTCAGCCAACGCGACCGCGTCGAGCTTGAGCGGCATTGTGACATTGCAGCCGCGCCAGTCGGGATCGGCACGGCGCTTGGCGAGATAATTGGGTAAGTCGGCGCGTGTAACCTGCGTGCGGCGATAGGCGGCATCGATCTTGAGCGCCTTGAGCCAGAAGCCGTAGATCACCGGGGATTGGCTCTGCGCGATCGGATCGCCGATGACCTCGGCATAGGCCGTCATGTCGCGATCAACCCGCGGTCGCGCAGTGCGCCAAGCAGCGGCAGCAGCGGCATTCCGAGAATGGTGAAATGGTCGCCGTCGACGCGTTCGAACAATTGCACGCCCCGCGCCTCCATCCGGAACACCCCGGCGCAGTAGCCGACCTCGGGCCATTCTGCGTCCAGATAGGATTCGATAAACGTGTCGGACAAGGCACGGACATGCAACGTTGCCCGTTCGGCGTGACTCCATACAACCTCGCCGTCGCGCGCCAGGGAGACCGCGCTGGTCAATATGATCGCCTGGCCAGAGAATGTTCGCAGATGGTCGGCGGCCTCCTCGCGGTTCTCCGGCTTGTCGAATCTGCGCCCGGCGACGTTTATCAGGCTATCGCTGCCAATGACCCAGTCGCCCGGACGAAGCGCACTGACAGCGGTCGCTTTGGTCGAGGCGAGTTCGGTGGCCAGGCTCGCCGCATCGCCATTGTGCGCGGCCTTGACCACGTCCTCGTCAATATCGGCGGGATGCACCTGATGGTCGACGCTGGCCGCGTCGAGCATGTGCGCACGGATCGCGCTTGAAGAGGCCAGGATGAGCGCCATATATGTTCCTGTGGAAAACCCGTGGCCTAGCCTAGCGCTAGGATGGGGATTGGGCGAGGGCGCCATTCACCCCACAATTTTCGAGCGATATTCGAGCATTTGTCCACGGGGCGGTGAATCCATCCCCAGCCTGTGAATCATACGGGATTCCACTTGCGACTCGCCAAGGCCCTAGATGCGCATCGGCCGGCAAGCTGTTGGCAAAAGCGGGGTGAAAGCCTAAGCCCCGCGAACCGCCCGCCATCTACATCTTCAAGATTCTTATATATTCTTAATAGGAGAATAGAGGTGGCGTCCCTGCCGGCCGATCGTTCCTCTTCGAAGCCTGCAAACAAGCCGTTGCTCGCCGTCCTTCGGGGTGAGCGGCGCGACCCTCCGCCGGTATGGCTGATGCGCCAGGCTGGCCGCTACCTTCCCGAATATCGCGCGCTGCGGGCCGCGAAAGGCGGGTTCCTCGACCTTGTTTATGACCCGGCGGCCGCGGCGGAAGTCACGCTCCAGCCGTTGAAGCGCTTCGCCTTCGATGGGGCGATCCTGTTTTCGGATATCCTCATCGTCCCCTTTGCCATCGGCCAGAATTTGAGCTTCGTCGCCGGCGAAGGCCCCCGCCTGACTCCGCCGTTGATGAGCTCGAAGCTCGACGATCTGACGCCGGTGCTGAAACGGCTCGAACCGATTTACGGCACCGTTGCCAAGGCGAAGGCTGAGCTCGACCCATCGACCACCTTCCTCGGCTTCGCTGGGAGCCCGTGGACGGTCGCCACCTACATGGTCGCTGGCCAAGGCAGCCGCGAACAGTCCGAGGCCCGCAGGATGGCCTACAGCGACCCACAAGCGTTCGCTGCGATTATCGAGAAAATCGAAGCTGTGACGCTCGATTATCTGTCGGGCCAGATCCAGGCCGGCGTCGACGCAGTGCAATTGTTCGACAGCTGGGCCGGCAGTCTCGCGCCGGCCGAATTCGAGCGCTGGGTCATCGCCCCGACTTCGCGGTTGGTTACCGCCCTCAAGGCTCGTCATCCCGGCGTGCCGATCATCGGTTTTCCCAAAGGCGCGGGCGGAAAGCTTGCCGCCTACGCCCAAGAGACGGGCGTCGACGCGATCGGCCTCGACGAGACCGTCGATCCGGCCTGGGCGGCGAAAGCGCTGCCCAAGACATTGCCGGTACAGGGCAACCTCGACCCGCTGGCGCTGATCGCCGGCGGCGAGCGGTTGCGGAGCGCGGTAACACGGATCATTGACGCGCTCGGCGACCGGCCGCACATCTTCAATCTCGGGCACGGCATCCAGCAGGACACGCCGATCGCCCACGTCGAGGAGTTGCTGGCAATGGTGCGGGCGAAGTGAATTTGGGAAACATGACCGGCTGGCTCGGCGCGGCTTATCCGTGGGTCAAGGCGGCCCATATCATCTTCGTCATCTTCTGGATGGCCGGGCTATTCCTGCTGCCGCGCTTCTACGTCTATCATCACGCGACCACGCCTGGGTCGGCCGAAGACCGGGCGTGGATCGAGCGCGAGGATCGGGCG
>Ga0193709_1000187_pt1 | contig 25073 bp, 25 predicted proteins | sample H3c2metaG_FD_160571 | JGI IMG/M metagenome (GOLD analysis project Ga0193709, IMG submission 160571) | Soil microbial communities from a riparian zone of the East river system, Colorado, United States - H3c2 | ecosystem: Environmental > Terrestrial > Soil > Riparian zone | place: USA: East River...
TATCCGATTCCACCGGCTATGGCCGGGACACCTACGAAGAACACCAATAAGAGCAATCCATCTACAATGCGCGCAACTCGAATTGCCGTTTCTGAGTTCATGGAGACTGCAGCATAGTTCATTAGGCATTCAACCTCAAAGCAACTGCACATGCCCGCAGCACTAACCGGAGTGACTTCCGGTCTCGGAGCTTGAAGCATCGGTTGATTCTGACTCACGGATTAGGCAGCAACCTGCGAATTGCTTCCTTCAGCGAGTGGAATTACTTTTGTTTGATTAGCAATTTGCGCCACACCAGTTTTCTTCAATTCTCCAGATTCTTTGACCAAGCGGCAGACGGTGGCTCTGGAGACCCTGTGCTTCTTCGCCACTTCTGTAAGGCTCAGACCGGCGAAGCGGTCTCGCACAATACCAGGCCGGTCAACGTCCAAAGGGCTCCGGCCGATTCGCCGACCTTCCAATTTCGCTCGGCGCATTCCTGCCTTAACTCGTTTTACGATTAAGCTTTTCTCTAATTCCGCAATCGCTCCGACGATGACAACCATCGCGCGACCCAATGGGCCGCCAGTGTCAATGTTTTCCCGCAAACTCACAAACTCGATGTTCAGGCGACTGAGTTCATCGAGCACTTCCAGAAAGTGGCGCACGTTTCTGGCAACTCTGTCGAACGCAGCCACCAGAACGGCATCGAAGCGATGCCTGCGGCCATCTGCGAGGAGCTGGTCGAGACCAGGACGTTTGGGCCGCGAGTTTCATTGGTTGGAAAACCACGTTGCAAATTGCGTTGCAAGTTCTACGCCCGACTAAGCCCGAAAGAGCAGGGCTGTGACCAAACTGAATGGATTGAAAACAAATAGGATGGGGAATATACATCAAATTCCTAAACCGTAGGTCGGGAGTTCGAACCTCCCCAGCCCCACCATTTGACTCTTTGATTTGCTAGGAGTTACCGCGTTGCGGTTTTTCTTGCTGGTTAGCATAATTCGGCTAGTGTCATAAAAGTGTCATAAGTCTCCTTCACCGCATTCTCCTGCCCGCATCGTAAAATCGTCTTTCTTCGTGCTTCAGTTTGGGTCGCGTATCGGCGCGCTCTGGGCACCTATCAACGTGTCGAGGTGTTAGCGGTTAAGGACGGAAAAAAAGGACCGCCCCGCCGGGGACCAGTATTGCCGCCTTTGCTTCGCCTCTCAACGTACGCCTGGGATAGGGGATAGGCTAGGGCGAAACTGCCCTATTCCGCGTTGAAGGGTATGCATCTACTGAACGGTCTACGGCAGCTCCGCATCCAGTGCGTAAATCTCTTGGGTTGCCGTATCGCGCAGCAGCAGAGGCGAGTCATCGGGAGAGAGGCCTTCCCACGACCCGAAAACGCCTCCGGCCCTGCGAACATCTTTCAGACTCACGATTTCTTCTAACTTTCGATCGGCTATGCGTACCCGAAACACTGCTTGTGCGCTATTCAATTGCGACAGATAAAAATAAATGTATTTGGAATCCCGAGACCATTCGGGCCACCCCACTGAGTAGCCTCTGGTCAACTCGACCATCTTATGGGAGGTCAGATCGAAGAGCATCAGTTTTTGATTGTCCGCAAAAAGCGCTGCCACATACCGGCCGTCAGGAGATATGCGGGGCGACCACAATCCCTCGGAGCCGGGCACTGTCGAAATTTGGTGGGTTTTCAAGTCGACAATACGCAGTCCGGCGGTATGTGCGTTGCCTAACGAGCCGAGCGGTGACTCTCCAAATAGAATCGAATTCCCATCCGCGGTCCATTGAGGATCTTCCTCGGCCTGCTGCTCAGGAGCTATCGGTTCGGTACTGCCGCCCTCGGAGGAAATGACGTATATTTTGGGTGGCTGCCCAGCCGGGAGGCTGACAAACGCAATTCGCTTCCCATCCGGAGACCACCGGGGCACGGCGCATTTGTTAGGGCCGAACGTCAGTTGAAGCCGTTCGCTGCCATCAATCTTGCTTCGCCATAAATTGCCTTCGGGGTAGGCCACGTAAGCTGCCCACTGACCGTCCCGCGAAAAGCGCGCCTGCTCGCCAGAGACGCCGCCAATGTAAGGAAGTGCCTGATGGATCTTCGCGTCGTACCGCACCAGCTCGCCACGCGGTTGCTCGGCAACCGCGAAGATCTTTTTTCCATCCCTGCTCGGCAGAGGAGCCCAGTAGTTGAGGGGGCCCGTCGTCAACCGTACCGGCGCGCTCCCCGATTCGTGAAACAGTCGCCGCTTGTCGCGCATCGCCCAAATATCAGTTCTTCCGTTTTGGGTTGACTGAAACACAAAATAATTTCCGTCTGTGGTCCAGTTGCCGCAACATTCGGACGATGCCGGGTCCCGACCAGCAAGCAGAGGATGAGGTTTCGTTCCATCAATCGAAGCCTCCCATAATGAATTCGATCCTTTCTGCGGGTCGTAGACCGTGAATCGGACACGGTCTTCCAGGGGAGAAATGCGCGGCCACCACACGCGGCCCACGACAGTTAAGAGCTTACGTCTTTCGCTGCCGTCGACTTTGACCGAAGACAAATCCGACTCGTTTGCATAGATGATTGTCATGCCGTCCGGCGACCAGGTTCCGTCCTGACCCGTGATATCAGCCACACGGCGGGGCGATCCGCCCGGCAGCGGCACGATCCACAAGAGAGATTTGTAGTAGTTTTCTGGGTTAGCGCTGCCGACCAGCAATTCCGACCCCTTCGGTGAAATGTCGTCTGGGCTGGCGTTCTGGAGACCGAGTGAGAGAGGAACCGACTGTCCACCGGACGCAGAAACCTGGGACATCCCAGGGCCCGATTCCCAGAAGTACAGTCTCGAGCCGTCGGTGACGATGGGAGGCGGGATACTATCGTTAAAAGAGTTGGTTTTCTGGCGCCCATCGTTGGTAAGCTGGGCAAAACCAGTAATTCTGGGCGGAGCGAGCGGACGCGTTAACCAAAAGGCGATCGCTAAAACAACGACAACCAGGATTCCCACCAGCGCTATCGGCCAGCGTTTTTTCGCGTTTAGCTTGCCAGATTCACTCGCGATCGGCAGTGCCGAATTCGATACTGCCGCTTGCGACGTGCTGCTTTCGACGGCGACCGTAGTCGGCAAGATGCCAGACCCAGAAGATGCGTGGCCGGAATCCGTATCGCGCTTCAATCGCTTCAAGTCAGTGTGAATGTCTGAGGCTGATTGATAGCGCAGCTCACGATCCTTTTCCAGAGCCTTATTGATAATGTCTTCGAGCTTTGCTGGAAGATCTGGGTTCAGCCGCAGCGGAGTTACGTACGGCCGATTCAGAATCGCGTCGGAAATAATTCCCGAAGTCTCGCCACGGAACGGCAGCGTCCCTGTCGACATCTCATACAACACTACTCCAAACGAGAACAGATCCGTGCGTGCATCCAATTCCTTGCCGCGAACCTGTTCGGGAGACATATAGGCGACGGTTCCCAGCGTGCTGCCCGGACTGGTGAGCTGGTCCGTGTCCACTCCGAGGGTCGCGAGACTGTCCCCGTTCGCAGTGCTTCTTGACGAGCTGACCTTGGCTAGGCCGAAGTCGAGAATTTTCGCTCGGCCCTTTTCGGTAACAAAAATGTTTGCCGGCTTGATATCGCGATGCACGACGCCCTTGGCGTGCGCGGCGTTCAGTCCATCGGCAATTTCGATTCCGAGGGACAGCACGGTTTCGATGTCCAGCGGTTTTCCACTTATCCTATGCTTCAGCGTCGCGCCATCCAGATACTCCATCACAATAAAAGACTGCTCGCCGTTTTTCCCGATTTCGTAAATCGTGCAAATGCTGGGATGGTTCAGTGCGGAAGCCGCTCGCGCCTCGCGCCTGAACCGTTCCAGTGCTTGCAGATCTTGCGCAACTTCGTCAGGCAGGAACTTCAGAGCGACAAAGCGGCCAAGGTCGGTGTCTTCGGCCTTGAACACCACACCCATTCCGCCGCCGCCGATCTTCTCGACGATGCGGTAGTGCGAGATGGTCTGGCCGATGAGCGACTGGGATTCAGGCATGTGGCGGACATTCTAGGTCGCGAGCCGGAAGGTGTCAAAGGCTGTAAGGACGCAAGGTTTCCAACAGTCCGAGGCGGTCTTTCTAGGAGGGTTTTCGTCCTGCCAAGCTTACCGTTGGGTGCTCAAATCAACTTCAGTTTCTTAAGGACACCCACTACCAATTCCAGCGTCTTACGATGGGGCTTACTGCGGCCAGCCCTCAGCTCTATGATTTCCCGTCGTGAGAGCTCCTTCCCACAAGCCTTGACCAACGCTTTCAACTTTGTTTTTCTCAGCGCGGGCCGAATTTTGATTACCCACTCGCTGCGTTTGGGGTCTGAATACTCGGTGTTAATGTCTTTTTCGGAATGGATCATTCCTTCGTCAACGCTTTCCAGACTGTTGGATTCTTTGCCGATAAACTTGATTTCGTCGACCTTAATGTGTCGTCTCTGCAGCTGACCAACGGTTTGACGACCGCAAGGATTACCAGCCTCATCCGCACATTTTGATTCTGGGTGAAATTCGTACTCGCTGATTAGTTCGCCATAAGTTTTGACCCGAGCCGCCCATCGAGTCCCACAGTTCCCTCGCGTTGTGATTCGATACTTTTTCTGGCTATGTTGGTCGATCCATTCCTGCTGAAGCCACTTTCTTGGGTCAGGATCGTATGGCTTCACTAGATGAAACTTTTCTGGGTCTACGTGGTTTGGTTGACCTTCCGGTATCACGTGGGCGGTTAGCAAAAAATTGAAAGGCTTAACCTGCTCTGCGTAGGGTTTGCCGCTATTCAGAGATTCAAAACTTTTCATTAAACCAGGACTGCTAACAGTGGTTCGCCCAATCGCCGGAAGGTCGGCAAAATTCACTTGTTTAGTTTTCAAACCGCACGACTTGCGAATAATCATTTCCCAGACTGCCGCAGTCCAGTTTCGGTCAGAAGCTTCAGGGTCAGATGGATTTAGCAAATGGCCCAATCCGTGTCGTGACCACCGGTCTTTCTTGTTGTTCTTTTTCTCTCTCAACAGCACTGGCTCACCATTCTTGAGCCTGACAAAAAGTGCGTAACGTTTTGCGGAAATAGCCAAACAGTGAAGCTGACGCTGCTTTCCAGTCTTTAGATCGAAATTGTCTTCCTCAATTTTCAGGATTGAACCGGGAATTACCTTCCGGTCATACGGATTTAACGCTTCAAATTTTCCGACTATTCGGCGTACCTGCTTCCAACTAAGAGCTTTGACGGGATGCGTTTCGGACTTGGCCGAAATATATCCACCTTTTTCTGTGCTCACGATTGCCATTGAATCGGTATCTTCCATTGCGTAAGTTCCACCGACATCTGTGACCGAGTGTTCGAGCGACGCCAACATGAGCCTTGCGCCGCCCGTAATCAGCGACGCCAAGGCTGGGAAACAAAATTCGCCGGGCTGTTCTGGGTGCAGTACCGCACAGTTAAATGGTTCTAGATCGAGACCGTGACATTGGATCTTTGTTTTCTTTTCCGTTTCCTGTCGATTCATTTCGGCGAAGATTCCGTAGCTAGTCGCATTTGCCAAAACCTTTAACGATTTGTCCAAACGATCCGAGTTCGCGTCGGCGATGCCCTTTCTTCGTGCCAAGAATTTACGCTGTTCGATTACTGTCTTAAATAGGTCCTGGGTCAACGGATTCACGCGACGCTGCAGCAAACAACAGGCATGCGGCTGCCTCAAGATCCTGGCCGCACGCGCTACAAAGCGGGCCTGTAAGCAGTCGTCTTCGTTGACTCGATGGACGGCCCAACCTAAGATTGCGTCACTGCTTGTCCATGGTTGGCCAATCCATCTCGCACTACCGCATCCTTGAAAAGCTTGGTGGTGGTGGCATGGGTGTGGTCTACAAAGCCCAGGACACCCGGTTAGACCGGTTTGTTGCCCTAAAGTTTCTGCCTGATGCATTGGCCCATGACAAGCAGGCGATGGAGCGCTTTCGGCGAGAGGCAAAGGCCGCGTCGGCGCTGAATCATCCCAATATCTGTACGATTCATGACATCGGCGAAGAAAACGGCAGGGCCTTCATCGGGATGGAATATCTCGAAGGCAAGACTTTGAAGCTCACTATCTCGGGTCGGCCAATGGAGGTTGAACAGGCAATCCAGTTGGCCATTGAGGTCGCTGATGCCTTGGACGCAGCCCACTCGAAAGGCATCATCCACAGGGATATCAAACCAGCGAATCTCTTCGTAACCGAGCGTGACCACGCAAAAATTCTGGACTTCGGCCTTGCCAAGTTGGCCTTCGACAAAGGCGTGATTGCCAACGCAGAAACGCTGTCTTTGGGACAAGTCGATCCCGATCACCTAACAAGTCCCGGTAATACCGTAGGAACGGTCGCATATATGTCGCCGGAACAGGCGAGGGCGAGTGAGTTAGACCTACGCACAGATTTGTTCTCTTTCGGTGTGGTCTTGTACGAGATGGCGACGGGACAATTGCCCTTCCGTGGCGATAGTGCCGCCACCATTTTCGAGGCGATCCTCAATCGTGTCCCAGTGGCTCCCACGAGATTGAATCCCAATCTCCCAACAGAACTCGAAAGAATTATCACCAAGGCTATGGAGAAAGATCGGGATTTACGGTACCAAAGCGCCGCGGAGATGAGAGCAGATCTGAAACGTCTGAGCCGGGATACGAATTCCGGGAAAATCGAAGCTGCGAAAGCTCTTGTGCCGCGCGGAAAGCTGACATGGTGGCGGGCAGCAGCCCTCCTGCTTACTATCGTCGTCGTTGCGGCGATGGCTATCCGACTGAGCACTCCGCCAAAAACGCCCAGAATCCTAGCGACAAGGCAGCTCACTCGGGATGGCCTCCCCAAAACTAGTATTGTCTCTGATGGGGTGCGTGTTTATTTCACCACTTTCGAATACAACAATAAGATTGTTCAGGTTTCTGCGAGTGGCGGAGACGCATCAATGATTTCAACCCCATTTGCTGGGGCTAATATCTTCGGAATCTCACCCGATCAAACACAATTGTTAGTGGCAAGTGAAGTCGGCACAGCCCCGATTGCACCGTTGTGGGGTTTGCCTTTGCCTTCAGGAGCTCCTCGCCGTCTCGCCGACGTCCTCGCCGATAACGGCGCGACTTGGTCGCCCGACGGCAAGCATCTTGTGTTCGTCAGAAGTAACGTGATTTACAAAGCGAACGCTGATGGCACGGATTCGCACAAGCTAATCACAGTTGAGGGCCAACCGTCTGCACCGCGCTTCTCTCCGGATGGTTCGCGAATCCGCTTTTTCATCGCCAGGTCGGGCATCTCGTCCCTGTGGGAAATTCGGTCCAATAGCAGCGATCTTCGCTCCGTACTATCGGAGTGGCACGGCCCTCCCGCGGCGTGCTGTGGCAACTGGACCCCGGATGGCCACTACTACTTCTTCATAGGCGCGGACTCTTCCGGAGGAAATATTTGGTTTTCGAGCGAAAGAAGAGGGATATTTCGGCGACCCTCTGAGCCAATGCAACTGACCAATGGTCCGTTGTCCTTTGACAATCTAGCAATCAGCCCAGACGGGAAGAAACTGTTCGTCGCCGCGTCACAGGGCCGTGGAGAACTTGTCCGGTACGATGCCAAGTCAAGGCAGTTTGTGCCTTATCTATCGGGAATAAGCGCCGGAGAACTGGACTTCTCACGTGACCGAGAGTGGATCACATATATCTCCTATCCGGATGCAACTCTCTGGCGTAGCCGCGCGAACGGCACCGACCGGTTGCAGCTGACGTACCCGCCGATCCGAGCCGGTCTTCCTCGCTGGTCTCCCGACGGCACGCAGATTGCTTTTGTTGATATTCAGCCCGGGCATCCGTGGACAACTTTCGTTATCTCCACTGAGGGGGGTACTCCAAAAGAGGTGCTGGCCGAGGACCAAGGCCAGGACCAATCCGACCCGACCTGGTCATCCGACGGCAAGAAACTTGCTTTCGGTCGAAGACCGGGCCATCCATTGGGAATCTCCCTTGTCACTCTGGCGACCCGTCAAGTGAATGCACTTCCTCGGTCTGAAAAGGTGTACAGCCCGCGCTGGTCGCCGGATGGGAAGTATCTGGCAGCTCTAACCGAGGACTCCACGAAAATCCGCATCTTCGACTTCAAGGCTGATACGTGGTCAGACTGGGTGAGCGAACCGGGAGTATTCGGCTTTCCCAATTGGTCGGCGGATGCGAAGTATCTTTATTACGATCATTACCACGGTGGTTACACAACCTTTCGACGGATCCGAGTTGGAAAAACACGTTCGGAAGTCGTTGCCGATATCGGGGGCCTGCATAAGTACGCAGAGGCTCCCGCATTTGGCTGGAGTGGCATCGCTCCCGACGGCTCTGGCCTCTTCGTCCGCGACCTTAGCACCGACGAAATCTACGCGCTCGATATCCAAGCACCTTAACCCTTGCAGAGTCGCTGAAGTGATGAGCGTTCTCGAAGCCTTCTAAAGGACGATTGGATTCCTTTTTTACTGCCAAGAAGTACCGTGCAGAAACACTCATAGACAATTGCCTCTGGACTATTGAAGGAGTTGGTTCGCCCAAGCGTTACCGTCTTGTCATTTTTAGCTGGAATGAATATTCGTGTTCATGTCCAGCTAATTGTTTTGCGACAGTACATGACGCCCGAGAGATTATTGACAACATTCTTTCACGGGTGCGAACACGCGTGCTACGAAAGCGAACATCCCGGAGCCATCAATGAAGTTGATTCCGAAGTAGCGGCGATCCGTAGTTCTTTGGAATTGTGCATGGCGGAGGGATTGGAAGAGCTTGCCTACCGTGAGGCGAAGTCAGTCACGGAAATAGCAGCCAATGAGCCGTATCGTAGCGCGGTTGCGAAACTCGCAGATAAATGAGCTGTGGCGGAAGTACGCCAGCGGCCAGTCCGCCTAGCATGCGGCCGTTCTCCCCCTATCCTTTCGACGTGCGCTAACGATTCGCGTATGTGCGGAGTTACGGGAAACACAGTTATCCTTCCCGAACAACTGATGGGGTTCCATAGGTTTGCTATCTGTCTTATCCTGATTGCAGTCTGCTTCGTTTGGTCGTCTGCTAGCGCTGGCTTTGAACAGAGTCGCAAAAAATCGCTGCCAGGCTCAGCGACTCTCGGAGCAGAAGAACTCGAATAGTCACGCTTCCCCGGTATCCCGCGCTGAGCAGTCGAGACAAGCCGTCTCGATTAGAGAAGCGGCACGCTTGAGAAACGGCATTGCTTCCACAGACTAGTGGTCGCGGTCATGGTCGCGATCGCGATCGTGGTCGTGATCATCCCAGTCGCGGTCAGTATGCCAACGACGATTGTCTTCGTCCCACCACTTGTGTTCGTGAGTCCAGCACCACTCGCGCGCTTCGCGCAATTCGTGGCGCGCGTGTTCCGCCTGTTTGCTTTCCCATCCATGGTGTTTACCAGCTTCGTGCAGCTGATGGTCGGCTTTCGCCAGGCGTCGCTGGCATCCGCTTTCATCGGCCCGAAGAGCCGGTGCACCCATGAAAAGAAGAGCCCCCGCCAACGCTGCGGCCGCAAACGCCGTTCTTTCCCAAAGTGATTTCTTCGTAGGATTTTGCATCTCTATTCCTCCCTGCTCACAATTCGTCGAGACCCGGTGAAGCCAAGGTAGGAGAGCGCCGGATTTCCAGCTTGACCCTACCGGAAGTGCGCCGACCATACTGTTCAGTTTGAGACAGGATGCGGGTGGAAAGCGCTGGGTAACTCGCGCAACTGACTGGAACCGGAAAAGCGGCGTCGAACCGCCGCACGCCATTATCATGCCAGTCGAATTTACCCTAACACTCAGTTTATAAAACTAGTGTCATAAAAGTGTCATGGTTTTCGGCTCAGAACCATGCAAAACGAATAAGAACGAATCAACACGCGGTCTGCGAAAGAGGTTGACGCTGCATATATAATCAGAAATTTTCAACTCCCATCAAAACAGCCCTCTGAATTCCTAAACCGTAGGTCGGGAGTTCGAACCTCCCCAGCCCCACCATTTGACTCTTTGATTTGGTAGCGGTTGCGTGTTTTGGACTCGGGGCCTGTTCGCCATCCGGTGAGCGCTACGTGAACCGCATCTTGCGAGAAGCGTTTGGCGAGCAAAGTCGTATCCGCCCGCTGAGTTGATTAACAGCTTTTTGCCCGAGTTGCCTGTGCCGAGGGGAAAGCGATATAGTGGCGGCCTGGAGATTCACATGGACTTCCACGAGATCTGGCGAGAGCAGTGCGAGGCCACGCCCACGATTCGCGAGCGATTCGGTGTCAAGAGTGCGCTGGATTATCTCGTCGGCGAGAAGCTATTGAGTTTTGCCAAGGCCGCAGACCAAGACCCTGAGTTTGCTGTCGAGCTCCCGCGTTTTCAAGCCGCGGTGTGGGAGATTTTCAACCCTTATGAACTCAGAGGCTATGTGGCCAGCGTTAAGCCTTCCGCCAGAAGAAAAACGCTCCAGAAGCTACTCGACGTTTCCTCTTAAACGATTGAGTGTTTCGTAGGCAATACCGAAACACAATATCAGGAATCGAGCGGCGGTATTCTCAGAGCTACGCACCGAGCTTCATGAGCTTGCTTCCAGCGATTATGTTGGTTCTTGCTGTGATGTTCTCGGCGCTCGCGCAAACTACCGCGGCGCCCGACTTCTCCGGCACTTGGATTCTCAACGCCGCAAGGAGCACCCTCCCGAAGGACAGCACAATTAAATCCCAAACAATCGTGATTGATTACAAGAAGTCGGCGATCGTTTTCCACTATAAAACAGACGGCAAGAAATTAACGGAGACCTACACGCCGGATGGGAGGAAGCGCGTCTCGCTGAACATGTCGTCAGGTCAACTGACTTCGAGCGCGAGATGGCACGACTCGGTGCTGGTCATCGAATCCACGCTAGATATAAAGGTTCCTAACGCTACAGTCGTCGTCACAGGGCTTAAGCCTGTCATCGATACGTGGACACTGGCGGCTGACGGTCGAACTCTCACCCACGACGCAGCCGACCACAAAGAGATTTACGCCTACGAGAAGCAATAGGCGCTGCGGTGCGAACCTTCAGATGGTGTTGCATTGACCGGTTGAGCCCGCAGCGTTAATCGGGACCTATCCTGTCGTTTGCCCGGTTCGAGTCCGTTTTCTAACGGCCACTGGGCTGCTGTCCGAATCAGGAATAATTTCATCTTCATCGTTAGCCGGCGATTGGCTGCGTGCCTCGTCCAGAATCTTTCCATCATCTTTCAGGGACCCGTTGAGCGTCGCTTTGGAGTATTCATTCACGGCCCCGACGGCCGCCACCAAACAGGAGGACACGAAGGTTTTCATTCCTTTGCGGAACTGTTCCGCCGCCTGTTCAGCTGAACGCGCCACCTCGGCCTCCAGCCCCTGGCGCCGTGCATCACAAGTGGCTCGACTATCTGCGTCGAGCGAGGAGAGCGCGGAAACCGCGCGTTCCGCCGTCTCGGCGAGCGCCACATTCACTTGCAGTTGCGCCTCCCGCCGGAATTCCTCCAGACCGGAATTCACCGCACTTTGCACGAACGCCTGCACTTCCGCCGAGCATGCATTCAGCTTCGAGAGCGCCTGTTGCGTGACGATCTGCGCATTCTCCAGTAGGCGCTCGCAGCGGCGATCCACAACCACGGTTGTAGCACTTTCAAAATCCGATGTTGCCTGGGTCAGCGCTTCCTTCAGGCTCGCCGGAATCTGCGGTGCAATCTCTCGCGTAATCTTCTCCACATATTCTTGCGCATTCGCCAACTCGCGGCGCAATTCGTCTGCCTGTTTTTCGAGGCGTTGAGCCACCTCTTCCGCCCGGCCTCGATACACCTCCATGTCCGTCTTCCATTGCACGGCCATTTCTGCGGCGGATTCCTCTTTTAACGAAAGTTTCATTGCTTCTATGGATTTCGGGAAAAGCTCCTGCACCTCTCGCACGCTCGATCGGCGCGCATCATCAATCGAACTGAGTGCCTCGCGAATTACATCCTTCACCTGCTTCGCTGCTGCTACCTGGATGGCCTTGTCGGCCTCTTGTTGCAGTCTTCCTTGCAGCGCGGAAATCAGGTGATCGGGGGTGACCACGGCGCGCGGCGGTTGCGCGGCCTCCCGGGGCTTTGGGGCCGGGGGTCGAGAAGCGGCCGGCGACGGAGACGGGAAAGTGGCAACGTCGGCCATCTTAGGCTCCGAGTTCATCGGGATCTCGCCTAAGCCCACGTTCTTCTTCGCGGATTCTTGCACCGGGGCAATCACCGCCACCGGTTGGGCCGTCGACGTATTCGTTTCTTGGACGCTCGTCCAGTCCGCCGGAGGCGGCGCAATTCCCCACACATTCGCAGCGGTTTCCAGTTCCACGCCGACCTGTTGGAGTTCGCGCAAACTCCCCGGAGGATGGACCGACCGAACCATCGCCCGCACTGTCGCAGGTTTTTCCTCGGAACTGATTAATCCGACCAACTGCAGGGTAACCCACGTTCCAACGCCGTATTCATGGCGCGAGAGATATCGGCAACCATGCATACTGAGGGTGACCGAGACCGTTCTCTCCATGAAGGGCTCTCCCAACCGATTCCGACCTAAGACGATCAGTGGGAGGGATTTCTCGATGCGCGAGCTGCGGCGCGACTCCGCCGCCACGATATTTCCAGATGTACTGACCAGGGGCGATTGGCTTACGCAACCAACCGATTTCCGCAAGTCATTCGGCTTGACCGTATTTTGCATTTTAGACTCTCAGCGGAGATATTCCAGACCAAGGCGCCCATTTTGCCCAGCGTTTTTCGAGCAACCGCTTGTTCTCCGGCTTAAGAATATCCGCTGGAAGGAGAACCGCAAGGCAGCTTTGCGCGACGGTTAACTGGCCCTCAGGACAGGTAGTCCGATTTCATCTGATATGACGGGCGTCTGGACGTTGGTCACCAGGCCAGTGGGCATCAGGGGAGTTACAGCCAAGAGTGCTGGGAAGTACAAAATTGGGTGATGGGCCAGTTTCTGGTAAGCGTTTACCGGAATCCGGGTACTTGATAATGTTGTTCTTCAGGGTTGTTTCTGAGTTGTCGGACCGCCCCCACCGTGCGGTCGCGAGTATCTTTGAACACTCGCGCTACCGGGGCCGAAGACATCATACTCATCGATTTTGATTGTCGGAGTACGGTTTCGAATGGCTGCGAGCAGGTCCTCTACGGATAGGGTTCCTTTCACCTGCAGAACGATTCCCTGATAAACACTCGGCTGCGGGCTCCCCATGAACAGGTACGGGTAAATTCTAAACACCGAATACCCAGGCTCGATCCAGATGTCCCATTTTCCGGTCTGGAACTCGATGTGTTGAATCAACGCCCGCTCCAGCCAATCCTTCGTTCCCACCGCGTCGTCAAGGGCGTAAACCGAGCTTTCAACGGGGATTTCGCGCCAAGCCTTAACGACTGGCGTGGACAGTTGGACGTGATCAGTCTCTTCTAGCTTGGGCGAAAGTGAAATCGGCTGTTGAGCCGCACTCGCACGTACATATGCCGGAGATGATCCCGGCAGGAGAGCTACGATCAGCGCGGCTTGTGAAGCGATTGCTTGAAAGCGCATCTTTTCTTCTCTCTCCGTTCAAACAGCACCCGCGCCGACATTGTCATCGACTCCGTGCTCGGTGCGGGCACAAAGTCATAGAAGCCTCAGCCAATCGATCACTTCCGGATCACGGGAGTCGCGTTCGCGGAAAGTACAAGATCGACATGGATGGTTTCCACGTCTATCAGGAGTCACGCAACGACGTAGCCTAAGGTCTGTCGGCCATCCGCTTGAGACTGTCACTGATTCCCGTTAGGAGGATAACGATCTCGATGAGCGCCCATTCGCTCGTTCTGGTATGAATAGGAATCCTCGCTGAGGTCTGAATGTTCTTCTGTTCAAGTTGTTCCGACTGAAAGTGCTTCAGGTGCTCAATGTCGATTGCCATCGGGATAGCTCCTTCCGCGCTCAATTGTGGCCGAACTGAAGCCAAACGCAAAGAATAAGAGCATTGTAAGCCACTAAGGACACACGAAAGCTGGACGCGACGGAACGTGCAAGCGCTCTTGATGCGATCCACTTGCCGGTGGGCAATGCTTCGCGCCAAGTCCGAGTCAACATCTCCCGTATCGTGGTCCAATTATTTTGCCATCCGCAAATACGCAGTCGCGCCCACTCGTTTTTCCATTTGCTTAATTTGCGGCACGAAAGAATCTATTGCAGCGGCTTGGACCGGAATACGGAGTGCGACAGATTCGAGTCAGCGAATCCGTGCAGCAGAAATGCATCCGAATTCCGCGTCCGCATGGTCTGGATTAAAAGTGCCAAGCTCGAAGTCGCGAGAATCTTTTGCGTGCGATGGAAATCCGCTCAAACCTTCCGCCAACTCGGAGAGTTTGTCGGGGGCTCAGATAGATTTCGGTATGACCAGAGAAACGTAAGCGTCTGCTTCCTACCGTGTGTACTGCAAATGTGTGAGGGTGGATGATGGCCTTTGTGGACACTTCTGTTTGTGTCCACAAAGAGGAATCGTGGACACATCAGACCAAACACTTCAAGTCAAAGTCCAGGGAACAAAGAAGCGGCGTCGAACAGTCCGGGAGCGACGAGAGATCGTGGAAGAGACGCTCTTGCCGGGAGCCTCGGTATCGAGAGTGGCGAGACGGCACGATGTCAACGCGAACCAGGTGTTCTACTGGCGGAAGCTGTATCGCGAAGGGCGGCTCGGAAGCAGGACGGACACGCAGCTTGTACCAGTAAAGGTTGCGAAAGATCGATCTGTCGATGCGGCGAAGGATGAGGATTTTCTTCCGCGATCGGGGACCCTGGAGCTCAAGCTCTCAAAAGGGACGCTTCGAATCTTTGGAACCGTGGACGTGATGGCACTGCGTGCTGTGATCGAGTGTCTAGTCGGATGATCGGACTGCCAGCAGGGACACGCATCTGGATCGCGGCGGGCGTGACGGATCTGCGGCGTGGTTTTACGGGACTCAGCGGGATGGTGCAGACGGCTCTTCAGGAAAATCCATTCTCGGGTCACGTCTTCGTTTTCCGTGGTCGGCGCGGTGACCTGATCAAGGTTCTGTGGTTCGATGGTGACGGGTTGTGCTTGTTCGCGAAAAGATTGGAGCGAGGACGGTTCATCTGGCCACAAGTCACGAGCGGAACTGTCGCACTGACACCCGCACAGTTATCCATGCTGCTTGAAGGAATCGATTGGCGGCGTCCGGTACGCAGTTATGATCCGCAAATGGCGGTGTGAGAGAAAAGATTTTTCTATTTTCTGATGCGTTTTCATCATGCTGTAAAAAAAGTGCGATATGTTCGCGTGCAATGGATACCGCCACACCGCGCGACCTCGATCAACTCGATTTCCAAGCATTAAAGTCACTCATCCTGGCGCTGCGTGAGCAAGTCTTCTCGCATCAGAAGCAGCTCAGCACACAGCAAGAAGAAATTCTTTCGCAGCGCGAGCAACTTGCTTCGCGCGATGCGGAAATCGAAAACTTGAAGCTACTGATCGCAAAACTGCGTCGCCTGCAATTCGGCCGCTCGTCGGAGAAGCGCGAATACCAGATCGAACAACTGGAACTGCGGCTGGAAGAACTGGAAGCAAGACGAACCAAAGAAGCAGCTGCGGTGAAGGAATCAGCCCCACTAAGCACTACGGTAGTGCGACCTGTACGGCGTCCGTTACCTGATCACTTGCCACGAGAAGTGCGAAAGGTTCTTCCGAAGCAAGAAGCTTGTCCGGACTGTGGAGGTAAGCTGAAGCATCTTGGCGAAGATGTCTCGGAAATCTTAGAGTACGTGCCGGCCAGTCTCAAAGTCATCCAGTACGTTCGACCCAAGCTGGCTTGCGGGTGTTGCGATCGCATCGTGCAGGCCAAAGCGCCGAGCCGACCGATCGAGCGAAGCATTGCTGGTCCTGGGCTTCTGGCGCACGTGCTGGTATCGAAATACTGTGACCACTTGCCTCTTTATCGTCAGTCGCAGATCTTTGCTCGCACCGGCGTGGAGTTGGATCGCTCCACGATGGCGGAGTGGGTCGGCGGATCCAGCCGGCTGCTCGCGCCGCTGGTGGAGGCGTTGCGACGTCACGTAATGGCGGCCGGGAAACTCCACGCGGATGACACGCCAGTTCCGGTGTTGGCACCAGGGTTGGGCAAGACCAAAACGGGACGGCTGTGGGCGTACGTGCGCGACGATCGTCCCGCGGGAGACAGCGCACCAGCTGCGGTGTGGTTCGCGTATTCGCCGGATCGCAAGGGTGAACATCCGCAATCTCACCTGAGGAACTTTTCCGGCACACTGCAAGCGGATGGTTACGCTGGCTTTGATCAGATCTATGAAGCAGGGCGCATTCAGGAAGCCGCGTGTTGGGCGCACGTAAGGAGAAAGTTTTACGATCTCGAAGTCGCGCACAAATCTCCCACTGCGGCTGAGGCTTTGGAACGCATCGCGGCGTTGTATGCCATCGAGAAAGAAATCCGGGGACGCCCGCCCGACGAGCGACGTGAGGTTCGCAACACACGCAGCCGGCCATTGCTGGAATCGCTGAAGCAATGGTTAGAAGAGACCTTAGGGAAACTCTCGAGAAAATCTGATACGGCCCTGGCCGTTCGTTACGCACTCGGACGGTGGGCAGCGCTGATGCGCTTCTGTGATGACGGCCGCATCGAAATCGATAATAATGCAGCGGAACGAAGTTTGCGGGTCGTAGCTCTGGGCAGAAAGAATTTTCTTTTTGCAGGTTCCGACGGCGGTGGAGAAAGTGCCGCGGCGATTTACAGTCTGCTCGGTACGGCCAAACTGAACGGAATCGATCCCGAAAGTTATCTACGGAACGTGTTGTCCCGCATCGCGGATCATCCGATTAAGTGCATCGAGGAGCTGCTCCCTTGGAACGTCGCCACAAGGCTGTCACCCGAAATAGACGAAGCGGCGTAAACAAAGACGCAGCCGCGAAAGTCGGCGTCGGCAGTTCATCGGAGTTACCTCACATCGCAGAGCTGATCATAGACGGCGAGATCACAGTCGGCACGCTCGTACCGGTCGGGTGTGTGGCCATAGCCACTGACGGGCACAACACTTTAGCGATGCTGAAACGCCGAGAAGGCGAAACCCTAGCCCAGTTACTCACACGTCTCGATCTGGCGATTGGCAAAGCGTTCACCGAAGAAGTCTTCACCGACGAGATCAACACGCCGCTGAGAACCTCGCACCGCCGATAGCATCTTGAGTGGACGGTAAGAAACGAACGCTTACAGAGAAACGGCCATTTGAGCAACTGAACAGGAACTCCAATACATCCTGGTCCAGCCAAATGACCTCGATTCCGTTTTTCACATGTCCTTCCGCACAAGGATTAGTTATCGGACATTTGGCCAGCGTTCACGTCTTCGGGTACTTTTGACGCCATTCTTTCCATCGCTTTTTCAATTCAGGAAGTATTGATTCGAGATTCTTTCTAACATAGTCGTGACTTTCCATTGCATAAGCGAAAGTCACGCCCCAAACACCCCACCGTTCTGGTTCCAGCGGGCAGACCTCTCGGAAGTGAGGCTTGTCAGAGACTTCCCAAATCAACCCGGCACGACTATCGTCTGGCGCGATGACAAACGCATCCCCGTAGTCGCAGGGCGCGGTTTCAAAATCCGTGATTTTGCCAAACGTGAATCCGTCGGCGGTAACGCCACTCAGAATCTGAAAACCATGATAGACGGGAGCCCCTGGCGGCTTTGCAACGAATCCGGGCTCAACGCTTGAAGTACTCGCCGCAGCATAATCAACTGCAAGTGGTTGTCCGATTGGGGCCGTGCTTTTTTTCCCCTCACTCATCGGGGCATGCTATCACGGACCACCGCTTCTCGTTTGGTTCGAGAAGCACGTTGCAAATTGCGTTGCAAGTTCCGCGCCCGGCCAAGCCCAAAAGAGCAGGGCTGTGAGCAAACTGAACGGATTGAAAACAAACACGTTGGGGAATATCGATCAAATTCCTAAACCGTAGGTCGGGAGTTCGAACCTCCCCAGCCCCACCATTCATCCCACCTTTGATTTTCTTTGCTGGTTAGCATAATTTCGGCGGGTGTCATAAAAGTGTCCTAGTCTTTATCACCAGACTTGCCGAAAGGCCTGCAAGAGCTGGGTTTATTCGTGTCTTGATTCAAACGGGGACTGGGAGGCCTCGGGGCCCAATGTGAACTAAACCGCTATACTTGTGCCCAAGACCTTGCGAACCTTGCACGTCAGTTCATCTGCGTTGAACGGTTTCTCGATGAAGGCACTTCCCAGGCCGAGAATTCCGGAATTGATTGCGGCGTCTTCTGTATAAGCCGACATGTAGAGCACTTTTAGGCCAGCGCGCAGTTGCAATAACCGCTCGACCAATTCCCGGCCCTTCATTCCCGGCATGACCACATCTGTCAGCACCATTTCAATTGGTCCCTTGTGGCGTTCCATAAGCTGAATTGCGTCCGCGGCGTTCCTTGCGTCAACCACGGTATACCCATTTATCTCGAGAAACATGCGGGTCATGCGTCGTACCGCGTCATCATCTTCCACCACGAGGATAGTCTCATTGCCCTGTAGTGACCTTGAAAGTTCCTTGGGTTTCTCAGCCACCTCAATCGTTTCCTCGACGCGCGGAAGATAGACTTGAATTGTGGTTCCCTCACCCAGTTTGCTCAAGACGCAGACGCACCCGCCGCTCTGGATTACTGTCCCATAGACAGTTGCCAGGCCCAGTCCTGTTCCTGTGTTTCTCTCCTTGGTGGTGAAGAATGGTTCGAAGATATGCAACTGCGTCTCCTCGTCCATCCCGTGCCCACGATCATGCACCGCCAGCATCACATACGGGCCGGGTCGAATTTCCGGATAACGACGGGCCCAGTTCTCGTCTAGGTGGCGGTTCGCGGTCTGGATCGTTAACTTGCCACCATCAGGCGTGGCGTCTCGCGCGTTGAATACCAGATTCATGATGACCTGCTCTATCTGCGCGACGTCGGCCTTTACCCGTCCCAAGTTGGAATCGAGATCCAAAAACAGATGGATGTCCTCGCCAAGCGCAGGGGGCAACAGTTCCGCCGTTTGAGTGACGAGGGAGTTGAGATCTAACACCCTCGATTGAAGTACCTGTTTGCGGCTGAAGGCTAAGAGCTGGCGCGTTAATGAGGAGGCTTTGGTCGCGGCCTTCAGAATCTCGTTCAGCTCCTGACGCAGTGGATTATCGGGGCCGGAGCAAGAGAGCGAAAGCGCGGCATGGCCGCGAATGACCATGAGCAAGTTATTGAAGTCGTGTGCCACACCACCCGCCAGCCGCCCGACCGCCTCCATCTTCTGCACCTGCCGCAACGCTTCCTCAGCTTGCACTCGTCCGGCGATCTCTCTCTTTAGTACTTCAGCGTGAAGATGCGCCGTTTCCCCCATATAGACAGCGAACGCTAATAAACCAGCCATCAGGATCCCTCCGAGAAAGGTGGCGTTCGGCAAAGAAGATCGCGCGTTGGCGAGTGTTTCTGGCCGAGGCCAGACATGAGCTCGCCAAGTTAAATCTCGAAACTCGATATCCGTTTCCTGGGCCCATGCCTCGGCGCGGCGCGGGTCGGATCCGGAACGACCGTAGATTTCCTCGTCGCCGTCATATACCGCCACCCAATAGTTCTGTCCCACGTCTTGGAGGATCGAGTAAAACAACTCTTGATAACGGAATACTCCCAGCAGAGTGCCCACGAGTTTGTTCTCCGCAAAGACGGGTAGAAATACCAGGAGCCCGCGACCGCCCCCTTGCAAATCCACCGGCCGCGTAATCATCACGCGCCCGCTGTCCTCGGCGCGCTGGAGGGGCACACGCCAGCGCGCATCGGCGCCCAAATCGGTGCCCACATCGGCTTCATTCCATCCTTCTGACGCCACCCACCGCACGTGGAACGTCGGATCTACCCACTCGATAGCTTGGCAGCCGCCGTAGCCACTGATCAACAGCGCCGCATCGGATTCGTTGTCCTCATCACCCGACAGGACACGAGCTTGCCAACGCCCGGCCAAGCGATTCAACAGCAGAATTCTAGCGTTCAGTTCTGACTCGATTTTGTTTTTCACAAAAAAGGTCTGCGCTTTCGTCGCGGCTTGGATATTAGCGCGCTGCTCGGTAAGCAGCCGCTGCCAAAGAACCAGCGCAGCCGATACTGTGGTTAGACCCAGAATGGCCGGCAATAACAGCCGGTCGATGAAGCTCCTGCGCATTTTGTTTTTCTCGAATCCGGGCAGCTACCCCACGCCCCTAGTAGGTGCTCAAGTCGCCGCTACCAGCGAGAGACTATCTGGATCCTAAATCTCCGTTGCGTCGAGGAACTAACAAATCATCAGGATGAGCCATTTGTCCTTCGACGAGTTCCTCGAAATCCTCCGCCCTGTCGGTTTTGGAGCGGCTCTTTCCGAGTCTACTCCAGCACAGTATTGGTCTCAATCAAGAGGAACGAGTGACCCTGCGGCTGCAGCCGGCGTGGTAGTTGCGTGTTGACTTCTACTAAACGGCCTTCCCTATGGCCTTCATCTGTTCCGGGATTACGAACCACATCAGACAAATCACGAACAACCCTGACTATCCGCTGGAGCAGGTGCACGCTGGCTCACGGTGACATTTTGCTCGTATATACCGGCCTCTGAATCAGGGCTGGAGGCTTCGCTTCGCTAGGCAGAGCCGAGTGTCATAAAAGTGTCATGGTTCTCGGTTCAGAACCGGGCAGAACGAATCAGAACCAATCAACACGCGGATCGCGTAAGGAGGTTGACACTGCATATATAATCGGAAATTTTCAACTCCAGTCAAAACAGCCCTCTGACCTAAACCGTAGGTCGGGAGTTCGAGCCTCCCCAGCCCCACCATGCAACTCTTTGATTTGTTAGGGCTTGCGCTTTTTAGGCTCACGATCTGTTCGTGGGTGACGCTCAATCTCGGAATGGAACTGGAATCATTGACAGCGGGGATGTACGCTGTGGCACCACTGCGTGGTACATAGCGATGCAGCCGATTCCACGAAAGTTGACCATCCATCAGAAGGCAGTACTGATTCAAGTGCTACTTGCGTTTCCTGGGCAAGAGGTCGGCGTCTACTACTGTGCCTCAGCAAGCGACGCGCCTGGTTACGCACAAGATTTCCTGACGATTTTCAAGGCGATTGGCTGGAAAGTGAATGAGGAAGCAATGTCAGAGAGTTTAAGCGACGAATTCACGGGTCTGGCGTTTGTGGCCACCGGACCAGACAGTCTGCCTCCAGTGGCAGAAGCTCTTCGAGACGTGTTACGAATTTACGAAATTGAGGTTGGAACGTTATATGACCCCTCCTGCAACATGCGGTCCAGTGGCTTCATTCTGTCCGTGGGCCCTCCCAATTTCGAACGATAAGAAGATAGCTCGGCTATGGCTGCTCGATGCCGATATAGCTCTAGTTACCTCATTAATGACTAACTCTCGCACTACCCAGGCAAGGGCCATGGCGGCGAGCTGAATGACATACCACATCGGTTCCTTCGCACGAAGAACTGTAATTTCGATTTGACGGTGTCAGAACTTTTTCGATTATCCCATCCGTCGAGTTCCAAGCAGACCAACTTTGGAGCTGAGACTTTTCCGTGGGAAGACTTCTTTTTGGTAATCGGAGCTGTAGGTAGCCGCGTGGGAGATTGGATTCTAAAGCACGGACCTGGTTACCTTCTGCAGGCGGAAAGGGGCGACCCCAGGCAAACCGCTCAACTCATACGTAGCGGAATTAGGAATCTAGTTGGTTCGGAAAAGCGCGTTGCAAATTTCGTTGCAAGTTCCGCGCCCGGCCAAGCCCAAAAGAGCAGGCCTGTGAGCAAACTGAACGGATTGAAAACAAACACGTTGGGGAATATCAATCAAATTCCTAAACCGTAGGTCGGGAGTTCGAACCCCCGGCCCCACAATTCAACTCTTTGAAATCGCAAGCGGTTAAGCAGTTTCGATTTTTGCTTTGTGGTTAGCATAATTCGGCGCCGTGTCATAAAAGTGTCATAGTCTGCTGCAACGTCCGGCACCGCCAGCATCGCAAAATCACTCATACCAGTTCGATTTTGGGGTCAGCATTGCTCGCGTCAAAGGACTGGCAAGCCATTTGAGGGCTATGCGCCGCAATTGTTACCCCTCGCGCGCCAGAGTCGTGTGGCGTGGTGTTATTTGGTAGATTCGGAGGGCTACAAAAGTTGCGAGGGCGCCGTAGAAGCAAAAACTAGTTTTGGCGTGATACGCCTGAACTCGTGTAATTTGTTGCATTAACGATACGCGGGTTGGAGAGTTGGGATGGCAACGGTCCGAGTTACATGCATGACAAAGCCCCATAGGTCCAGCAGTCACAAGCTCATCACGCATCTGGCCGGGCCGACTCGGAAATGGGACCGCGATCAAGTTATACGAAGCATTGAACCGCGCAGGTTGGCATTGTCCGACCGCGCGACGGAGGGTGGGGCTGACCTAAAAATTGCAGGCAATGATGCGTGTGCGGGAAGCGCTAAGAAAAGATCTCTAAAATTTATCTAATGCGGACTTTTCCACTTCAAGATGGAAGGCTGGTCCTGAAGATCCTTGCCGCAACCGGCATTTGCGTGCTGTTAGCAATCACGCTCTGGCCATTCAATCCCTGGCCGCGGAACGAGGTGAGCTGGCTCCATGATGAGGATGGCCTCCGCCTCTGTGGTCACGGAACCATTCTCAGCGTGGCGCAATTCCCCAACGAAGCGGCCGCCGAGAACGAACCATTTAGCCTGGAATTCTGGATGGTGCCCTGGCGCGACGAAGGCTCGACCGTGATGTTCGCTTTTTATGTGCGGGAAAATCCCGGACAGTTCGTGGTCCGGCAGGACGGGTTGGATGTGTCAGTCTCTCACACGGCAAGACAACGCGAGGGAAAGAATCATCATCCACTGGTTGCGGGACACGTGATCGCGCCAAACAACAGGACGCTGGTCACGGTAACGGCTGGTCCGAAAGAGACGACTCTATATGTAAATGGCCAGGCCCAGAGCACCTCGCAATCTTTTGGATTAAGCCGGAGGAATCTTACCGGTGAATTTGTGATTGGCACTTCTCCGGTCGAGAACGAAGCTTGGTGCGGCATTCTGCATGGCATCGCGATTTATAAGAATGAATTGACCGCACAAGAGGTGGCAAGCCACTACAAGACGTGGTTATCGAGCCGCGAAGAAGGCAGGATAGACAAACGGTCAATATTAGCCCTGTATCTTTTTCGGGAGAGATCCGGAACCCTGGTAAGAAACGAGATCCAGCCCGGAATTGATTTACACATACCAAAGCATTACACGATCCGGAGACGAAACGTTCTCCTGCCTCCATGGCAAGAATTCCGGATGGAATGGAGGTATGTGAGCGGTCTCATTTTGAACGTGCTGGGGTTCATTCCTATAGGTTTAATCCTATATCCCTATTTTCTAGTTGCGCTCGGGTCAAAGCGGCCATGGTTAATGAGTTATGTTACCGGTACAGTCTTGAGCCTGATCATCGAGATTCTACAGTCATTCCTGCCGATGCGTGGTTCGGGCTGGACCGATGTCATCACGAACTCAGCCGGCACCGCGCTAGGTGCGAGCATATGCTATTCCAGCGTCGCACAAGATATTTTGAAGAAACTATTCGCGGAAAAAGCTTCCGAAAGGAAACTCTAAAGGGCCTTGCGATATACCTTGAAAAAGTTCGTTGATTCAACGATAGAATCTCGCATCACATGAAAGGGAATTTCTTCACAGGAGGTATGGGCCTCTAAGGGAAAAAGAAAAATCAGTTGGGCCCAACCAAATCCTACGGACCAGAAAACGAACACGCCCCCAAACAAGAAAACAAGATGACCGGAGCGTAGTACTTAAGAACGGAAACACTTGAAGGGTAGCTGCGAAGCATCACTGATAGCCCGCATTATCATACGACCTGTTGATTGTGCCAAACCGAACAAGTGCCGTTTCGGCTTTCGAGCAGAATTTCACTTGATGTACGATTCCCGCGTTACCAGGTGGATTATTTCCGAGCGCGCCGTGACGAGCACACCCAATCGTACAGGGGCGCTATTCGTCTTGTTTACCGCGCACGGATGAAGCTCTGATAGGCCAGCAGAGCTCCTCCGGCCATAAATGCCAAAATCAGAGAGGAAATCCAGAACGTCAATTCCCAGTTCAATACGCGCGCCCGCTTCCAGACACCCATCCCAACCTCCCTTCCCGCCTCATGTAGTCTTTTGCAGCTTCCGGCATGTCGCCTGGAGCGTACGAGGCGAATCCAGCGGAGGGCAATGGAGCAGTCGTATCAAATTGGGCGAGGTACTCCAGTTCCAGGACTACGTTTGCTGGGCGCGGACTAAATCCTCAAGCACGCAACTGCCGCTCGACGACACGCACCCGGCCAACTGCCTGCCTGCTCACGACTGACTTCTATGTACTCGGATTGCCGGGCGTGCGCCCTTTTTGCGCCAATTCCACTTTTCCGTTTAGCGCATTAACGAGGAAATCGAAAGCGAATCAATTGAGTGTGTTGCAGAACCTAGCGGCTTGTCTGGAGGCAAGCTGGACCGCATTTTATTTCAAAACGACGGCGACATTCTCGTTCGACTGCTCTGTTTTACTGGCGGTTGAATGAGGGCAATGCGGGTCTTTCGATCAACACGTGCCGCTGTGCGGTTTCGAAAACAACGGAAATGCCGTGACATCGTATGTCAACTGATTTCGAATACAGCGATGTTTTACCTGTTCGAACCGGCCGCTTCTTTTCTCCGCTTCCTCCGCTCTCGCCTCTTCCAGCTGCCGCTGAAACGGATTCTCCGCAAGTCTGCGCCTCCCTTTCCCGAGCTTAATCAGTTCTTCGTCGCTCATGCGGCGTAGCCGCTCCCGCAATTTTTTCCGGATAATCTCTCAAAACCGATGCTCATCATCGCCGCGGGCGGAGCAACGGGAAACCAAATTTTACTTCGATGTTTTCGTTTTGACCTGTCGATTTGGCTTAGCTGAAACCGAGTACTGGGTGAGGCGTGTAGGCCGCTTCGAGCGACACGATCTCT
>Ga0193709_1000188_pt1 | contig 25069 bp, 21 predicted proteins | sample H3c2metaG_FD_160571 | JGI IMG/M metagenome (GOLD analysis project Ga0193709, IMG submission 160571) | Soil microbial communities from a riparian zone of the East river system, Colorado, United States - H3c2 | ecosystem: Environmental > Terrestrial > Soil > Riparian zone | place: USA: East River...
CGTTCGTCCCGAGCGAAGTCGAGGGACGTGTCTCGACTTCGCTCGACACGAACGGTTAGGTGTAGGCATGCCCGCAACTCCAGCCTGGCCGCCCCGCAGTCCGCCTCGACTGTTCGTCGAGACGCCCCTCGGAGCAGGCTCACAAGTTCAACTCGATGCCGCGCAGGCCAATTATCTCGGCAACGTCATGCGCCTGAAAGAAGGTAACAAAGTCCTGTTGTTCGACGGGACCTCGGGGGAATGGCTCGCCACCGTCGCCGCGATCGGCAAGAAGCGCATGACGCTCGCCGTCGCCGAGCAGACTCGCCCGCCGGAAACCATTCCCGACCTGTGGCTCGCCTTCGCGCCGGTCAAGCGCGCGCCGGTCGAGTGGCTGGTCGAAAAGGCGACCGAGCTGGGCGCGGCGCGGCTGATTCCGGTGATAACCCAGCGTACGGTGATCGAGCGGCTTCGCCTAGACCGGCTCCTTTCGATCGCGATCGAGGCGGCGGAACAATGCGGGAGGACGGTGCTGCCCGAAATCTCCGAGCCGGTGGCGCTCGATGCTTTCCTGAAATCGTCCGGGCGCGCGCTCTACTTTGCTGACGAGACCGGCGGCGAGCCGGCCGCCACTGCATTCGCTCCAGGCCCGGCGACGATCCTGATCGGCCCCGAGGGCGGTTTTACCCCTGAGGAGCGCGCTGCCATCCGCGCCATTCCAGGCGCGACGGCGATTTCGCTCGGACCGCGCGTCCTCCGCGCAGAAACCGCCGCGCTGGCGGCCGTGACCGCGTGGATGGCGCTTAGCGGGGACTGGCGCTAGGGGCCGATTCATGACCACCCGCACTGACACCAGCGAAAGCCCGCTGATCGAGGGCCACGACGATTTGCTCTCGGTCTTTTCGGGCGGCGAAAAGCCGCGCGAGAATTGGCGCATCGGCACCGAGCATGAGAAATTCGTCTATCGCTGTGCCGACCATCGCGCGCCGTCGTGGGACGAACCGGGCGGGATTCGCGACCTTCTCATCGGCTTGACCGAGTTCGGCTGGCGGCCGGTCGAGGAAGACGGAAAGATCATCGCGCTGTCGGGGCCTGACGGCAACGTCAGCCTGGAACCGGCGGGGCAGTTCGAATTGTCGGGCGCGCCGCTCGAAAATTTGCACCTGACCTGCGCCGAGGCGGCACGGCACCTTGAACAATGCAAGGCGGTCGGCGACCGGCTCGGGCTCGGCTTCCTCGGGCTCGGCATGTGGCCGGACAAAAGCCGTGACGAGCTGCCGATCATGCCCAAGGGCCGCTATGCGATCATGCTGCGCCACATGCCGCGCGTCGGCAATCTCGGGCTCGACATGATGCTTCGGACCTGCACCATCCAGGTCAACCTCGATTACGCGTCCGAAGCCGACATGGTGAAGAAGTTCCGCGTCGGCCTTGCCCTCCAGCCGGTTGCGACGGCGCTTTTCGCCCACTCCCCGCTGACCGAGGGCAAGCCCAACGGTTATCAGAGCTTCCGCAGCCACATTTGGGAAGACACCGACCCGCACCGCACCGGCATGTTGCCGTTCGTGTTCGAGGACGGCTTCGGCTACGATCGCTATTGCGACTACATGCTCGACGTGCCGATGTATTTCGTCTTTCGCGACGGCAAGTACGTGGATTGCGCGGGGCAGAGCTTCCGCGATTTCATGCGCGGCGAGCTCCCCGCGTTGCCCGGCGAGAAGCCGCGTCTTTCGGACTGGGTCGACCATTTGTCGACCGCCTTCCCCGAAGTACGGCTGAAGAGTTTCCTCGAAATGCGCGGCGCCGACGGCGGGCGATGGGGACGCATCTGCGCGCTGCCCGCTTTGTGGGTCGGCCTGCTCTATGACGACGTCGCGCTCGACGCCGCGTGGGAGCGGGTCAAGCATTGGACGATCGAGGAGCGCGAAGCGCTGCGCCATGCCGTTCCACGCGTCGCGCTCAAGGCCGAAGTGCCCGGCGGCGGGACGGTTCGTGAGCTTGCCGGTGAAGTCCTGGAAATTGCTTCGGCAGGCCTCACCGCCCGCGCCATGCTCAATTCTGCCGGCGACAATGAGGGCGGGTTCCTCGACCCTTTGCGCGAAGTCGTCGCCAGCGGAATGACCCCGGCCGACCGGCTGCTCGAGCGCTATTACGGGCCATGGAATCGCGACGTCACCCGCATCTATGACGAAATGAGCTTCTGACCCCCAGGCCGAGTCATATTTTAGCAACATTGCCCGGAATTCCCGTTGCGAGGGCGTAACGCTCGTTGACAGCAATCGCGGAAAAATGGAGCGGGAAACCGGGGGGTGTGGCGATGGGGCTCGCCCAAAATTCATTTCCAAAAGGTCCGAACCGATGCTGCGCACAAGCACTTCGATCTCCCTGATCGCATTGGCGACCGCCCTTGGCGTCGCCGTCCCGGCCTCTCCGGCCCTCGCGCAAGCGACAGGCGATCAGGACACGGCTGCCGCGGATGCTGGCCAAGTCGCGGCTGCCGACCAAGGCGTTCCCGACATCACCGTCACCGCTCAGCGCCGCAGTGAGAATCTGCAGGACATCCCGCTGTCGGTGGCAACGATCGACGAAGAAACGCTGGCGGCGATCAATTCGGGTGGCGCCGACATTCGCGGCCTGTCCGGCCGGGTTCCCAGCCTCAACATTGAAAGCTCGTTCGGCCGCACCTTCCCGCGCTTCTACATCCGCGGCCTCGGCAACACCGACTTCGATTTGAACGCGTCACAACCGGTCAGCCTGGTCTATGACGACGTCGTCCTCGAAAACCCGATCCTCAAGGGCTTCCCGGCATTCGACGTCGACCGGATCGAAGTGTTGCGGGGGCCGCAGGGAACCCTGTTCGGCCGCAATACGCCGGCCGGTATCGTCAAGTTCGACACGGTCAAGCCCGGCAGCGGCCACAATTACGCACGGGTCAGCTATGGCACTTTCAGCACGATCAATGCCGAGGGCGCGATCGGCGCCAAGGTAAGCGACACGGTCGCCATTCGGGTGTCGGGCCTGTGGCAGCACCGCAACGACTGGATCAACAATCTCGACAATCCGGGCAAGAATGACCTTGAAGGCTATGACGATGTTGCCGCTCGCGCCCAGATCGAGTTCACGCCGACCGACGCGCTGAAGGTGCGCCTGACCGGCCAGTATCGCAATCTCGACGGCGACGCGCGCATCTTCCGCGCCAATTCTTTCCGCCCCGGCAGCAACAAGCTGGTCGGAGCTGACGGCGGCGATTTCGAGCGCGACGAGGTTCGTGCCGACGGTATCAATTTCCAGAAGCTGAAGACCTGGAACGTGGCCGGCACAGTTGAGTATGATTTCGGCCCGGCTACCCTTTACTCGGTCACCAGTTATTGGAACGGCAATCTCAAGAGCCGAGGCGACATCGATGGCGGCTTTGGATGCACGCTGTTTTTCTGTCCGCCAGGCGGCGGACCGGCTCCGATACCTTTCATGGCGCAGAGCCAGGACAATATCCCGAGCCTCGACCAGTTCACACAAGAACTGCGTATCGCTTCCAACAACAGTACCGGCCTCGGTTACCAGGCCGGCGTGTTCTATTTTGACGAAAACCTCGACATTGAAACCTTCGATTTCCCCGCGCCCGATGCGCCTGATCCCTGGGCAATCGTCAACCAACGCCAGGACGCCAAGGCGATCGGCATCTTCGGCTCTGTCAACTATAAGTTCGAGCAGGGCCTGACGCTCCAGGCGGGCGCTCGCTGGAACCATGACAAGAAGAAGCTGACCGCCGATCGCCGGTTTGATCTCCGCCCCGGATTCATCAGCAGCGGCCCTATCGATCCGGATACGATCAAGGCCAAGGACAGCGTGCTGACCTGGGATGTCAGCGCCATTCAAGAGCTCAATCAGGACATCAACATCTATGCGCGGGTCGCAAAGGGTTACCGCGCGCCATCGCTTCAGGGCCGCATCCTGTTTGACGATGATATGTCGAAGGCCGACAGCGAGCACACCCTGTCGTACGAGGTCGGTATCAAGACGATGCTGCTCGATCGCAAGTTGCGCTTCAACCTCACCGGCTACCATTTCAAGACAAAGGACCTGCAGCTGTCGGCGGTGGGCGGAAATCAAAACGCCAACCTTTTGCTCAACGCCGACGCGGTGAAAGGATATGGCTTCGAAGCAGAGGTAGAAGCGCGTCCCGCGCGCGGCCTGACCATGACCGCGGGCCTCAGCTATAATCACACCAAGATCGACGATGACGACCTGACGGTTGAAATCTGCGGCGCTCCCTGCACGGTGCTTGATCCGATTGACCCCACTCACCCGACCAACGTGTTCATCGACGGCAACCCGCTGCCGCAGGCGCCGAAGTGGACGATGAACTTCACTGCCGGTTACGAGCATCCGGTCGGCCCCGGCTCGGTCTATATCTTCACCGACTGGTACCACCGGTCGAAGATCAATTTCTTCCTCTATGAGTCAGTCGAATTCTCGGACGACAAGCTGCTCGAAGGCGGTCTCAGGCTCGGTTACAAAACCGATCTCTATGACGTTGCCGGTTTCGTCCGCAACATTACCAATGACGAAAGCGCGGTCAGCGGCATTGACTTCAACAACCTCACCGCAATGGTCAATGAACCCCGCATCTGGGGCCTTGAAGTCGGCCTGAAGTTCTAAAGCCTAACTTGCGGCGCCCGGGCATATCAGCCATCAAAATCCGATTTCAGGATTGAGAGGCTGATGAATGCCCGGGCGACCCGCGATGGCTGATGCGACGATCCTGCTGATTGTCGGCGGCGATCAGCCCGACCACATCACCAAGCAAAAGGGCAAGTTCACGCTCCGTGGCTCGACCGACCTGCATATGCTGCTCGGCAAGGACGAGCCGCATCACCGGCTTCACATCACGTCCAATTTCTTCCGCCAACAACGGCGGCCGGAGCTGTCGTCCTATCTTTGCCTGCTCAACATGATCACCGAGCCCGAGCATAATAACCGGGTGCTCGACAATTTGCGCAAGCTGCTGCGCGATCTTCCGGGAAAGGTGATCAATCGGCCCGAAGCCGTGCTCAAATCGACCCGCGACCAGGTCGCGCGGCAGCTTTCCGGCGTCCCTGGCCTGTGTGTGCCGCGGACCATTCGCCTTAGGACCAACAAGCCCGCCATCGCCATTCAAACGATTCGGAAGGCAGGCCTGCAGTTCCCGGTCATCTTGCGGGAAGCCGGCACCCACACTGGCAAGATCGTCGGCCTGTTTGGTGGGCTCGACGAATTGGAACCGGCGCTGGCCGGAGGCGAAGATCACATCGCCACAGAATTCGTCGATTTCAAAAGTGACGACGGACTGTACCGGAAATATCGCGTCTTCTTTATCGGCAAGCAGATGATCTTCCGCCACATGCTGGTGTCCGACGGATGGAATGTGCATGCGAAGGACCGCAAGCGCTTCATGGCCGAGCGCCCTGAGCTGGTTAGCGAGGAAGAGCGCATGTTCGCGAGCCCCGACGGTGCCTTTGCGCCCGAAGTCCGCGAAGTGCTCAAAACGGTTAGAGAGCGGATCGCGCTTGATTACTTCGGCATGGATTTTGGCATTGCCGCGGACCGCCGCGTGGTGCTGTTCGAGGCCAATGCGGCGATGAACTTCTTTCCGTTCCTGGCCGATCCGCAATTCGCTTATGTCCAGCGTTGCATCGCACCCGCGCAAATGGCGTTCCGCGGGTTGCTTGGATTGATCCGGCAAGATCCGGCAGCGGCAATCGTCTTCGGGCGAGGGTAGGCGCCATGTTCGATACCTATGCCGAGATATTCGAAAAGCGCGCCGCCGAATATCATTACGCCATGCGGCAATCGCCGCGCGCCCGCGATTCGGAATTTCTGGCGGTGCTGGAGCCGATCCGCGACGTGGCGCCCGGGCTGGTCTGCGACATGCCCTCCGGCGGCGGGTATCTGGCCGATTATCTATGGGCCGGGATGGATTATCTGGCAGTCGACCCGGCGACCGACTTCTTCGTCGAATGGCCAAAGCCGCTCCAGAGGCTGCAAGCGGTGATCACCAGCGTTCCGCTGGCGGACGAATCGGTCGACACCATCATCAGCCTGGCCGGCCTGCATCACGAGCCGAGCCTTCCGCTCGTATTCGAAGAAATGCGCCGCCTGCTGCGGCCTGGCGGGCGGGTCGTGCTCATGGACGTCGCGGTGGATACCGCGCCCGCACGTTTCCTCAACGGTTTCGTCGCGGAGAATTGCCCCTTGGGGCATGACGGCCGCTTCCTCGACGGTCGGACGGCACCGGAGCTTACGGCGGCAGGCTTCAGAATCACCGACGACCGCATGATCGAAGTGCCGTGGAAGTTCGATGACTTTGACGAGGCCGGCGACTTTTGCCGCAATCTGTTCGGAATGACCGCACTCGGCACCCGCGAGACCGCCGACGCGATGGAGCGCGAGATCGGATTCGACGTGGACAAGGGCGGGCCTCACTTACGCTGGATCCTGAGACGCATCGCCGCGGACGCGATCTAGGCCAAAGTTCGAGGTCGCATTGCGACGGCACCTGCGTTAGGCAACCGCCGCCCTTGCTGCATCTGGAGCCCTCGAATGACCGAGCGCCGAACCCTCTATCCAGTCATCGAGCCCTATCAGAGCGGCATGCTCGATGTCGGCGATGGCCACACATTGTATTGGGAGCGCTGCGGAACGCCGGGCACCAAACCCGCGGTATTCCTCCACGGCGGTCCGGGCGCTGGGATCAGCCCCGACCACCGGCGGCAGTTCGATCCAGCCAAGTATGACATCCTATTGTTCGATCAACGCGGCGCCGGGCAGTCGACACCGCACGCAAATCTCGAAGCCAACACGACCTGGCACTTGGTCGAGGATATCGAACGGCTGCGCGCCATGTGCGGCATCGACAAATGGCTGGTGTTCGGCGGAAGCTGGGGCTCGACCCTCAGCCTCGCTTATGCCGAGACCCACCCCGAGCGGGTCACCGAACTGGTGCTGCGCGGCATATTCCTGTTCCACCAGAATGAGCTCGACTGGCTGTACAAATATGGCGCGTCGGAGGTGTTTCCGGAGGGATGGGATGATTTCCTCGCCCCGGTTCCCGACAGCGAACGCAACGACTTGATCAGCGCCTATCGCGAACTTCTGACCAGCGACGATCAGGCGGTTCGGCTACGCGCCGCCAAGGCATGGAGCACCTGGGAAGGCCTGACGGTCACGCTTCTTCCCGACCTCAAGATGCTCGAGGAATTCACCGAGGACCAGCACGCCATCGCCATCGCCCGGATCGAGAATCATTACATGCTGCACAAGGGCTGGCTCGAGGAAGGACAACTGCTTCGCGGCGCGAGCAAGTTGCGCGGAATCCCGGGCGTCGTCGTCCAGGGGCGGCACGATTGCTGCACCCCGCCCCGCGCTGCCTGGGAATTGAAGCAAGCGTGGCCCGACGTCGATCTGCAGATCATCCCCGACGGCGGGCACCTCTATACCGAACCGGGGATTCTCGACGGCCTGATTCGCGCAACCGACCGCTTCGCCGCATCCTGATCACTCGCCTGGGCGATAGCGGCGTTCGACATGACCGTTGAGCTGCTCGGGATAGAAATAGACGTCGCGCAGCGCGCCCGAGGCGTAGCGCGCCGCCTCGTCATTGAAATGCGGCGAGGCGGGATCGCCGCTTTCGCCGCCGGCGGTCACTGCCCGCGCGCGGACCCGGGGCCCAAATTCGACCACCGCCACGAAGCTGTTGCCGGATGTTCCGTACCATCGCTTTGTGCCCGGCTTCGGCGCCGAACCGAAGGCCGCGAGTGTGCCATAGGCCGAGCTGGCGAACGGCACGGCGATGCTCGGGGCGGCGTCGCTGAACGGATGATCGATGGCCGGTGAGATCCTCTGGAAGCGGTTGATCTTGCCCCACGGAACCTCCCAGCGGCCAAAGTCGCGCTTCAGCCGGGCAACCGCGTCGGCGAGCGCCTCTATTTTTTGCTCGGGTGACGTATCGCGCGCGAGGCGCATCATTTTCTGGTTACCCGATTCGCTAGCCGGGGCGTTGAGCGCCTTCTGCAGCGCCTCGCCCCAGAACATCGCGAGCGATTGCGCAGTCGAGTCTACGCTCCAGCGGAAATCCCAGGCGCGGAGCAATGCGATAGGCTCTGCAAGGTCTGTCCTCCTGGGATCGCTCTTGGGAAGCGCGTCATAGGCTTGAATCAGCGGCGGGATCAGCGCCGCAAAGCCCGGCTGATCACTGTCGAACGCCGCCGCCTGCAGCTTGTCGAGGGTCCAGCCGCGGCTCCTGGTCAAGAGTTGCTGCGCGTGAATCCCGCGAAAATTCTCGCCATACATGTCCATGTATTTTGGGAATTGCTCGGGCTTCGCGCTGAATGCCCCGGCGGCGCGATAGGGCCAGGCGTTGGTGTTCTGGACCCAGCCGTTGGGAGGCCTGATCGCGCTTGGCAGATCGTTCAAATGGTGCAGGCTGCCCCAATCCGTCGCCGGATCGCTGCCGTCGACCGGTCTGGTGTAGTCGAAACGGTCGTCGCGTGCGGGAACGAATTGCGGGTGCAAATAAGCGATCGCGCCCTTGTCGTCGGCGAAGATGGTGTTGTTGGAACTGTTCGCCTGGAGCCGAGCGATGTTGAGGAACGCGCCTAGATCGGTCGCCTTGGTCCCGAGGAACGACTGCTGCAGGGCCGCGACGGGACGGTCCATCATCGCGAACGCGATCCAGCGGCCTGCGTCGTTGCGAATGATCGGCCCGCGATGGGTGCGCCAGGTGCGGAAGCTGCGCTGCTTCATGCGTCCATCGGCGGCGCGATAGCTGATGGTGACCGGCCGCGCCCCGAGGGAACGCCAAACCTTGCCGTAGCGATAGGCGAGCGCGCCGCCGCGCCGCGAGACATCGACCGCGAATTCGTCGACATTGTCGACCCCGCTCGACGTGTGCATCCAGCCCGCGTGGGCGTTGAAGCCCTGGTAGATGAAGAACTGGCCCCAGGTCGCTGCGCCATAGACGTTGAGACCTTGGCCGCTGGTCACCTGCTGCTCTGATCGAAAGAAGAAACTGGTGTGCGGGTTGATCAGCAGCAGCGCCTTGCCGTCCCTTGTCAGCGCGGGCGCGATCGCAATCCCGTTCGATCCGCGCGGCTCGCCGTCACGCGGCGCGAACGTAACCTTTTGTTCGCCCGAATAAAATCGCTCCAGATCGCCAAGCTTGATCTGCTCGATATCGCCGCCAATGCTGCCTTCGGTGAACGACAATGCCATCCACGGCTCAAAGCGCTTGAGCACGCGCGGCCTGACCGTCGGATGGCTCGCCAGATAGAAATTGAGCCCGTCCGCCCAACCGTTCATCAGCGCCTTCAGCCAGGGCGGGCTTGCCGCATAATTGGCCTTGAGCTCTGGCTCGCTGACGTACAGCCGCGCCCGCAAATCCTGCCAGATCGCTTTCGCACCCTCGGCCTCGGCTGTACGGCCAAGCGCGGTCAAATAATTGGCCTCGATCCGGGGAAAGTCGTCCTCGGCCTGCGCATAGATCATCCCGAACACCGCGTCGGCGTCGGTTGCGCCGCTGACGTGCGCGATTCCCCAATCGTCGCGGACGATCTCAACCCGCGCCGCTTCCGCACGCCAACGCTGAAGCTCGGGTGGCGATGCCGCGGTCAGAAACAGGAGGAGTGGAATCAGTGCGGCTGCGGCGTGTCTATGCATCCGGCAATGCTTGGTCGGCCTTGCCCCAACCGGCAAGGGCCTTCGAAGTCGCACGATCGAGCAGCAGGTCGGCATCGCGGATCGTGAATATGTTGCCGCCGGTCATTTCCTCCAGTTCATCCCAGGCGATCGGCGCGGCGACCGGGGCGCCTTCGCGCGCACGGGCCGAATAGGGCATCACCGCCGTCGCGCCGCGCTGGTTGCGCAGCCAGTCCAGGAAGATGCGGCCCTTGCGCTGCGCCTTGCGGATGTTGGCGGTGAAACGCTCGGGCTCGGCCTCAGAGGCTGCGCGCGAGAAGCGCTCAGCGAAATCCTTCACCTTGGGCCAAGTGGCCGAAGCGTCGAGCGGGACGACGACATGGATTCCCTTGCCGCCGGTCAGCATGGGAAAACTCTTGAGACCGAGGTCGGTGAGCAACGCCTGGAGTTTCACCGCCGCGCCGCGCACGGCAGCGAAGTCGAGCCCAACGTCTGGATCGAGGTCAAATACCATCCGGTCTGGCTTCTCGAGCGGCTTGATCCGGCTTCCCCAACCGTGAAATTCGATCGTGCCCATCTGGACGCAGGTAAGCAGGCCCTTGGCATCCTCGACATAGAGATAGTCGGCGGTCTTGCCGTCCTTCTCCTTGATCGGGACATGCTTGACCGCGTCGCCCATCGCGCCCGAATCATGCTTCTGGAAAAAACACGCCTTGCCGCGTCCCTGAGGGCAGCGCACCAGGCTGATCGGCCGCCGTGCGGTGTCGACCATCATCAGCGCCTCGATCGCGGCATAATAGTCGGCGAGGTCGCCCTTGGTCAGGTTGTCGCCCGGATAGATCACGCGATCAGGGCTGGAGATCGCCACCCCGAAGGATTCGGCGGTTGGGCGTTCGCCTTTCTTGTCGGCCTTCGGGAGCTTGGCCGGCAATTCACGAACCACCTGGCTCGCCGGTTTGTCTTCGCGCAGGGCGATAAAGCTTGGATGGCGCAGGATTCCGTCGCCGGTGAATTCCTTGAAGGCGATTTCGGCGACCAGCTCTGGCTTCAACCAGTGGGCGCCCTTCGTCTCGCTGCGCGGAACCTCCAACGATGGCTTGTCGACTTCGAGCGGTGCCATTCGCTCACTCAGGCTTTGGATCATCTTGGTGTCGAAGCCGGTGCCAACCTTGCCAGCGTAGCGCAGCTTCCTGCCCTCGCGCACCGCCAGCAGCAACGACCGGAAGCCGCGGCGCTTGTCGCTCTCCGCCCAGCCGACAATGATGAATTCCTGGCGATAGATGCATTTGACCTTGAGCCAGTTGCGGCTGCGCGTGCCGCGATAGGCCGCGTCGGCGCGCTTCGAGACGATCCCCTCGCCACCCTCGGCGCAGATCGCGTCGAACAAGGCTTCGCCTTTGCCGACCACATGGTCACCATAGACGATCAGCGAGCCGACGCCCTTGAGCAGCGCGGCAAGCCGGTCCTTGCGCTCCAGATTGGGCAGTTTAGTGACGTCCTTGCCATGATCGACGAGCAGGTCGAAGGCGTAGAAGGCCAATTCCGCGTCCCCGCCCTTCAGTGTCGACTGAAGCAGTTGGAAGTCCGGCTTGCCCTTTGCATTGAGCGCCACCGCCTCGCCGTCGATCAGGCAGCCGGCTGGTAGCGAGGCCGCCGCTCGCACCAGGCGGCGGAACTTGTCCGACCAATCCTTGCCGTTGCGAGTCCAGGCGGTCGCCGCGCCGTCGCCCGTGGCGATCAACAGCCGGTAGCCGTCATACTTATACTCGTAGATCCATTCGCTGCCGGTCGGCACCGCATCGACAAGGGTGGCTAGCTGCGGCGGGCGAAATTTCGGCGGCTTCAGCCCTGCCCGCTTCTTCACCCGGCCGCCCTTGCTGGATCGCCAGACATCGCCGCCCGATGCGATCTCGGCCATCGTTCGGTCGGTCGTAATGCTGGTGACGCAATTGTCGACCAGCTCGTCCCCCGCCCCGGGTTTGGCATAGGCGTCATCGACCTTCTTCAGCATCCACGGATCGCCACGCTCGCCCTCGCGGCCCTTGAGGCGGAACATCACCCATTCACCCTTCATCCGCTCGCCTTCGAGAGTGAAGTGGAGATGGCCTTCCTCGATGGTCTTGCTCGGGTCCTTGCCAGGCTCGGGGATCCAGCGGCCCTTGTCCCACAGCATCACCGTCCCGCCGCCATATTCGCCCTTGGGGATGGTCCCCTCGAAGCCCCCGTAATCGAGCGGATGATCCTCAACATGGACGGCGAGGCGCTTGTCGTCTGGGTCGAGGCTCGGCCCCTTCGGCACCGCCCAGCTTTTCAGCACTCCGTTGAGCTCGAGCCGGAAATCCCAGTGCAGGCGCGAGGCATCATGTTTCTGGACGACGAAGCTGTCGCCCTTGCCCTTCAATTTGCGCCCCTTGGGCTCGGCCGTCTTGGTGAAGTCGCGCTTCTTATTATAGGTTTCGATGTCGAGCCCGGCCCTCGCCATCGCTCAAGCCCGCTTGCGCGCCGGTGGCTTGTGAGCGGCTTTGCGGGGCGCCGCTCGCGCCTTGGAGGCGGGCTTCCTGGTCGCTGCCGGTTTGCCGGTATCCAGGCTTTTCTTGAGCGCTGCCATCAGGTCGATGACGTTCGATTCCTTGCTCGGCTTATATTCGTCGGGATCCTGGATGACCTTCTTGCCCTTGCGCTTGATCTTCTCCTTGATCAGCGCCTTCAGCGCATCGACGTAGCGGTTGTGGAATTCGGACGCGTCGAACTCGCCCGATTTCTTCTCGATCAAAGTATTGGCAAGGTCGAGCAAATCCGGATCGGGCTTGGCGTTCCCGATATCGCGGAAATAAGACGACGCCTTGTTGACCTCGTCGTCATATCGCAGCGTTTCCAACAACATGCCGCGCCCGCAAGGCTTCAACGCAACGATATATTCCTGCCCGCGCATCGCCAGCTGACCGATGCCCACTTTGCGCGAACGCTTGAGCGCTTCGCGCACGACGATGAATGCCTCTTCGGCGAGGTCGTCGGCCGGGACGACGAAATAGGGCTTATCGAAGTAAATCGGATCGATATCGTCGAGGTCGACGAACTGGCTGAGATCGAGCGTCTTGCGGCTCTCCAGTTTGACCTTCTCGATCTCCTCCGGCTCGAGCAGGACATATTCGCCTTTCTCGACCTCATAGCCTTTTAAGATTTCATCGCGATCGACCGGTCCGATGCCCGGCACGACTTTCTCGTAGCGCACCCGCTTGCCCGACGGTTCGTGGATCTGATGGAAGGCGATCGTCGCGCCGCTGCGCGTCGCAGGGTAAATCTCCACCGGGATCGACACCAGGGCCAGCTTAATCTGTCCACGCCATGCAGGCCGCGCTGCCATCGTCGTTGCTCCAATTCGATATGGAGCCGATTCAATCATTGGGCGGCGGACTCGTTCCCACGGTTGACCGGCCGCGCTCGCCAATGGCATGGGCGCCAACTCGGCGCGGGTATAGCTCAATGGTAGAGCACTAGCCTTCCAAGCTTGTGACGCGGGTTCGATTCCCGCTACCCGCTCCATAGATCAGCATGCCGGGGGCATGCTGATCTATGGAGCGCGCGCCGAAGGCGCGGCGACCAACGAAGCCCCGGCGTTGACACACATACCGAGCGCCGCCATTGGCGGCGCCTGTCGCCTGGAGAGGTGGCCGAGTGGTTAAAGGCAGCAGACTGTAAATCTGCCCGCGTAAGCGTACGCTGGTTCGAATCCAGCCCTCTCCACCATTTCACAAGTCACCGGCATCGGCTGTCCCGCGCGTGGCGAAGCGCCAACTGTCGGCGCACATCTCGGGAAGGCCGCGCGTCGCGCGCCAGCCCAAGTCTCGCTCTGCTTTTCCCACCGCGGCGTACATAGCCGCGACATCGCCCGGACGCCGGCCGGCAGCGACATGCGGCACCTTGACCCCGTTCACCCGCTCGAATGTCGCAATCAGTTCGAACACGCTCGTGCCATGGCCGGTGCCGAGATTGTACACCTGGAGCGCTTCGCCTTCGCTGAGCGCCTCCAACGCGGCGACATGTCCCTCGGCAAGATCGACGACATGGATATAATCGCGCACGGCCGTCGAATCCGCGGTGGGATAATCGGTCCCATAAATATGGAGGCGGTCGATTTCTCCGAGCGCAACCCGCGTGATAATCGGCATCAAATTATTGGGGACGCCTGTCGGATCCTCGCCGATCAGCCCCGACGGATGCGCTCCGACTGGGTTGAAATAGCGGAGCATCGACACGCGCCAGCCCCGGGCGGCGCGCGCCAGATCTGACAGCATGGTCTCGCAAATCAGCTTTGTCTGACCATAAGGGTTGACCGCTCGCGTAGGGTGCTCTTCATCGATCGGCAGCCGCTGCGGTTCGCCATAGACGGTCGCGCTGCTGCTAAAGACGATGGTGCGCACCCCCTCGGTTTCCATTGCTTCGAGGAGGGTGAGCATGCCGCCGACGTTATTGGCATGATAGGATAAGGGGTCGGCGGCAGACTCCGCCACGGCCTTGAGCGCGGCGAAGTGAATGACCGCATCGATCCGCTCTTCCGCCAGGACAGAGCGAACGAGACTCACGTCGCGAACGTCGCCGCGAATAGCCGTCACCGGGCGTCCGGCAACCATCTCAAGCCGATCGATCACCGTGGGCGAGCTGTTGCAATAATTGTCGAGCAGAACCGGTTCATGTCCGGCGCCCAGCAGCGCCAGCGCTGTATGAGACCCGATGTAGCCAGCGCCGCCGGTCAAGAGAATACGCATAGCCAAGCTCGATCCCCAGTGCCGAGAGGTTTGGCACAGCCCTCTATACTAAAGTGGTATCAGCTGTGCGACCAAGACCCTGTCCCGCGGCATGGCGGGCATGGTAGAGCATTAGCATGGCCCAACCGCCCGAGAACATACGAGTGACCCGCGCTGCGCAGATGTTTCCGACGCTCAGCCCGGTGGAGGTCGAGCGGCTTAGGAGGTTCGGCGAAGTTCGCACTTATGAAACGGGCCAGCCCCTTTTGCTGGTGGGCCAGTCCGGCCACGGTCTGACCATCATCCTCTCGGGCCAAGCCGAGGTCAGCCAGCACGACCAATCCGGTCTCAGGACGCCGATCGTCACCCATGGCCCGGGCAACTTCATGGGCGAGCTCGCCCAGCTTTCGGGGCGGCCGTCGCTGGTCGATTCCTATGCGCTGACGCCGGTCAAGGCTCTGGTCATTCCGCCCGAGCAATTGCGCGCGCTGCTGGTCGCCGAGGCGGAGCTCGGCGAGCGGATCATGCGCGCCTTGATCCTTCGCCGGGTCGGCTTGCTGGAGACGGGTAGCGGCGGTCCGGTGATTGTCGGTCATGACCAAGATGGCGACGTGCTCCGGCTGGTCAATTTCCTCAGCCGGAACGGCCACCCCTATCAGCGGCTCGACCCGGACGCCGATGTCGAAGCCAGGGCTTTGATCGAGCGGTTCAAGGTCGAGCCGGAAGAATTGCCGATCGTGCTGTGCTCCACTGGACAATTATTGCGCAATCCGACCGAAAATGCGCTCGCGCGGTGCATTGGGTTAGTCGGGCCGATCGATCCCGATCACCTGTTCGATGTCGCGGTTATCGGAGCCGGACCGGCCGGCCTGGCGACCGCAGTTTACGCCGCTTCAGAGGGGCTGTCGGTGCTGTGCCTCGATTGCCGAGCTTTTGGCGGCCAGGCTGGCGCCTCGGCGCGAATTGAGAATTATCTCGGCTTTCCGACCGGCATTTCCGGCATGGCGCTGATGGGCCGGGCATTCAGCCAGGCGCAGAAGTTCGGCGTCGAAATGGCGATCCCCGATGAAGCGGTGAAGCTCGAATGCGGATCCGACCCGTTCCGGCTGACGCTGGCCAACGGCGAACGGGTGCAGGCCCGCGCCGCGGTGATCGCCACAGGCGCCCGCTATCGCCGGCTCAATGTCGCCGGGCTCGACGCGTTTGAGGGCATTTCGGTGCATTATTGGGCGTCGCCTTTGGAGGCGAAGCTCTGCGCCGGTCAGGACGTCGCGCTTGTCGGTGGAGGAAATTCGGCGGGCCAGGCAATTGTGTTCCTGGCGTCTCAGGTGGCGAACGTTATCATGCTCGTGCGAAGGTCGCTTGAAGAAACCATGTCGCAATATCTGGTCGACCGGATCCAGGGTCTTCCCAACGTAAAGGTGATCACAGGCGTGGAGGTGTCCGCCCTGGAGGGCGATGATGGCCTTCTCAACGCGATCGGCTGGCGCGACCTCAAGTCCGGACTGGAGACGCGGCGGCCGATCCGCCAGCTCTTCTCGTTTGTCGGTGCCGAGCCCAACACCGATTGGCTGGGGCGATCGGGCTTGAAGCTCGATGCGCGGGGCTTTGTCTGCACGGGCCCGGATGCGGGCGACGGTCGCATCCCGCTTGAGACCAGCCGGCGCGGCGTCTTCGCGATCGGCGACGTTCGCGCGGGGTCGGTCAAGCGGGTCGCAGCAGCGGTCGGCGATGGCGCGCAGGTCGTCGCCGCGCTTCACGCCTGCTTCGCCGAAATGGACGGGCAGCTTCCCGAGACTCAACCAGAAAGTCTTGACCGGCCAGCCCTGACCACCAATTAACAGCGAGTCGCGGAAAAGGGTGATGATCGTCGCTATCGCGACGGCGCAGAGAGCTTGCCTCCATAGCGGCGCGTTTTCACACCATCGCTCAGCTTGGCCATGTTGGGCCTTATAGTATAAGCAGATTAAATGACTCGGTCGACGACTGTACGCACCGCGACAGTCCGGAAAGGAAGTTGGGTGACCCCAATCGCGTTTGGACGCGAAGATCGCGACGGTGTCGATCCATCGATCGCCGAGCGGGTTGCCAAATTGAGCAGCGGCCAACTCGCATGCCTGCAGCTGGTCGACCAGCATTTGTCATCCAAGGAAATCGCCCAGGAGCTCGGCATCTCCTCGCACACCGTAGACCAGCGCGTTCGCGGGGCGCTGCACACTCTTGGAGTTGAGCGCCGGTCGCAAGCTGCGCGCATGGTGGCCCACGCCGCCGGCCCCTATCAACGGTTGATACATCAATCGCCGCACATTGAGGATGGTGCCTCAAAAGACGAACGACGGGGGGCGGTCAGTTTTCAGATTCGGCACGCTGATCGTGCAGGGGGGACCGGACACCCCGGTTTCGATACCGAGCAGAGATCGGGGCAAATCTGGTCTTCCCTGCCATTGCCGTTCGCCACGAGGAGCAACCCCAGGAATGAGATGAGCGTCGGTCTCCGGCTGCTCTGGATTGTCCTGATCGCGATGGGGGCCACTTTTTCAGCGGGAATGTATCTCGCTGGGCTCGAAAGTCTCAGCAGGCTGCTCAGCAGCTAATCTCCGACGACCGCTTGTTTCGCTATTCGCCCGGCGCGCCCATGGCGCTTCCGGCAAGGAACAGTCATGCGCAAACAAATGATCGAGAATGCCGCTTTTGATGTCGCCACCCAAGTCCGTGCGGTCGAGGATTGCATTGAAACCGCACTCGCAGAAATCGCCGAGCTTCAAGGAAAAATGATCCGCGCCCGCGCCGTCACCGGCATTGGTATCGGCGTCGGCCATTCAGCGTTCGAGCAGCTGGTTGGCGCGACCCAGGGGCTGGTTTCGGCCCGCGGCGGAATGGCAAATTGCCACGCTGCTTTGGTCGAAGCGCGCGGCCATGTACCGGGCCTTCGCACCGTGGCCTTCGGCGACGGCGACGAATGCCCGCCGAGCAAAGCATCCGTCGACCTTCGCGTCGTCGCATAATCGAGTTGACCGGATCGCGGTTAAGCTGCGATCCGGTTGCCCGCCCATGCTTAACCCCATTGTCTATCACCTTATCCTCGCGTCGATTTGCGGCTACGCATTTTGGCGCGGGCGCTTCGATGAACGGTTCACCGCGGCCGTCTGCCTGGTGGCGACTATCGCCACACGCCTCGCACTGTCACCGACCGCTCAGCGCTATTCCTCGCTTGAGGTCGGTGTGTTGATCGTCGACGCGGTTACGTTCCTTGCATTCGCTTTTGTCGCGCTGCGGTCGGAGCGATTCTGGCCGCTGTGGGTCAGCGGACTGCAACTCACTACGACGATGGCCCATTTCATGAAGGCGATCGACGCCAATCTCTTCCCGCAGGCTTATGCTGCCGCAGGGCGTTTCTGGGGCTACCCGATCTTGTTGATCCTGGCGATCGGCGCCCACCGGACGAGCGTCCGGTCCAGACAGTCCTCCGCGATATCCACCTAAGCGCCCGCATTCCACCCGCGACATCGCTGGGCTAGAGCGCCCTCATATGGCGATCTTCAACCATCAAGTGCGGGCACTGTTGGATGCAATCGAGGAACCGGCGTTGCTGGTCACCGATCAACGCATCACCGCCGCCAACCAGTCGGCGCGCGATCTGCTTGGGGCACGCATCGAGGGCAGCGACGTCCGTCTGGCAATTCGCCATCCCGAAGCACTCGAACATATTCTGGCAGGCAAGCCGGGCAAGGTTGCGCTGGTTGGCCTGGGCGGCGCCGAACGGCCGTGGGAGTTGTCGATCTCTTCGCTCGCAAATGGCGTGCAGCTGGTTCGAATGACGGATCGTTCCGCCGCCCGCGCCGCCGAGCGGATGCGGGTCGACTTCGTCGCCAACGCCAGCCACGAACTCCGCACGCCGCTGGCGACAATCATCGGCTATGCGGAAACCCTCAGCGAAGCGGATCGGATCGATCCCGCCACGCGCACCCGTTTCGGTGAAACGATCCACGCAGAGGCGCGGCGGATGTTGCGGATCGTCGAGGATCTGATGAGCTTGTCGCGGATCGAGGCCGACCGTTTCGTCACGCCTCGGGACCATGTGTCGCTGGAAGAAATCGCGCGAATAGCCGCTGAAAATGGCCGCCCGTTGGCCGAAGCGCGCGGTTGCCGAATCCTCGTCGAGGCCGAGCCTGAATTACCTCCCATAGCAGGCGATTTCGCCCAGCTGCTGCAACTGACGGACAATCTTGTCGCGAACGCCATTCGTTATGGTTGCGGACCCGCGGATTGTGTCGTCACGATCCGAGCTGCCAGAGATGATGGCAACGCGCTGTTGACCGTCAGCGACACCGGCGACGGGATTCCACCAGAGCATCTGCCCCGCCTGACCGAACGCTTCTATCGGATCGATGCGGCCCGCAGCCGCGATGCCGGCGGCACGGGCCTGGGGCTGGCGATCGTCAAGCATATCGTCGAGCGGCACCGCGGCTCGCTCGAAATAAAAAGTGCCCCTGGCCGCGGTACCGAAGTCACTGTTCGCCTTGCCTTCGCCGCGGACCAGCCGGCGCCGTCATAAAACTGCAACCCTATCGTCACAGAGACAGGCGGACTCGGCGCTAGTGGATCGCGCAGCGGGGCGGCACGGCCCACCAAGGAGTTTGCAATGAACAAGATGCTTTTTGCGTTGCCACTGGTGGCGATGGTCGCGGCCTGTGGCGGCAATGGTTCGGGTGGCGATGCCAAGGGCGCACAGCTCAAAATCGTCGGCTCTTCGACGGTCTATCCCTTCACCACCGCGGTTGCCGAGGAATTTCAGCGCGCCCGCCCGGGCACCAGCGTGATCGTCGAATCGACCGGCACGGGTGCCGGTATGAAGCTCTTCTGCGGCGGAGTCGGTGCCAATTTCCCCGATATGGTTGATGCCTCGCGGCCGATGAAGGCGAGCGAATATGCCGATTGCGCCAAGGCCGGCGCCAAGACCGTTATCGAGGTTCCGATCGGCATCGATGGCCTGACCCTGATCGAGAATAAGGATGCCGAAGGGCTCAATCTGACGGTCACCGATATTTACAAGGCGCTCGCCGCCAATCCGTTCGGCAAGCCGAACACCGCGCAGACATGGAAGGACGTCAATCCGGCGCTTCCGGCAGTCAAGATCCGCGTCCTTGGCCCGCCGCCGACCAGCGGCACGCGCGACAGCCTGGCCGACCTGATCCTCACCAAGGGCTGCGAAACAGACCCGGCGATGAAGGAATTGAAGAAGACCGACGAGAAAAAGCAGAAGGACGTCTGCACCAAAATCCGCGAGGACGGCGCCTATGTCGAGGCGGGTGAGAATGACAATCTTCTGGTCCAGAAGGTCACCGCCGATCCCGGCACGCTGGGCGTCCTCGGCTTCAGCTACCTTGAGGAAAATGCCGACAAGGTGAAGCCGGTTGCTCTGGGTGGTGTGATTCCGACCGAAGCGACGATTGCCGATTTGAGCTATCCGGGCTCGCGCAAGCTCTATGTCTACGTCAAGGGCGAGCATCTCGCGGCCAAGCCGGCGATCAAGGACTTTATCGCTGCGTACGCTAAGGTCTGGGGCAAGGGCGGGGCACTCGAAAGGCGCGGGCTGGTTCCGTTCGGAGCAGCCGACGCCGCGACGGCCAACGAGCAGGCGAGCAAGCTCGCCCCGCTCGACCCCGCGGGCCTGAAGTAAGGACGGTCGAGCGCGATGACGCACATGATCGCGCTCGTCGCAGTTCTCGGCATCTCCGCCGTTGCCGGCTGGTTCGGGCGCTCGCGCGCGACCGGCCTGCGCGGCGCCGGCGGCCGGCTCCACTCGCTGCCCAATTACCACGGCTTCCATGTCGCGATCTGGGCGGTGGTCCCGGCGCTGATCTTCCTCGCCGCATGGACGCCATTCCAGAGCCAAATGGTCCAGCGGGCGGTTCTTGCCAGCCCCGAGGCCCAGTCGCTCCCGGCGTTCGAGATGCAGCGCGAGTCAATCCTCTCCGAGGCGAAGGAAATCGCCGCGGGCGAGCGCGACGCCGGATTCAATCCGGAATCCGAAGGGCTCGTCCCGCGCTTCCGCGAAGCCGGGGGCCGTTACGCGACGATCGGCGGCGCGCTTGCCATCTTCCTCGCCATCGCGGGCGCGGCGCTCGCCTTTCGCCGTGTCAAAATCGACTTCCGCGCCCGCACCAAGGTCGAGCGCTGGGTCATGGGCTTGCTCATCGGTGCCTCGTTGATCGCCATCCTGACGACGCTCGGCATCGTCTTGTCCTTGCTGTTCGAAAGCCTGCGCTTCTTCAATCTGGTCAGCCCGACCGAATTCCTGTTCGGCACGCAGTGGAGCCCGCAGACCGCACTGCGCGCAGACCAGGCCGGATCGTCGGGTGCGTTCGGCTCCGTGCCGTTGTTCTGGGGGACGGCATTCATCGGCGCGATCATCGCCATGATCGTCGCGATCCCATTGGGCCTGATGAGCGCGATCTTCCTCACCCAATATGCGCCAGCGAAAGTGCGTGCCTGGATGAAGCCGTTGCTCGAAATTCTCGCCGGAGTGCCGACCGTGGTTTACGGCTATTTCGCCGCGTTGACGGTTGCTCCCGCGGTTCGAGATTTCGGTATCGCGATTGGCATCACTTCCGCCAGTTCGGAAAGCGCGCTCGCCGCCGGCCTCGTCATGGGCATCATGATCATCCCGTTCGTCAGTTCGATGGCCGACGATTCGATCGCCGCGGTTCCGCAAGCGATGCGCGACGGCAGCCTGGCCCTTGGCGCGACCAAGTCCGAAACCATTCGCAAGGTGCTGCTCCCCGCGGCGCTCCCCGGGGTGGTCGGCGGCGTGCTTCTCGCGGTCAGCCGCGCGATCGGCGAAACCATGATCGTGGTGATGGCCGCCGGCCTCGCCGCCAACCTCACCGCAAACCCGTTTGCGTCGGTCACCACCGTCACCGCCCAGATCGTGCAACTGCTGACCGGCGACCAGGAATTTGACAGCGCCAAGACCCTTGCCGCCTTCGCGCTCGGCTTGTTGCTGTTCATTATCACCTTGATCCTCAATCTCATCGCGCTGACCGTCGTGCGGCGTTACCGGGAGGCGTATGAGTAAGACTGCAACCCGCTGGAGCGACGGCTCGATGGAGGCCCGTGTGCGGCACCGCAACGCCTCCGAAAAGCGCTTCCGCGCGGCCGGCTTCTTTGCGGTATCCCTGTCGGCGTTGTTCCTCGCTTTGCTCCTCGCCAACATGGCGTGGAAGGGGCTTGGCGGTTTCACCCGCACCGAAGCGGAATTGACCATCAATTTCCCCAAGTCGGACCTGCTGATTGATCCGGCCGCGCTGCACGGCGGGCAGGCACAGGAAGTGATCGGTTCGGCAGACCTCGACGGTGCCGTGAGCCAGGCCGCGGCCGCCCAGTACGGGCCCGATGCAGCGGAATTGTTCGGTGCTGCCGGAAGCCGCGCGCTGGGCCGAGCGCTGATCAAGGACCCGACGCTGCTTCAGCGAAGCGCGACGTTGTGGCTCCCGGTCGGAAGCAAGGCCGATGTCGCCTACAAAAGCGAAGGCGATCCGCGCTACGACCATTTGATGGCGAAGATAGACGCGCAAGACAAAGTGCGACTTCGCTTCAATTCGGACTTTCTCACCGCGTCTGACGCGACCGATCCGTCGGCGGTTGGCATCTGGGGAGCGCTCAAAGGCACCTTCCTGACCATCATGGTGACAATGTTGCTAGCCTTTCCAATCGGGGTCCTTTCCGCCCTCTATCTTGAAGAGTTTGCGCCCAGGAACCGCTGGACCGACCTGATCGAAGTGTCGATCAACAATCTCGCCGCTGTGCCGTCGATCATCTTCGGCTTGCTCGGCCTCGCGGTGTTCCTCAACTTCATGCATCTTCCCCGCTCGGCGCCATTGGTCGGCGGCCTGACGCTGGCGCTGATGACCATGCCGGTGATCGTCATTGCCGGCCGCAACGCAATTACATCGGTGCCGCCGTCGATCCGCGATGCCGCGCTGGGTGTAGGCGCGTCGAAGATGCAGGTGGTGTTCCACCACGTGCTTCCGCTGGCGCTTCCTGGCATCCTGACCGGCACGATCATCGGCATGGCCCGCGCGCTGGGCGAAACCGCCCCGCTGCTGATGATTGGCATGCGTGCCTTCATCGCCGCGCCGCCGTCGGGCATCACCGATCCTTCGAGCGTCCTTCCGGTGCAGATCTTCCTGTGGTCCGACGAAGTGGACCGCGGCTTTGTCGAGAAAACCTCCGCCGCGATCATCGTCCTGCTCATCTTCATGCTGCTGATGAACGGGCTCGCCATCTATCTCCGCAACCGATTTGAGCAGCGCTGGTGAAACTCATGACCGAATCCGAAACCACCGCCTCGACGACGGTTCCCCCGGTGCCGCAGCCAGCTGACGCTGCCGAGCCGGCCGGGCAGCGAACCGCCAAGATGCGGGCCATCGACATCAGTGTCTTCTATGGCGAAAAGAAAGCTCTGAACGACGTCTCGATCGACATCTACGACGATCTGGTCACCGCCTTCATCGGCCCGTCGGGCTGCGGCAAGTCGACCTTCCTGCGGTGCCTCAACCGGATGAACGACACCATCCCCTCAGCGCGGGTCGACGGCCATATCGAACTGGACGGCGAGGACATTAATTCGGCCAGGATGGACGTCGTTCAGCTGCGCGCCAGGGTCGGCATGGTGTTCCAGAAGCCGAACCCGTTTCCAAAATCGATCTACGAAAATGTCGCTTATGGCCCGCGCATCCACGGCCTTGCGGCCGGTAAGTCCGAAATGGATGCGATCGTCGAAAAGTCGCTGAAGCGCGCCGGTCTGTGGGAAGAGGTCAAAGACCGGCTCCAGGAAAGCGGCACCGCTCTGTCGGGCGGCCAGCAACAGCGGCTGTGCATCGCCCGGGCGATCGCGGTCGACCCCGAGGTGATCCTGATGGACGAGCCGTGCTCGGCGCTCGATCCGATCGCCACCGCCAAGATCGAGGAGTTGATCCACGAGCTTCGCGGCCGTTATGCGATCGCCATCGTCACCCACAATATGCAGCAGGCGGCGCGGGTCAGCCAGCGCACCGCTTTCTTCCACCTCGGCGAGATGGTCGAGTACGGCAAGACCAGCGAGATCTTTACCAACCCGCGTGAGCAGCGCACCCAGGATTACATCACCGGCCGCTACGGCTGATCGGAGAGAGACATGGCGACCAGCAGCGGACATACGATCAAGGCGTTCGACGAGGATCTCGACCGGCTTCGCGCGCTCATCAACCAGATGGGCGGGCTGGCCGAGCATGCGATCCGCGAGTCGATGCGCTGCCTGGTCGAGCGCGACCTCGAAGGCGCGGAGAAGATCGTCGAGAATGACAAGAAGCTCGACGCGCTCGAGATGGAAACGGAGCGGCGCGTGGTCCAATTGATCGCGCTCCGCGCGCCCATGGCCGGTGACCTGCGCGACGTCGTCGCGGCGCTGAAGATTTCCAGCGTGGTTGAACGGATCGGCGATTATGCCAAAAACATCGCCAAGCGCGTTCCGCTGCTCGACAAGGCCCACACCATCGAGCCGATCTCGCTGATGCCGGAAATGGCCCGCATCGCGACCGAGATGGTCCATGACGTGCTCAACGCCTTCGTCGAGCGGGATGCCGAGGCCGCCCTGCGGGTGGTCGAGCGCGATCGGGCGGTGGACGATTTCTACAACAGCATCTTCCGCGCCTTGCTGACCTTCATGATGGAAAATCCGAGCAACATCGGCCAGTCGACGCACCTGCTGTTCATCGCCAAGAACATCGAGCGGGTCGGCGATCATGCGACCAATATTGCCGAAATGGTCTATTATGCCTCAACCGGTCAGCACCTCGCCGACCGCCCGCGCGGGCATGACCCGCTCAAGCCCGAGTGAACGCCATCATGTCCAAGCGCCTCCTCCTGGTCGAGGACGACCGCGCGCTCGCCGATCTCATTTCCTTCCACTTCGACCGCGCCGGCTATCAGGTGACGCGCACCGGCGACGGCGAGGAAGCGCTGATCCTGACCGATGAGATCAAGCCCGACCTGATCATCCTCGATTGGATGATCGAAGGCATCAGCGGGATCGAGGTCTGCCGCCGCCTGCGCCGCCGTCCCAACACCGCAAACCTGCCGATCGTCATGCTCACCGCTCGCGGCGAGGAGGATGACCGTATCCGCGGTTTGGAGACCGGCGCCGACGATTACGTCACCAAGCCGTTCAGCCCCAAGGAACTGGTCGCCCGCGCTGGCGCTGTGCTCCGCCGCGTCCGCCCCGCGCTGGCCGCCGAGACATTGGAATATGCAGGGGTCGAGATGGATCTCTCCGCTCACCGAGTCCGCCGCGACGGCAAGACCATCGTCCTTGGGCCGACCGAATACCGGCTACTTCGCCACTTCCTCGAAAACCCCGGCCGCGTTTTCTCGCGCCAGCAACTGCTCGAAACCGTCTGGCCGCACAGCGAGGATATCGAGCTGCGGACGGTCGACGTCCACATCCGGCGGCTGCGCATCGCGCTCGGCGAACATGGCGGAAGCGACATCGTCCGCACGGTGCGCTCGGCCGGCTATGCGCTGGATGCCGAAGGCGTAGCCTAGGCGGGCTTGCCAGCCGCGTGGCGCCATCGCATGGGGCGCCATGGCAAAGCATAAACGAGGCGGACGCGATGGGGGCGGCAGCGGGCGGA
>Ga0193709_1000189_pt1 | contig 24932 bp, 22 predicted proteins | sample H3c2metaG_FD_160571 | JGI IMG/M metagenome (GOLD analysis project Ga0193709, IMG submission 160571) | Soil microbial communities from a riparian zone of the East river system, Colorado, United States - H3c2 | ecosystem: Environmental > Terrestrial > Soil > Riparian zone | place: USA: East River...
GTTTCCGCCCGCGCCGAAGGTCGACGCGGCGCTGGTGTTCGTAGGCTACGGCCTCAATATTCCCGAAAAAAACTACAACGACTTTGCGGGCTTGGACCTCAAGAACAAAGTGGCGGTGATACTCACCGGATCGCCGGCCGACATACCCTCGGCATTGAGCGCCCACTATCAGTCGCGAGCCGAGCGCTGGAAGGCGCTCAAGGCCGCCGGCGCCATCGGCGTCATCCAAATTCCAAATCCGGCATCGATGGACCTGCCGTGGTCGAGAATGGCGTTGAACCGCAACCATGCCAGCATGGATTTGCTCGGCCCCGAATTCGATGAGACCGCCGGCGCCAAACTCGCGGTCACTTTCAATCCAGCGCACGCGGACCTGCTCCTGCAGGGAACCGGGCATACATTCGAAGAAATCGCCGCTTTGGGCAAGGATCGTAAAGTCCTGCCGCGATTTCCGCTAAACGTGTCCGTCAGCGCCGCCACGGCCACGCACTCGCAAAATGTCGACTCGACCAACATCGTCGCGCGAATCCCGGGCACCGACCCCAAGCTCAAGGAAGAATACGTGGTGCTTTCCGCGCACATCGATCACGTCGGCATCGGCGAGCCGATCAACGGCGATCGAATCTACAACGGCGCGATGGACAATGGATCGGGAAGCTCACTACTGCTGGATATCGCCCGTTCGCTGAGACAGTCGCACACGGCACTCAAGCGCTCATTGCTGCTCGTCTGGGTTACCGGCGAGGAGAAAGGACTGTTGGGCTCGAAGTATTTCGCGGAGCATCCGACCGTAGCTGCAAAATCCATGGTCGCCGATATCAATACCGATATGTTCTTACCCATCGTGCCGCTCAAGGTCCTGACGGTCTACGGACTTGCAGAGTCCGATCTGGGGGACCGCGTCACCGAAGTGGGCAATCATTTGAACGTACAGATGCAGCCCGATCCACTGCCGCTGCTCAACGTCTTCATCCGCAGCGACCAATATAATTTTGTGCGCCACGGCGTCCCGTCTCTCATGATCGATGTCGGCGCCGTGCCGGGATCGCCTGAGGCCGCTGCCATCAAGGCATGGCGCACGGAGCGCTATCATGCTCCGTCGGATGATGCCAATCAGCCGGTGGACTTGGCGACTGCGGCCGGCTACGAGGAAGTCATACGGGCGCTGGTCATCGAGGTTGCCGACAATCCCAAGCGCCCTCAATGGAAGCAGGACAGTTTTTTCCGCCGCTATTCGCAGGCAGCAGGCCCGTAAGGCTCATCCGGATCCGCGGGGACCTGGCTCACGCCGCCGCTACTTGATGTTGACCCCGGAGCTCGGGCCCAGGGGCTTCGCTTGCGCCGCGGCGCCCGTTGGCCGCGATACGCTGCTGCGTAGATTGTTGGCGGCAGCGCGCGCGGGTGCCGCGAGCAGACGATCAAACACTCCCCGCGATGCGCCCTCGCGGTGCACCCAGGGCGTGCTCCACTGCAGTGACGGCGCGCCACCCTTGCCCGCCTGCAATGACAGCGAACTGCCTCCGGTTTGCCACAACGTCAGCAAGCGCACGCGACCCTGGGATTTGTAATCCGCCATGTGCTGCCAAACGGACGTGCTCTGAAGCATCGGCGCCTCAATGATGAAAGCTCCGCTTCTTGGGGAATCCAAACCCATGACGCTATGCCCGCGCGGTCGAAATTCCGTGGCAGAAAATGCGTCGTTGTTGGCGAGCGGCTTTACAGAAACATACGGCGAGAACATTGGCACGGCAGCGGCTTGCACCGCGCGTAGATCATGGGGCTCATGCTTGAGCGCCGAATCGGCGTCCGATGGCTGATCGCCGGCCAGCGCCTGTGTCGCGCGAACGACGCTGCTGAGTACCAGCGTCAACAGCGCGTTCTCGCGCATGATGTTGCAACGCCTTTCCGCACCACCTGCAATCGCCGCGTTGACCGGCTCAATATCCGACATGGCTGAATGATCCCTCATCGCCGCCAAAAAGCCCCGCGGGCATCCTCCAACGCGTAGCTCGAGGGCGATGTGCATCACATGTTTGCGCTAACCCAGGCAGCACGCCAGCGCATCACAACATAATGCCCGCAGATTTTTCCGTTATGTCTTGAACGATAGTGCTAGTGCTTGTGCTCTTGCGCAGCGAGATCGGCGATCAACGACATCAGACGGTCCGAATGATCGCCACCACCCGCCATGGCCACATCCGTAATGTACTTGCCGTTGACGACGAAAGTAGGAACAGCCGCAACCCGATAGCGCTGCGCGAGCTGGTCCGCTCTTTGCATCGCGGTCTCGACGTTGAACCCGTGATATTCCCTTTCGAAATCAGCGTCGGATAATCCCAGCTTCTTAATGAAGGAAAGCTGGACGCGTTCCGCTGCCGCGGCGTTGTTGGGATCGGGCCCAATCAACGGATCGCCGTTGACTTGGATTTCCTTGAAGATCTCGCTGTGAGCCTCGTTTAATTTGCCCATGCTATCCAGCGTGTAAAAGAGACGCGCCAGGGATCGATGGCCTTCATTCCACAATACCGGCACCCGCGAAAAACTGACGTAGGCCGGCTTGGTCTTCAGCCAGGCCGCCACGGCTGGATCGAGCGAGTAGCAATGCGGGCAGGCGTACCAAAAAAATTCCAACACTTCCACTTGTCCAGGGGCGACATTGGTCGGCTGCGCGGGAACCATTCGCGTGTAATTGACGCCTTCCTGCCACTGCGTTCCGGCAGGCGTGGCAGCCGCCGCCGCCGATGTTGCGGCCGCCACGGTTGAAGCGACTGCGGCCAGCAGCTTGTTTTGAGAACCCGTATCTCCCGGAGTTTCCTCCACGGTTTCTGAGCCGTCCTCGTTCAAGCGCGTCACGGTCAGCGGCTTTCCGGCGTCCGCCGCTGTCTTGCCGGGCGTTGCCGGCGCCGTGGTGTTCACGGCAGGCTCGGTGGCCGGCGCGGGCGCTTTCGCCGGCGCCAAACCCGACGGTTCCTGTTTACCGCAGCCGGTCAATGCCAGCGCCATCCCCAACCCAAACAGCAAGGACAGCCTGCGCAGGCGCATCAGCGAATTCCCTGCAAGTAGGAGGCAAGGTTTCGAACGTCCTCGGCCGAGAGGCGTTTGGCGATGGTCTGCATGATGCCGTTTGGCCCCGTCGCTCGAGTGCCGGATGCGTAGTCGTTCAGCTGCTTCACGACGTATCCCGACTGCTGACCGCGCAGCGCCGGAAATTTTGCCGGCTCATTGCCGCGGCCCGTCGGGCCATGACAGGCCATGCACGCCGGAATCCCGCGCGCTTGATCGCCGCCGCGATAAAGGCTTTGGCCGGCTTGCCAGAAGGAGGGATCCGCTTCCAATCCGGTGTTGGTCAAGCTGTCGAAATACATGCCCAAATCGGCCATGTCATCCGCCGTCAAATTTGCAGACATCGGCATCATGACGGGACTCGCGCGCTTGCCGGTCTTGAAATTATTCAGCTGCTCCGCGATGTAGCCGGCGCCGATCCCTGCCAAGCTTGGCCAATCGGTATTGGTGCTGTTGCCGTTGGCGCCATGACAGGCCTGGCAAGTCGCAGCCTTGGTGGCGCCGGCTTCGATGCTGGGCGCGGGGAGTGCGGACGTAGTGACGAGAGTGCCGGAAATTGCTGCTGCGAGAATCCAAAACCGCTTCATGACGCCGTAATACCCCGTTTTATTGTGACCTGCTGTCAACCCTAAATTGTACACTAGAGCCTCTCTAAGCATAATTTGCGTCAGCCGGCGGCCATGACTACCTATTCGAATGTGAAATTCATGACCAGCGCGGCCGAGGCGCATCAGCTCGCCCCGGATTCAGGCAGGGAAATCGCTTTTGCGGGTCGCTCGAACTCGGGTAAGTCCACCGCCATCAACGTCATAACGCAACGCGCCGGGCTGGCCCGCGTCAGCCGGACGCCGGGGCGCACCCAGCTGATTAATTTTTTCGAATTGGCGCCCGAGCGGCGGTTGGTCGACCTGCCGGGGTACGGGTTCGCCAAGGTGCCCGAGCGGGTGCGGCTCCATTGGCTCGCTCTGATGGAGCATTATTTCAACGTGCGCGAATCGCTGGTGGGCTTGATGCTCATAGTCGACAGCCGGCGCGGCTTGGGTGCTCAGGATGTCGCGATGCTCGAGTGGATCTTGGCCAGAGATCGCTTTGCGCACGTACTGTTGACAAAAGCAGACAAACTGAATCGTCAGGATTCATTGCGCGTATTAAGGGAAACAGTGGCAGCCGGCGCAGACGCTGCGGTGTCCGCGCAACTTTTCTCAGCGCACAACAAACAAGGGATTGACGAAGCGCGCGAGGTTATGGATCGCTGGCTGGAAAGCGCATAAAAAAGCCCCGATGGGCGCTTGTGGCAACCATCGGGGCAGACCAACCCGGCATGGGGATGACAAACCGGGTCATGCTCGCTCAGGGAGAAGAGCGAGGAGCGTCTTAAACGCTCATTTGGTTAGATGGGGACGATCCGCAAAAGTTCCAGTCCTTTGAAAGCTGTTTTTTAAGGCCGTGTTTCTTCGCTTCAAAAAATGCGGCAAATCCCCCGCAATTGGCTTATTTTGCGCCATTTTTTTGCGAAGCGCACGCGCTAATGCGCCTCATCCCAGTTGCGGCCAACCCCTACATCTACTTTCAACGGGACCGATAAATCCGCTGCGCGGATCATGTGTGTCCGTGTTTGTCCTACGAGCGACTCGACCGCCTCATCGGCGACCTCGAGAACCAGTTCATCGTGCACCTGCATGATCAGCCGTGCGGGGATGCGCGAACTCTGCAGCCAAGAATCCACCTCGATCATGGCGCGCTTGATGATGTCGGCGGCGGTCCCCTGCATGGGCGCATTGATGGCGCTGCGCTCAGCATATTGGCGCAATGCAGCGTTGCGCGATTGAATTTCCGGCAGGTAGAGCCTGCGGCCAAAAACAGTTTCCACGTAGCCGGTTTCGCGCGCCTGGCGCCGCGTCTCTTCCATGTAGCGGCGCACGCCGGGATAGCGTTCGAAATAAAGATCCATGTATTTTTGCGCATCGCCGCGGCCTATACCCAATTGGCGCGCCAATCCAAATGCGGACATGCCATACATGAGTCCGAAATTGATCGCCTTGGCTGAACGCCGCTGATCGGCGCTGACCGCGTCCGCCGCGATGCCGAACACTTCCGCCGCCGTCGCCTGGTGAACATCGCGATCCTCGGCAAACGCGCGCAGCAGAGAGGCATCGCCCGACAGATGCGCCATGATGCGCAACTCGATCTGCGAATAATCCGCCGCCACGAGCGAATGGCCCGGCGGCGCTATGAATGCCTGCCGAATGCGCCGCCCCTCCAGGGTGCGAATGGGGATGTTCTGCAGATTCGGATCCTGCGATGACAGTCTTCCGGTGGCCGCCACAGCCTGGTGATAGGAGGTATGAATACGCCCCGTGGCGGGATTGATTTGCAGCGGCAGATTGTCGGTGTATGTGGATTTGAGCTTCGCCATGCCGCGATATTCCAGAATCAGCTTCGGCAGCGGATAGGTCTCGGCGAGTTCCTCGAGCACATCCTCCGCCGTCGAGGGCTGACCGGTGGGCGTCTTGCGCATCACCGGAATTCCCAACTTGCCGAACAGAATTTCTTGCAGCTGCTTCGGCGAATCGACATTGAACACGCCGCCCGCTTCACGGTGAGCCTGCGACTGCAGTTCGAGCATGCGAACCGCAATTTCCGAACTCTGCGTCCGCAACAGTGCGCGATCCACGAGCACACCGGCGCGCTCCATGCGGAACAACACCGGTACCAGCGGCTGCTCGATTTCTTCGTACACCGATTTCAGCGCGGGGATCGCCTCGATCTGCGGCCAGACGGCCTGATGCAGCTGCAGCGTCACGTCCGCATCTTCGGCGGAGTACTCCGCGGCTTGATCCACATCCACTTGATTGAAGGTGATTTTCTTCGCGCCCTTGCCGACGACGTCTTCATAGTGAATGGTTTTGACGCCGAGATACCGCTCGGCCGTCGAATCCATGTCATGGCGCGTCGCGACGCTGTTCAGCACATATGACTCCAGCATGGAATCGAAGCGCTGGCCATTGAGCGCAATGCCGTAGTTCGCCAGCACGTGCGCGTCGTACTTGAGATGATGGCCCAGCTTGGCCTTGGTCAGATCCTCGAGTATGGGTTTCAATGCGGCCAGCACTTTGGCGCGATCGAGTTGATGAGGCGCGCCCGGGTAATCATGTCCCAGCGGCACGTACGCCGCCTCGCGCGGCGCCACTGCAAATGCCACACCGACAATCTGCGCCTTCATGTAGTCCAGGCTGTCCGTCTCGGTGTCGAATGAAATGAGCGGCGCCGCCTTCAGCTTTTCGAGCCAGACGTCGAACGCCTCTTCCGACATGACCTTGTGATAATCGCGCGGCGCGGGCGTGCTGATGACGGCGACAGCAGCCTCGGCCGGCGGGCCGCCTGACGAAGCGGTTTCGGCAACAACCACATCGATTTCCGTGCCGCGTTGAGCGGCATCGCGCGAGGCCTCAGGTCCCAGCGCCTTGAGCAGCGCGCGCAATTCCATGCGCGAGTACAGCTCCCTCAAGCGCGGCACGTCCGCGGCGCCGCTGGTCAACTGATCGGGGGTGACTTCCAGCTGCAGCGTGGTGTCGATGGTCGCGAGCTTGCGCGACAATTCCAGCATGGGAAGTTCGTTGCGCAAATTCTCCCCGACCTTGCCGCCGATATCCGCGGCATGCGCAATCAAGGCATCGAGAGTTTGGTATTGATTCAGCCATTTCGCGGCGGTCTTCGGTCCCACGCTGGTGACGCCGGGAATATTGTCCGAGGTGTCGCCGACCAGGGCCAGGTAATCGACGATCTGTTCCGGGAACACGTCGAACTTCGCCTTGACGCCGATGCGGTCGAGGCGGGTGTTGCTCATCGTGTTCAGCAGTTCGACATTCGGCCCAACCAATTGCGCCATGTCCTTGTCGCCGGTGGAGATCAACACCCGAAAGCCGGCATCCGCAGCCTGTTTCGCCAACGTGCCGATCACGTCGTCCGCTTCGACGCCGGGCACGCGCAGCAGCGGTACGCCCATGGCCGCCACGGTGTCGTGAAGAGGCTGCACTTGTGCGCGCAAGTCATCCGGCATCGGCGCGCGATGCGCTTTGTACTGATCGAACAGATCGTCCCTGAAAGTGCGGCCGGGCGCATCGAACACCACCGCGATACGATCGGGCGCCTCCTCCTTGATCATTTTGTTCAGCATGTTGAGCACGCCGAGCACCGCACCCGTCGGTTCACCGCGAGAGTTCGTGAGCGGCGGCAGCGCATGAAATGCGCGATACAAATAGCCCGAGCCGTCGACGAGGATGAGTTTGCGAGCGCTCATGAATGCCGTCACACCCTTAAGCTAAGGATGTGACGTCGGGTCCGTCGGTGCCGGTGTGCTCGGCGATCCTGGCCTGGGGGAGGAAGCGGGCGCGGGCGCTGCTGTGGCAGGCGATGCAGTAGCCGGCGTTGCAGCGGCAGGCGGTGCATTGTTAGGCGGTGCGGTGTCAGGCGGTGCATTGTCAGGCGGTGCATTGCTAGGCGGTGCATTGTTAGGCGGTGTGGGGCTGGCCGCGCCTCCGCCGGATGGCGGCGGATTTGGCCTGCCCGGCAGTGTGGGAATGGTGCGCTTTTTCTTCTGCGCATCCGGCATGACCAAGGGTCCTTTCTGGCCGCAGGCGAGGAGTGCGCCCGCGCAGACAACCACGATTAATTGCGAAAACTTCATGTCCGCAAGTATACCCGCGCCACCGCACCAGTTTGCTCGGAACTTCTGTCAACGCCTTTCAGTCAAATGCGTTACCCAAAACGGAGGTTTCGTATGCGGATTTCAAAGACCCTGGCGGCCCTACTTGCGATTGCAGCGTGCGGCGCCTCAGTTGCAGCATTTGCCGACAATCCCGTGGGATTTTATGTGGGCGCGGGCGTGGGCGAATCCCAGAATCGCAGCGATGATTCCCGCTATGGTTATCCGGGCTACTACGACGACAATCAATTCGCCTGGCAGGCAATGGTCGGTATCCGGCCGATCCGATTTTTCGGTGTTGAAGCGGAATATATCGACTTCGGGCAACCGTACCGGCATCACAACGGCTTCTATGACGTCAACGTTTCCGGAAACGATTCTCACCCTCGGGCCGGTGCGCTGTTCGGAGTGGCTTACTTGCCCGTACCGATTCCCTTCCTGGACATTTTTGCCAAAGCAGGCGGCGCGCGGCTGCAAACCAATGTCACTGACTTTGTTCAGCAACCCTGCACCGCTGGGGGGCCGTGCCCGTATTTCGTGCCGTTCTCCCGCCACAGTGTGACCAACACAAAATTCGCCTACGGCGCCGGTGTGCAGTCCAAATTTCCATTCGGCCTCATCGTGCGCGGCGAATACGAGCGCATCAGCTCGAGCTTCGGAGATCCCGATGCGCTGATGGTCAGCGCGTTGTGGCAGTTCTAAGGCCGCTCAAAGCTATCAAGTGAGGCGCGGCTAAGAGGACAGCCGCTGCGAACCGGCCGCCGGGAGAGTTGCGCCGTGCGTGTTCGCCCCAAAAGGCGACGGTGCACTTTATACTTGCGGGCATGACGCATCTCTCCCGGTTTCGCACGCACCCGTCGATTCTGTTCGCCTTGACCGTCGCGGGGGTGCTCTGTGGCTGCACCCAAAAGGATCTGACCGCGCCCGACGGTGCTGCCGGCGCAGCAGCTGCAACCACCCACGCGCTGCGGAACAAAGTCGACACCATCGTCGTGATTTACGCCGAAAATCGCGCCTTCGATAATTTGTACGGCAATTTCCCGGGCGCTCGAGGCTTGAGCGAGGTCATCGATCGCCACGGCAAACCGCTGCCGTCCTATCAGCCGCAGCGGGATCGCAACGGGACGGTACTTCCCGTTCTGCCGCCGACATGGGGCGGCGTGACGGCGGCCGGCGTCGCACCCGTGGTCACGCAACAGCAAAGCGCCGGCTTGCCGAATGCGCCGTATTCCATCGAGCATGGATTTACCGCGCAATCGCAGGTCACTCTGTCAACCGATACGGTGACGCGCGATTTATGGCATCGCTTCTACGAGCATCAGATGCAAATCGACGGCGGCAAGAATGATGGCTACGCCGCGTGGTCGGATGCCGGCGGCCTCGCGATGGGCTATTACGATTACAGCCGCTCGTCTTTGTATGCGCTCGCGAAGGAATTTGTGCTCGCCGATAATTTTTTCCAAGGCGCGTTCGGCGGCTCATTCCTCAATCATCAATACTTGATCTGCGCCTGTGCGCCGGAATACCCCAATGCCGATGCGGCGGCGGCGCAGCCCTCGATTGCCTTGCTCGAACAAGATTCCGCCGGACGCTTCTTGCCGCGCCTGAAGACGGCAACCAACCCGCCGAGCTCGGCGTTGGATGAGCCGCCGACATTCGCACTAAGCGGCAACATCGCGCCGGCCAACTACTTCGGCGACGGCAAGTTCTACGCCGTCAACACCATGCAGCCGCCGTACCAGCCGAGCGGCAACAAACCCGCGGCCGGCGTTGCAAGCTTCGCCTTTGCGGATCCCAACAACGCGACGACGCTGCCGCCGCAAACGCGCGGCAATATCGGCGATGCGCTGGACGAGAAGCGTATCGACTGGGCCTGGTACGCCGGCTCGTGGAACGCGGCAGTCGCCGATGGCGCACGGCCAGCGTCGAAAATGCGCGAGGTCATCTATGCCCCGCCGACCGCCGGAGGCAATCCCGACTTCCAAGCCCATCATCAACCGTTCAACTATTTCGAGCGCTTCGATCCAGCCACTCATGCGCAGCACCGCGCCGCGCACTTGAAGGACTATAAGGATTTACTCGCGGACATTGCCGGGGGGCGATTGCCGGCGGTGGCCTTCTACAAGCCGCAGGGCAATTTGAACCAGCATGCCGGCTACGCCTCGGTCGCGGAGGGCGATGCGCACATCGCCGAACTGGTCGCAAAATTGCGCGCGAGCCCCCAGTGGAATCGCATGGTGATCGTGATCACCTACGATGAGTTCGGAGGGGCATGGGATCACGTCGCCCCGCCGCAGGGCGACCTATTGGGTCCGGGAGCGAGAATTCCGGCACTGATCATTTCACCGTTCGCCAAGCGCGGTACGGTGGATCACACGCAGTACGACACCGAGTCCATCCTGCGTTTGATCACGCGCCGCTTCGATCTCGAGGTGCTGCCAGGAATCACCCAGCGCGACTCCGGGCTCGCCGCGCATGGCGCGCCGCCCATGGGCGATTTGACCCATGCGCTCGATCTAGTTCACTAGCCGCCGCTCGCCGCTCGCCGCTCGCCGCTCGGCCTGCGTCATTTATTGGTGTGCGGCGTGGTCGGAGTGCCCGGCGGTGCCTTGGGTCCGCTGCCGGATTCGGCGCTGATTACGTTCACCTCGAAGATCAACAGCGAGTTCGCCGGAATTTTTGGCTGCGCGCGCTGGCCATACGCCAAGTCAGGCGGAATGAACAGTTGCCATTTCGCGCCCGGCTTCATCAATACCAGCGCTTCCTGCCAACCCTTGATGACGCCGTTGACGGGGAACGTCGCCGGTACGCCGCGCGAATAAGAGCTGTCGAATTCCGTGCCGTCGATCAGCTTGCCCCGATAATCCACCGTCACCGTATCGGTGGAAGCAATCGCAGGAGCCTTCTTATCGCCGGCGGCGATGATTTTATACTGCAGGCCCGACGCGGTCGTGACCACGCCCTTCTCGCGCCCGTTGCGCGCTAGAAAATCTTTCGCCGCGGTTTGATTTCGAGCCGCTGCAGCGTCGCTCACCGTGCGCAAGAACGCCTGTATTTGCTGCTGATCGGCGCCAGAGGGCTGCTTGCCCTGTAGGCCTTCCCTGATGCCGCCCAAAATGGCCTCGGGCACCACTTCGTTGGTGATGCCTGCATTATGCATTTGCGCGCCGAATACCAACCCGAACGCGTGGCTGATCTGATCAGGCGTGGCAGCGGGTGCCGGATCTGCGCCGGGCGCCGTGGCCGGCGGCGGATTCGACGCGGGCGGCGGACCCGATGCCGCAGGAGGAGTTTGCGCGACACCCAGTGCCGCGACCGCAACCAATACCAACAGGCTGCAAGCCTGGCGCACCATTCCAACGTTAGGTTTTTTCATGGCGCAAAAGATACGCCTCTTTACGTTACAAATGCCAGCGTAAATTTGCCGGCGTAAATTTCACGAGGTAAGCGCGCCGCGCTTGATGACCGCCATGGTGATGCGCGAAATGCACACCAATTTTTGCGCGTCATTGACGATGTCGATTGACCACACATGCGTGCGGCCACCCAGGTGCACGGCTCGCGCCGTTCCGGTCACCAGGCCGCTGCGCGCCGCGCGCACATGGTTGGCGTTGATCTCTTGGCCCACGACTTGGTACTCAGCCGCATCCACGCACATGGCGGCGCCCATGCTGCCCAAGGTTTCGGCGAGCGCCACCGACGCTCCGCCATGCAACAGCCCATAGGGCTGCACGGTTCGCGGATCCACCGGCATGGTGGCGCGGACAAAATCGTCGCCGATTTCGATAAATAAAATCCCGAGATTCCCAATCAGAGTTCCCGATCGATCGGCGTTCAATTCCTCGACGGTTCGCAGGCTGCGCCAAATGCTCATTCGTTATCCTTCAATTTTGCGGCCACTTGCCGGTAAGCCTCGCGAAATGGAATGCCTTCCCGCGCAACCAGCGCATTCGCCGCCGCGGCCGCGTGAATGGCGGGATCGAGCCGGATTTTTTCCGGCCGAAAGCGCACGCCACTGAGTGCGCTCGGCAGAATTTCCAAGGTCTGAAGGCAGGAATCGATGCCGCGAAACAAAGGCGGCTTGATGAGCTGCAAGTCGCGGTGATAGCCGGACGTCAGCTTTTGCGTGACGCCGAGCACTTCGTTGAGCGCCGCCTGCGCCACCGCGCTGCGGCCGCGCATCAGCTCGAAGACGTCGGGGTTGCGCTTCTGCGGCATGATGGAGGAGCCGGTGGTAAAGGCCACAGGCAAACTCACAAAGCTGAATTCTTGCGAATAGAACAGCAAGAGGTCGGCCGCAAGCCGACCCAGGTCCTGGGTCAGGAGCGTAATTTCGAACAGCAGTTGCGCTTCGGCCTTGCCGCGCGACAACTGTACCGCCGTGACCGGCTCCTGAGTCACCGTGAAATCCAAACGCCGGCGCGTTGATTCGCGGCTGATGTCGAGATTCGGCGTGCCGAATCCCGCCGCCGAGCCCAGGGGGTTCTTCGCGATGCGCCGCTGCGTGAGCTGCAGCCCCTCGGCATCATCGCGCAGTTCAGCGGCAAACCCCGAAGCCCACAGCGCAACGCTGCTCGGCATGGCCTGCTGCATGTGCGTGTATCCGGGAAGCTCCTGTTCGCCCTGCCGCAACGCCAATGCATCGAGGGCATCGGCCACGGACGCTGCACCCTGGCTCAGGGTTTCCGCGGCGTCGCGCATGTACAGCCTCAAGGCGGCCAGCACCTGATCGTTGCGCGAGCGGCCGGCATGCAGGCGCCCGCCGGCCGCACCGATGCGCGCCGTCAGCAGATTCTCGATGGCCGTCTGGCAATCCTCATCCTCCAGCGAGATCTGCCACTGCCCGGACGCGTGCGCTTCGCCGATCGCCGTCAGCGCATCGCGAATCGCCGCAAGATCCTGGGTAGACAAGAGACCTTGCTCCCCGAGCATTTCGGCGTGCGCGATGGAGGCGCGAATGTCGTAGCGCACCAGCCGATTGTCCAGAGCATGGTCATCGCCCGCGGTGTACTTGAGCACCCGGGCATCGAGCGAAGTTCCTTTGTCCCAGAGTCGCGTCATGCCGGTGCAGATAATTGTTCCGCCGGACTCAAGGCCTTCAAGTCCGCGACCACCAGCGTGCCGGTGCCCTCATTCGTGAAGACCTCCGCGAGCAAGCTGTCGGCGGCCCTGTAGCTGATGACATGGACCCGGCGCACGCCGCCGCGAATGGCGTTCTCAATGGCGGTGGCCTTGGGCAACATGCCGTCCTTCAAGCTGCCTTGGTCGCGCAGGCGCTTCAATCCCTGGATGTCGGTGTACGAGATGACCGAGCCCGGCTCTTCCACACGTTCGAGAATTCCCGGCGCACCGGTGCAGAGCACCAGTTTTTCCGCGGACAGCGCGCCACCGATCGCCGCAGCCACCGTGTCCGCGTTGATATTGAGCAAGGTACCGTTGGAGTCCGCCGACAAAGGACTGACCACCGGCATCAGGCCGCTCTCCAGCAGCTTCTCGAGCACCGCCGAATTGACCGAGTCGATGTCGCCGACGAATCCGTAATCCACGGTTTCGTTCGAGCCGGCGATGTGCACGGGCGGGCGCTTGTGCGCGCGAATCAGTCCTGCGTCGACGCCGCTCAGGCCGACGGCTTCGATATCGAGCGCGCGGCAAATCGCCAGAATGCGCGTGTTGATCAGCCCATTGAGCGCCATGGCGGTCACGTCAATCGATTTCTGATCGGTGACGCGCCGGCCGCCGATCATGCGCGTTTCAATACCCAGCGACGCCTGCAGCATATCCAGTTGCGGCCCGCCGCCATGCACCAGCACAGTCTTGATGCCGACCTGGTGCAGGATGGCGACTTGTTCGATCAAGCCGCGCGTCGAGGCTTCGTCGCTGAACACCGCGCCGCCCGCCTTGATCACGAAAATCTTGTTCTTGTACATGCGAATGTACGGCGCCGCGCTCTTGAGCGCGCGTACGGCGACTGACGGATCGGGTCGATTCATGATCATTTAACAATACTCCGAAACAGCAAACGGACCGGTCAGAGGCTATGCCAGCATGCGGTGCAGAACAGCCATTTGCACGGGCAGTCGATTGAAGGCCTCGCGCTTGACCACTGCACGCGGGCCGTCGAGGATTTCATCCGCCACCGCGACGTTGCGGCGCACCGGCAGGCAATGCATCAGTTTTGCATCCGGCAGGGCGCGGTCGAACCAGCGCTCGCGCACGCACCACTCAGAAAGATCGGCGCGCAGCCGTGAATCAGCTTCCGAATCACCGTAGTACATGGTCGAGCCCCACTCCTTGGCATACAGCACGCTGGCGCCGCTCATGGCCGCGCTGCGATCGGAGGTCTCGGTCACCGAGCCGCCGGCATCGCGCGCCGCCAGGCGCGCTTTTTCCATGACGTGCTCGGGCAGTGCGTAGCCGTCCGGGCGCAAGACCACCACTTCCATGCCGCGCATCGCGGCCATGTGCACCGTGGCCGCGGGCACGGCCAGGGGCAGCGCTTTGGGATGGTAGGCCCAGCTCAGGACGAACTTGGCCCGGGTCGGAATCTTGAGTTCGTCCAGCGTCCGCCAGTCCGCCAGTGCCTGGCAGGGGTGATTCATGGCGGATTCCATATTGATCAGCGGCTTGTCGCACAGCTCAGCGATCATGCGGAACAGGGTTTCGTTGAGGTCGCTCTCCAGGCTCTTGCCGTCGGCGAACGCGCGCACGCCCAGCACATCGCAATACGAGGCCAACACCGGTATGCCCTCGCGAATATGTTCGGCAGCCGCGCCTTTCATGATGGCGTGGAGCTGGGTCTCGAGCAGCCAGGTTCCCTGGCCCGGGGTGATCACGAATGAGCTGCCGCCCAAGCGAGCCATGCCCGACTGAAATGATGCCAGGGTACGCAGCGACGGATTGAAGAACACCAATCCCAGCACCTTGCTCGCAAGCGCCTGCGGCTGCGGCTTGTCCTGCAAGGACTGCGCGAGCTCGAGCAGATCCAGAATCTGCTCGCGGCTGAAGTCGGCCAAATCGATGAAGCGCTTCATGCGGAGATTTTCGCCAGCGCGTCGCTCAGGACATCCACATGGCCCTCATTCAATATGTATGCCGGCAGCAGCCGCAAAATGTGCGGATCACCGCTGGTGCCCGTGAGCGCCGCCTGAACCTCCTTGGCGGGGCGCGATGTCTTCAGGCCCAACAAAAATCCCGCGCCCTGCATGCCGGTGATGGGGCCGATCAGGCAGCTCGAGCGGATGTAGGCCGATACCTGGCGGACGTTGGCCAGCAAGGATTCCGACTCAATGGTATCAATGACCGCTTCGGCCACCGCGCATGCCATGGGACCGCCGCCGAAAGTCGTGCCCATGTCATCGACTTTGAGCTGGCTCGAGATACGGCGCGACAGCAAGAGGGCGGATACCGGAAAGCCGTTGCCCAGTGCCTTGGCCGACGTGATGATGTCCGGCGCCACGCCGTAATAGTTTGCGGCAAAAGGCGCGCCGGTGCGGCCCATCCCGCATTGCACCTCGTCGAATATCAAAATCGCGCCCACCTCATCGCAGCGTCGGCGCAGTGCCTCCAGCATGGGCTTGCCCACATCATAAGCGCCGCCCACGCCCTGGATCGGCTCGACGATGACGGCCGCGGTCTCGCGGTCGATGTGCTGCTCGACGGCGCCCGGGTTGTCGCGCGGCGTGAAGCGCACATCGAACGGCGTGCGCGGAAAGCCGTACCATTTCTCGAGCGCGCCCCAGGTGACGGCGCCGGCGGCAGCGGTTCTGCCGTGAAAACTCTGCTCGAGCGCAACGGCCTTGCTGCGTCCGGTGATTTTGAATGCGAGCTTCAACGCATTTTCGTTGGCTTCGGCGCCGCTGTTGACCCAGAAGACGGTATCGAGGCCCAAGCCGGCGAATTTGGTCAGGCGCGCGGCGGCGCGCTCGCGAATGACCATCGGCAGCGCATTGGTTTGGAATGCCATCTGCCGTGCTTGACGCTCGAGCGCCGCCAGCCAGCGCTGATGTCCGTAGCCCAAACCCGCGACGGCATGGCCGCCATAAAAGTCCAAAATCTTACGGCCGTCCCGCGCGTACAGCCACACACCCTCGCCGTGCGCCACCTCGATGGGATATTGCGCAAACACCTGCGCCAGATGGGTCGCATGCGCGGCGGCCGTGGGATTTATCGCTGCCATACTTTTTAAGTCCATCCGGGTGCGGGCGTGGTCAATCCGGTCGTCTCGGCGATGCCCAACAGCCGGTTCATCCATTGCACGGCGCCGCCGGCGGCGCCTTTGTTGAGATTGTCGAGCACCGACATCACGGCAATGGAATTACCGTTGGTCACGGCGCTCAAGTTCGAATAGTTGCTGGTGGCGACATCTTTGACGCGCGGCGCCGCATCGGCAACACGCACGAACGGGCAGTCCCGGTAATACGCCTTCAGCGCTTCCAGCGCCTGTGCCGTGGAGATGGAATTCTTCAAGCTGGCTTGCACAGTGACGTGGATGCCGCGCGCAAAGGGACCCGAATGCGGTACAAAATTAAAATCAGCCTCGATGCCGGTCGCCAGTTTGGCGCAGGCGGTGATCTCAGGCACGTGACGATGGCTTAGCGCGCCATAGCTGTAGAAATCGCTGTGGCGATGCGGATGATGCGTGCCCTCGACCGGTTTGCGGCCTGAGCCGGTGCTGCCGGTGATGCCCGTGACGAACAGACGCGTGTCGGTCAATCCCAGCGCCAGCAGCGGCACACTGGCGAGCAGCGTCGCGGTCGCGAAACAGCCGGGGTGCGCGACATGCGGCGTCGGCGACTTCTGCAGGTGTTCTGGAACCGCGCAGGTGAACTCGCGAATTCTCGCAGGCGCGCCGTGCGCATGCTTGTATACCGCTTCGTAGGCGGCCTGGCTCGAATAGCGAAAATCCGCCGAGATATCGACGCAATGCACCCGGGCGCCCGCCGCCGCTGCCGCCGCCAAAAGACGATCGACAATGGCGGCAGAAATGCCATGCGGCGCGGCGGAGAACAACGCCGACACCGGCGAGCGGCGAATCACGTCATGGACTTCATCGGCACCGGCGAATTTCAGATCCGGATACGCGCTGCGCAAATGTTCGAAGGCACCCGCGACCGGCGCGCCGGGCTGGCTGTCGGACAGCACCGCGGCGACTTCAAGTTGCGGATGGCCTGCGATCAGGCGCAAAAGCTCGCCGGCCACATAGCCGGTGCCGCCCAGCACGATGGCCGGCGTCGGGGTGCTCATTCGCCGACGACCTTGGACTCGCGCACATTGCGCAGTCCCAAGGAGGCGATGATGTGATCGCCCAAGTCCGCGGGATGGCTGATCGCGTTGAACGCCTCGACGTTCATCTGCTCGCGAATGATTTCGATGCCCACTTGATTGTCGGTTGCGGGCCCGGTTACCACGCAGGGTTCGATGCCGAATCGCTCGCGCAACAATTTGACCCCGCCCCAAGCGGCGACCGGATCGTTCGCCGACAGCACCACCGCGGTCAGCGCCGCCTTGATGTCCGTCTGGCGCAGAATGGATTCCACGCCATAGGTGCCCAACAGGCCATCGCCCAATTCGAACACGATGGCATCAGGCTGGCCGGCCGCCATTTCCGTGAGCATGGTTCGCGTCAACGCGGGTCCGCATTTCTCGGTCGTGGTCACGATCCCTAGGTCCGTGAACAGCATGGTGCGCCTTGCACCTGAGTCCTCGAAGGCCATGATGTCACGGCGCAGCGAAACGCCGGTCGCCTTGAACGCGTCCACCACCAATCCGCGATGACGCATGCGCGCGATGATGGCCGACGCGGCCGCGGTCTTACCGGCCTCCATGCAGGTGCCGGCGAGCGCCACCACCGGTACGCCGCGTGCATCGAGCGCAGCCTCGTAGTTCAAGGGCGCATAGCCGACCTTGGCGGGGACGCCGATGCGCTCGCCCAGGTAGGGAAATGTCAGCACCGTGCCCAACACCTTGCAGTCGAAGGGTTTGCCCTTGTCCTGGGTTGCCGAATCGCAGATGCCGAGCACGCCGCCGATATTCAGCATTTGAATGATGTCGCCCGGTTTCAGCGTTGCCGGAATATGGCCCGAGTAGCCGAACAGCGCCTTGCGGTGGCCCAAGGCGCCGACCACGATGTCGCCGCGCACGATCTTTGCCATGCGGCCGCTGGTGAGCTCAAGGGTGTTGTAGTTCGCCTTGTTGTTGAGAATCTCGACCACCAACACCAAGCCCTCTTCGCAGGGGATGTCCGCCGCGATGCGCAGCTCGTGCGACAAGCCGCAGGCCTGCGTCACCGAGGCGATTTTGTCGACCATCATCGTGCGCATGATGTTCATGATTTGCCTGCCTCCGCACCCGCGCGCTTGTAGAACACACCGCTCAGCGCCAGCATTTTCGAGTAACCCAAGGCATCGGTCGGCGTCCATTCGCCCGCCGACTCGCCATACACGCCCTTGGATGCGGCCATCAACGAATACGGAGACGTCACGCCCTCGACGAACACGGACCCCGGCCGGAACAGCACCTTCACCTCGCCGCTGACCCGCGCTTGCGAGGACGTCAACAGCGCTTCGATATCGCGGCACACCGGATCCAAGTGCTGACCTTCATGCACCAGGTCGCCGTACGGTTGCGCGACCGTTTCCTTGATGCGCGACTGCCTGCCCGTCAGCACCAATTTCTCCAACTCGCGATGCGCGGTCAGCAGCACCTCCGCAGCGGGGGCTTCGAAGGCGACACGGCCCTTGGTGCCGATCACGGTATCGCCCAAGTGGATGCCGCGGCCGATACCGAACGGGCCCGCCAGCGTTTCCAGCGCTTCGATCACGGCCACGGCCGATAGCCGCTTTCCGTCGAGCATGTCCGGCACGCCTTGCGTAAATCCAAGGCTGTGCCGCTGCGGCGATCGCGGCTGCGTAAACGCATCTTTCGACAGCACCCAGGCATCGTCGGGGATGCTGCCTTGCGAGGTGAGCGTTTCCTTGCCGCCGATGGTGACGCCCCACAGGCCGCGATTCACGGAGTACGCCGCGCCGAACGGCGGCACGGGCAGCTTGTGCTCCTCGAGATACTTCAGCTGTTCGGGCCGCTTGAACGCACGGTCGCGCACCGGCGCGATGATCTCTAATTGCGGCGCCAGGGTGCGCAGAGCCACTTCGAAGCGCACTTGATCATTGCCTGCGGCCGTGCAGCCATGAGCGACCATCTGGGTGTTGAGCGATATGGCCATGCGCGCAATCGTCTGCGCCTGCAACACGCGCTCGGCGCCGACGCACAGCGGATACACGTTGCCGCGGCGAACATTGCCCATGATCAAAAATTTCAGCACCTGATCAAAATACGCCGTCCGTGCGTCAATCAGATGATGTTCGATGGCGCCCAACAGCACCGAGCGCTCCGCCAGCGATTGCGCCGCGGCGGCATCGATGCCGCCGGTGTCGACCGTCACCGTGATCACCGGGCGCTGATAGGTTTCCTTCAGCCAAGGAACGCAAAACGAGGTGTCGAGGCCGCCGGAAAAGGCCAAGAGAATGGGCTCAGCGCCCGGTCGAGCAGTGGATGTCATGGGAATCTAGGAGCCTGTGTGACTAACGTCCGAAGATAGCGAGCAGGCGACGCTCCAGCTTGCGCTGTTCGGCGGCGCCGGCGGTGGCGATGAATATCGTGTCATCGCCGGAAATGGTGCCGACCACTTCCGGCCATTGAGCGGTGTCGATGGCGACGGCCACGCTTTGCGCCGAGCCGATCGTCGTCTTCAATATGGTCAAGTTGGTGCCCGCTGAGAGGCGGGCGTTGACGAATTGCTTGAGCGCGGAGAAATCATTCTTGGGCTGCATCGCCGTCTCCGGCAGCACGTAGCGATCGCCCATTTTTGCCACGCCCAATTCACGCAGGTCCCGGCTCACGCTGGATTGGGTGGCGATGTGGCCCAATTTGCGCAACAGGTCCACCAATTCGGTCTGACGGCCCACGGTCTGTTCGCGAATGATCTTCGCGAGCAGGGTGCGGCGCGCCGGCGCGTTCGGTTGTTCGGGTTCAGATCTCAGCATTTCGGACTCTTGCATAAAATCGCACGCATCGTGCATAAAAATGCAGGCACTGTCAATAGCGGTCTCCTGCTCCAGGCCGATTGTCCGGCATATAGACAAAACCTATTGATCTCTTAGAGAGAATCAATTGGATTTAGGAGGTTTCTGAGTATGAAATCCCCGGGGGGAAACCTAGGCCATTCAGACCATACAACCGGAAGGCGACCGACCATGACCTTGAGGGAATTGCGCTACTTGGTGGCGCTGGCGGATCGCGCACATTTTGGCCGCGCCGCGGAGGACTGCCACGTCTCCCAGCCGACTTTAAGCACGCAGATCAGAAAGCTGGAACAGTTTCTGGGCGCCACGCTGATCGAGCGCAACGCCAGGTCATTCGCGCTCACGCCGATCGGGCAGGAAGCAGTGGAAAAGGCGCGCCGCATCGTCGCACAGGTTGATCAACTTTTGGCCGCGACCCGCACGGGACACGGGCCATTGACTGGACCGCTCAATTTGGGGGTCATTCCGACTCTGGCGCCGTATTTGCTGCCGAAGCTGCTGCCGCTGGTCAAGAGCAGGTATGCAGCTCTCCAACTGGTGGTGCACGAAGACCTCACCGGGCATCTATTGGAGCGGTTGCACAACTATCAGATCGACGCGGCGTTGCTGGCTCTGCCGCTGGACGGCGATGAATTCGAGGAACTGCCGCTGTTCGACGAGCCGTTCTGGTTCGCGTGTCCGCCGCGGCATCCGCTGGCGCAATTGAAAGCCGTGACCGAGGCCGATTTGCGCGGCGAGCCGATGCTTTTGCTGGCGGATGGACACTGCCTGCGCGGTCAGGCGCTGGCGGCATGCGGACAGGCTGTGTCGGACGAGGAGGGGAACGATGATTTTCGCGCCGCCAGCTTGGAGACCATTTGCCAACTCGTTGCGGCGGGATTCGGTTGTACTCTGTTGCCGGCCTTGGCGGCGCGCGCGCCGCAAGGACCTGAACCCGCATTCGTCATCCGACCGCTGCACTCCCCGAATGCCAACCGGCGCATCGGTTTGGTGTGGCGCCGCGGCTATCCCAAAGCGCAAGAATTGACGCTGCTCGGTGAGCTGGTTCGAAGCAATCCGCCCAGCGGCACCCATCCTATTGCGCTACAGCAGGCCTTGGCCGCGAGCCGTTAGCGCTTGCTGCCGCGGCCCATCCTCCCTGGCGCGCCGCGATCTCACCCGCCCGATCCAAGGGTTCGCCGTCGATCGATTCCTCGACAGCCGCGCGGATTGCCGGCGCATCGGCGGAAGCCGCGGGACGAAAATTCGAGGAATTCGAGGTCGCGTTTGGTGTTTGCGCCAATACCTTTATCTTCCAGCCATCATCCTCACGGCATGCGAGTCCGGAACTTGCATTCGCACCCGTCGACGAGAACGTCCGACAGTAATCCCCCGTCTTGGCGCGAAAGCTCAAGCCGGTGGTCGCAACCCGACCCGGCGAGCGGTCTTCCGACAGCTGATTGGATAAAGCCTCGGCCAGCCCCGCGCCGGCGACCAGTTCGCCGCGCGAGTTGGTCTTCAGCCATGTATTGGAGCCATGCCAGCCTAGGTAACCCAGCGCAACGCCCAGCAGGACGCTTGCCGCCATGGCAATCGGTTGCCAGCTTCGTCTGCGCCCCGGTGCATCAGCCGCCGCCTTTCGAGCACTCGCCAAGTCGACGACATTGCCCGCGTGCGCCGCGTTGTGTCCGCGCGCCGCGTTGTATCCGCGCGCAGCGTCAATCAGGCGCTGCGGCACCGGTTCATGCAGAACCTCTGAGAATGCCCCCTGCATGGTTTCGCGCAGCGCCCGATGCTCCTCGATGCGGCGGCGAATCTCCGGATCATCCCGTATGGCCGCTTCGATGATCGCGCGAGTCGCCGCGTCGACTTCACCGTCCGCATAAGCCATCAACGTTTCGTCCGACACGCTCATGAGCGATCTCCTTGCGGCGGCCGCAGCATGGCGGCAAGCGCCTCGCGTCCGCGTGCCAACCGGCTGGTCAAAGTTCCGATGGGCACCTCGAGAACGTCCGCCGCATCCTTGTAGGCCAGGCCTTCCACCAACACCAGGCTCACGGCCAAACGCTGGTCGTGCGGCAATCGTGTCAAGGCTGCCTCCACCGACAACCGGTCTATTTCCCGTTCCATTGAAGCCTCGCCGACATTTTCACCTGCTTCCTCCGGCATAAAGAGCTTAGCGCGCCGTCCGCGCGACCTCACCTCGTCGATCCAAGCGTTGCGCACTATCTTGAACAACCAGCTATCCAAGCGCGCATCGCTGTGCCATTGATCCAAGTGCAGCAGCGCCCGCTCCACCGCAATTTGCACCATATCGTCGGCATCGTGCGGCGTGCGCACCAGATTGCGCGCAAAACGCCTCAAGCGAGGCAGCAAAGCGACGATCTGTTCCTGGATGGTTTCGGCGCTTTCGTTCGTACTCATGGGGTAGACGTTCGAGAGTTGAGGTTTAATCCACGCATGCTAACAGTCTGCTAACGCTGTTGATTGCGTGCTGCCGCCCGAGGATCAGATTCATGCGTGTTTGGATGTGGATCATTGCCGCGACGATCGCCGCCAATTCGGCTCATGCGCAGCTGCGCCTGCCGGGCGCACCCCTGCCGGTGCTGCCCACTCAGAAATTGACTCAGACCATCGGTCAGACGGCCAATTCGCTGGAACAACTCAGCGATGTACGTCACCTGCAGATCGTCAACTTGATCCGCGCCAATCCGCGCACCGTCGCCGCGGATCCGCACGGCAATCCCATCGTGCGCGATGAATTGTTGGCCTTTTCGCCGTCCGCGAATGGCCTGGAAGCCGCGCGAGCGCTGGGTTTTGAGATTGTGCGCGAACAAACGATCGAAGATCTCGACATCCACTTGGTCGTCCTCAAGCCTCCCCCCAACATCCGGATCGCCAAGGCGCTGAGCCGGTTGCGCGAGGCGGATCCTGCCGGCACCTACGATTTCAATCACATCTATCTGGGCGGCGGCACGTCGGGCCGAAACCCGGCTGATGCGCCGCCGCCGGACAATACCGGCGCAACCGCAGGCGGCAGCGATCGCCCAGCCTCGCGGGTCGGCCTGATCGATGCCGGCGTCGACGTCGCTCATCCGGCATTTCACGATGCCGTCATTCATTCATGGGGATGCGGAAATCGAATACTGCCGAGTACACACGGCACCGCGGTCGCGTCGCTGCTCGTCGGTCAAGGAACCGCCGTTCACGGGGCATCGGTCGGGGCGGAATTGTATGCGGCCAATGTTTATTGCGATGCGCCCACCGGCGGTGCCGTCGATGCGTTGGCGGCTGCTTTTTCTTGGCTGGCGCAGCAACGTGTCGCGGTGATCAACGTGAGTTTGGTGGGTCCCGACAATGCCGCCCTGGCGCAGATCGTGCGCGCCTTGAATGCGCGCGGATATTTGCTGGTCGCCGCGGTTGGAAATGACGGCCCCGCAGCACCGCCGCTTTATCCGGCGTCCTATCCTCGCGTCGTCGGCGTCACCGCGGTGGATGCGCATCGCCGCGTGCTCATTGAGGCGGCGCGCGGCAAGCAGGTGATGTTTGCCGCCCCGGGCGCCGATATGGCGGCGGCGGACAACGGCGGCAAGTATTCGGCCGTACGGGGGACGTCGTTCGCGGCCCCGATCGTCGCAGGCCTATTGGCGCAAATGCTATCGACGCCCGATTTGGGCGCCGGCGACGCGGCCGTGGAGGCGCTGGCCGCGCACGCCATCGATTTAGGACCACCCGGCCGCGATTTGACATATGGCTTTGGCTTGGTGGGCGCCGAAAGATTTTCAGGGTCCAAGGAAGAAACGCCGGCGGACGGTCGTATCAATCGGTGAAGGCCGCGCATTGTGCAGCGGTCACCAGGAGATCGACGATGAACACGAAACACATTATTGCAGCGGTCAGTGTCGCGACCGCCCTGGCGGTCATCGCACCCGCCTACGCGGGCGGCTTGGGTGGCGGGTTAGGCGGCGGGTTAGGCGGCGGCCTTGCCGGCGGAATGGGCGGCGGAATGGGCGGCATGAACCGCATGGGCGGGCTGTCCGGTCAAGGGGCATTCCAGGGCCAGGGCGCGGTCGGCGGATCCCTCGACAAGCCTAAATTGCACCCGGCGGCGAATGCCGCGAAACAGGGAACGGCGGCAACCGATACGGCTGTTCAGTCAGCGGGCGGTGTCTCGAAAACGCCCAATGCCGGCGCGGCCAGTGTCACCGGTGCAGTGGAATCGACGGCGGCAATTTCCAAACCGGCGACGTCGACTGCCGCCAATACCGCGACCTCGAACGCTGCGAATACCGCGACCTCGAACGCTGCGAATACCGCGACCTCGAGCCCTGCCAATAGCGCCGCTCAGGCGCCGCAGCCGAAGACGAGTCCCGCGGCAACTGCCTCCCCGTCAGTATCCGCGGCCGCGCAAAAGCCGGCTTCCTCGGCGAGCCTGGCGGGTGCGGGTAATGTGAGTGCCATGAGGGGCGGCAGCTCGACGTCGGCAAACGGCTTGGGTGCGGTCGATGCGCAGCATTCGAACGGCACGACCTCAGTGGACGCCGCAGGCTCGACCTCGGCGACAGCGTCGCGCAATCCGTAATTGCGAGCCCAATCGGACAGGCCCTCGCACCGGCGAGGGCCTTGTCCTAAGAGTTCTTCAGTTCTCCGTTTTCAAAAACGCGCGCAGCCGGTTCAGTTCAAGATCGAGACCTGCCCGAAACGCGGGATTGCGCGGCGCGCGGCCATCGGTGTAGCCGAAGGTGGCATTCAATCGTCCGCCGGCTACTGTTAAATTGCCCCAGCCGATGATTCGTTCATGCCACAGAAGCGGCAACGCGTAGTAGCCCAGCTTGCGTTTGGGAGCCGGTGTGTAAGCCTCGAAGCGATAGGCCCAATTCCAGAAGATCTCAAAGCGGCGCCGGTCCCAAACGACCGGATCGAAGGGCGTAAGCAGGCGCACAGCGTCATCCGGCCGCCAGCGACGCGACAGAGGATTCTCTGCCGCCGGCCAATACCAGTCGATGCCCTCCACTCGCGCGTGGCCCAGACGCTGTTTGGCGCGCGCCAGGGCCGCCGAGCGATCCTTGGTCCACTGCGGCGCGCCGTATCGCAAAAAGTACACG